>Ga0208283_10059_pt1 | contig 75684 bp, 62 predicted proteins | sample AntRauMetaRauer1_FD_184785 | JGI IMG/M metagenome (GOLD analysis project Ga0208283, IMG submission 184785) | Saline lake microbial communities from Rauer Lake, Antarctica, in enrichment culture - Antartic Rauer Lake 1 Metagenome Rauer1 (SPAdes)... ...
ACTGAGGCGCTTGCGAAGGCGATTTCCACGGGTCTTCGCGCTGGCGTTGATCCGAACGAACTCGCGGATGAACTTGTTGGGACGCGCTCGCCGAAGATTGCGTGGGATAACGGCGATCAGATTCAGTCCATTCCGGATGCAATCGGCGTTGCGATGCAACGGTATCTGGATGAAGATTCTGACACGCCCGCACCTGCGTCCACGTCGACTCAGTCCGAGACGGCATCTCAGTCGGACACTACGGGTCAGACTGACACTGACGACTCCGGGGATGTGGGTGAACTGATTCAGAATGGCGAATCCCCCGAGTGCCCGGACTGTGGTGCCCTGAGTCTCTACTACTCTGAAGGCTGTAAGACGTGCGAATCGTGTGGTTGGAGTGAGTGCTGACGGCGTCAGAGTATCGCACCGGGGTTTCTGAAGGCAAGCCTACGTTTTTCCCGTTCCGTGTTGCAGTTCTCTGCATGGGCGAATACAGCACTCCGGAAGAAGTATATGAAGCGTTCCAAGCTGGGGAGTCGCTGGATGTTGAGGATATTGAACTGCTTAACGAACACCCTGACATGAAGTCTCGGGCGTCTTCGAGTGACTACAGTGGTGGGTGTACCGGGGCGTGTGATCCCGGGTGGTGTACCTGCACGGAAGACGACTTGTAGTGCCACCCACACTCTTTTGCTTGTGGCTGCGCGATGTTTCTGCATGGATTGTATCAGCGAACGGTGTCACGGGCGGATGGAAGTTGTTGACGATAACGGTGTGACGGACCCTGCGAATGGGGCTCGAATTGAGAAATGGGAATGTCAAACGTGCGGTGAAACGATTCAGAAAACTCTGACTCCGTAGCCCGTCTGGATTGCGTTGTGTTTTGTCGTTGATGCGAGCTATTTTAACGGAGTAGAAAGAATCATCTGGTAATGATTCGAGTGGTCCACACTGCTGATACACACCTCGGGTACCGGCAGTACCACAAAGCAGAGCGCGAAGACGATTTCAAACAGGCGTTCATCGACGTGATTGAGTACGCCATTGAAAACGACGTGAATGCCGTTGTTCACGGCGGTGACCTGTTCCACAATAGCCAACCCGGAACGGACCCGTTCATGGTGGCGATTGAACAGCTTCAGCGCCTCAAAGCAGCTGGGATTCCGTTCCTCTCCGTGGTCGGGAATCACGACGGGCAAAGCAGTGGCCCGGAATGGCTGGACATCCTTCAGACGATGGGGTTAGTGACGCGGCTTGATAACGACCCAGTTGATGTGGGTGGGGTTTCGTTCTATGGCCTCGATCACAAAACGCGGTCTGAACGCCAGTCACTGAGCTACAACTTCACCGACTCCGATTACTCGAACACGGTGCTTGTTGCCCACGGGCTATTCGATCCGTTATCCGTGACTGCTGACGGTCATGGTTGGGATCTCCGCGAGGTCTTATCCGATAGCAACATCGCATTCGATGCAGTGCTACTCGGCGATGATCACACGCCGAATACGAAAGAAGTCGCTGGCGCGGTCGCCAGTTACCCGGGGTCGACCGACCGAACGGCATCGGATCAGGAAGCAACGCGCGGATTCAATGACATCACTATCGGCGATGACGAGGTTGATGTTACGCATGAGAAACTGGACACACGCCCGTTCCACCGATTCACGGTTGAACTGGATGACGATGACGGGTTAGCGAAGGTGAAGCGCGCAATCGATGCTCGTGATGTCAGTAACGCCTGCATCTTCATCACCGTCGTTGGCGAGGGTGATTCGTTCACGGTGAAAGCAGTTGAGGAACACGCATTGGACAACGGCGCGTTCCTGTGCCGGGTTCGTGACACCCGTGAATTCGACAACACCGAGCAGGAAGCCGAGGTGAATTTCGCGGACCCGGATGCTGCACTCACGGACGCATTAGATGACATGCCGCTCAGTGACGCTGCGCTCGAAATCACGGACATAGTTCGGGATGACAGCACCATCCCTGATTCCCGGCTGAAATCGCATTCACAAGACCGTCTCTCTGAAACCGTGGAAGACAACCCGGATGCATTCAACCGCCCTGTCAATAACTCCCCGGACGACTCTGCGGGCAACACACTGACGGAAGACCAGTCGCAGTCCAACTCCGAAAGCGAAGACGAGGATGAAGGCAGTGACAGTAGTTCTTCGTGGGGAGAACACTGGGAGGAACACGCCGAGTCTTCGGATGAACAATCAGGTGCTAATCAGTCTGACTCCAGTGACGATGCGAACGGTGATTCGGAGTCGCAATCCGGATTAGCGAACTGGTAGCTCGGAGATCCCCCCGTGTTTTGAGTCGTAGTCTCCCCGGTCTTTCCGTGTGCTTGTACCGTACTATTAAGAGTCTAACCCGTCTACCAGTTAGCAACTGATGCTGATCAATCGAATGCGGATGTCCAACTTCAAGTGCTTCGAAGATGAGGACATCTCCTTCAGTGAAGGCGTGACCGTAATTCACGGTGTGAATGGCAGCGGGAAGTCCTCACTGCTTGATGCCGTGTACTTCACCCTCTACGGATCGGACTCGCTCGCGTCCGACGACAATCTCGCCACTCCAATCACGAACGGTGAAGAACACATGAAAGTCGATCTGTGGTTCACTCACAACGGAAACGAGTACCACGTCAACCGCGAAATCCGAGAACGGAATTCTGGTGTTGCACACAACGCCTCGATTGAAGGCCCGGATGTCCAGCGTGACGGCCCCACAGACACGGACGAATTCATTGTTGATCTGTTCAACATGGACGCGAGCAGTTTCACGAACTGTTCTTACGTCCGGCAGGAAGACGCCTCGAAACTCATCGAAGCGTCTGCCAGCGACCGGAAGGACATGATTGATGAACTGCTCCAGATTGGCGTGCTGGAAGACTACCGGGAACGCACACACAGCACGGTCGTCGCTGCGAGCAACGTTCACGATCAGAAAGAGAGCGTTGTGGATGACCTGGAAGACCAGATCGAAGAAAAGGAGGATGGAAATCCGGAACAGCGGTTGGGCGACGTGAAGGATTCAATCGATGAGGTTACAGACGAATTGGACCGCATAAAATCCAAGCGTGATGAGAAGGTGTCCGAGAAGGAAGCCATCGCAGATGACATGGCGGAATTCGAGGATCAGGAAGACGAACTGGACACCCTCCGGGAAGAAATCGATGACAAACAGTCGGAGTTAGACGCAACTGCCGATGATTTAGACAGTAAGCGAGAAGCCGTCGACGCGATTGCTGCCCAAGTAACCACCACCGCCGATACTGCGAGTGAGCAGCTGGCGTCACTGGAGTGTATCGATGCGGACAACATCGAGGAACTTCGTGATGATGACGCCCCGGTTGGCGACCAAATCACGGTCGCGCCCCTCCGAGAGAAGAAGGCGGGGCTTGATTCTGAAATCGATGACTTGGACGGCGAGATCCGGGACATCGAACAGCAGATTTCGTCGCTTGAAAGCGACATCAGAACGCACGAAAGCAAGGTCGAAAGCACGAACGATTCCATTGACCGCGACGAAGATCGGGCTGACGAACTAACCACTGATGCCGATGAACTGGGCACCGTCATTAATGCGCATGAGAAGGAAATCGATCGCGCAGAACAAACGGTCGACCGGTTAGAATCGGTGTTCGCAGACAGTGAGTGCGCCCCTGGAACAGTTGAAGAGACTCGGGGGCGTCTGGAGTCGGAGCTTCGAGAAGTGAACGCGGAACTGAATGATCTCAAGGGTCAGAAAACCGCCGCAGAACGCAGTCTTGAGGAATCCGAGAATCTCCTTGAAGAAGGCATCTGCCCGACGTGTGAACGCGAAATCGAGGATGAGTCGCATCTTGACATCGAGGATCAGCAATCTCATGTGGATGAGTTGAATGACCACATCAGTGAACTGACGCAGAAGAAAACCGAACTGGAAGATGAGTTGGAGGTTGTTGAACAGCGGTGCGAAGATGCCGAGACACTCCGTGAGAACAAACAGTCACTGGAAGATTCGAAGCGGGCAGTGACGGAGAAGACGGAAGAGAAAGAAGAACTGGTATCGAAGGCAGAGTCGCTTAGGGACGACATTCAGGAAGCGAAGGCGGAAGTCCGCGAGTTGGAAGACACAATTAGTGAGAACGAACTGGAAGTCAAGACGCTCCGGGCGAAGAAAGACGAGATTCAGTCGGAAGTTGAATCTGTGGGGGCGGAGCGGGATGTTTTGGAGGATTTGCTGTCCACGGCAACGGACCTGAACACGAAGGAAACGCAGTTACAGGCTGCGAAACAGGCTGCCGAACAACTCGAAACGACGGTTGGGTCGCTGGAAAATGAGTTGTCGGGCCTAACCGATCAGAAGACGGAACTTGAATCGGCGTTGGAGGATGACGAGTACACCGAGTTACAGGACAGTCACGATGAAGTGGTGTCTGAGATTGATGGCTTGGACGCCCAGATCGAGAACGCAAAAACGGAACTCGGGGAGTTGCAGACTCGAAAAGGTGAGTTATCGAACACGGTTGAGGATCTCCGGAACCTCCGTGAGCGCAAAGAGTCGCTGGAGGCGCAAGTGGCGCGTCTTGATTCGGTGGAAGACGAACTTGCGGACGTGGAGTCGATGTGTGAAGCCCTCCGCACGGAACTTCGCCGTGAGAACGTTCACTACCTCGAACGGGTTCTGAACGAGTTGTTCGATGAGTTGTATCAGAGCGATTCGTATGAGCGGATCGAACTCAGCGAGGAGTACCACCTTACCGTTCACGAAAAAGGCGGGGAGACGATGAATCCGCGTCATCTCTCGGGTGGTGAGAAGAACATCTTCAATCTCGCGCTTCGGTGTGCAATCTACAAACTGTTGTCTGAAGGAATGGAAGGCGGTGCGCCGCTCCCGCCACTAATCTTGGACGAGCCAACGGCGAATCTGGATTCGGAACACGTAGACCAGATTGCGAATGTTGTGGACACCGTCCGGCAACTCGGAATTGATCAGACGCTGGTTGTCAGTCACAACAAAGAGGTTGTGTCGTCGTCTGATGAACAAATCCGGGTTGAGACGAAGGACACATCGAATCGGTCGACTGCAAATCGGGAAGTCGCGGATCCGCTCGGATTGTAATTTCCCGCGTCGTTACCAAACCGAGTTTGTGAAAATGCACTTGGAATCGTAGTTGTCCCGGGACTTTCGCAAGCGCCTCCGTGTTCAGTAGAAGTATCCGTTCTCGAATCCGTTTCCGCAGTTAGTGCAATAGAAGTAGATTTCTTCGTAGTCGTTCTCTTCGTTTTGAGTATAACTGGACCATTCAGCGATTTCACCACAGTCACATTCCGCTTCAGTTTTGGTTTTGGGAGGTTCCATACTTCACAGTCAGTGCTGGTTATTTTGCGAAAAGCCTTGGGGTAGTTCAAAATGGGTGGCCGATGGGGTGGCCTGTTCTTTTTCTCTGTGGCCGATTAATTGCGGATAATGGCCGCAACTGTATCATTAATCGGTTCTGGATTACTGGTCGGGGTCTTTTACGCGATTTCAGTGACACTGGACAAAGAATGGGTGATGGCCGATGTCGATGACACGCTTCTTATCGCACTTTCGTTCTACCCGTTAGCCGCGATTGTGTTCTTTCCGTTGTACTTCACCGAGTACGTCACTATTCCAGCCGCATGGAAAATCGCTGCAAGTGTGGGAGTCGGAATCTCGTTTTTTATTCCGTTGTACCTGTATTTCAGGGCGCTCAGACTTGATGATGCGTCTGTTATATCCACGATGATGCGTCTCATCCCAGTGATGACTGTTATCTTCACAGCAGTTCTTCTCGGGCAGTTCTTGAGTCTTCAGTCATACTTCGGCATCGCGTTTGTGTTACTCGGCGCATCTCTTGTCGCCGTGGATTTCACTGATCTCAAAAACATCAGCATCTCACCGGGACTCGGATTCACACTCGCGACTGTCATCGGATACGGGCTTGTGAACGTCAGCGTTGAAGTCATCCTCTCGCACATGGAACTGTGGAACTACTTATTCTGGTCGAATGTGGGCGCGGCAGCTGTCGCAATTCCGATTTTAGTTGTCCGTGAGTCGTCCCGGACAATACTCATGGACTCACTCTCCGGATTTGACCCAGCACTCCCGAGGTTATTGGCGTCGAAATCGGCTGAATTAGCCGGGCTGATTTGCTATATGTATGCAGTGACTCTCGGCCCAATTGGTATTGTTTCAACACTCTCATCGATTGAACCGCTTTTCATCATTCTCCTCATCACCGTTTGGGGATGGATTTCGGGGACTGGCGTGAAAACGCGCTCGCGCCGTGTTTGGGGGCTGCGGATTACAGCCGCTGTTATTGTCCTCGCCGGGGTTGCATTTATCCACGGCACGCTTTGAGCGAAGCGGAGCAATTCTTTTCCCGGTGTTCCAGTGACTTTGGGTATGGGTTCGATCACAGTCCGTGAAGCAATGACGGCGTCTCCGTATGTTCTTCATCCGGACGCGCAGATGTACGATGCAACGGAATTCATGTTATCTCACGAAATCACAGCTGCAATCGTGGCTGTTGATGGGTCACTGGAAGGACTGATTACAAATACAGACCTGCTGGAATTCCTCGATGATGGCCGAGATCACGCAAGCGTCCGCGAATACATGGAAGAAGACGTGATTGTTATCTCCCCGGATGCAACGATTTCGGATGGGATCGATAAAATGGTGGAATACTCGTTCCATCACCTCCCGGTTGTAACGGACGATTCGAGGGTTGTCGGGATTGTCTCGTCAGCAAATCTGATGAATCCGGTGATGATCTGCGGCGAACATCAGTAGCGAAACCAGACTTCAGGCTGTGACTTCCCACGTCTCGTCGCAGTCTCGGCAGATGTACTTCACAGTTTCCACACCATCAACGACATCCATCGAAAGCCATTCGCGTAGTTCTCCGCAGTCAGGACAATTCGATTCTGGGAATTCAGGCGGCATATCTCGCCGTTCGACTTCCGCATTGAAAGAGGTATTCCACCGATATTTGTTCTGTTCTCACGCCCGAATAGGTTTTAGGCGGTGACAGGGCACCGTTTCAGTAAATGATCGAAGTGCAAGGGCTTTCGAAACTGTACGGGGATGAAGTCGCAGCTGACCACGGCGTATGGCGCGTTGAATCCGGTGAAGTGTTCGGGTTGATTGGCCCGAATGGGGCTGGAAAAACAACGACACTGAAGATTTTAGCCGGGTTGATTGACCCGTCCAGCGGCTCTGCATCAATCAACGGAAATGACATAGTCACTGGTGACATAGCGCATGACCTCGGGTTCCTCCCTGAAACGTCGCCATTGTACGAAGACATGACCGCTATTGAGTACCTGCATTTCTTCGCTGATCTCTACGATGTTCCTGAAACAGTTGCAGACGACCGGATTCACGACACCCTGAATCGGCTTTCACTGGAGAAACGAGACACGGTTCTTGGATCGCTCTCGAAAGGAATGCAGCGGAAAGTCGCAATCGCTCGCGCACTCATTAACGACCCACCGGTCCTGATTTTCGATGAACCAGCGTCCGGGTTAGATCCGACAACCACCGAGCAAATCATTCAGTTCACGGAAGACCTCCGTGATGACGGGAAAGCGATTCTGTTCTCCGCACACGATCTTCAACAAGTTGAGTCCGTGTGCGATCGCGTTGCCTTGATGAATCACGGCGAAATCATCGTACAAGGCACAATTGCGGAACTCCGCGAGGAACACGCTTCTAAACAGTACACTATCCAAACCGATGTTCCCGTTCCAAACAGTGACTCGCGTGACGGGGATCGGTTCCAAGTCACGGTTCCGGATATGGACGGCGTGAATCGCGTTCGTGAATCCGCACAGAATCTGGACGGTGAAATACTGGATATAGAATCTCGTGAAAGCGCCCTTCAAGATATTTTCTTGGAGGTCACTGGCGCAGTTGACGGTGACTCCGAATGAACCCGGGACGCATTCTTCGGATTGCGAAATGGGAAGTCTCCCGCACCCTCCCGTCAGTCACTGTTGAAAAAACACTGCTCGCTCTCATCGTTCTCGGCATTCTCTCCGCCGGGATTGTTGCTGGTGTTGCTGGCGGACTCAGCGTTTCCGATGACATCTACACTGTTGGTGTGTCTTCGGATTCCCCGTACCATGATGCGTTATCCACAAATGACCGGTTTGATCTAACGGACCCTGATTCTGTGCAGTATGCGGAGGGTAATCTCGATATTCTGATTCAGGGTGATTCAGTCACGGTTCAGGATACTGCCCGAGGAGACGCTGCCGCTGGGGAATTCCGATCGACAATCACGGAGTATAATGATGCGCAAATGGAAACCGAGTCGAATACCCACACTGCATTCCCCGTGACAATTGACATCGGGTACATCAATCCGTCTACTGGCGAAATCACGGACTCACCGGGAGACGCCAGTGACTCTGACTCAACAACGGACACCACTGAGTCTGTCTCCGAGGTTATGGCCCTGTTTGAGTCACTGTTCGAGTGGCTCGTTGAGAACTTCGGGCAATTCCTATGGCCGATTTACGCGCTGTACATGGCGATTGAGGGCGCGATCTCTGGGACGTTGCCTTCGGGGGAAACACCGAGTGCGGTTGATACTCCGTTCCCGTTCCAGTCACTGGTTCTTGCACTGGTGTTTTTCGCCCCCCTGAATTTCATCGCGCAAGGATACGGGAGTAGCTTCCTTCGTGAACGCATGAATCAACGCGGTGAACTGACGTTAGTGACTCCAGCCACCCCAATCGAAATCATCACTGGGAAGTCGTTGCCGTATTTCGCAACGATGGCTGGGTTAACTGCACTGTTAGCAGCTGCGCTTGGCATCGGGGTGTACGGCGCACTTGCGATTCTCCCGTTCATCATGGTGTTCTTAGGATCGGTGTTCATCGCCGCGATGCTCTCTCGGTCATTCAAGGAACTCACGTTCCTGACTGTACTGGTGTCGGTCGTTATCATCGGATTCGGGTTCATCCCGGCGATGTTCAGCAATCTCCACGCAATCGCGCTTATTTCTCCGCTGACGGTTGTTGTTGAGCAACTCGAAGGAAACACCGTCACGTTCGCAGAATTCGTGTTCTCAACGCTCCCACTCACTCTCGTCGGGGTTGTCCTGTACATCATCGGCGCTGGACTGTACCGGGGCGAGACGATGTTCACACAACGCCCCGTTCACGAGAAATGCATCGATGCGCTTGCCGCATGGACAACCAGTCTGACGCGACTTCCGTTCGTTGTTGCGCTTCTGTTCCCGCTGGTGTTCGCCGCGCAACTCATCTCCCTCCCACTGGCCATCCCACTTCCACCAGAACTCGCGCTCACCGTTCTGTTCGCGCTCGTGGCTGTGATTGAGGAACTCGGGAAAACCCTTCCAGTGTACGCTGGAATGAGTCGGAATCACATCGATTTAACCCTTCGAAACGGCGTTCTGTCCGGTGTTCTTGCCGGTGCCTCTTTCTTCGTCGTGGAGAAATCGACATTACTTGTTCAAGTGGCTGGCTTGGAGCGCATTATGGTCGGGGAAGCCGTGTTCGGCCCTGAGATCGGGACCGGGGCCGACGGCGGGGCTTCCGTGGCACTGTTCCTCCTCCCCCTCGCGCTCCATATTATTGCGTCAACTGCTGCAACAATCGGCGCAACTCGTGGAAAGAAAACGTATGCTGCTGGGTTCATCGTTGCAATGCTGATTCACGGTGTCTACGATCTCACGGTGGTGATACTGTATGCATAACACACTCACATCGGCTATTGACCGCGCACAGAACTGGTACAACCTTGTTCTGAATGACCGTCGAACGCAACTTGTTCACCGGGATTTCTCCTCGCTTGTCTCAGAAAAAACCGTGGTGTTCGCATTAATTGTCCAGCTCCTAATCGCTGGATTAGCTGGGTTCCTGGTCGTTGGGTTGGTGTCTGTGTACGAAACAAGTGCCGATGAAACCACGATCGCAGTGACTGGCGATTCCACCGAACTGGTTCATGATGCAGACCACGGGATTGATGACATCTACTTTTTCGCCCGGGAGACACAGGAAGATGCCCTCAATAGTGTTGAAGGCGGGACGCTTGACGCAGCCTTAATTCTGGAAGACGTCGAGGGGTCACCGCGAACTGAAGCAACACTGTACGTCCCAGATGGCGAACTGAAATCGACAATCGCCATCGATCACGTCAGTCGGGTGCTTGAACAAGTGGAGCGAGAGCAACGCATCTCTCTTGCCGGTGACTTACAGCACGAGATTCTGTCGTTCCCGAGTGATGCGCCTGATGATACGCATTTCACGTTCCTGTACACGACCCTGATTCCGTTACTGGTGTTCCTCCCGGTGTTCTTAGCAGGGGCTGTGGCTGTGGACGTTGTGTCTGAAGAACGAGACGGTGGGACGTTCGAAATTCTGCAAGTCACGCCGCTGACAATGCCTGAACTCATCACTGCAAAAGCGGTTATGGGGACGTTGTTCGGGGCGTCTCAAGTTGCGTTGTGGATGGGGTTACTGAGCGTTGCTGGTGTGGTGATTCAATCCCCCGGACTGATTGTCGTCATGGGCGCGGCTCTGTCGCTCCTCGCGACGATTCTTGCATTGGGAATCGTATTGGTCATCCCCGAGCGAAGATTCGCTCAGTTCCTGTACAGTGCCGCCCTATTGGCCGCGCTTGTGTTCCTCGGCGTTCTTCCTCAGCACCCCGCGAATTCCGTGTCACAATTAGCAATTGGGAACGCCCCTTCAACCGCGTATCTCACCACTGCTCTCGTTCTTGTTCTCGGCGGATTAGCATGGTTCAGTGTTCGTGAGTCCAGCGACTGGATCCTCCGGCATTCCGCCTGAATTCACGACCTCCCGAACGATTTTCCCCGGACTCTGACTCCATCTCAATATGTCGCTTTATCACCCCGGTACAGAATTTCTCGAAGTTGCCCCTCCAAGACACAGTAACTCTGCAATCCCGATTCCAGTCACGGCAACGGCTGTGGTGAGAGTATCCAACCGAACAGGAATTTCAGACTCAAATCTCCGGTCTGTTGTCGCAACGCACCAAACCGAACTTCAGAACGGTGCCGGGCAGTTTTCCGTCGCGTCTGGCTTCGCCACTCGCAACACAATCAATATCGAAGCAGTGGGGGATGATGCCGCGTTCTTCTCTGTTCCGCACCGTGTCTGGGGCCGCGAATTCGACTGGATTGATGCTCCTCGGAACCACGTTAAAGCACTGCCGCGTCTGTATTCGGCATCCCTCCGCGAGAAATTCGGTGTTGAGATCGACCGTGGAAGTAGCATCTATGGGGTTTCCTTTCCGCTCCCGGCAGCATCAATCTATGAGGCGGGAGTGAAGTCGATGTTTTCTGTGCTGGAATTCGCCAATCACCTGATTCGCATCATGGACATGGGTGAACGCGAAGCGGTGCTGTATACAGTGACTCATATCGAGTCGCTGGATGTTGCAGTCAGTGTTGGCGGGTCAGTGTACGGGATTTCAGAGTCGGAAGTGAAGGCTGATGTTTCACGGGTGGATTCGGTTGTTAATCGCGTTCGCGATGAATTCAGTTCTGATCAAAGATTGGGTGTTGAGTCGGTGGTTGAATTGGTATCGCAGTTCCGGACTTCACAGTGATTAGCCATGTTCCCTTGTGGCATGGATTCTGTGTTGGAAGGGTGTTCCAACGCTGAATACCGGTGCGAAACCCGTTTTCTTCTCCGATTTTTAGCCAACGTTTAAGTTACGGTGCCAGTTATACCTGATTGCAATGTCTGACCTTATCGTCAAGGCTGCGGTGAAGGAAGCACTCGAAGACAAGAATGTCGCCTCCGACTTCTACGACGCGCTCGACGCGGAAGTCGATGAACTGCTCGATGATGCCGCTCGTCGTGCGGAAGACAACGACCGAGTTACGGTCCAGCCGCGCGACCTGTAACTTCGGTAGCACTGTCGTTTAACCAACCTCCTGCTCTGTGTTTTCTCAACATGATGAGATACATCTCACATGCTCGGCACTAACACTACTGAGTAAGACCCCATTCTCCTCCGAAATCAATCCGTCACGTATTCGGTTTCCAGATCGAACAACTCACCAGCATCAAGCCAGACGGCATACGGCTCATCCTCATCCTCAAACTCAACACCACCCAAGACACCATCCTCCTTCACTTCTTCATCAACGTCGTCCCGCTCAACAATCTCCACAGAGAGAACCTCATCCACTAACCACCCGAGGCGACGGTCGTTCTCCGTGTACGACTCTCCTAACACCAACCCATCCTGCCGTGTTTCCCGTTCCCCGCGAATGCCGAAGGCAACACCCGGATCTAAGAATTCAACCGATTCCCCGATTCCCTCGGGTTCCTCAACACCTGCCGAGAAATCCGGGCTATTTGGGACAGTACGGAGGTCCGTTACTTGCACTACTTGTTCAATATCCAGTACCGACAAGCAGTAATGCTCAGTTCCAATTCGGAAATGCAGAACGCGATGAGACGCCATTTGCATCAAAGTCACTGTTCTCCCATGAAAAGTCTTAGCGCCATTCACCAGCGGCAATCCTTTAACCAGACCGTGTCCAGTGCCAGATATGGTTGCTGACGTAGATACTCAACTTGATTTCCCCAAGAGAGGGGATTTTGAAGCCCTTCGTGTTCGAATCAGTGGTGAAGATTACCTCATCCCAATCGCCCTCACTGAGCATATTGTGGACTGGCAAAACTCGTCTCGGGTTCCGCGAACTGACCCGGGCGTGCATGGAGTCACTGATATTCGCGGCGAGATCGTTGTGATTCTCAACGTCGCTCCGTATCTCGCATCTGCTTCTGTATCGGAGCTTGATTCTGACTGCGCGATACTGGTACTGGACCCCGACATCGATGACCAACGAGTTGCGATTGTTGTTGACTCGGTCGTAGACACTGTAGAGGAGGGCGCTGAATCCGTGATTGATGCAGCTGAACTTGGGGACGTGTCGTCTCCGGGGATTGAATCCGGGGTGATTGCCGGGGTGCTTTCTGAATCGGTTGCTGAGGACTCTGATGGTGTTCCTGATGAGTTAGCGTCTGGTGATTTCCATGGGGATCTCCCGGATGACTTAACGGGGATTCTGAATCCGAAGGCACTAATCGATATTGCTGGAACTCAGTCAACGGACTGACTGGTGTTCCCTCGGTGGTTTCGGGGGGTTGCACCGTGTCCCTTAAGCGCGGTTGCCTGACACCACCCGTTGAACATGGATCAAACTGTTTTGATTGTCGATGACTCTGGCTTTATGCGCCGAGTTCTCCGGAACATCCTCGAAGAACACATGAACGTGATCGGTGAGGAAGGAAATGGTGCGGAAGCTGTGAAGACATACAAGGAACAAGAACCGGATCTTGTCATGATGGACGTTGTGATGCCTGACGTAGACGGCATCGAAGCAACGGACGCCATCACAAAGTTCGATAACGACGCCACTGTCGTTATGTGTACCTCGGTCGGCCAGGAAGAGAAGATGCGGTATGCAGCGCAGGTCGGTGCGGAAGGCTACATCACGAAGCCGTTCGATGAAGAGAACGTGATTGAGGCGATTGAACAAGTCATAGACCTATGACGGAACCGACTGTCCTGATCGTGGACGACTCCCGGTTCATCCGCAATATCCTTGAGTCTGAACTCTCGGATAACGGGTTCAACACCGAAACTGCGAGCAACGGTGTTGAAGCGATTGACGCGATCAAGACAGTCAACCCCGACGTAGTGACGATGGACGTGGAGATGCCGAAAATGAACGGTATCGAGGCAGTTGAACGCATCATGTCGGACACTCCAGTCCCAATCATCATGTTAAGCGCGCACACTGCCGATAATGCAGATACAACGCTTAAAGCGCTTGATAAAGGCGCAATTGACTTCATCACGAAACCCGGTGGGCGAGAAGTCACCCGGAATCTCTCCGACATCATTGACGAATTGGTGGAGACAATTCGCGCGGTGATTGGCGCGGATGTAGACACAGATCACGCCCCGCAGCAGAAATCATTAGATGATCTGGATTCACCAACTGAACCACTTACCCCAACGCAAACCGGGGAATCTCCGGTTATCGTGTTAGGGTCGTCCACGGGTGGGCCGCGACTCATTGAGTCCATTCTCCGCGATCTCCCGGTAGGGCTTCATGCTCGGGTGCTTGTCGTGCAGCACATGCCGAAGAATTTCGTGACGCGGTTCGCCGAACGCCTGAACACAATCTCGCCTTACGATGTGTCCGAAGCGACAGACGACCAAATCGTGGCCCCTGGTGAAGTTGTGATTGCACCCGGCGATAAGCATCTGCGAGTGAAGCGCGACACTGGAACAGAGTTAGTGGTTGGAACGGATGACACGGATCCGAGAGCATCCTTCACGCCAAGTATTGATGTGACGATGCTGGATGCCGGTGAAAACATTCGATCGCCGTGTGTTGGAGCTGCACTCACCGGGATGGGAGATGACGGGCAGAAAGGCATTCAGATGATAAAGCAAGCCGGTGGCCGAACAATCGCGCAAGATGAAGAATCATCAGCTGTGTTCGGCATTCCGAAACGAGCAATTGAAACAGACTGCATTGACACGGTCCTTTCGGCAGACGAAGTGGTTCCGGGGATTGTGTCGCTACTCAACCCAGAGTGATTTGTTATGGATGACATGATAGACGGGTTCGTTGATGAAAGCGACGAACACATCACAGAGATCAGTAACGGTATCATCGACCTCGAAGATAATCCGTCCAATCGCGACGCGATGGACGCAATCTTCCGTTCCGCGCACACGCTGAAAGGGAACGCTGGCGCAATGGGGTTCGATCAGATGAGTAACCTCGCACACGCGATGGAAGACGTTCTCGATAAAATCCGGGACGAGGAGTTAGACGTTACTGGAGACGTGATTGACGACCTGTTCGTTGGGCTGGATCTCTGGGAAGAAATGCTGGATGAAGTCAAAGACTCCGGGGAACCGACCGTCGATGCAGCTGACGAGATTGAAATGCTGCGCTCGTATATCACGGACGATGCCGAGACAGACGCCGATGTCGGTGGTGACAGCGTTCAAGCCTCGAATTCTCAGGCAGACCCCGGAGAGACAACCGTCACAATCGAAGACGGCGATGTTACGGAAGCAATCAGTGAAATCGGCGTCAGTGACTCCGATATTGACGGTGATGCCTATCTTGTTCGACTTGGTTGCACACCCGACCAGACCGATGACGGGTTAACTATCATCGAGGAACTGGAAGACGTATTCACCCTTCACGGAACGGTCCCAACGCAGGCAAAAGTCCTGAATGGAGATTTCGGTGATGCGTTCAGTGCTATTGTCTCCACAGAACTCCCTGAAAAACACCTTGGGGCGGCGTTCGAAGACATTGGCACGGTACATGATTCCGCCGTGCAGAATGTCACTGCGGATGTCACTGACGAGTCTGCCAGTGTCACTGGTGATGCGGAAGTTGATGAGTTGTTGTCGGGAGCATCCAGTCTGGAGGAATACCGCGAAAGCGATGAAGAACCTCCAGAAGTCGATCTCGGCGATCTCGATGACGGTGACTCCGGGATGTTCAACGTATCCGATGATGCATCGGATGCAGACAACCCGAACGCAGGGTCCAGTGACTCAGTCGATGCTTCGGACTCCAGCGATGATTCGTCTGATACGGATGATGGCTTCGAATTAGATCTCGATGACGACATGGAGGAGTCGGACTCCGGAATCTTTAGTGATGACGGAGAATCCGGGGATTTGGAAGGTGATCTCGATTTGAGCGGGGGCGATGACTCGGATGCAGACGATATTGAGTTAGGTTTAGGCGACAGTGACGATGGGGATGCGGACGAGTCTGATTCGGATGACAGTGGTGAGTTCGGGAATCGCGGCACTGCTGTTTTCGAATCGATGAAGGATGACGTGGAACAGCAATCCATGGATGAAGTGCGGAAGGAAATGGAGGAAAACGGCCACAGCTTCAAATCGAATGATGCAGACGGAGTGGACACAGACGAACTGCTCGAAGAAACGGATTCGTATGTGTCCGGAGATGACTCTGAAGATAGTGCTGAATCCGAGTCCTCGGGTGGGGATGCGCTTCAAACAGTCGAGGATAATGACGAAGACATCACCGCTGAAGACGTCAATCACGACAATATCTCACTGGATATTGATTTCGACAAATCGACCAGTTCTGGGGATGCGGAATCCGGGATTGATTTAGAAGACGAATTCGGGGACGTGTTAGCTACGAGTCCGAGCGATTCCGTTGACAAAGAAGATATTGTCAATGACCAAGGGCAGGTCATCTACCAGACTGAAGCAGAAAAGAACCCAGCAACGGATCTGGACACGTTATTCAGTGACGATGACTCCAGTTCCGTGGATTCGACTGACACGGACATCGACTTCGGTGATGTTGAGTATGGCCCGGGACTGGACTCGTTCGAGGAAATTCTCCGGAAAGAAGAAGGCGATATTGACACCTCACAAAGCAGTGATGATGAAGTCGATATTCAGTCGATTAAGGTGGATGTGTCGCAGCTTGATGAACTGTACACGTTAGTGCAGGAACTCATCACCAATCGCTTGCGCCTCAATCAAGCTGTTGACGGGCTTGATGGCCTCATCGGGGATCTGGATCGTGAGGGGCTTGACGGATTCGAGTCTGAATCCGGGGAGTTACTCACACAAACGTCTCATGAGGTCAACCAACTCGAAACCATTACGTCCCGGATTCAAGAGACAGTGATGGATATTCGGCTTGTTCCAATGGAACATGCAACGCAGCGCCTGCCCCGTATTGCGCGTGACGTTGCCCGGGATAACGACAAAAACATCGATTTCAACATCAAAGGTGACGACGTTGAGCTGGACCGCAGCATCCTTTCGAAGTTAGGTGATCCGTTGATGCATCTGGTTCGGAATGCGGTTGACCACGGTGTTGAGTCGCCAGATGAACGGAAAAAGAAAGGGAAAGATGCGGAAGGAACGGTGCAGGTTCGCGCTCGCCGAAACCGGGATTACGTCTCGGTGATTGTCGAGGATGATGGCGCGGGGATTGATGCTGATCGTGTCCGTGAGGAAGCAGTCAATCGTGACCTGTTCACCCGGGAGCAAGCCAATCAATTAAGCGATGAACAGTGCTTTGAACTGTTATTCCGCCCCGGATTCTCCACCAAGGATGAAGTCACGGAGACTTCTGGCCGGGGGGTTGGGATGGACGTTGTGTATACGACCATCCAAGCTGTTGATGGGAGCATCGAAGTGCATAGTGAGCCGGATGTTGGGACGCAGGTCCGCATTCAACTCCCGGTGTCGCTTGCAATTTCGCAGATGCTGTTCATCGAAGTTGGAGACGATGAATTCGGCATTCCGGTGAAGAACATCGATGAGATCACGGGCGGCGGCGACCTTACAAACGTCGATGGTGAACCGGTGCATATGCACCGTGGTGACTCGTACCCAGTTGTCCAATTAAGTGACGCGCTCGGGGCATCGAGCGCCGATGATTCGGATGGACTCGGTGCTGAATCGCAACTCATCCGGATTGATAGCAGCATCCGGCAAGTTGCACTGGAATGCGATTCCATCACACGAACAAAGGAAGTCGTTGTGGATCCGTATGACGGTGTTCTCAGCCGAGTCACTGGCCTTAGCGGGGCAGTGGTTCTTGGACAGGATAACGTCGTGAACGTGCTTGATGTTTCGACGCTGTAACCAACTACTCAAACTCAACACACAATCATGAGCGATAAATCATCTCTCAGCGAAGACGAATTGATGGCTGCAATGAAGCAACTCGGGGAACACGGCCTCCCGGATTCAGTGCCGATGCTTCCAGATTCCGCTGTGGAACTTGGTGGCGCGCACCGAATTGACGTGAAAGAACAAGCCAGCGGAATCAGTAGCGATTCGCAGGTTGCAACTCGGAGTCGCCTGAATAGCGAACCGTCTGGGTACATCCTCGTGATGATGCCGACTTCGTACAGCCGGAAGCTCGCTGAAGCGATGCTGTCCGATCTGTACGAGGATGAACCGGACGCGGAAATGATTCAGGACACTGCCGAAGAACTGGCGAACCTCCTCATCAGCAACTATGTTGACGGATTCGCCGACCTCTTGAATCAGAACATCCAGCACAAAGCCCCGGAAACGATGCAGACGCCCATGAATGAAATCGTCGTGAAAACGGCGAATAAGGCGAGTAGCCGCTACGCATTCGTGTACGAGGTTGCACTGGTGATTAACGATAATCATCTTCCCGTGTACCTCTACTACATTCCGGAAATCGAAGAACTGGTGAACATCATCCAACAGCAGATGAACGCCTAATGGGGGAGTAATCATGCAACTTGATCTCAGAACTCTCCAGATGTTTCACCGCATGGCTCGCGAGGGCGTGAATAGCGCCTCTTCTCGCCTGAATAACATCAGCACGCTCAATTCGGAAGTTGCAGTTACACGCATCCAATTCGTTGCGCATGATGCGTTAAATGACGAATTCCAAGATGAGGAGCATCTTGGTGTGAGTGTTGATCTCGGGGGCGGAATTTCCGGGCAATCCATTATCGTGTTCGATGAAAATGCCGCTCACAGTCTCACCGATTACATCGTCACTGAGCTTGAGGGGCATCTGGATGACGAAACGGACGATCAGACGTTCGGCATTCAGAACACGGCGTTATCGGAGCTTGGGCATATGATGAATTGCGGGTTTATCGATGGCTGGGCGAATGTTCTGAACACTGCAATTGACGTATCTCCCCCGTCTGTCGGGTCGGGGAAATCCAGCGAGGAGATTTTCGGCGACATCAACACGTTCTCGAATGACAATATCGCGATTGTGTTCCAAAGCCAAATCGATTTGGAAGGCACTGAAATCGCGTTCCGGCACTATCTCTTCCCCGATCTTGACGATCTTGATAAGCTCCTCAGTGACGACCGGGATGACACTGGGCGGTTCGACTTCGAGAAGCTGCACGGATTCGATCAGATGGTTCGTGATGGCACTGAAGAAGCGTCGAATACGATTAATATGATGACGGGGGTGGAAACCGAAATGACGCTCCGGCACCTGAATTTCGTTCCTGTGCATCGAATTCCGCAGGGACTCACAGAAGGCGACGTAGTCGGTGTTGCGTTCGCGTTCGATGGGCTTCCCAGTGGGTACCTGGTTTTCGTCTTTGATGAAGATAGTGCCGCTGAAATCGTCACGGAGATGCAAGGCGAAATGGAAGAGCCATTCGGGGACTTAGGGAAATCCGCGCTCCAAGAATTAGGGAATATCATGGCCAGTGGGATGCTGGATGGGTGGGCGAATCTGTTCGATACCGGATTGAATCACAGCCCCCCGAAGTTTGTCCGTGACGGCGAAAGCGACATCATGGACAGTATTGTCGCGCAAATCGGCGAGAACCAAGACTACGCATTCCTGTTCGACACCGAAATCTCTGCTGCGGGTGCAGGGTCGTTCGATTGCCGTGTGTACAGTCTGTTCAAGGAAGGCGATCTTGAATTGGCGTTATCGGAACTCAATCTTGACGGTGTTGAGTCCGTGAATCACTCCCCGGAATTCCCGTTATCTGAGGGCGGCGAGTAATGACCGCAGCTCCCGAATTCATCGTGACGGAAGACACAATTCGTGTCGGATTCGGGGACTACGAAATCACAGACAATCAGTCACTGGTCACGTTCGGATTAGGGACGTGTGTTGGCGTGTCGATGCATGACCCTGAGTCCGGCGTTGGCGGGTTTCTTCATTCGGTGTTACCCAACCGCGATTTCGATTCAAGCGTTTCTCGTGATGCGTTCTATGTGGTTGACGGGGTTACTGCGATGTACCAAGAATTGGTGTTGCATCCGAAGGTCGATGGGTCGAAACTTGAAGCGAAAGTCGTCGGTGGGATGGATACGTCCCATAAGAATCTGTGTTTAGCTCCAGTCGGGAAATTAAACAAGGTTGAGGTGTTGCGAACATTAAACGAACTCAATATCGATGTCACTGCAACTCAATCTGAATCAACCGGGTCTTGCTCCGTTATTTTCAACCCCACGCCCGGAATGTTGATAATCCGGACTCCTGAATCATCGGTAAGGCAACTATGATGGATCTCTCTGGGGCTGACTTCCAATCCCTCATCGACTATATCGAATCTGACATCGGATTCCCTACAAGTCATTACAACACCGATTATCTGAACCGCCGTATTCGGAGTCGGATGCGCCGGTCAGGCACTGAAACCATTGCCGAATACCGTCAAGAACTCGAAAACTGCCCCCAAGAACAATCTGAACTCCTCGACTCCTTCTCAATCAACGTCACTGAATTCTTCAGGAATCCTCCTGTCTGGGACAACCTTCAAAGCGTTCTCAAAGCACTTCATGACTCGAAAGACGGCCAAATCAACATCTGGAGCGCAGCGTGTGCTGATGGCCGTGAACCGTATTCGATTGCGTTAATTGCGTTAGTTGATGATGAGATCGATGCCAGTCGAATCAATATTCTTGCAACAGACATCAACGAAACCGCGCTCGAAATCGCTGACCGGGCAACCTACGAAAAAACGCAAACGGAGAACATCCCACTGCAATTAGAATACTTAGACGGGTTATCTCAGTACATCACTGAGAACGAAGGCGTGTTCCGCCTCAAACCCCCAGTTCGGGATCTCGTCACGTTCGAGAAACATGACCTGATTCACGGTGAGGAAAAATCGGGGTTCGATATGGTTCTGTGCCGGAATCTCCTCATCTACATCGATAACACGTATGAGCCAATCCTCATCGAATCCATCCAAAATGCGTTATCTACTGGCGGGTTCCTCATCATCGGGAAATCCGAAACAATTCCGCCTCGACTCCTCTCGGGATTCCATTCCGTGAATAATCGGCAACGAATCTATCAAACCAAGCACTGACTCGTTACACGCCTGTATTCTGGGCGCACAGGGTGTCGACGTGCAGTGACTGAAGCACCCAAATTGTTTTTCCGGGGGGTGGCACACCTCCATTAAGAGAAATGAGTGACTCGGACCCACCAGATCAACCAACAGAGCTGATCAATCAAGGTGTGCGTATTCTCAAATACCTTGATGAGTCGAAATTCGATGTCGTCACCGCGTTATTTTACAATATTGAATCGCGGGTAGATGCCCCGCTTGAACTCACAATCACGGAACCGATACCGGACGGATTCGACTTCAGTGACCTTCAACGCCACGACGACTTCGAAGGTGGATCATGGGAGAAAGACGGAAACAATCTGGTTTTCACCAGACAAATCGACCCCGGTGAAGAAGTTGTTACTCTCCTTGGATTCAATGAGTCTGAACGAAGTATTTCCAGTGACTTTGTGGCGTCCACGCCCGAGATAGAAACCGAGCGTCTTGACCCGATTTCTGCGGCGGAAACGGTCGGCGAGAAACTCCTTGAGGAATTAGAAGAAGACGATATTTCTGAAAACGTCAAGGAGCAATTGGCAGAAGCCTTTGTCGATGAGATTGATGAGGAAGCCGTTACACAGTCCCAATTAGAAACAGTGACGCGCGAATTACTCGGAATCCAAGACCGCCTCGATGATTTCGAAGCGGAACTTGATGAAGTCCGAGACAACGTCGCGGAATTGAAATCCGAACAGGTGTCGACCGGTGAATCACTGTCAATTGTTGAACGCCGCCTCGATGAACTTCAGTCAGAGTACCAAGCCGAGGTCACGTCACTGAACCGCTCGTTCAAAGAACTCAGTGAAGAAATGGATGATGTGCGCGATAAAACCAGTGACTTACCGGAAGACGTCGATTCGTGGCTCCGAGGCATTGAAGACGATTTGGACACGGTGCAGGATGAAGTGGAATCGTTCAATACCAATATCGGCGGTGCGTTCGAAGACATCCGCGATCGATTAGACACGACGGAAGAAAACATTGGATCGCTACAAAACAAAACCCAGTCCGAATTAGCAGCAGCGGGAAAGGACCGAGAGAAACTTCAGAAGAAGGTAATGGCGTTAAAGAACGCTATTGAACGCCTTGCCAATCGGCATGACGAGATGGATGAAGACGTTGAAGAACTCGATGCGGTACTGGGTCAACTCATCGTTGCGCTCGATGAAGTCGAAACTGTTGTCGGGGCATCTGACGGCGAGATTATCCCGTCCGACTTAGTGCGTGAAACGAAAGCCCCGGGGCATATCCTCCGATAGTCACGAGTCTGTTTTCGAGTTGCTCGGAATCTCCTATTTATCGCAGGAGTTAGCTTTTAACCCTCGGCTTTGCACCACGTCATAACTAATGCTGGACTTCCCCACTAACCGAGGGCAAAGTGGACCTATCGGGGTCGCAATGACGGTCGCAATCGTTGTGACTCTGGTTGCAGTGGCGTCTATGGCGTTTTTCAATCTCGGTAGTATTGAAGACTCGGACCCTGAAACGCTGGTTTCCTCGTCTGAAGTCGGTGAAAACGGGAATATCGTGATTATGCATCAACGCGGCGAAGCGTTCGACACAGAGGACCTTGAGATTCAGGTCACAACTCCTGATCGGAGGCAAGGATCGATTACAGGGTTGCCATTTTCGAATCAACGCTTACCAGAATCCAAAACATCCGGGGAGGTGAGTTTTGATAATCGCGACGGGGGTGTGTCCTCAGCGTTCACTGATGACTCATGGGAAGCTGGGGAAGTGTTAGCGTTCCGTCTGGATGAGACATTTGTGCAGTCCGAGAATGTTGAAGTCCGCGTGGTCGATACATCCACGAATCGACTGATTGTCAATCAGGAAGCCTCTGTCGCATTATCCGGAACAGTGTCTTCAACCGTTGAAGAAAGCGATAATGCGTTATCCGGTGTTGTTCGAGACGGAAGCGGGAATACCGTGAGTCGCGCGACTGTCCACCTCGAAAATGCGGATGGGGACGAGGAATCCACGAATCGCGAAACAGTTACGGATAGTAACGGGGAGTATTCCTTTGAAAACGTTGGCAGTGGGGAGAATACACTGTGGATTGAACCGGAAGACAGCTCCGGGCTTGCGTATTCTGGTCGGGTCGTGATTGAATCCGGGCTTGATGGGGATCTTACCGTAACCGAAGAACCGGATCGGTGGGTGTCCGTGAGCGAGAATGAAGACGGGACAATTGAAAACAGTGAAGTTGGATTCAATGTGTACCCGCTTGGTGAGGTAACGCTCTCGGGTGTCGGGTCGGACATGACTGCGTCCGTCCAGTATGAGAACCCGGCGAATGCTGAATCGTCCACGATGACGATTTCGGATACGGTTCTCCCGGATGAACATGAATACTGGTTGAACGGCACTGATGTTTCGAAGACAATTGATGTGGAAGGGAATGCGGTTCCGCAAGACCAAGAACTGATTCTGACAGTGGACGGTAACTATACTGAAACCGTGAGCGGTGGGGGCGATGAAGAATTCAGTATGCCGGTTGTCACCACTGACAAGCAAGAGAATGGAACGCATCTTACAGAAAATAACGGTGACGCCGTTTCACTGTATGTTGATGGGAATCGTGAGCCGCGTAATGTCTCCGTGATGTTCGAAGACAATTACGAATCCGAAGACATGGCTGAAGGTGGGTTCGTTGATAAATCCGGAGATACGTTCACGTTACCGAATACGGGAACATTATCCACAACAAATGACCGGGTGACGTTCACTGGCGAATCACTACTGGTCGGGAGCGGTGTCTTAGATCGAACCCGGGATGCTGATGGGAGTTTCACCGTTGACGGGAATTATCAGTCTGAAGGTGATGTCACAATCACTGGCACTGAAGAAACCAGTACGCGACGAACCTCGGAGACAATTACGCAAGACCCTACCATCATCCACGAAATGGCTCTTCGGCCTGCTGTGGGGCCGTATGATGGCGCTGAACAAGATGTGTATATGGGGAGTGCGTATTTCGACGCGAGATATGATGTGCGCATTCCGTGGGATCTCAATAAGGATTATCAAGAACCTGGGGCTGACAGCGAATTCGAATTGGCCATCAATCATGATCAAGCTGTGAAGTCGTGGAATGGGCTTGGGTACTGGGACGTATACCGAGACGGTGTGTGGGAAGATTCGATTTATCTGAATGAAGGGGAATCTGCCACTATCTCATACGACGCATACTGTCAAGACTCCGGTTGGAACTGTGAAATCGAGGGCGGCCCGACTAATGATGCGCTTTCCGCAGAACAGGGACCGTCCCCGGAAACCACCACTATTGACGTGGATGGGAATTCCGCAACTGACGTTGAAATGGAATTCACGGGACGAGAACACAGCAAGGAAGCGTGGGTGTTCGAAGGCGATCGAGTCGCTGGTGATGCAGGTGACGGAACCGAAGACGCATCCCGTGGAACAATCATGGAAGCTCCTGAAGACGGAGAGTATAAACTTGACATCAGTTGGTACGCACTTGCGAATTCCGGCGGGTTGTGGGGTGGGTGTTGTTTTGCTGGCGACACCGAATTCGAACTCCATGCGGGTGACCGGACGCTTGCTGATGAATCCATGAGTGTCTACGACTATGAAGAAGAAGACGCATCTGGGCATGAGACGATGACAGTCACCTTAGAAAAAGGTGAAGCTGTCCACTACTACATGTACAACCACGAAGGTGGATACGCAGAAATTAATTCCGAAGAGACAGCCGTTACGAAAGTGAGCGGTGACAAGGACACCGGGAGTGTGGAAGCGGAACTCAATGGGCAAACGGAGTACACGAGGTACCTCAACAATGGCGAAACGGACACCGTTGTCTTCGAGAACATCGAACCGGGAACGCACGAAGTCACCGTGAACCCGCGTAACGGACAGGAAGTCGATGTTGCTTACGAATGGCAAGAAACGTTCGCCACGGAAGATCCGCGTATTGACCTGAACGGCGACGGGAACTGGGATGTTCAGTATAACGGGTTACTCCGCGAGGGAGAAACCGCTGAATTCCAAGATGTCACCGTTCCCTCGGGCGATCACACAGTCGATGCAACCGGATCTGGCCCGGGGTATGACTGGGAATACGATTACGGCGATTACGACACCACCGAAGATCCCGTTATCAAAAACGGGGATGGTGAGGTTGTTGCTGAATACACCGGGGTGTTGACGCCGGGGGACCGAACATCGATCGGGATTGATAGCATCGATCCGCAAAGCACTGTTGACCGGAACGTGTCTACAGCAGTTGCTCCAGTTACCACGGACTTCCGATACACTGTGCAAAGCGGGACTCGGTCCCCGGAAGCCATAATCAACGGCGCACAAATGTGCGATGAATCCGAGATTGTTTCGGATGGTGATGTGACCTGTAACATTCCCGATGGGGTTCTCACCACCGAAGACAATTCCTTGAACTTCACCGCTGACGAAGGTGAACTCAACTGGGAAATTGCATACACCGAACGCGCGCAAGCTGAATCCGTTGAAATCAGCCTCCCGGATGGCAGCACGGCAACGTACCCCGAAGACTTCGAAGAAAGCGGGTCGATCACCCTGAATGAGTCACTGACGGTCGGGAATAACACGATTTCGGTTGACACGCCGGTTGAGAACAATATGGAGACTGAGGTGAATCTCTCTGTGCAGTTCACTGAAGTGACGAAGCCGGAAGTCCAAGACATCTCCGTTAAAGCCGGTGATGGTGAAGTGACTGAGTATAACATCTCCGAGGACTCAATCAATCGACACGGGGCATTGATTGAAGATGTCGACTTCGAGATTGCGAAGAGTATGTTCGAGCAAGGTGTGAACGACATCCGGATTGAAACGACGGATGGTACGGAAGCCGAGATCGAAGTCACGGTCGTTACTGCTGGCGGTGAACTCAGTACAGACGACTTCAACTGACGCCGTTTTCTGGTTTTCACCGGATCGTACCCGTTGTTTTTGTACGGGGTTGACCTACGGTTGAGCATGGGAAGCTCCGCTATTGGGAAGATTGCGACTCGGACTGAAATCCCCGACCAACAAGTGTCTGGAGACACGGTTGCGGTTGATGCGTTCAACTGGATTCACCAGTACCTCCATACGACCACGCAGTTCACGGACGCAGAGGAATACACGGATTCGGATGGCCGTGAATTGCCGAATATCTTGTGTCTACTCCGTGGCCTCCCCGGGTTTTTCCAATCAGATGTGACGCCGGTGTTAGTGTTCGACGGCGATGCACATGACCTGAAGGCAGACGAACAGGCGTCCCGCCGAGAAATCAAACAGAAGCGTGCAGAAGCCGCTGAGGAAGCCCGGGAGAACGGCGAGTATGTGTTAGCTCGGAAGCTCGATGCACAGGCTCAGAATTTCAGCCCTGAGATGATTGAGACAACGAAAACACTGTGCGACCGCCTCAACATCCCGACTGTTGTTGCGCCAGCCGCAGGGGAAGCACAGGCCGCCTATATGCGGTCCGCATCTCCGGACGTGTATGATCATGTGTTGAGCGATGATTATGATTCGATTTTGTTCGGCTCCCCGACCACGCTCCGGAATTTCACCGGGCAGAACAATATGGAAATCATGGATCTGTCACAGACTGTTATCGATGCGGAGTTATCATACGATCAGTTGGTTGATGCTGCAATTCTCACCGGGACAGACTACAACGATGGTGTTCACGGGATTGGGCCAGTGACTGCAACGAAGAAATTGAAAGAACACGGCGACATTTTCGGAGTACTTGCAGATCGCGGTGTGTCAATCCATAATGTCGAGGAACTACGCGGAATCTTCTGCACTCCGAATGTCACTACTTCGTACCCGGAGCCAGAATCCGTGACTGTTGATGTGCGTGCCGGAGAACAGTACGTGTCCAATCTCGGAATCCAGTCTGGATCGATTGAAAACGAATTCTCACGGTTACAGAGCGCGTTGTAGCTGTTCTGCCTCTCGTTTAACCCCGTTTAACCCCGTTTAACCCCGTTTAATCCGGGTTAATCCCCTCCGTCTTCTTTATCAGAGAGTGCATGAACCGAACACTGATCTTACTCTGACGTAGATGATGAAGGCGCAGATAACGAGGGTGCCGATGAAGAATCCAGTGACACAGAAACTGAGGAACGTAGTGATGGTGATGCTGATCCCCCGGCTTCCTCAGTGGATTTGCACAAGGTGTCTTCAATAACGATCGTAATGGGAATCTCCCTTCGTTCGGTGTCCTATCTGCGATTCAAGATGGTGCAGCTGGCCAAGAAATAGCGCAAGTTGCACAGAATATCGGTGGTCAGCCCCCTGATGATACTGGTGATCGTGGGGGTGTTGATGGTGAGGCTGGTCAGGACCGCGCACCAGATGAGTCTGACCGTGGTGCGCCTGCGGACCGTAGTGGACAAACTGACTCGGGAGACGGTCGGGATCGCGCACCGAATGAAACGGATCGAGGAGGGGATGGCAGTGAAACCCCAGATGATAGGGATGCTCGCGGGAACGGTGCTTCTCAATGATAATCAAGTCTGACATCCACGCCGTCTAAGACTCGCAGTATTCTACCTCAGAATACCGAACAGCGAAAGTCAGAAAATGATTAGCTATTGCAAAAGTCAACATCACCGTCTGCCGACTCGTACAGTTCCTGCGCTTCTTCAGCTGTTGTGAACTCCGCACCGTATTCCTCTAACAGTTCCTGGTACCGATTCCGAATCGTCACGACACTGATGTCCGTGACTTTGTACACGTCCTTCTGTGTGTACCCAGCATTACAGAGTAGAGATGCCGCATACAACGACGCAGCTGCTAATCCAACCGGGTTCTTCCCAACGCGAACATCTGCCGTTGACGTCTCATCCAGAATTTCACGGGCCTTCCGTTCAACCTCGTCCGGGACTTCCAGTTTCGACGCGAATTGCGGAAGGTATTCCTTCGGATCGGACGGCTTGATTTCCAACCCAAGTTCCCGCATGATGTACCGGTATGTTCGCTTAATCTCCAGCGTGTCTACGCGACTCACCTCGCCGAATTTCTCGTAACTCCGTGGGACATTGCATTTCCGGGCAGAAGCGTACAGGCACGCTGTTGCAACGCCCTCAATACTCCGCCCGCGAAGCAGATCATCTTCGATGCATCGCCGATACATCGCCCCCGTCATCTCTCGGACAGATTCTGGAAGTCCAAGCGCGGACGACATCCGTTCAACCTCAGTGAGTGCCTGCCGGAGATTTCGTTCTTTGGAATCGCGAGTGGATGCGCGCTGATTCCATGTGCGGAGCCGACGCATCTTCCGAATCTTCTTCGTGGACAACGACCGCCCGTAGGCGTCCTTATTCTGCCAACCGATTTGTGTGGACAAGCCTTTGTCGTGCATCAGTTCTGTGATTGGGGAACCAACACGGCTCTTGTCTTGGCGTTCATCTTCGCTGAAACTCCGCCAATCAGGGCCGTGGTCGATTGACTGGTCATCGATGATGAGGCCACAGTCTTCACAGATCAGGTTCTCTCGGTCACTTTCGATAACGACGTCGCCGCTGCATTCGGGACAGCCCTCTTGTTCGGTTGTTGTAGTGCGAGGATTTTGCTCGCCGTCGTATTCTTGTCCAATCTCTTGTTCGTCTTCGGTTTCTTTAGGGGGTGTGCGTTGACGTTCTTTAGTCATGAATGGGGAGGCTGGAAAACATCGCGTTACACCGGCGATTTTATCGTACCTTTAAAAAGCGTTCGGGGGATTGCTTGTTTTTCGCCGCCACACTCCCTGAAACCCTATATTCAGAAGTATTCTATTCCCAGAAGTAACCTACATCTGAGGGTCCGTGAATTCCATCCGGGGATACTTATGCGACCATGCACCACTCACTAACAAGCCAATATGTCTGCGCAACAGCCCACTCCCACCCCTCCAGAACCCAGTGACTCTGCCACTGAAACCGCAAACACAATCTCAACCCATTCCCTTCCCGGACACCCTGACGCCGACTCTTACGCCACACTCAACATCACCTCCATCGACTTCACAAATCGGAAACGCCCCGACGGATCTCGCGAACCAGTTGTTGAAATCTTCGGTCGCGCCCCCGGACAAGAATTGGAACACGTTCGTGTGTTCGGATTCGAACCGTACTTCTACGTCGCCACTGACGAAGTCGGCTCACTGCGAGACGACAACCGCGTTAAACGCATTTCCGATGAACCACTCAAAACGATTCGCGGTGTAGAAGTTCACCGCGTCACCACATACGTCCCGGGCGAAATCCGGGGCGTTCGACAGGATGTCGAGAACGATTTCGAATCGGACATTAATTTCTCCGACCGGTTCATGATCGACAAGGGCATTGAAAACGGAATCAAAGTCCCTGCCCGCCGCAAGAATTCTGGTGAAATCTCGGTCCCTGTTGATGAGGTACAGGCAGTCACTGACAAAATCGAAGACAGTGACTACCGTGTGTTGATGCTCGACATCGAAGTGGAAGACCGCCACGGCTTCCCTGAAAACGGAGAAGAACCCCTCATCTCAATCACCACGCACGACAGCTACACGGACAAATACGTCGTGTGGTACTACGATGCTGAAAACGGTGAAACTGGTCCGGAAGAATTAGCGGATTACGAACCTCTCCGGGATGATGTTGACTTCGAAGTTGCGAAGCTCGACACTGAAAAACAGATGCTGAAGGCGTTTCTCGGGTATCTGGACGGTGTTGACGCAGACGTTGCGACGGGGTGGAATTTCACAGATTTCGACGCGCCGTACCTCATTGACCGAATGGAACGCATCGGCATTGACCCCGGGCGTCTCTCCCGCCTCGGGTATGCAGACAATGGCTGGAATGTCGATGTTGGCGGGCGCGTCATGTTCGATCTGCTGGAAGGGTACAAGCGAACGCAATTCACCGAATTGGAATCGTATCGGCTGGATGCGGTCGGTGAAATGGAACTTGATGTCGGGAAGGAACCGTACACGGGGAAGCTCGGTGATCTGTGGGAGGAAGACCCGGAAACGCTGTTAGAATACAATCTCCGAGACGTTGAACTGTGTGTGGAGATTGACCGGAAACAGGAGATAATCGGGTTTTGGCAAGAAGTCCAGAATTTCATTGGGTGTGATTTGAATGATGCGCCGATTCCCGGGCAGGCGTGTGACATGTACGTCTTGCATAAGATGTACGGCGATCCGGAGACGGTTGGACCTCGGTATGTTCTCCCGACTGCGGAGAAGTCTGAAAGCCCGGATTTCGAGGGCGGGGCTGTATTCGAGCCGTTTAGTGGTGTTCGGGAAGATGTGGTTGTGCAGGACTTGAAGTCGCTGTACCCCATGTCGATGATCTCAATCAATGCGTCTCCGGAAACGAAGGTGGATAATCCGGAGGACTTCGATGGGGAGACGTTAGTTGCGCCGAATGGGATCCATTTCGAGAAGAACACGGAGAGCGTTATGCAGGAGATGATTGACAATCTTCTGGATGAGCGTGATCAGAAGAAGGAACTTCGTGCGGAGCATGAGCCGGGGACGGATTTGTATGAGACGTTTGATCGGCAGCAGGGCGCGGTGAAGGTTATTATGAACAGCCTTTACGGTGTTTTGTCGTGGGAGAAGTTCCGGTTGTATGATAGTGAGATTGGGGCGGCGACGACGGCGACTGGCCGTGAGGTGATTCGGTTTACGGCTGATGTCGTGGAGAATGAACTTGATAGTGAGATCACATATGGGGATACGGACTCAGTTATGTATCAGATTCCCGATACATCTGATAAGGAAGCCCTCATCGAAATCGCCCACGAACACGAAGCCCACATCAACAACCGCTACGACGACTTCGCCACCGACAACCTCAACGCCGACACCCACCGCTTCCAAATCGAATTCGAGAAACTCTATCGCGTCTTCTACCAAGGCGGCAAAAAGAAACGCTACGCCGGACACATCGTCCACAAAGAAGGCAACGACGTAGACAAAGTCGATGTGACCGGATTTGAGTATCAGAGAAGTGACCAAAGCGCGATCACCAAACGCACCCAAAAGAAGGTCATCACCCAAATCGTCATGGACGAAGACCACGACGAAATCATCGACTACCTCACCGAAGTCATCACCGACTTCCGCAACGGCGAAGTCAACCTCGAAGACATCGGAATGCCTGGCGGAATCGGGAAAGCCCTCGACAACTACGACACCCCCACCGCCCAAGTCCGAGGCGCAATCTACGCCAACCAGTTCCTCGGCACCAACTTCGGGCAAGGAAGTAAGCCCAAGCGCGTCTACCTCACCAGCGTTGACACAGTCTTCTTCAAAGACCACGAAACCCCGGACTTCGAACACGAGTACCAGCAGAAGCACTACGCAGACTTCAAACGCGATCCCGACGTGATCTGCTACGAGTACGAACAACAAGTCCCCGATGAATTCAACATCGACTGGGATAAGATGCTGGAGAAAACCTTAGAGAAGCCGATTAGCCGCGTTATCGAACCCATCGGCATCGACTGGGATGTCGTCTCCGTCGACAAATCCCAAACCGGCATCGACCAATTCCTATAACTCGTCGCGCATGGTCGCTCACTGATCGTTGAATCTACCCCGCGTTTATCCCCATCCATTTCTTGCATTGAGACATGGCTTCAGAAGACACTGCTGTACTCACGGGAAGTGACCGGTACCACACGAAACGCCTCCCCGGAAATATTGTCCGTGTCGTTGACCTCCGTGAAGATTGCGTCGACGGCGTCTGGGACATGGACGAACACGAATGGGTTCAGTTCAACATCGATTTCACAGACCTGAATTCGGAACTGTCCATTGACGAGAAACTCACTGAATTAGGCGATCGGTGGGGGTCCGTGTATATCTCCTATCGGCCAGATTCAACACCATATCCGCACACCGTTCGTAACCACACGGATGAAGGCTTAGGATTGCAAGGACAAGATCGCAAAACTGCGTATGGTGAATCTCTGGACGATGCATTGACAGCGGCACTGGCTCGCCGCTTCGGGTTTCCTGAATAAGTGCCAGTCTCACTGGTCAACGTATCGTCTGCCCCCGAGTATTTACCACAGTATCCAGTATATCTATATGCATGATTGAGTGCCAGAACTGTGGTTCGGAGGTTACTGAGCGGTATGCGAAGGTATTCACGCCCGGCGATGTCGATCAACCGCGCGTTTGCCCGCACTGTCCTGATAAAATCCGAGATGGTGCCGAAGTCCGTATGGCGCGGTCGCCCCGACGCACAGACAGTTAACCACAGTTCACGGCACTGAAACCCTATCTCATCTACCTAATCACAGGAACTGTCTGGTGCCCCGGTGTGATTACTCCGAGGGTATTTCAGTTCGCATGAGAAACCGATAGTACACGAGATAACCGGGTGGCTCTGCCACCAACCCACAACACAACACATATGTCACTTAACGACACTGATGTCCCCAGCGACGAGGAACAAACCGACGAAGAAAATGAAGAGGATGATGAGAAATTCGTAGATGATAAACAAGACCTAATCAAGAAAATTAGGGCGATTCTGAATCACCCTCAGATGAACGTTGAAGTTGAGGATCTTGAAAAGAGGTATCCGGACACCCAGTCATCTCTCTGGATTTCAGGAGAACTCATTCGGGAAGAAGATTCGAGTGTGTATTCCTCGCTCATCCAGAACCCGTCGTATGTCATCGAATGTTTCGAGGAAGCACTTCAGTTAGAATCTACTGATGATGTTGATCTCAGCGGTGCGAATGTCCGCATCAGTGACTTAGATCCGGAAGACGCGGAGTATTCTGTCAGCGAAATCCGTACAGACAACATCGGGGATATTGTCGAAATCACGGGCATGGTTCGGCAAGCCACGAAGGTCTTACCGAAAACCAAGTCCGCTGCATTTCGGTGTCAGCGATGTGGGACAGTTAACTACGTTCAGCAGGAAGGCGATGAGTACGAAACGCCTGTTGAGTGTACTGGCTGTGAGCGTGAGGGGCCGTACTCGTTCGAACCGGGGAACACCACCTACATCGATGATCAGCGCCTGAAGCTCCAAGAGCGCCCGTCTCAGACCACTGGCAATTCCACACCGGAATCCATTCCGGTGATTGTTGAAGATGACCTTGCAGGGATTATCGGATCCGGTGACGAAGTCACAGTAACGGGTGTTATCAGTCTCAAGGATCCGTTAGAGGGAAGTGATGATTCGCTCCGGAACCGGATTTACCTTGATGGAATTGACATTGAGGAAGAGGATCAGAAGTACGGCGATCTCGAAATCAAAGGGTCCGACATCGACAAGATCAAAGACATCATCGAACCGGACGAATCGTCCAATATAAGCATCTATCAGCATCTCTTCGGGAAGCTTCCTAATCAAGTAAATGAAGATGATGAAGATGATGACGACCATGAAGATGCGTATGACGGGGTTTTAACGCAGTCTGTCGCCCCGTCGATTTTCGGGTATAATCACGTCAAACTCCCGATTGCCCTCCAGCAATTCAGTGGCGTCACGAAACACTTAGCAGATGGTTCTCGGATTCGCGGGGACATGCACATTCTTCTCATGGGTGACCCCGGAACTGGCAAGTCGATGCTAATTAAGTACGTCGAGAATCTTTCCCCCCGTTCTGTTGTTACAAGCGGGAAGGGGTCATCGGCAGCCGGGTTAACGGCGGCAGCTGTCGAATCGAGTCTTGGCGGAGATAAACAGTGGACGCTTGAAGGCGGGGCAATGGTGATGGCGGACCAAGGGACAGTGGGAGTTGACGAACTGGACAAAATGTCCGATTCGGACCGGAGTGCCCTCCACGAAGGCTTAGAACAACAGGAAGTAAGCGTGAATAAGGCCGGGATCAACGCCACACTCCGCACTCGGTGCGCGATGCTTGCAGCTGCGAACCCCAAGTACGGGCGGTTCGATGACTACGAACCGATGGGTGAACAGATTGATCTTCAGCCTGCGCTGATTAGCCGGTTCGACTTGTTGTTCATTATTCAGGACCAACCGAATAAAAAAGAAGACACTCGGCTATCAGGCCACATTCTGGATTCGAATCGCGCGGGGCAGTTGAATGCTCACAAAAACCAAGTAGAAAATCCTGAATTTGGTGGTGATGAAGAAGACCTTGAAGACTTAGATGAAGACGAAGTAGAACCTCCCCTTCCTCCGGAATTGTTCCAGAAGTACGTGGCACATGCAAAAGAAACCTTCTCGCCTGTAATGACGGACGCTGCAAAGGAAAAGATTCAGGGATTCTATGTTGATCTGCGATTGAAAGGGGAGGATGAGGATGCGCCTGTACCAGTGACCGCTCGGAAGCTCGAAGCGTTAGTTCGGTTTTCAGAAGCCGTTGCCCGCTCCCGACTTAGTCATAAAATCACTGTGGAAGATGCAGAGTATGTGATTTCGATTATCCAGCAGTCACTGTCTGACGTTGGAATTGACAGTGAAAGCGGGCAATTCGATGCTGACATTGTTGAAACCGGGCAATCGAAAAGCCATCGTGAGCGGAAAAAGAGCCTTCGTGCTTCAATCAAACAAGCGAATAGCGATAGTGAAGGCGACGGCGCTACTCTTGAAGAAATCATGGATGAAGCTGTTGACCGGGGGATGGCTCCCGGGAAAGTCGAAAAGGAATTCAAAAAGATGAAGACTGATGGAATCGTGTTTGAAGTAAACTCAGAGAATTATAAGCTCAGTTAATTATTTTAATGGGTTTGTCTTCCTGTTATTGAAGTCATACCGGTGTTACTCACTGGTATGGGCGATTGTATTCGTCGTGTGGATAATCTCGGTGATAGTCTTCGTGTTGTGTCGGGTACAGCGACGGAATTCGCTGATTCCCTGAAAACCGACGTTCTCACGTATAACCACCCCGAGTTATTCACGGACATCACGGGGCAATCCACAATCCGTATAGGGACTGGTGAACAGATTGGGAACGGAACTGAATACGAGATCCACGGCGCGAATGCCATTTATTTTGAAGCGAATATCGTCACCCGTGACTTGACGAGCGCGGAACAGGAGTGGTGTGACGAGACGATTCGTTATTCCGGTGATTCGATGCCGGATGACGTGATCGAATTCACAATCCCACACCCAGACGAACTCCGTCACGCAATCCGGGAACAGAATCTGGATGCGTTCGAGGAACTGGGTGCCGTTATTCGGACTGCGGAGTCCCGACACACCGTTCTCACCGAGTTACAGCAGACACTTGAGGAATCGAAGCTGTTAACGACGAAACTGAGTTCGGGGAAAGGCCAACTCATCGATCTGCCTCCCGAGTGGGATCCGGAGGTGGACGACTCTGACCGTGATGCCTTGTATGGGTTGGCGTTAAGCCGCGAGGATTCGCATCTGGTTGATTTCAGGTCAGTCGCTGGGTTTGACTACAATTCGTTCTTTGCGGCTCGTGCGCGGTCACTCGGGGTCACTGAGCCGAATCTGAAATACTCTGACTTGATTGCGTTGTCCGTGGCTGGGGTTCCGGACTGGGACTATTGCCGGTTATGCGGCGCTGTCGCGCCCCCGAACCAGTTTCTGTATGTTGAGTACAATGCAACTGGGCATGACAAAGCATTCCGCGTGTGTGATGACTGCGCGGATACTCACACCGGTCGGATGTTCACGGAAGACGCTGTCTCCATAGCTCGTGATGAACGGGCCGTGGACTTAGGTGGGCAACGCACAGTTCACGGGTCGTACTAACGGCACTCGTCGGTATTCTTTGCCGTGTTCCTCGGTCAGTATCTTTATACTGGATTATCCGTAACGATGTAGATATGTTGAAAAACCGGATACACGAACTTCTTGAAGCCGGGGATCTGCAAGGCGCTCGGGAGTTAGCCCGAGGGGTGATTCCGAATAAACCCGTTGGCGACATCACTTTCCATGACTATCAGCGTGTTTTAACTGCTGAAATTGGGCCGTTCACCGGCAAATACCATCTGCAACGCGAGGACGGAGAATACGTGATTCCGTCTGAAGGAATCTACCGATTAACTGGCGATGAAACATCGTTCAAGGTCCAAATCCACACAGTCCCCGATGATGTTGAACAAGCAGTTTCCGAATTAAACACACAGTCTGGAACCACGAAATCAGAGTCCGGCGAATCCGAAGACACAACTGAATCTACTCCCGTGAATGACGACTCCAGAGACGGTGCTGGCTTTCGAGTCAAAGTCCACAAATTCCTCTCTTAATCCATATCTCGTCTGTTCAACTGCGCCAGTGAGTTGTGTTTTGGCGAACCTTCATATGGGTGTGAACGGATGATATAACATAATGGATTCACCGGACGAAAACACAGACACGAAGCCGTCTTCCCTCACCGAATTCGGCGAGTCTACTGAGGATTCTCCTGAGTCGACGTCCAGCGATTCCTCGGAAGTCACTGACTCGCTTCCCTCTCCGTCTGCATTCCGGGAGTCACTGGAACAGAATCTGCCCGTGTCTATTCTGGACACGGCAACGCATCCAGACAGTGACACGCATTTCCTCCCGCCCAGTGACTATCTCGGCCCGAGCAGTGTGGCGCAGTTCTTCAATCTCGAACAGTGCCCGCAGTATTTCAAATACGAATTCGAGGATGACATCAGTGACGCAGAGTCCAGTCGGAAAGACTGGCGCGAGGCATTCCAGCCACTAAGCGGGCTTCTTGCAAAAGAAGGGAATCAGTTCGAATCCGAAATCGTGGACGAAATCAGCCAAGGCGAAGCCGATGTTGTGAGTCTGGCTGATGACGCGACGGCGATTGACACAGACTTGGAAACAGAGACAGCGACCACCAAAGACAGTGACTCTGGAACGGAACCGTCTGAACTGGTTGCTCCGGATAACGACGTTCTGATCGATGCGTTGTGCAACGTCCTTGAGGAACCGGATGCGGATCTCCCGGTTGTTCTCACGCAGACCTCGCTAACGGGATACATCGGAACGTGGCCTGTTCACGGGGACGCAGACTTACTGTACATCTGGTTCGACACTGAGACGAACGATTTCCGGATCCGGATTGTCGACGTGAAAGCTGGGCATGACGAAAAGCCGTACCACCAGATTCAGGTGGCGATGTACACCATTCTCGTTCGGAAATTCCTTGATGCAGTGTGGCCGGACGACGCCAACATCGGATTCCACTTAGAAGGCGGCGTCTCTCACCAAGGCTCTGACGAAGCCGTTACCGGAACACCTTCGGAACTCCCGGAGTTCGAGCTGTGGCCCCGAGAGAACGACGTGACGCGCCTCCTGTCTCCGGGAAGTGTATTCGACTCGTTCGATGCGAAAGACGAAGAAGATGTACTGTACCAACTGGATTCGAAGTGTACACAGTGTACATACGAAGAAGCCTGTTACACGAACGCGGTTGAAGACCGCAGCCCAGCACTCCTTGGCATCACCCGTAGTCAGCAGCGCCGCTTGCTGAATCTCGATGCTATCGACACCATCTCGGATATTGCAGAACTGGCGTACATTCCGGATGAGGAAAACGCCCGTCCGTACCTGCATGACACGCTCACGTTCCGGTCATCGAAGATGGACACCGTTCAGAAACTACGCAGTGATCTCGGATTAGGGCCGCAACTCGCCGAACTTGTGCAGCGATCGCAGACGATGGTGCAACTCATCGATCCGAGTGCCCGTGGGTATTCGCCGGACGGTGTGCCGTGGCTCATCGGAACTGGGTCGTGCGATCTCCCGGATGATGACCCGGCTCCCGGATTCGATATGCCGGGTGAAGTTGAACCGTCTGAAACCATGCCGCCCGGCGCGGAAGCCCAAGAAATCGAGATGGGTCGCCCACAACGCGGGGAACTGATTCGGGTGTACCTGCACGTACAGGAAGACTTCCGGAATCAGAATGTTGCCATGGTGAGCGGGTACGTCACGGCATCCAAGTACGAGAACAACAACACGCCGATTCAGTTCTCGCACCTCATCAGTGACATCCCTGAGCGAGCTGCTGATGACGACACCGAGTACGAACGCAAACTGCTTCGGGATGCGTATGCGGATGTCCAAGACAGCGTTTCCACGATTCAGGATGCGTTAGGGCGAGATAATGCGTTCGTTCACTTCTACGTGTACGGGCAACACGAACTCTCGGCGCTTCATGAGTCGTTAGGCGAGTACCGAGACGATGAACAACTGTCCGAATTTCAGGACCTCCTATTACTGTCCGGGGACATCGACAGTGAAGATGATCAGGCGATGGTGTCCTCGGTCCAACGCGAAATCACGACTCATGTGTCGCTTCCTGCACCGAACACCGGGTTGCTTCCCGTGATGAACATGCTGCCGACACGGGACTTCACCGCGCACGATTGGAAGTACGACCGCGACGACACCGGGGAGACGCATGATCTTCGGAGTGCGTTCTGGCAGAAGATGTTCGATTTCAAAGTCCCGTACACAACGAACCAGACCGACATCACACTCACCCACGGCGATCACGACAACGCTGCTGGTCGATACCCTGGTCGCATCCGTCCGCACGCTCAGATTCCGTTAGAGTATGTGTGGTGTGCTGTTGGCCGCATCGATGCAGACTGGGTTGCGGATCTGGATCCGAATGGCGCGGGCCGGAAGATCAACGGGTTCCGGTACCATTCGATGTCCGACCGCGAAGTCGAGATTAACGAAACGGACGTGAAAGCTCTCGGTGAGAGCCTTGCGAAAGGCGTGATGGCTGTTGAGCGATCGCTCACGTACCGAGATACGTTCATCAATAAAGCCCCAATCGACATCGAGAACCCACCGGGAATTGGAACCGGTGGGGCGGAATTTGCGAATGCGTTAGTGGAATTCCTTGACATGGAGCATAACGCCCAGCGAGACGACATTCACTCGCTGTACTCGCTCCCGGTGCTTCAGCGTGTTCGGACGGGGCGTTCCATCCCGGTTGCAATCTGTGATGATCCGGCGCTGGTAGATGAAAACGAGTACGTGTTCGAGGGCGTTCTTGCGTATGATGCGTTCTTCGATGATGCAAGCAGCATCGCTGCTCGCTCCCGCGTGAAGGGCGGTGACAGTAGCTCCACGGGGAGTTGGATGGTGATGAATGAGATAGAGTACGATGCGGATGGAAACGCACAGCAGGTGAATTACAACGCCGGGTCTGGTGCGGAATACATGTCGCCCGAAGACATGGAGAAGAACGTCCCAGTCACCATCGACCGAATTGACTGGAATGCTGGCGAGGAGAACCGTGGCCGGATTCAGTTCCGGCACATGGACTTCTTCTCGAAGGCCGGGAACAACTACGATCACACCCGGCGCACCGTCACCACGGACCCCGGACAGGAAAGCTGGCGGAACCAGTTGGTTCAGTACGGCGACTACTTTGTTCTGGATCCGCAGACGGACGACATCAACAGCCAAAAAGCTCGGGACATGCTGTCCGATGGCGCTGCCCGGCATAACCCGATGTACCAGTTATTCACCCGTCTGCTCAATGGCGAAGACCTCCGAACAGACCGATTCAGTGACGATCACATCAGTGATGCGTTAGACTGGATGGATTCGTATCTCGGACGCGAAGACACGGACGGACATCCGCCAAACACCCACCAACGGAATTTCATCGAGGAATCCGACCATCAGATGAGTCTCTTGCAAGGCCCGCCCGGGACCGGGAAAACCAGTGGCGCGCTCTCGAAAGCCGTGTTGACGCGCGCCGTGTCGCTTGAACGCGATCAGATTCCGTCTGCTGGGTTAGTCACTGGGAAGTCCCACCCATCGATTGACGAAGTACTGGCGGACACTGCCAAAGTCATTCACCAGTACCGCGAAGACCCTGACACGGACAATCTCGATGACCTTCAGGTGGTTCGTCTCGGGGGCACGGAACCCGATGATACGCATGATGAGTATGAGGCGCTCACCGCTGAAGTGACGTACATCGACCGGTACAGTTCCGACCCGGAAAATGAGGAATTGCTTCACAGTCTGTACGCTTCCATCACGGATTCGCGGGCTGATGGGCAGACTTCGATTGAGTCACAGAACCTAATCTTGTTCACGACACCGGGGCAGTTCCACGGGATGATGAAAGACTACGCGAAAGGCCTGTACAGTGACAGTGACGGGAACATCATCCAGCCCGATGAACTTGTTGAGAAACCGGACCAGCACTACTTCGATTACGTTGCAATTGACGAAGCGTCAATGATGAACGTCCCGGAGTCAATTGTCGCGGGGTCATTCATCAAACCGGATGCTCAGATGTTCGTGTGCGGCGATCAGCGGCAGATGCCGCCGATCATTCAGCATGACTGGAATTCGGAGTCACGGTGGAGTGTCGCGGAGCTTGCTCCGCATCTCTCGTTACTGGATTACCTGCGATTCCTTCGCGGGGACGATGTCGATGGGGTGAATGATGACATCGTGGTTGAATCCCCCGAGGCTGGGATTGCGATGAGTCAGCTTCAGTGGACATACCGCTGTAATCCCACAGTCGCGGAGTTCCTGAATAAGCACCACTACTCGCAGGATAACATCACCTACGAGTCCAAGGTGAACAACATCATGGACGCCCCGGATGTAAATCAGGGCACGGCTGTTGGAACAGCGTTGACGCCGGAGAAACCGCTGGTACTCATCAAACACAACGAGTCCAGCAGCCAGCAGCTGAACGCGACTGAAGCTGCAATCACGAAGGCGTTGATGGAAGGCTTGACCGAGCAGCAACAGGAAGATGTCGGGGTTGTCGTTCCGCACAACGCCCAGAAAGCGTACCTGACGAAAGAAGCCAGTGACGCGGTCGAGATTGACACCGTGGAGCGATTCCAAGGCGGTGAACGAAGTTTCATCACGGTATCCGCAACTGCCAGCGATCCGGACTTCGTGAAGGCCGAACAGGACTTCCTATTGAATCCGAATCGGCTGAACGTCGCGATGAGTCGGATGCAGGAGAAACTGTGTCTCATTGGCAGTGAATCCGTGTTCGACATGGTTCCGGACAACACGGACACTTACGAACAGGCGATGCTGTGGAAGGCTCTGTACGAAGAAGCGGACGTTCTCAACATGGACCCGGCGTGGAGCGGCACCGTCACTGAATTCACTGACGAAGTCGGTGTTGACAGTGACTTCCCATGCCGTGGCGGGTCCGAAATGGAAGTGTATCTGCTTGATGCAGACGACATCGAACCCCGAACTGGATAGACGCCCCTCCGAATCCCCGTGAGTGTTTTACCGGGAGTATTCTCACACCCGTTGAATGACAGATCCAATTCTCGTTGCTGTCGATGGACGAGAAGCCAGTACGAGAGCTATCTGCTTCGGATTAACGCAAGCGCATGACCTGAATACTGGGCTTCACATCGTGTACGTCACGTCAGGCGACGATGACGAAGTCACAGACTTGGTTTCAGAGTCCGTTGAAACAGCAATTGAGAACCACGAATACGGCGACGACGTTGTAATTCAGTTCACTGAACTGGATAACCCGCATGACCTCGGTCGACCGGGTGTCAGCATCGCACATCGCCTTGAAGAATATATGCACGATGCCCACACGAATTTCGAGTACCTCATAATCGGGAATCAACACCACGACTCTGTTCAAAAAGCAATGGTCGGGAGTGTTGCGTCAACTCTTGTTGATAACCGGACGCTCCCCGTGCTTCTCGTTCCATAGTCATCCTCACGTCGGTGTTCGACAGCTGAGTTTCTGCGAATGTTTTTCAGCAACCCTGTCAGAGAATAGTGTACGACGAATGACTCGCTCGTCTCAGAACCCCCGGCCTGCCGATTCATCTGAAAATCTTGATCCATTCCTCGGCACCGACTCCGGGCAAATGACGCTCCCGGACGCATCCGGGCCAGTAACTCTGGAGTACGGCACACCAGACACGTGCTACGAGAATTGGCCGTCCCCAGACGCAATTCTTGCAGATGTCACTGGGGTGAGTGCAGCTACACAGTCTGTTTCAGATGCGTGCCGTGTGTTACAGCCGCATTTCGAAACATGGATGCAGTCATCAGCACCTGGAACGACACTATGGCTCATCACCCCAACCGGTGACTGGCCCAGTATCCATTCTGAAGCCGAATCTGCCGGATGGGATCACCGAACAACACTCACATGGCGAAAAGACTGTGGAGATGTGCCTTGCACACAAGACGACATCGATGAAGTCACTGTCACGTGCGCCCGGTACGTTCGCCCGCCTGTATTCGAGCATGTTCGAGATCACCCACCGACCCCGCGAACGTGTTCTATTCAATCGTGGATTCAGTCAGAATGGGAGCGCAGTGAAGTCAGTCGCAGTCTTATTGAAGACCGCATCCCGGAATTCCCAATTGCCGAGTACCTAACCGGCGAATCAGAACTCAAACTCCCGTTCTCGGTGTTCATAGAACTCCGAGACTGCATCTCGGAATACGGGAAACAGAACATCATTCCGTACTTCTGGACTCCACTGGAAATCGATGAGTGGACCGAACAAACATGGGATGACATCCACCCAGTATTCGAGGCCGATGCAACGCTCACGACACTGTGGACAGATGTGTCTCCGTCCCCAGAGAACCGCCTCGATGAACTCAATCTCGGAGACTCCCCGACACTCCCCACGCAAACAACGATCGAGACATGGCGGAAACTGTTGAAACTCACCACCACGTCCGATGATCTGGTGTGGGTGCCGTTCGCTGGCGCTGGTGATGCGTGCATCGCGTCGAAAGAAATGGGGCGGGAATGCTGCGGGGCCGTTGCCGGACGGGACGCCTACCGTGTTTCGCAGTCGCGGTTGGAAGACGCTGTGTTTGGCCGTGGAATCGGGAATACACAGGTATCGTTCACTGATTTTTGAAGTTTCAGTCCAATACTTTGTTCGGAGTGTGCGGCGTTGTTCTTCCACAGTTATCACAGCCAAGATGGTGAACGTGACTCCCACCAGCTAACCCGGATTTGTCTCGTTTTTGTGTTGCTTCTCTGCACGAATCGCATTTAAGGACAATAATCTCTCCCATACGAAGAAGTCGTGACTGATCGGGGAACAAGTTAACGCCACAAATCCCTGTTCAATCCACCTGGAAAGTGAATTCTTCATAGGGTTTATTAGAGTGCCGGATGTACGTTTAGTTGCGTCACAATAGGCGCTCTGTGAGCGCGGAGCCACCCGCGTGCTTGGGCAACACGCCAATCAACTCGGTGCCATGAAGGGATGTCTCTTCACTGGTATCCCCCCTGCTCGCTTGGTGTAGTCCGGCCAATCATCTTGGCCTTTCGAGCCGAGGACGAGGGTTCGAATCCCTCAGCGAGCATCCGGCTTGCACCCGTAACTGCAACCCGCCTCGACGGCCAACATGGGTCACCGCAGATTCAGTTCTGCATCGAGGCTTCAGTCGCCCCTTCTCCGGGGCGGCAAGACGGCTCTGATCCAAGTCCGTCCCCTACACGGGACGGGCGTTAGGTGATTCACACCCGTCGCCAACCGGTTCGCCTGAACGATGCACCGTGGCCATCACCCCATATGTGGCTGGGGAGCTGCGAGTTCGACTCTCGCTTCAGGCATCTCCAACGGGCGGTAGTAGACGGTAACGCCGAACCCTCAACCCGGATGGAGTTCAGCGAGGCCAACGGTGGTGATCTGGAACGGGCTGCAACCCGTCACACCACCCCCTACACGGGTAAAATAGGGCTGAGGGCTGCAACATCGATGACGGGTGAAAGCCCGTGCAGTCACTGGGGATTCGCATCCCCGTGTCCGAGGGCGTTTCGCCGCCACTGACTCCCGCAGACTCGGGAGGTGGCGCAGGTTCAACTCCTGTCTCGGGCTTCACGCTCGATGCAAAACGCATCGGGAAGCGCGCTGCTATAGCAGCCGGGAACCCATGCACCGACCAAATGTGTCGGCGACGTAGTACCCATGTGCCCGAATGGTGTAGCCAGTAAACACGTCGTCCCTACATGGGGCGAAGCCGCAGGTGCAAATCCTGCTTTGGGCTTCTCACCCCTGCCGAGTCACTGGGCGAAATCCAGTGTCGATGACGGTTGGGTGATCGTGCAGGCGTGAATTGAGAGGGCGCACGTCTGCCCCCGTCAACACCGTGTTGATGGGTGCCGGACACATCCGTTCAGCCAGATGAGCATGAAGGGTTCATGCGGTTACCGTGGCGTTCACGGCCCGGTTCAAATCCGGATCTGGCCCTATCCCCACGGGTATTGCGAGACGCAGCTCATGGGGCAACAGCGGCGGCGGTTCGCCTTGTTAACGCAAGGCCGCCCCAGACCGCCGCCGTCCCTATGCCAGCCGAGCATGGGCGGCTTCATGCACTCGACTTGTAATCGAGACTTCCGGGGTTCAAATCCCTGGGCTGGCTTGACCCGCTTCTCGGTGCTTCTCGGGTTGAAGGCCGGGTGACCATGCCTGCACAGAATCCTGCTGGGAAGTAGTGGTTCACGGCAGAATGGGAAACTGAAGTACGGCCCTTGCAGATTAGTCGGAGGCGACGGTGAAACGACGCCAAGACCTCTGCGCTCAAAGGGACGTACAACAAGTGCTTCCCCTCGAAGAACGGGCGTGGGCGCGGCAAACGAAGCACCGATGTTTCAACGATCTTGGAGCGTTGCGTATATCTCGTCTGGACCGTCCTTCGTCATGCATTCCAAGCATTCACCACACATCTTCTCGCTCTCTGGATCAGAAATCGGGCAGTAAAACCCGTCGTCCGGAATATCTGCTTTCTCATCAACAACGTTGTAATCTTGATCCCCGGGAACACCGTCGTTACTCGCAGTGACGGTGATGTGTTCCACGTCACTGAAATCCAGCCATTCACTGGCCGTGTAGATGAACGTCAAGATACCGTGTTCGTGGAGGCGCTCCGCGACCCGATCCACACGATCCAAATCCGCTTGATGCCGCAGATCGCCAGACTCTCCGAATCGAAGCACATCCACATCGTCTTTCTTCCGACTAATCATCTCAATCAGCGCATCTGCGAACAAATCCGCGTCCATCGAATCCCACAGGAATTCTTGTCGACGTCGATATTCTAAGGCGTTTTTGTACGTCTTCTCAAGCGACTGCATAACACTCGTTGGCGTCTACTTGACAGTGTTCCGTGCCGAGATTCGCACAGTCATGCGCGGAGCCGATGTTGAAAATCAAGACACTGTTAATCGAGATTCCATTCCCCGGCTTCACGTAGTCCTTGATGATGTGCGACCAGTCTTCAACGGTTTCAGCGTCACTGATGCGGCCACTGAGTGTGTCCAATCCTTCGATGTCATCTGGAACGTTCCGTGGGCGGGGGGATTCCGCCGGGTTCGGTTGAGGCATGATAGAGATCCCGCAATCAGTCGCGGGGTTACTCGGCGGTGCCAATGCGAGCTGAATAAGAATTACACCGCTTTCTCCCAGTTTCCCGGAGAAATCCCTTTACTTGATTTTCTGCAACTCTCAGTATGCCCCGGAAAGGGAAGGCTGGCGATCTCGAAACGAACGGACAACATCTCACGCCCAAAACGTGCCCTCGGTGCCCTGACTCTGAGAACCCGAAGCGCGTCCCGAATGGTCAACAGACATGCCCAGACTGCAATGGTGGGCTTGAAGACGGCGAAGGCTGGTTCTAACCGAATTTCCACAGAAACTCTTTCCAGTCACCCCTTTCCAGTGACTTCTATGAGAAACACTGCCGATGGAAGTGAGTCGGATGTCTTGAAGCACTGCCTGAATGGCGAATGCGGGTTTGAGAAAGAAGTCCACCCCGATGTGATGACGTGCCCTGACTGCAAGCTCGGTCGCTTCGAACAAAAACCTGAGAGTTAATCGGTGTTCGAGACTCGGTTTCGCCCCCGTGTTTTTCCGAGCATTCATTAACGGGCGGGCTATACAGTGAAGTAAGCCGAGGTAGCTAAGTCTGGCCCACAGCGCACGCCTGGAAAGCGTGTGGCGTCACTGCCTCCTGAGTTCAAATCTCAGCCTCGGCGCTTGTTGCCCGTGAAGTCCCGTGGTGTAGTGGCCAATCATAAGGGCCTTTGGACGCCCACACACTGTCTTGGTACCAATCAAGCAGGTAGGTGGTGGTGTGTGGGTGGAAGTAAGCCCTTGACGGCGGTTCGAATCCGCCCGGGACTACTCTTCAGTTCTCAGTCACCAACAGGTACTTTCCACACGGATCCAGACTCCAGATATGGCAACTGTTACCTGCCCCAATTGTCAATCGAGCATCAACAAGAACCTCATCAATAACATGCCGCCCGGTGGAAAGGTCTGCCCGGACTGCAACACGCAGTACGGATCGCACTGGGAGTGAACTACCCACCCTACTCGCTCACGGCGGACGCCGTTCGCTCCTTGAGGAAAGGGGATTACCGCCTTTATTCAGCTAACCGCAAAAACAACCCCGTTATTCGGTGCGTCTCGCGTTAGTCACTCACCGCTTCGTGACGTATTTGCTGAGGTTCGTGTGTGTACTGTATCCGCTCGGGTACTTGTTCTCCGTGCCGTGCCCATTCCCACTCGACTTCTTGAGGTGCAGCCGCAAGCTCTTCTCCGCGCCAGTATTCCCTCCAGTGGAATGCTGCACAAGCTGTTCGTTCTCTTTATCGCAGAACGGGCATTCCCACGACTCGATGTGAAACGGCTTCGCCGAACTCTGTGCGGGGTTGACGGACATTTGTTATCGTATACTTCTCGACTACCAACTTAAACCGTAGGAAGAATTGTGAGAAGTGTCGACCACGAACAACCCTAAACCGATGCATAGCACACACCTACACATCATGAGTCAGTCGCAGTCTCAGGAGGAACCGAACTGGAAATGCACTCACTGTAATTCCACTTTCGGGAAAACAGATGGCATTTTCACTTACGGCGTTCCCTGCCCCAAATGCAACGTCGGGTCGCTCTACAACATTAATCAATACTAACTCAACTCCACGGATCTCCTTCGGGGATTCTTTGGGATTCGTTACTCGGTGTCAACTGCCTGATCGCGTTCCCAGTTAAGCACAACCGGGTTCGAGAACTGTTCCGTTCCGGGTTCGGGGACTTCCGCATCAGGGACTTCCACGCCGAAATAGACCGCTCCGGTCGGGGAGATGCTGTGCCATGGCCACGTCACTTCCACAACCTTCCCATCAAGTTCCACCCATCCATGTCCTGTGATTCGGACACCATGTTCGCTGAGGGCAATGCCTTCCACGTAGGTTATTTCGGATGACTCACCAGTATACGCATGGAAGGCGCGTTGCGCGTTCTTGTAGCATTTCCTCGGGTTCACTGTGATGTCACTGCGGAGTTTCTCAGCGCGACGTTTCGCCGCTCCCGACAGTCCGGTTTCCCGCCACGATCCCCGGTCTAATACGTCATCGTAGAACGGAGTCGATTCAGCATCAGCTTCTGCTTGGTCGAGGAGGCGAAGCTGTGCTTGTGGGTTATTGAGTTCCATCTTCCAGTGTTCGTATTCGGTTACCCAATTCGGGTATCCGTTTTCGTCTAACCCGCGTCGAATCTGTTCTTTCGCAGTGTGTTCATCGATTCCGTAAATCTCGCACAGGCTGATGTAGTACCCAGTTGCTTCTTCAGGGGTTCCCAGCACCATCGCGGTGCGTTTCCCGTCTTCATCCCCGAACAAATCAACGACTTTGTCCGTTTGTTTTGACGCCCCTCCGACAACGAACCGGACTTTTTCAGTGTAGTCCGTGTCATCGGTGGCCGTGAACTGGAGGATGATTGTGGGTTCCTCACTTCCGTTTGCGTACACGACTTCTGACTCGGCTATATTTTCTGAAGACGAACTCATTCTACCGTAGAGTCTCTCTGCCTTCCACATAAAGATTCACAACACTTCTCTTTTGACTGAGCCATGTTTTTGTCCAGCGACTCTGGACTGTTCGTTGGGTGCTGAGTCCTCGGCACTCAACAGGACGCCTCACGTCCCTGACTCCGTCTGGGCAGGTCATCTCCTGCCCCGGGTCCGTTACGGCAGCACAGTTCGGTTCTGGTCATCGTTGTTCCAAGCCGTTATAGGTGAGTGTGAAATAGATGTGGTTGCGCGGGAGTAGCAAAGTCTGGCCAAACGCGGCGGACTTAAGATCCGCTCTCTTAGGAGTCCGAGGGTTCGAATCCCTTCTCCCGCACTCCGTTCTCCGTACAAACAGCGTTGTTGGTGTTCAGCGACTCGATTCCGGGGGTGGGCAAGGTATATATTCATCACGCGGATGAATCTCGGTATGGATTGCAGTGATCACCAAGTGTTCCTTGGCTTTGCCATGATCATTATCGGGGTGTTTCAGGCAGGGGCGGGGTTCACACGCGGTGATTTGGCGTTTGGAGGGCTTGGTGTTGCGTACACTGCACTGGGGGTGATGTGTCTCTGGGACGAAGTCGTGTCTCTTCCCACCCACCGGGATTCTTATCTGCCAGCCATTTTCACTGCTCAGTGACGGAGGTGATAATATGTTAGAACCCCCTGATCCGCTTGTCTGGGAACAGCGAGATGCGATGCGACTCAGATGTGAAGAATGCGGTGAAACAGTGAATGCTGGTGTTGCCGATCTTCATCCGTGTGTCTGATTCCACAGACACCAATTGAACCCTACTAACGGGTTTCTCGTGTCGTTTTCTTGCGGTGGTTTATATGGGTTCATAGTCTACGTATAGACACGCGAACAATGTCTGATTCAGGCGATTATGGAGCTGGGCAGATCGATGTTATTGAAGGGCTGGACGCAGTCCGCAAACGCCCCGCGATGTACATCGGATCGACCGATAAGCGCGGGCTTCACCACCTCGTCTACGAAGTTGTAGACAACAGCATTGACGAGGCCATGGCCGGGTACTGTAACAACATCTCGGTCGCGATCGAGGAGGGGAATTCCGTTCGTGTAGGGGACGACGGGCGCGGCATCCCTGTCGGCATTCACGAGGAATACGACATGCCCGCAGTCCACGTCATCATGATGACTCTGCACGCTGGCGGGAAGTTCGATAACGATTCCTACGAGGTCAGTGGCGGGCTTCACGGCGTTGGCGTGTCCTGTGTGAATGCACTCAGTGAACGGCTGTACGTCAACATCTCCCGGGATGGCTCAATCTACGAGACGGCGTTCGAGCGCGGCGAGGTTGCTGATGATCTCGTTGAAATCGGTGGGTACGACCACCCCGAAGACGATCCGGATGCTGGCTCCGGGACAACCATCCGATTCACGCCCGACCGTGACATCTTCGAGACGACGGAGTACAGTTACAGCACCCTTCGGAAGCGCCTCCGAGAACTGGCGTTCCTTAATCCCGGTGTACAGATTAGTTTGGCTGATGAACGCACCGGTGATTCCGATGAAGAGTACGTTCAGAAGGAAACGTTCCAGTTCGATGGCGGCATCCGCGAGTACGTTGAGGAACTGAACGAAGGGTACTCTCCGCTGCACGACGACATCATCTATTTCGACACAACGGCAGACGGTGTGCAAGTCGAGGTGTCGTTACAGGTCACAGACCGGAAGCAGTCGGTGGTCAAGAGCTTCGCGAACAACATCAACACGGCATCCGGCGGAACACACCTCACCGGATTCAAAACCGCTCTCACGCGAATCGTGAACAGTTACGCGGAAGACAACGGAATGCTGGACGAGGTTGACGGGGAGAACCTCAAAGGCGATGACATCCGCGACGGTCTTGGCGCAGTCATCTCCGTGAAGCACCCCGACCCGCAGTTCGAAGGACAGACGAAGACGAAACTCGGGAACAGTGAAGTCCGAGGTATCGTCACTGGCGCAATGCACGATTACCTCGAAACGCATTTCGAGGAACACCCTGACGTGGCTGAAGCAATCGTTGGGAATGCAGTGAACGCTGCGAAAGCGCGGAAGGCCGCACAGAAGGCCGAGGAACTTACCCGGCGTAAAGGCGCGTTAGAGTCTACTTCCATGCCCGGGAAGCTCACTGATTGCCAGAACCGTGACCCCAGTGACTCGGAGTTGTTCATCGTGGAAGGTGACAGCGCAGGCGGCTCGGCACGTCAGGGCCGCGACCGGAAGAATCAGGCGATTCTCCCGATTAAGGGGAAGATCCTGAACGTAGAGAAACACCGCCTTGACCGGATTCTGGAGAACACCGAAATCAAGTCCATCATCAAAGCGATGGGCGCTGGAATCGGCGATGAATTCGACATTGAAGACACGCGGTACAATCGCCTGATTCTGCTGTGTGACGCTGACGTTGACGGCGCTCACATCCAGACGCTGCTGCTCACGCTCATGTACCGGCACATGAAGCCGCTGCTGGAAGCCGGGTACGTGTACGCCGCGCAACCGCCCCTATACCGGATTCAGGACGGCGGGGAGACGTACAACGTGATGACCGAGGCAGAACGCGACCGCATCATCGAAGAGGAATGCGGCGGGGATGCCGCGCAGGTTCAGCGGTTCAAGGGCCTCGGAGAAATGAATCCGGACCAGTTGTGGAAGACCACGCTGAATCCGGAGAATCGGGTGCTGAAGCAGATCACTGTTGAAGACGCCGAGCGTGCTGACCGCATGTTCGACATCTTGATGGGTGATGCTGTTGAACCCCGGAAGCAGTTCATCAAGGACAAGGCAACCGAGTCAGAGTGGGTTGACATCTAACTGAATCTGAGAGTTACCAATGAAGACCATCACCGACGACGACATCGACCGAGTTGCACTGGATCTGGACAGCACGCTCGCGGCGACGTCCCTCACCGCTTTCGAACTGCTGGGCACCCCTGAGTACACGTATGATGACATCGAGTCGTGGAGTTGGGGGCTGAACAAGTTCGGGAAGGAGCGGTATCTGAACGCGATGTGGCACGCATGGACGATCCGCCCGACTGATGTTCCCGTTATGGAGGCTGGGCTTCCGGAAACTGTCTCCGAGATGCGTGACCACGCGACCGTGGATGTTGTCACTGCCCACCCGGAGAACGAAGCCATTTCTAACGGGAAGAAGCAGTGGCTGGATCACATCGGTATCGGGTATAACGACTTCGTGCCAGTGACTTCTGGAAAGGCGGAACTGGGGTACGATGCGTATGTTGACGACAAACCCGCGCTTCCCGGTGAAGTCGCTGAGAAGAACCCGGAGGCAACGTCGTTTGTCATCGATCATCAGTACAACCAGAACATCGAAGCGCCTCATGTTCGTGTCGGCGGCGTCTCCAACACGATCTAACCCGGCTCTACTGTAGTTTTACGCGGCGAAAGACTCTGAAACCCTGATTTTTCAGGTGCCTCAATCAGTTCTTGTGGTTGTTGGGTTGTTCCAAGTCACTGGAGAGTGACTCGGAATCTGACGGTATTGGTGTGCCAGTGAACGAGTCAGACGGGTATCTGTAGTCATCTGTTGTCAAGATATAGTACCGATACAGCAGAATCCCGCCGAGTAACCGGAGGGTGAAGTACAGATTCGCCACGGGGTAGATATGCCACCGGAATGTCTCAGCAAGCTCTTTTTCGTGCCGATTTTCTCGGTTGATGTACTGTTCAATACTGCTGTATCTGGGGTGGTTTGTGATTGCCGTGCGAGTGATTTCAGCGACTCGGGTTGCGTTATAGTGTTTTGTAGCAATCCCGGTTCCAGTGTACCGTGTCGTGAATGGGGCGAGGTTGTTATACGCAATATCGTCACTTCGGAGATGCCGAGAGGCAACGGCTTTGAATCCGTTTTTCCGGTGATGATCTGTCTGTTTCGGGAAATCCGCCTCGTATTCCCGGATCGCATTATCCGGGTATCCGTAATACTGCCCCAATTCAGTAGCTCCTCGATTGAGGGCACTCACTCTCTGTAAAATCTCCTCAGAATGCGCAATATGAAGCCACGAATCCCCCGTGTCACCGCTCGGGTCATCATACGCTTCCACTGTTGCTGGAAGGGGAAGATGTTCGATGAGTCGCGGAACAGAAACCGGGGAGTCCGAAGTTACTCGGAGGCTTGCAGCTGGCTTCAACCCGATGAGTGTATGGAAGAGATGCACGCGACCGTGCTGATGGGATGTGTTTTCGGCGTGTTGAATGAAGTCCAGAACTACTGTTTCCGAGTCCGAATCGAAGTCATTCAACACACAAGGAAATGGCATCCCGTGATAATCGGTGCAATCACAGCCAGTCATTATGCCTCGGTACAGAGATCGGTGGAAAAAGACTATCGCTGCCGTGATTTGAAGTCACGCCATTGCGATGAAAATCGCGCCAGTGACTGTCAGAATCGTTCCGATTGTCCGCCCCCGAATATTCGTTTCATTGTACAGAACAAACGCGAGTATGACAGAGACAGGGATGCTCAGGCGTTTCACAGCACTCACATACACAACCAGTGTGTATTCAAGCGCAGCCATTTGCAGGATCAATCCGAGAGCGGATAATCCACCGAATAGAACCAGTGGTGTTCCCGCGTCACTGATTTCCTGTTTCCAGTTCTCGGTTTTGTACATCATGACCGGTGTGAGTAACAGTCCTGTGAACCCTGATGTTAGAACAACCCACATAACTGCTGAGGAGTATTCCACTCCAATCGAATCGAAATTCGCAGTGATGCTGTACATTAACGTAACAAGCATCAAGAGTTGTGCTGCGCGATTCGTGGCGATTCGTTTCACTGGTTCACTGAGCGTGGTTGCACCGTCAATCTTCAGGAGGTAGACACCAGCAACAATAATCAGCACTCCAATGATACCGAGTAGAGATGGGTATTCGCCCAGAATCAGTGGTTCGGTGAGTAGAACAGGGACTGGGGAGAGAGCGCCGAGCGGGGCGAGGAATGACACTTCCTCGTGTTTGTAGGCTTTCGAAATGAGGACGGTTGCAATGAAGCTAATAACGACCCCAACGATTAGATAGGGGGTGATTGCCCACCAGTTCGTATCCGGAATTCCGAAGAAGTACAGTGCAGGTAATGCGAAAATCGCGCTGATGAATCGTTTTGCCCAACTGGCAACCCATTCGTCTGTCTGTACAACGGTTTCCTTCTGATAAATCTCTCTAACGCCGTAGACTCCGGCGGAGATGAGTGCGAGAAGAATCCCGGTATTCACCATATGTTTCCCCAGTCACATGAGGTCCGTGATGTAGTTGGTGGCCGGTGGAACTCTTTTGAATCCTGATCGCGGAGTACTGCTGTGCCTCGTGTATATGCCAGTTCGGCTGAAGAAGCGATGAACAAAGCGGCTGATAAATTCGATGCTGAGGTGATTGACGCACGAAAACTCAAAGAATCCGGGAACGGCGATTCACCCTATCAAATCGCGTTAATGGATTAATCAGCGCCACCGAGTTCTCCCGGATTTCTTTTAAAGCCCCCGTGTCGAGAACCGGATATGGGAACGGTTACGAAGCCAGTTCATGGATACGACAAAGACGGTGCAATGGAACAAGCTCGGAAGCTTCACGGTCATCTTGGCGAGCCAGTGGACGCCGAGATAGACGAACGTGAAGAAGACCGCGACAATCCGGATATGAAGAATCTGTACAACGTCACAATCAAAGAAGACTGACGGCGTTCTGACCCCGGTTGCAGGCTGTGTTTTACCTGTACTTTTTGAAGGTGTAGGACGACACTCTATACGTAGTAAACATGAGTGCTGATAGCCCTGTGCCTGAAGATCCTTCCCCTGACTTCGCGGCGGAAGTGCTTCACCAAGCTGTTGATGAACAGATGGAGCAATCGTACATCGACTACGCGATGAGTGTCATCGCTGGTCGCGCGCTCCCCGATGCCCGCGACGGCCTCAAACCCGTTCACCGACGCATTCTCTACGCAATGCATGAAGCCGGTGTAACGAGTCGAACCAGCCACCGGAAATCGTCCTCGGTCGTTGGTGAAACAATGGGGGATTACCACCCGCACGGCGACTCCGCGATCTACGACACGCTCGCGAAGATGGCGCAGCCGTTCACGATGCGGCACATGCTTGTTGATGGACAGGGGAACTTCGGGTCCGTCGACGGCGACCCGCCAGCTGCAATGCGGTACACCGAATCCCGCATGGCCCCGCTCGCCGAGGACCTGCTCGGGGATCTGGACAAGGACGCAGTCGACTTCCAGAGTAACTACGACGACCGAACGACCGAGCCGGAAGTCCTGCCCGCGAAGTACCCGAACCTCCTCGTGAATGGTAGCACCGGGATCGCAGTCGGGATGTCCACGAAGATCCCGCCGCACAATCTCGGCGAGACAATCGACGCGGCAACGCACCTGATTGACAACCCGGAGGCTGACGTGGAAGACCTCATGGAGCATCTCCCCGGCCCGGACTTCCCGACCGGCGCGAAGATTGTTGGCCGGGACGGCATCTACAACGCCTACAGTACGGGCAAGGGCACGATTCGGATGCGTGCCTCGTTCCATGTTGAGGAAGATGGTCGCACGGACAAGATTGTGATCACGGAACTGCCGTACCAAGAAAACAAGTCCCGCCTCATCGAGCGGATTGCGGATAAGGTGAAGGACGGGGAGTTTGATGGTGTGAGCGACATCCGTGATGAGTCTGACCGGGATGGCATCCGGATTGTTGTCAGTGTGAAGCAGGGGTCGAACACGGACGTTGTGAAGAACACGCTTCAGAGTGATTTCTTAGAGAAGACGTTCGGTGTCATCAATCTCGCACTGGTTGATGGGGAGCCGCGCGTCCTCAGTCTGAAGCAGATGCTTCAGGAGTACCTCAATCACCGTAGAGACGTTGTTCGTCGCCGCACGAAGTATGACCTCGGTGAAGCTGAAGAACGCCGCGAGGTGCTTGAGGGACGCCTCACCGCGCTCGATCACGTTGAGGATGTTGTGGATCTCATCCAGAACGTTGAGAGTCGGGACGATGCGAAAGCCGAACTGATCGCTGAATACGACTTCAGTGATCGGCAGGCTGACCACATTGTTCGGATGCAGCTTGGTTCGCTCACGAGTCTTGAGCGCGAAGACATCGAAGACGAGTACGAGTCTGTCCGGGACACCATCGAACGTCTGGAAGGCATTCTGAACAGCGATGCTGAACTGGACTCGGTGATTAAAGCGGAGCTTCAGTCCGTGAGGGAAGATCACGCCAACGAGCGCCGCACGGAAATCATCGAGGACACGGGGAATGTCCAGAATGAGGATCTCATCCCGCAAGAAGACATCCTCATCACGTTCACTGACGACGGGTACCTCAAGCGGATGCCGGTCGATGAATTCCGAGTGCAGAACCGTGGTGGGAAAGGCGTCATCGGAATGACGCTGAAGGATGGTGACAGTGTCGATGATGCAGTGACTGTCAACACGCACGACCACGTTCTGTTCTTCACCGACACCGGAGATGTGCATGAGCGCCGTGGCTTCGATCTCCCGGAGATGGGGCGGCAGTCTCGTGGGACGCACATCCGGAACGTTCTCGGGATTTCCGAGGACGAGTCGGTTGTTGCCGTCACGTCCGTCCCTGATCTCACGGAGGCAGACTCCAAGCAGGTCGCGTTCGCAACGCGGGACGGAACGGTGAAGCGCACGTCCCTCGCTGAATTCCAGAACATTCAGTCGAACGGCATCCGCGCCACTGGCATCGCTGAGGAGGATGCACTGGTTGACGTTGCAATCACCAGTGAATCGAACGATCTGATGCTGGTGAACAGCATGGGGAAGGCCATCCGATTTGATGAACAGGATGTCCGGTCGATGGGTCGGTCGGCAACTGGTGTGAACGGAATGGAAGTCCCGGACGGTGAATCGGTTATCGGGCTGATTGTCGTTCCCAGTGACGGCAGTGGGTCGATCCTCACCGTCACTGAGAACGGGTACGGGAAGCGCACTGCGTTCGAGAACTACCCGAGTCAGTCGCGTGGCGGGAAGGGCCTCATCGACATCAAGACCAATGATCGGAACGGCTCGGTTGCTGATGTTGTCGGTGTGACCAGCGACGACACGGTTGTACTGGCGACTGAGAATGCGCAGGTGATGCGGACGGACACGGATGGAATCTCGTCCGTGGGGCGGAACACGCAGGGGGTCACTGTCATTTCGCTGAATGACACTGACTCTCCGATCTCCGTGACAAAGGTCTAACGCACCCAGCCACACAGCGCCCGGTGCTGTTGGATGGGGGAAAACACTAACCCCGAGAGAAGTGAACTCCGGGTAAGTCGATGATTCCTTCCCGAGTGTCGAATCTCCTCACGTATGCGCAGACTCACGGTGTGCGAGCTGCCGGAGTGCGCCTCACTCGTGGGTTCCGAACGGGTCCGGACCCGGATTCGACTACAGAAACCGCATCAGTATTTGACTCTGACTGGGATGTAGCGATTGTCCTGCATGGGTGCCGTGTCGATGATCTGCACGCAGTCACTGACGATTACTGGTTCCTCCCACCAACAGACAGCACCGTCGCTCCAGGTGACCCACCGGTAGACTGGATTGATTCGATTGTCCGAGGCTCACCGCCCGGATCCACGCTCGGATATGTCACTGCTGTTCCGTCAGAACCTCTTGTTTCTCCGGAACACATCGGGTCGCTTGTTGAAGTTGAATCGGGAGATGGGTCCGAAACCACGAGTATCCCACCGGAAACAGTGTCTGACCGCGCAATTCAGATGTGGCGCAAAGATGATGTGACGAAAATGATTGTCCATTATCAGCAACCTTGCCCCCCGTTCCGGAATCTCGATATTCACCGTTCGGGGCCGCCGTCTGAGTTGTTCGATCGTGTTCGTGATGGGCATCTCGATGCTGAGGTTGCTCGTGAAGCGTACCGGGGTTCAATTCGGTGGGTGTTAGATGATATTGAATCATTCATCGAGAATGTTGACGCGCCGAATATTGTTCTGACAAGCGATCATGGGGTGGCGTTCGGCGATGACGGGTATTGGGGAGCGACTCCAGACTCAATTGAATCGGTTCGCCGTGTTCCGTGGGTCGTTACGTCGGGCGAGGATAACAAGACGCGAATTCCCGGCGAATCTCAGTAAGTCACTGATCTGAAACCCTGTTTTTGAAGTTACTTCAGTGGCGAAGTCCGGAACTTGGGTAGATGTGTCCGGGTGGAGTTTCGATGCAAGCAACTACTATACATGATGAGGCGGTGCGTCCTGCTATGATAATTGAAGGCCAAACGTTCGTGCAACCACAAACGAAGACACTCCACATCCTCAAAGACACTATTGGTGAGTACCGACGGTGCTTCTGTTCGTTTGACCGGTACCGCGCTCCAGAAGAACGCACAATCCACCTGAAGGGTGAGAACATGTGCGGCACCTGCGCTCAAGTGTATTGTAATGAGAACGGCATCGATTACGAAGCAATCGATCCACCGGAAGAAGGCGAGGAAGCAGCGATGCCTCCTACTGAAGTCTCAGCTTAGTCTCTTAATAGCAACCTTGATTTGGTTGGGTGAACGGATGTGAGTTGTGACACTCGTATCCAGTCTCCCTGATCGCCCACTCACACTTACTGAAGCTGAATCGCTGACTGAGGACGACTCAGTTCTTAAGGTGAAGCCCGTCCGTATGGTTTCCGACCCAGATACTGGGCATAGAGGCAACGTGTACCTAATGGGCGCTGTTTTCGCCACTGACAGTTCGTTGTCTGCATTACAGTATTCTCCGGATGATCGTAGTTGGTCGAAAACCTACCACGATACTGTTGACCCGGGGTCTGAGCAGTCTCTCGATTCGTTGGTTGAGGCTGAAGAAGTAATTGAAGAATCAATTACTGAATGGGAGGAACGCGGTGAGGTAGATGAAGAAGTCCATAGAGAATCCGATTCGTTTGGAGAAATGGAATTCCGCGATTCAAACGGATTAGCAAGACTCCTGAAACAGCACTACAACGACGCTACTTGATCCTCAGAACAGTTCTGTTCAGAAGTCGCCTTTGATGACCATCGGTTCGAGTTTCTTGAGATCCGTTTCATCACAGTCCGGATGGAACTCGAATTGATTCTGCCCAATGCGCTCTGCGTACTCCTTCCGTCGGAGCTTCCGAAGGGTGTCACCGACAGTCGCGGGTTGCACGCCGATTTCTCGGGCGAGTTGTTCTTTCGACTGCGGCTGTGCGCGTTCGTGCAGGAGTTTGGCGACTTCGTACTGACTCATACAATCTTTCCTATGGTCATCTGTTATAAGATGGTTGCGGGGTTAAATAACTGAGATCCCCGGAACAGATATATGTGGATAGTTACCACCCCGTTTTGGTGACACTATGAACGGCACCCCTGTTGCCGATCCCCGCACCGATCACAACCACTTCTCCCGTCATCCCGCCAGTAACGCCCCTCGCACACCAGTACCGCGTGGCATCCCTCCCGATGAAACAGCGTCTGCGCGATAGCATCCCATCCCCCAACCCTGCCTTTTTCTTAAATCGGTATTCCCGGTGAGCCGCCGCACTCACCAACTCTTTTGAGTCAGTGACTCGGTTTATAATGTATGGGAAGCCAACATTTCCTTGGCAATTGCATTGACTGTGGAACTGAAGCACAAGTCCGGTTCGATGAACGCCCCCCGACAGAACGGTACGACGGGTCTGACAAACTCGGCGACGTCGAACTGGGGTACTGCGACCAGTGCGGCCCCAAGTCCGATATCGAGCTGCATTCTTACGAAGGATACAATTGAACTGTAACAAAATCCTGGAAGTGGGGATTTGCCCTCGGTAACTCTCGGGATTCATATTGCACACGGGGTGTCGGATGCCCTTCTACTGGTCTTTTTCGCCTCACAGGGGTTAGGTACATAGGCGGCGCTGTGAAACCACGGATTAAGATGGAACATGCAACAGCGGCGATTCTACTGCATAAAGCCGGTAGCGAAGTAAATGAACAGAATCTCATTGGCGTGCTGGAAGAAGCTGGGTTCTCAAACATTAACCGTTCGAAAGCGAAAGCGGTTGTTGCCGCTCTCGAAGAGGAAAGCATAGAGGACTTCATCGCGGACCCGGTTCGCCCCGCTGACGTTCGTGAAGAAGCACGCGAAAAAGTTGAAGAAGAGGCCCGGAGGAATGATTCTGAGTCCAGTGACCCGCTTGACGTTGAAGAATTGGAAAGCCAAATCGGTGACGAGTCTGACAGTGATTCTGATGGTGAAGATAGTGACGATGCTGCGGGCGCTGATGATGATTCGGAGTCCAGTGACGAGGAGTAGTTGCGAAATCCCTAAACCCGGAGTGTTTTGAGGAGTAGTATGGAAGAAATGCTTTCAACTCAAGTTGGAACAACTGTTCAATCCGGGTCAGATAGTTACGAAGTCGGTGTGGAATCTGCGAGAGAAGCCATGGCGGACATGGACGTCGATCGCGTGGATTTCGTTCAGACCTTCATCGCTCCAGAGTACGACTACGAAGAATGCATTCGAGGTATTCGGTCCGTTGTTGGTGAAGACACTGACCTGATTGGGTGTTCTTCATCTGGCGAATTCGGTAATGATCGCAGTATTCACGGCGGGGTTGCGGTTGCAACCGTTGCCAGTGACACAATCAAATTCTTCACTGGGGTTGGAGAAAATCTCGGCGCGAATGTGAACGGAGCGATTGATGAGGCTATTGCTGAATTCCCGGATGAAGTTGACGGGTTCCCGTACCGATCGGTGATTAATCTGCATGATGGGTTGACTGGGAAAGGCGAACGCATTGCGTTACTCACACAACGAAAAATCGGTGTTCAAACTCCGTTCGCCGGTGGTGGCGCAGGCGACGGGCTGGAAATGGAGGAAACGGTTGTGTTCCATAATGGAGAAGTGTACACCGATGCGGTTGTGTTGGCGCTTCTCGCCTCGAAAAACGAGCCGAAAGTCACTGTGAATCACGGCCACACCCCGTTTGGCCCGGAAGTGTCCGTCACGAAGTCTGATGACACCTTTGTCTATGAAATCGATGATCGCCCTGCGTTTGAAGTGTACAAAGACCTAATCCGAGATCGAGTACAAGAACGACACGGCGTAGATGTTGACACGCTCGAAATCGGCGATCCGTTACTGGATGACTTGTTCACCGAGTACAATTTCGGCATTCCCGAAGGCTCGACGAATATTGATTACAAGATTCGGTGGCCCGGTTTCACCCCGTCGACCGATGGTCCGCTGGCATTCGCTGCTCGAATCCCTGAAGGGGCGAAGTTCCAGATGATGGAATCCGGGCGAGAATCCCAAGTGAAGTCCGCTCTCCTTGCCGCTGTTAAAACTGAAGGCCGTGTTGACGATCTTGCGGGGGCTTTCGTGTATGACTGTGTTTGTCGGTCTGCAATTCTGGGAGATGACTTCGAGAAGGCGGTGTCTGCAATCGATCAGAAGCTTGACGCGCCGTTCATTGGGTTCGAAACGTCTGGTGAGTTGTACAAAGGAGATGCTGGGTCCAGCGGATTCCATAACTCTACCAGTGTCATTCTTGGCCTTCCGAAGTGATGAAAGACCATATTGTGACTGCATCTGATGTTGCAGATGCAACTGGACAGCCTGTGGAAATCATCGCTCGGCGCTGGCGCGAGATTTCGAAGAATCAACCCAGTGACGAAGACTGACGCGCGGTAGTTTTGTTGTGGTCCCGTGTTGAGGAATCCCCGGATTGTGTCTTGGTAGGGGGCGTGACTCGGGTATCGGTTCGTAATATCTTGTTCTGCAAAAGAATCTATGGGCTGCTCGGGGAGAATACCGTCTACAGGTCCATCTCGCCGATAAGTTCGTCTAATTCTTCTTCTGTCTCCTCGTCTATTCCGACATCCATGTCTTGAGAGTTGGATTGGATGATGTCAATCTCGTCATTACTGAATTCAGTATCCACGTCGGATTGAACATTCGACCGGATTCGGAACATACTCAGTGTGTCTTGCAGGTAATCCGAGTAACCATCCAGTGTCTGGAGTTGCTGTAACACCGTTGAAAGCGACGTTGTTTGTTCTTCAGCTGCCGAAGCAACTGTTTCAGCCTCCGCTTGGCTTTTCTCACTGAGAGACACTGCGTCGTTCATAATCTCAACGACTTCTTCTGTCGTTTCAGATTGTTCTTCTGTAATCTCGTGGATTTGCTGAACGCCTTCGTTGGTATCATTTGCCAACTCAGCGATTGTCTCTAACTGATCTACAGTCCGTTCAATCACGTCTCGATTCTCTCCGATCCGCGACCGAGTTTCTTCAACGGTGTCTGCTGTCCGATTTGTTTTGCGTTGTAATTCCGTGAGTGCTTCCTCAATTTCTTCGGCTGTCTCATCTGTTTCCGTGGCGAGATCCTTCACACGGTTCGCCACAACTGCGAACCCGTCACCGGATTCGCCTGCACGAGCAGCTTCAATTGACGCATTCAACGCGAGCATGTTTGTTTCCTCAGCAAGTTCTCGGATGGAATCGAGTAACGTGTCGATTTTCCCCATTTCATCCACTAAGGATTCCACCTCTCCAACTGCATCTTCAGATTCAGACTCGATTTCTTCGAGTCCGTCTGTCACCGCTTGCGCGTTCTGTTGCCCGTTTTCACCTGCCTGCGCTGTTTTATCGGCCAGTTCCGCGACTGTCGTTGCCAGATCATCGGTATTATCGACCGACTCAGACAAACTATGGGCTTCTTCTTGCGCCTGAACGAGCGCGTCTGTCTGTGTCGCGGTTTGATCACTGACTTCCTGGATGGATTCGGTGATTTTGATAATGGCTTGCTCGGCTTCGGAGGCACTATCCATCGCAACGGTACTGGATTCGGATACCTGCCCGGAGAATTCGCGGATGACCGCTGTTGTTTCTTCAACCTCATCCGCCATGTCGTTGAATTCGGTGTCCAATCCCGAGAGTAAACTGTCGTCGCCTAACTCAACTCGTTCGGTGTAGTCGCCTTTCGCTGTTGCGCGAACAACTCCGAGAAGTCGTTCAAAGTCTTCCTCGCGGAAGTCTCCTGTTGAGTCTTCCGTGCCGGAGTGATCTATCTCATTGGCGATTTTGGTGAGCGCGTCTCGGTACTGAATCTCGTCTGGAATGTCCACCGCGTTCCCGTGTGAGAGTTCTTCGAGAACAGTTCCTAACTCATCAGACTCTGGTTCTGATTGAAGTCGTGAATGAAAATATTGGGAGAGTTTCAAAACCCACGTGTGCATATCGTGAGTGCTGATGTTCAGGTAAAAACAGTTTGGGTGACGACCGACAGAATCCGTTCTCGGTTCGTGGCGATTCAGCGACTTCCCATGAAATTGTATCTGGGGTTTAAATTGTACCATGCCGTACCTGTATTTGCTAATGTCTTCAGCTGATCCGACGGAAGATGATCTTGAGGAACTCCCGGGTGTCGGCCCGGCGACTGCGGAATCACTCGCTGAATCGGGGTTCAATTCCTACGAGGGGATTGCCGCCGCGCAGCCAAGCGAACTTGAGAACCTTGGCGGTGTTGGGGAATCCACCGCATGGGAAATCATCGAGGTGTGTCAGGACAAGACGGGTCTTGGCCAGTTCGAAACCGGGATGGACGTGAAGGAACGACGCAAGGGAATGCTGGACATCACGTTCCTTGTAGATGATCTGGACGACCTTCTCGGTGGGGGCGGTATTGAAACGCAGGCAATCACTGAATTCGCCGGACAGAATTCCTCGGGGAAGTCGCAGGTCGCGTACCAGTTCTGTGTGAACACGCAACTCCCCGAAGAATACGGTGGTCTTTCGAATTCGGTTATCTTTATCGACACGGAAGACACGTTCCGCCCCGGTCGCGTTGGCGACATGGTTCGCGGACTCCCGGACGAAATCATCGAAGCGTGCATGGAACGCGATGACATCGAAGGCGGTGTCGATGATGAAGATGCACTGGAGGAACTGGTCGATAATTTCCTTGACCACGTTCACATCGCCAAGTCCATGAACAGTAGTCACCAGACTGTTCTCGGTCAGAAGGCCAAAGACATCGCGTCCGATAAGAAAGGCACTGACTGGCCTGTCGGGATGATCATCGTGGACTCGCTCACGGCGCAGTTCCGTGGTGACTACACCGGTCGCGGAGAGCTTGCCGATAGGCAGCAGAAGCTCAACAAGCACATGCACGATCTCAAGAAAGCCGGTGAACACGCTAACGCGGCGATCATCGTGACGAATCAGGCCGCGTCGAACCCTGATTCGTACTTCGGCAATCCGAATTCGGCTATCGGTGGGAACATCGTTGGCCACAACTCCACGCACCGATTCTGGATCAAGGACTCGAAGGGTGACAAACGGATTTTCCGTCTGAAGGACTCACCGGACAACGAAGAAGCAGAAGCCCCGGCAGAAATTACGGAAGGCGGTTGGAAGGACGCCTAACTCCCCACTGATTCGCCCTTAACGACTGCGTAGAACCCCCTGTTTCGGCCCTCAAAACTCGCATACTCGGCTATTCGACGCGGTTCTGTTTTGGAGTCTACCGAACCTTTTTCGGTGTTATTCCAGTAAGAATAGATACGCAACCGACCCATGAAATTCACTGACTTCGTTGACCACGCCGACCGAATTGCCGCCGTTCCCGGAGATGATGATACGATTGCTCGCACAAGTGACCTACTCCGTGAGGCCTCGAATGATGAAGCGGACACGGACACAATCCGGCACGTCACTCGGTTCATTCAGGGGCGCGCATTCGCTTCAAGTGACCCACGGAAACTCGACATCGGAGCGAAACTGTGCCATGAAGCAATTGCGAGAGCAGCATCGGCAGAGTCACTGGATGCTGACGCGGTCAGTGATCTTGTTGTTGAAGAAGGCGGCGTCGGGAAGGCAGTTGATGTGATTGATTTCGGTGGCCAAACCGGATTAGCGGCTTTCGGCGGATCCGGTGGTTCTGACGGCGTTACTATCGGGCGTGTTGCCGATGTGTTTCATGACGTAGCCACGACCACTGGTGCTGGAAGCACGGAAACACGTCTTCGGATGTTGTTCGGGTTATTCAACGATTGCACGCAAGATGAGATCCGGGTTCTCGCCCGAATCATGGTCGATGAAATGCGGATTGGGGTCGGGGAAGGCACGGTTCGTGACGCGATCGCAGAAGCGTTCGGTATTTCCATTGAACTGGTGGAGGATTCGCTTCAGGTGGCGAACGACTACGGACTTGTCGCAGAAACCGCAGCTGTAGATGGTTCCGAGGGACTGTCCAATTTCGAATTGGAAGTTGGTCGCCCCATCAAGTGTATGCTCGCGCAGAAAGGCACCGCCGAAGACGCCGCGTCGACGTGGGGTGAAGTCGCTGTGCAATCGAAGTACGATGGCGCTCGCGCCCAAGTTCACTATGACGGTGAGACAGTGACGGTGTTCTCTCGGCGGTTGGAAAACATCACGGACTCTGTCCCAGAGGTTGTCGAGGCTGTTGAAGCGAACGCGACTGCACCTGCAATCTTCGATGGGGAGATTGTTGCGTATGACTCCGAAACGGGTCGCCCGGAGCCGTTCGAAATGGTTCTGCAACGGATTCGCCGTGAGGATAACGTACAGAAGATGATGGCGAAAGTCCCGGTTCGGTTCCGCCCGTTCGATTGCCTGTACTACAACGGCGAGTCACTGCTCACGGACGACCTCACCGATCGCCACGATCACCTCAAGGATGCGTATGCGGATGACGCTGCAATCTCCACGCTCCACCGCGTCGATACGGCGGAGGGCGTCGTGGAATTAGAACAGCAGGCATTAGACGACGGGCACGAAGGTGTGATGCTGAAGAACCCGGACGCGGAATACATTCCCGGAGATCGTGGCCGGGAGATGCTGAAACTGAAGCCGGATGTTGAAACATTGGATCTCGCTGTAATCGGCGGTGAATGGGGTGAAGGGCGGCGGAGTGGGTTCGTTGGGAGTGTCATGCTCGGGACGAAAACCCCGGATGGATTCAAAGCAATTGGGAAGGCAGCGACCGGGATTTCCGATGACGAGTTAGCGGAACTCACTGACTTGGTGACGCCGCACGTTCGCAGTGACTCCGGGCAGGAATTCGACGCGAAACCCGAAGTCGTGGTTGAAATCGGGTATCAGGACATCCAAGAATCCCCGGAGTACGAATCTGGGTACGCGCTCCGTTTCCCTCGGTTCAAAGTATTCCGGCATGAAAAACCGGTTGAGGAAGTCGATGACATAGAGAAGGTGGAGCGGTTGTTTGCACAGCAATCCGGGTAATCGCCCGGAATTCCTAAACCCACCATGTGGTATCGTTGTAGTAGATGCAGTTTAACGCGCCCGGGTTCGCACATGACTTGGCTTCGGTGTTCCCCGAAGCAATCACGGTCGCAGCAGTAGTGACGCTTGTTTTTGCCGTGCTGGTGTATGTGTACCCGTTTCTCTGGGTGCAGATTTCATGGAATGGAACCCTTCGTGTTCTCGCACCAATCCGGAATGCGTTCCCGGTTATGACATGGTGGTTGATTCTATTCCCGCCATTAACCGGGTGGCGCGGTGTACAACGACTCACCGGGAGTCTTCAGTCAATGTATCTGGAGCGATTCCGTACACGCACAACCAGTGATGTTGAAGACCTCAAATCTGTCCCAAGTGGATCGCGGGTTCGAGCGTCCGGCCCAGTGAAAATCAAGAAAGCAGTCACTGCTCCGTTTTCCCCGGATGTGAATACCGCGATGGTGTACTGGGGGTTGGATGAATGGACTGGAACGCGGTGGAAAGAACATATCTCGGAGCTGCGCTCCGGAACGTTCGAATTAGTCGGTATTGACCGGTTCAACGAGTCCGTGTATGTGGATCCGGATGAACACGCAGAGTATTCGCTTGAGGGTGTGACGCCAACTACAACCGTATTCGATGAACAGGATCCGATTCCGGATGGGTACCGGGAGGTGCTTCAGGAACATGCACCGTTCGCCGATAACCGGCTTCGATTCCGCGAAGTCCGGATTCAAGACGAGGACCATCTCAGTGTGTTCGGGGAGATGAATGAGAAGAGCGTGAATGGAACGTGGAAGCGTGCAGTGATGCATCCGTCAGGGGGTGATGTTCGACTGCTTCTCACCACAGAAAACGTCCCACGACTCCACCAAGGCGTGTGGCGGGATACCAGCGCGAATCTCATCACTGGATTACTGTTAGTTGCTTACGGATTAATCGGTACAGCTGCGTTCTCCGAAATCCTGATTCAGGTTGTTCTCAGTCAGTGACGACTGGACTCCTTACGGACGACTCGGGATTGGCGCGCGGTGAAGGCTTCCGACCATCACGCTCGCAGACGCAGTGACCCCGAGTGTGGATAATGCATACACCGCCGGGAAGACAACAACGGCAGCGATAATCAACGCGGCTTTACTCCCCAGAACGGCCCGAGTCCAGATTCCTGAAAGAAATTCAATCATCGTGTTGGTCGGTGTGCCAGTAGCAGTCCGTTAAGCGTTCCGCACCAACTCTGAACTGTAAAACCGGGGTACGGCGGCTCTCCCCGGGAAGATTGAAACAAGGGCTTAAGTAGCCGTTTCCGCTATGTACACGTGATGTCAGAGAACCAGCCCCCGGTAGAGGAGGGGATGGCGTCCGAGTTTGCCGAGGAGCGCCGCTCAATCTCTATCGCTGAATTCTTCGAGAAGAATAAGCACATGCTGGGCTTCGGCTCGGAAGCCCGGAGCCTGGTAACTGCGGTGAAAGAGGCTGTCGACAACAGCCTTGACGCCTGTAGCGAAGCCCGTATCTTCCCCGACCTCAAAATCGAGATTGAGGAGGCTGGTGACTACTACCGTCTCACCGTTCGGGACAACGGCCCCGGAATCACGAAAGACCAAGTCCCGAAGGTCTTCGGGAAGCTTCTGTACGGCTCCCGGTTCGGTGTCCGGGAGATGAGTCGCGGACAGCAAGGCATCGGAATTTCTGCTGCGGTGCTGTATTCACAACTCACGTCCGGGAAGCCCGCGAAAATCATTTCGAAGACTGGAGCCGATGACCCGGCGAAGTATTTCGAACTCACAATTGACACGGACACGAACGAACCGGAAATCAAATCCGAAGAAGTAATCGAGTGGGATGAGGTCGATCACGGAACGAAGGTTGAATTGGAGATGGATGCGAATCTCCGAAGTCGGTCGAGTCTCCATGACTACGTGCAGTACACCGCTGTCACGAATCCGTATGCGCGGATTGAATTCATCGACCCTCGGATGACTGAGTCGATGGTGTTCGAGCGGTCGGTTGATGAGCTACCGAAGGAAACGAAGGAAATCAAGCCGCATCCGCACGGTGTCGAACTTGGCACGGTGATGAAGATGATGGCGGCAACGGACAGTTATAGCGTGTCCGGGTTCCTCCAGAACGAATTCACGAAGGTCGGGTCCACGTCCGCAGACAAAGTCATCACGGAATTCCACGACCGTGAGTACGGACGCGAACTTCAGTGGGGTGTCGTTCTGGATGACGATAATCTCGTAGACGCAATCACGGATGCCGTCAACGGGAAGCCCCCGGAAGCAACGACCGCGTTCGCAGAAGATGTCGCGGAGGATCTGCTTCACTACGGGAAGGCGTCCGGAACTGAAATCGCTGACTTCGTTGCTGGCGCGGCAGATCGCATCGAAGACAACCATGATGTCCGGTTCGGCGACACGGTGCGGGAGAACGCAGTCACGGCCACTCTCGCCGCGATTCATTCCGTGCGCCCGACGATGGATGACATCGCTGACGCGGCAACATCCACCCGGAAGACGGAGCAAGACGTTCGGCTGTTCGCCTCGAAACTTGTTGCGGAATTCAGTGACTCCCCGGCAACGCGGTACACGCACTCGGAAATCGAATCCCGTGTTGACCGTGCAGCAAACCAAACGGAGAATGAATCCGGAACGTCGTTCGGTGACACGGTTCGGGAGAACGCAGTCACTGAACTGTGGGAGCGCACGACCGCAATCTCGGTTGACCCGCCGAAACTCAAGGAACTGAGTGAAGACCGGGACAAGGCCAGTAACCTGATGGAAGCGATGAAAGCGGTGAACATCCACGCGCCGTCATCGGATTGTCTCTCCCCGATTGGCGCGGATAACATCGAATCCGGGCTTCGGTCGGTGTTCGATGGCGCAGAATTCTATTCGTCTTCCACGCGCGATGCCGGGGTTCACAACGGTGATCCGTTCATCGTTGAGGCCGGGATTGCCTACGGCGGTGATCTCACCACGCAGGATTCGCAGTCGGTTGAACTGCTTCGGTTCGCGAACCGTGTCCCTCTCGTGTATCAGCGCGGTGGCTGTGCAATCACGAGCAAGCTCAAGGACATGAACTGGAACACGTACCGCCTGAGTCAGTCCAGTGGCTCGCTCCCGAAAGAACCGGCAGTGTTCATGGTTCACGTCGCTTCCACGAACGTGCCGTTCACGAGCGAATCTAAGGACGCTGTCGCGGCAGTCCCTGAAATCGAGAAGGAAATCAAGATCGCTGTTCAGGAAGCCGCCCGTGAACTGCGGAGCTACAAGGACAAACAGAAAGAACTGAAACAGCGACAGGAGAAGGAAGACGCGATTCTCAAGAACCTCCCCGACATGGCGGAGAAACTCGGGGAGATGCTTGGGAAACCTTCCCCGGACCCGAATCAGTCCACGGCCCGGATCATGAACAACGTGTACCTGAACACGCGCGTTACAGATGACGCAGTGACTGTTGACGCAACGAACTACGGGAACAGCGGCTCCGAGTCACTGACCGTGGAAGCAACGGTTGACACGGAACCTGAGTCTATCCCGGACAACGCGGACCTCAGCGAAGACAGCGGCGGATTCCGCCTGCGGTGGGACGTTGACGTAAGTGCTGGTGACACCGAGTCGACCGTGCTGGAAGTCCCGGTGGATGCCGACATCGAACTGGATTACGACAACATCGAAGCCCCGAAGGTGAACATCAATGACTGACGACACGCAACCCACGCTTGGGAATTTCGACACGGACGACATGAACGATTCGGACGAACTACCCACCACGGAACCCACGGGTGCAGACCCCGATGGCACCGTCGACGTTGCGAGCAACACGGACGAAACCGTGCCGGTGGATGACGACGCGGTTGCTGACGGTGGTGCCGTGCCGAAGGAATCGAAGGTGCAGCAGGCACAAGACGAACTGCTGGATGTTGGTTCCCGGTTGTACGACGCCCTCGCCGCAGGCGAGATCCCGGGGTTAGAACTCCCCACGCGAACGAAAAGCAACATCGAATTCGATGACGAATCCGGCGTGTGGACGTATGGTGACCGGACATCGGACAGAACCGCGAACAGTAGTCGCGGAACGAAGAAACTCCTCAAGACGGTGTACGTCATCGATTTCCTCGAAACGCAGTTAGAGGAAGACCGTAGCTCCACTCTGCGCGAGCTGTACTACCTCTCCGAGTCGTGGGATAACGACGACGCGCAGTTCAACAGCCAAGACGATTCGAACAACATCGTTGAGGATCTCGAAATCATCAGCGGGGTTCGACGCGAGGACTTCCACATGCGCCCGGAAGAATCCGGCGCGACACTCATGGGGCCGCTGGAAATCCGGGAGCAGACCCGGCGCGGCGATCGCGTCATTCACTGCCAAGACGGCGTCGGGGAAGGCGGGTACCAGATCCCGAATGACCCGGACACTATCGAATTCCTCAATCACGACGCGAACTTCGTTCTCGCCGTGGAGACGGGTGGGATGCGCGACCGCCTCGTTGAGAACGGCTTCGATGATGACTACGGCGCAATCATCGTTCACCTGAAAGGCCAGCCCGCACGGGCAACGCGCCGCATCACGAAACGCCTGCACGATGAACTTGGGCTTCCGGTGGCCGTGTTCGCTGACGGTGACCCATGGAGTTACCGGATCTACGGGTCGATTGCGTATGGGTCAATCAAATCCGCGCACCTCTCGAAGTACCTCGCCACGCCGGAAGCGGAGTACCTCGGAATTCGCCCGGAAGACATCAAGAAGTACGATCTCCCGACTGACCCATTGAAAGACTCGGACACGAATGCGTTAGAATCCATCAAGACCGATCCCCGGTTCCAAGGGGAATTCTGGTCCGAACAGGTCGACATTCAGTTAGACATCGGTGAGAAGTCCGAGCAGCAGTCACTGGCGAGTCACGGACTGGACTTCGTGACGGACACGTACCTCCCGGAACGCCTCGAAGAAATGGGGTTCCTCGACTAACCCGGCAGTGACTCTGGATTGACGCAGCACGAACAAGAACTGCAAACACTCTTTTGTGTCGCCCCGGCGCACCGCCGGATATGGATTCTGTCCACTACATCTGTAGCGAATGCGGGAAAGAAGCAACACCGAATCGCCGTCCGGGTGACTCTCCCGGTGACGTAGTTGAAGACCACTGCCGGAACTGTGGGGACACTCATGAGTTGAAGGTTCACGCCCCACCCCGCCCGTAACCCCACCACTTCTAAACACGGAGACGCACCACCGCTGAGTATGTCCAGTAGTCGGTCGCTTGATTCTTATTTCGTGTTCGTTGCGCGATTCGATGATTGGCGGAAAGACGAAATCGCATTTCAACGCGGGAATTCACGGGACCAAGCCGAGCGCAGACTCCGTTCTTCGTGGTACAGTAACGACCAAAACGGCGTTCATGTGGATTCACTCGGGGCATTCCCTGACTTCTTCACTGTAACCCCGAAACTCAACTACGACTTCAAACAAACCCCGGCGCTCCCAGACACGCTCATCGATCACGTCGGGCGAGCGAACTTAGAACAGATTGTCCGGGTTGCAGCTGACGGCGACAAAGGATGGGATTCTCTCCCGTCTCAAAACGCAGTGTTAGCCGTTGATGACACCTCCAATCCGAAAGATAGTGTGTTCGGTGGTGACCATGCATGGAATGACCCGTCTCGAACGTACCTCACTGACAAAATCATTCAATTCCAAAGCCGCGTTCGGCGTCTTGTGAAAGCGGACTACGTCGACTACGAACGGTTAGAAGACCGGAATCTCCCGTCTGCACTTCACGAAGATGACCGTCCAGTGGCCGAGTTACTGGAAAAAATCACGTCCCTTCGAACCCGGTGCCCCTCCGGAGACATCCTGTTTTTCGGTGTGATTCTCACCCCTGAAGGCATCCCTCGAACCACGAACATCATGTGGGGTGAATCACGTTCGAATCGCGAAGATCCGTATCCCCGACCGGAGAACAACCCGGAATTCGATCTTGTCATCCCAGTCGTTCCTGAAGACTCGAAACGCGATGTACAACACCGTGTTTTGAACACGCTCGGTCGGTGGCGTCTCTGGACGGAACTCCCGGCATTCAGCCATGAGTGGCGGGTTGTCGAAACTGGAGATGAGATCACAGAATACGATGTGTATCTTGTGTTCAGTCACTCCCCGGAGAACGCTGTGCAACGAGCGAAATGCAAACTCGGTGTTCCATCTCGGAACACGGACTCGGATACAGACTTATTTGTTCACCGAGGGACATTCGAGGAAGTCACTGCTGATGTGTCAATCGATGACTTCCAGGATTCAGAGATTAGTGTTGGTAGTGAATCCTCCGCGAAAGACTTCCCGCCGATGCATGAACAACTACTCCATGCTGCATTTTCTACTCAGTAATCACTGACGACCGCCGCATACTCTGGAAAAGGGGAAGACTCACCCCTTTCCTGCCCTCCGGCGTTGATATGGTCACGAATCAGAAGGGCGCTCGCCGAGAGCGAGAACTGGTGAATCTGATTGACGGAACTTCTTACGCTGTGATGCGCGCCCCAGCGAGCGGCGCGGGAACTGAACGTGAGCTACCGGATGTTCTCTGCGGGAATGGCGACGATTTCTACGCGATTGAAGCCAAATCAAGCGGCGGTGGCCCGATTTACGTGGGGAAAGAGGAGGTTGAGGGCTTGAATTATTTCTCGAAGAATTTCGGGGCGGAATCCCGGATCGCCGTCCGGTTTGACTACATGGATTGGTACTTTTTCCACCCAAGTGAGATGTATCAGACCGATGCCGGAAGTCACCGATGTAAAGAAGCCACAGCTGAAGACGGAACGCACTTTGATGAGTTGTTCGAGGTTATATAGTTCACCGAACCTCCGAATTCTGCATTGAGCCTTTCACTCGCCCCCCGCCGCGATCCGGACTCGCAATCCCCATAATACGGCGAACATGCTCCGTCACTGGCCGCGAGTCGTATTCCACGCGCTCTAACACAACGTTCTGCGTGTCGGCATCCAACACCGCATACGACGCAATCCCGTCACTATACGGATACCCGACCGCGCCGGGATTCAGTACAACACCGTCCTTCCCATCGAACCGGGAGAGATTCACGGTGTGTTGTTCGTGCGTATGCCCAAGCACAATCACACCACCGTCAGGAGACAACTGTGTGAAGCGGCGCGGCGGAACCCCAGCACCACCCTCAATCCCCCCGGTCGGATCACCCGACTCAGATTCAGCTTCTGGGCGTGCATGAGCAACACGAACACCGTCACTGAGTTCAATCTCCGTGGGAAGCCCTGCGAGCCATTCATGGTTCTCATCGGTGATGTTGTCCGTGATGAGTTGGTGTTCGCGTTTCTGCGACGTCGATGACGGGATGTACCCGCGCCCCGGAAGCACGCGCGTGTCGTGATTCCCGACAATCGCATAATCGGCGGACTCCCGCACCAGATCGATGACTCGGTTCGGCGGGCCGAGCAACCCGAGGATGTCACCAACACAAACGATTTTGTCAACATCGTAGTGTTCGTTCATGTGCGCCAGCACTGTTTCCAGCGCGGAGTAATTCGAGTGAATGTCGCTGATAACTCCGAGTTGCATTCTATCTCGTGTTGGGACTGGGGCCGGTAAATACCTATGTCTATCCGGCGGCATTCATCGGTCTAACTGATGAGGAATTACGCTTCAGAGAACACGAGGGAAGTGATGTCCGTGCCGCAGTTAGGGCATTCCCCTGCCTTCTCAGGGAATGCATCCCGGGCTTCGCGGTGGCCGTCAACGCTATTCGGAGTCTCGCAGTCTGGACACTGAACAGTAGATTCGTCCATATAGAGATCCGAGGCTTATCCGGTTAAAGAAGTTCTCCCTTTCACAGTGACTCACCCCCGGATTGGTGTGTTTGTACCTGTGGTTTAAGTTATAGTGCCGACTATCGGTGAATGTCTCCGAACGAGAAACAACCCGGAGGCTCAACACACTAAATCATGACTGTCAGCGACTACGCGGACGAGATCGAGAGCAACCTCACGGATGAGGATGATGTATCGCGAGATGAAATCGAAGACGACGTGTCTGAACTGGTGAACCAGTATCAGGTTCCGCCTGATGAAGCCATCAACACCGTCACTCGGCGGTACCAGCCTGATGACTTCACGCCCGGTGTCCAGCGCAGTGGCGAAGACACGCTCAAGGATCTCGGTGACATCACCGAGGCCGATGAGTGGGTGTCCGTCAAGGTCAACGTCATTCAGGAGTGGGAGCCGTTTGACGACTCCCCCGTCACGCAGGTCGGCCTGATTGGCGACGCCACCGGCTCGATGAAGTACGTCACGTTCTCCGACAACCTCCCGCAGCTTGAGGAAGGCAAGTCGTACCACATCCAGTCTGCCGTGACTGACGTGGAAGACGAAGACGACTACGATGTGGACGACATCGACCTGAAGCTCGTGGACACGGATAACGTCACCACGACCATCGAAGAAATCGATGACGTGGAAGACACGAAGACGTTCACCGTCCCGATTGTGAGCGTGAAGGAAGACGGCAGTGGCCTCGTGAAGCGGTGTTCCGAGGATGACTGCAACAAGCGCCTCAAGGACGGCGGGTGCCGCGACCACGGCACCCCGGACGACGGTGGCGAGAGCGACTTCGCTATCAAGGCCGTTTCCGACGACGGTGTGACCGAACCGAAGACGCTGTACTTCGGTCGTGACGCCGCTGAGGAAGCAACCGGCATGACGTTCGAGGAAGCCGAAGACATCTTCCAGACCTCGTACAGTAACGAGCGCGTCGTGTCCGAAATCCGTGACCGCCTCGAAGGGAACTACGTCACTGTCTCCGCGTCCGGGTCGCCCTACGGCTGGTACGTGGACGACGTTGACGTGTACGAGGGTGAGGAGGTCACCGAAGACGACGCCCGTGACCTTGCCGAACACTACCGCAGTGTTCTGGACGACCCCGAGATTCCGGAGGGTTCGGCCCCGGTTACGTCGGACGGCCCGCGCCGACAGAACGCCGTTCGCGTACTGGCTGCGGAGTACCAGCAGGTCGATGAGCAGTTCTCCGTCAGTGACGACGACCGTGCGCCGAACTTCGCGCTCCTCCCCACGGGCGGTCGCGCAAGTCGCGTCATGGTGTCCGGCACCGCCACGGAAGTCGGTGACAACGAGGATGACACGTACACGTCCCTGAGTGTCGTGGATCAGTCCAGTCACTCGGAAGCTGTGGAGGAAGCGAAGGTGTCTGCTGGGACTGGTGACTGGGATGCCGCCCTTCGGAACCAGATCCGCGACATCGAAACCCCGGAATTCGTCACTGTCGTCGGCGGGACGAACGTGTTCGACTTCGAGGATGAGGAAGACGGGAGCCGTGTTCGCGGCGCGAACATCGACCCGGAAGTCATCGCCGAAGTCGGCACGGGGCAGCGTGACAAGTGGACGGTCGAAACCCTTCACCGCACGCTCGAACGCATCGAAGCGTTCCTCGCCGCTGAGGAAGGCGATCTGGCTGACGTTGACCGTGCGAAGAACCACTACGGCGACGACATCTCGGATCTGATCGCGGTTGTTCGGGATACCATCGAACACATCGCGCCCGCTGATGTTGCGCCGGATCTCGATCTCCCCGATGCACCGGACATCGACGCGGCTGTTGAGTCGGACGACACGGGGTCGTCTGACGCGACTGCTGACGGTTCTGAGGGTACTGACAGTGATGTTGATGCGGATGAGCCTTCGGACGACAAGGACCCGGAGCAGTTTGGGCAGGAAATCGCGGAAACCAGTTAGAGTCACTGCCGGGATGTTCAGTAGTCGGTCTTGGAGTGCAGCGGTTTCTTCTTTGTTTTGACGCCGTAGCCCGTCAGTACACAGTACAGCTTGAAACCGGGGTGTTGTACGGTGAAACCTGAGAAACGAGGCAGTGGGTGGACCTTTACCCCTCGGTAAGGTTTAAACACGGCCCAATTTGACGGTGAGACAGGAGAGGTGGAACAAGCAGCACTGCGGTTTGTTCGGTTAGTCTGCCTTGATTTCCCCTCCACGAAACACAACACACAATGAACATCAAGAAGTTCACCGAAGGCGACCGCGCAGTTTCTCCTGTCATCGGAATCATACTCATGGTTGCGATCACAGTGATCCTCGCGGCTGTCATCGGTACGTTTGTCCTCGGGCTCGGGGACTCTGTGACAGGTGAAACGGCACCGCAAGCATCTTGGGACACATCTAACGCTGACGGAAGTAGCGGAATCGTTCTTGCCCACAACGGTGGGGACTCAGTCGATGCTGCTAACGTCGAAATCATCGTGAACGGTGGCAATTCCGTTGACGCTACGGACGTGTTCGGTTCTGGCGAAATCAGTGCTGGTAACTCTGGAACCATTGATTCCAGCACGCCGCTCCCCAGTACTGGCACTGTTGGTTCGCCCGTGGATTCGATCACTGTCGTCTGGAACGCTCCGGACTCTGACTCGTCGCAAGAACTCACAAGCTACACTCGGTAACAAACAATGAATCTCAAAACTTTCACTGAAGACGATCGCGCTGTATCGCCCGTAATCGGAATCATACTCATGGTTGCGATTACCGTGATTCTCGCGGCTGTCATCGGCACGTTCGTTCTCGGACTCGGGGACTCCGTCACCGGAGAGACGGCACCGCAGGCTTCCTGGGACACGGCTGACGGCCCGAACGGTGGCGAGGTTGTGGTTGCTCACAACGGTGGCGACTCCGTTGAGGCAAGTAACCTCGATGTCACTTTCAATGGTTCGTCTGTTC
>Ga0208283_10060_pt1 | contig 74506 bp, 87 predicted proteins | sample AntRauMetaRauer1_FD_184785 | JGI IMG/M metagenome (GOLD analysis project Ga0208283, IMG submission 184785) | Saline lake microbial communities from Rauer Lake, Antarctica, in enrichment culture - Antartic Rauer Lake 1 Metagenome Rauer1 (SPAdes)... ...
GCGGCCGAAAAGACGCTCACGCGCGTGAGCGTCTGCTTCACCCTCACCCAACCATTCCACACCATCGACTTATCCTCCAAATCATGGTGTGGACCCAGGAGATCGAAAACAGAATCGGGAACTACCTATACGCGTGCTTTCGAGAGTGTTCCGAGTACTTCGTCGTTGACGTTCTGGCGCTCGCGTGCCCGCTCCATTGTCGAAAGAATGTTGTTGCGGATTGCATCTTTCGAGAGAACAGCGAGTTGGGCGAGACCGTCGTTTGTGGTGTAATCGTCGGCAGTAAGCGTGAATACGAGACCGTCCTCGAGGTTGTCTTTCGAAACGTGCGTGAAGTACAGTCGTAGTTCAGCGAAGTTAGTGAGAACTGCCCAGTCGCATCCCTGGTGCCATGCGTAATCGACGGCCTGCTCAACGTACGATTGTGTCTCGCCGCTGTTGAGGCGGCGTTCACCGTCGAGATCTTCGCTGAACGGTTTCGCCTCGACGAAGTATTGCTCGCGTCCGTTCAGTGAGAGGGCGTAGTCTGCGTCACCGACGAGTGTTCGTTGTTCGGGTTTGACTTGGTCGGTTGTAGTGTCCCATCCGAGTGCATCGATGAGTGGGGTGATGAATTGTTGTCGTGTTTGGGCCTCGTTTTTCCTGTTGCGTTCGTGTGGGGACAGGTCTTGGTAGTTCTCTACGAGGTTTTCGATAGTGGCAGTGTCGAGATGGTCGATATAACCCTCGGCGCTCATTAGTTACTCTGTGTTTTTCGGTCTGTGTTATCAAGTCTAGGGAAACTGTTTACAGATTACTCGCGTCGAATCCATACGGCGGTGTTCGCGTTCGGCATTTCTTTCTCGATTCGGCCTTGTTCGGCGAGTTCGTTCAAGTATTTCAGCGCTGTTCTGCGTGCGATGCTGGTTTTGTCGGCGAGCGTGCCGGTGCTGTAGATCTCGCCGCGTTCCATCACTCGTAGGATGTCTTCAGGGGCGTGTGCATTGTTGAATCGTCCGTTGTTGGTGTTGCGTGTGCGTTCCATGCGTTGTTTTCATCCTGTACACGGTTAATAATTCTGCCTTGCGCATCTACGCAAGGTATAAGGTCAAGACAATATTATTCCATAATACACAGGAAGAAACAAACAATGAATCACACCCAACCAGACCGAGTCACTCTCGACGAATACACAGACGACGTACAGTGCCCGAACTGCGAATCCAACAACATGACCGACCGCGGTCACACCTGCAACGACTGCAACTGGTCGATGCCAAACATATCCACGACAGAAATCACAGGCGATCACGCCCCGTACGAAAAGTGCGACCACTGCGGACGCGAAATGCAGATTGGCCCATGCGAAGACTGCCTCGTCTCGCGCGGACTCACCGATGACGAAGGCGACGTAGAAGCCATCGAGTCCGACGACTGCATCCTCATCGACAACACGGACTCGACGCAGACAACGCTCGACGAACTTCTCGAAGCGTCCGATATCATCGATGCAGACGCTAACAACCCCGAATATCAGTCGCGCTAGCCGAACGGCAGTTGCGGTTATGGCCCTCCTGGTGGACTGGGCGTGGGTTCGATTCCACGCAGGGCAATGTGACGTGCGGTGTCCCCGCTCGTCCTCCTCCAATATGAACCGAACACTCAACAAGAACACGAAAAACGCCGTCAACGAGCGTCAGAAGCAGGACTTCTGCAACGATTGTGAACGCTACAAAGCGTTCTGTGACGGACGCAAAATCTGGTACAACGAAGACGACTACTGGTGCTGTGAACAGTGCATCAAAGATGGTCGGCCAGAACAAGAAGAGACGAACGAACAACAAAGCATTCTCCAATTCATTGGGGGTGATTCTCGATGACTCTCTCCGACGAAGAACTACACGCACTAGCCGTACATCCTCGCGTCGAACGACTTCACCAGGAGATTGCAGAGTTATCCATTGCACTGAAAATGCACGACTGTTTCGAACATGTGCCACCCGTCCTGCCGGATTCGGACGAGATCATCGCGGGTATCGAAAGGCGTCGTGATGAACTTAATACCCTCCAAGGTGAGTCTCGATGACGTTCGTTGTCGAGCGGTCTGTGAGCATCGATACCCCGGGTTCGGACGTGCGGTCAGTGCATGACGACGGTCGGTTGGTCGTCTCGACTGCTGGTCGGTCGGTCACGTTCGATACCCACGTTGGGGTTGCTCGAGTCGTTGAGGACACCCACCAGCCGGGATCGGCTAGCGCGACAGAGATTCCTACAGAGATTCGCGACCATGTCCTGACGATCGGGTATCGAATCCACGGTAACGCATGCGGTGATGGTGGGTTCCAGCTCCTGCGAGGTGACGAACGATGATGTCTCGATTGTCGTACCTTCGAGACACCGCCGCCAAGCGCCGTCGGCTCCGAGAAATCCATCACACCGTCTTATTCACACGAGGGTTCACGCCTTCGGACTGGCCGGTTGAAGAACAGGCTGGGTTCGTTTCCGAGATCTGGGGAGACGAACTCGAGGAATACCAGGATTTGAGCGCGGAGATGGAGCAGCGTCGCTCCGAACTTAACATCGCTGAGAGAGTGCTCGTGATGTTCCTATGAGTAGCACATCTATCCCTCGGAGTGCTGCCTTGGACTGTGCTGCTGACCCCTCCACGACGTTCAACGTGGGGCAGAAGCGCGTTATTCGAACGGCCATCAACTACTGCTCGACGGTCGTCCCCTCGATTGCTGATCTCACCCACCTTCGAGACACAGTCGAGAACGACCGTGTGTTGCAGAAGAAGGAACGGCGAGCGCTCCAGCGCGTCATCGGGAAGTACTCGAAACAGCGCCTCGAGTCCGCCGAGTGCCAGCGCGTTGGTTGGGTCAAGAGCGACCTGTGGGACGCGCACCGGCCCTGACTTTTTATCGCAGTCGCAGCGAATTGATACGCATGGACGACACCGACGAACGGGACGTGGATGCCGAAGCAAGGAAAATCGTCGAAGAATCCATCGAGATGGGCGACCGTGCCCCTCTCGATTCAGTAGATGGGGAATGCAGTCGCTGTGATCGTGACGCGACATGGCAAGACCCCATCAACGGAGATTTGTATTGCGAGGAACACGCGACAGAGCATTTCGAGGAGCGACACAGCTGATTCTCTGCGGAGTGCTCCAACGTTCTCTCCAGAGCGCCAGGAACCTGTACATCAACTACCATATTTAAATACTGCCAACGAAACACACGGATAGGGTCGAAGAGTGACAATAACGAACGAAGACAGGGAACGATACCAGACAGCTGTTACCGACTTCCACACCCAGCCCGAACCGGACAGCTGCTTCCCAACCGCCCTGAAAAACATCCTCGACGAACTCGCCGACCGCAAAGACGAACCCAACCTTCGCTATAGCATCAGCGACCTCGGCGACGCCCTCGACTACGTCGAGAACCGCGCCTCCGCCTCTGACCGCCTCGCCGCACGCCTTGATCCACTCCTCGAGGAGGCCGGCTGGGAAGTTAACCACATGACCGGTGTCGGCTACGACCAACTCCAAACCATTATCGAATCCGACGATCGGTCACTGCCGCTGTGTGAATTCCACCAACAATACTTCGAAGACATCGGCCAACTCACCGACAACTACACGCCTGAACCTGGGCTGGACGGATTCGGAAGATGGAAACACGTCATCGTCCCATTCAAAATCAACGACAGCACCGTGCTCTACTTTGACCCCTACATCCAGTTTTTCCATGACCTCGATACCATCGACGAGGACGGTGCGATGAACGTTCCCATCAAATCCTTCAACGAATGGTGGACACGACCCGAAAAGCGTTGGGCGCTGTGGCTCGAACCGTCTAAACAACAAACGCTGTCAGCAGCATTCGGAGACGAATAGTATGGTTACAACTGAAGCATCACCAGACGACGCAGTTCGCGTTCAGAACCCAGAAGCACTCCAAGGTGGGCACGCAGAGACACGCCTCAAGCGCCATCTCGGCAGAGGTGTCTACGTTCACGACGTGCACGAACTCTCAAACGGAAACCTGGAAGTTTCTCTCGGGAACGCCTCTCCCCGCGACCTCAGCGACTGTCGTGACCACGACAACGTTCTGAAGTTCATCACGCTACGGGACGTGTACACGATTGAGGCCGAGAACACCGGGCAAGGCGTCTATCTCATCGATGTCCCTGACCGCAGCGACGTTATCGAGGGAATCGATGAGCGTGAGGAAGAAATCAGAGAGAAACTCGATTTCTCAATGGCGCAAGCCATCTACAAGCACGTCTACGACCTCCCAGCTGTCCGAACGCAACTCAACCCGATTCTCCAGATTCTGCGTGCCGCTCGCAACCGGCGAGGACTCACTGTTTCACGGATCGACGATAACCAGCGATCGAAGAACACTCGTGAGTACGTTGAGATGCTGAAGAACTTCGGGTATATCAGAGTCGAAGACGATGAAATTCTGCCGGGTGAGCGCCTACAATCCGCGGATTTGAACAAATACAGTTGGGACGAGTTCGGTCGGAAGTTCCTCGGTGACGTCGTCCAACGAGGGTACGTCACGATTCGAGACGAGCTAAACCTCAGTATGCTCGGTCACTACCAGAAGTACTCTGGTGCGTACTACTTCGACGCTGTTCAACGCGGCAAGCAAGACCTGTGGCTGGACATCGATACGATTGCAGACAACTTCGAGGAACTACACGGTGAGCGCAAAGACCGGTTCTATCTCCAAGATAAGCTCGGTGAACTTGCTTCGGTGAACGTTGTCGAGAAGGATGGGGATTACGTGCGGTCTGAAGAGGATATCTACGAGCAGGTTGCTCGGGGAACGCCAACAGCCTGATTGAATTCAATCTGGCTATTTCTTTGGTGCAGTTACCGGAACTTCGAGAGGAATCCTGACTTGTTCGACATTCCGTTCTCAACAACTTCCTCTTCTGGGAGTACCTCGATGTTACACCGTTCTTTGCCGGAGTACTCTGCTCCAACGTTGATGGCCTCGACAACGTTCCCATTAGCGCCGAATCCACGTGAACTCGGGCAGTCAATGGTCACAGCTAGATCGTCGGTTAGACAAAACATCGCGCTTGATTCATCGGTTTCTGTGCCAACACATCCGTATGCATCGTCCCAGTCCATGCCTGGCGATAATATGTTAGCCGTTAAGTACTTTTCCCCGAGAATCTATTTCAGGCCGGCTTCATCCATCATCTCGACCGCCAGATGGTCTGGCTCTTTGCCCAAGTAATTCGACCTGAAGGTGTCGCCGTCTTCCCATCCGCCCCACTGAAGAATAACCTCGAGGGAGTACGGAGCTGATAGACTGTAGTACGTAGAGGTGGCCCACGTTCTTCGCAAGTCGTGAGCCGTCACATGATGCCAATCATCGTTCCCCGTTTCCTCGGCCAGCTTTTCGACGGCGCCGGTGATGCGGTTGTCGCCTGCAATCCAGCGCTGAACGGTGCGAGCGGAGACGTCGACGAGCGCATCTTCCTTCGTCAACCCTCGAGCATTCTTCAGCATCGTCGCCTTCTGCTTCGTCTCGTTCGATACTGGGCACTCCCGGAACCCAGTCTTCCCTTCACGCACGCGGAGTTTGTGCGCTTTCTCCTCGCCATCGAGACGTCGGAAGTCGCGAGTCGCAACACGCGGTACTTCCTCGGATCTCAATCCATCGAGCATCAGTTCCACGGCCAGCTGCTTGCGCGGTTCCTCCGCGAAGTGCTCAACCAGTCGGTCTTGCTCGCTCGGGCTGAGCCAGCAGCGGTACCCGTCGTCGCTCGGCATCGGCTCAATCTGCATGCTCAGTCACCTCAGTGTAGTTGTCAAACACTGCTATCCGTAGATAAAGCCCGACGAGTCCGACAAGAAGTAGTGTCACTGCCGGTCTTAGTGGAACACTGGTCAGTCGTAGGGTGACGAGGCCGGTGAGGATGAACCCCGCGATGAATGCAGCGATTAGCATAATATCGATGACTGCTGTGATGTCTTGTGAATTAATCTGCACGGTAAACCACCTCTGTAGCGCTGTAGTGGCAGTTCGGGCAGTACTCCGGGTCACCGTAAACGGTGGTGTCGCAACGACTACAACGGCATCTAACGCCGGTCGTGATGCTTGCACGCATGTCCCTGGCGACACTCACGAAGCGACTAATCTGGCTGGCAACCCAAAGACTGGGGTAGAATAGTACTACGTAGGCTGATATCTGGAGGGTTTGTGGAGGGTTTTCAGTCTGCCTCATAGGAAGAACACCTGTGTGCAGGTCGGTGCCTTGCAATTGACCTTGTTGTTCCATCCGGGTTGGTGAATGAAGTAGCCTGAGCGGTCACAGGACGGGCACGTCGCTTCCACGACGAACCGGCTTACAAGGCGGTCGAGCATGTTTGGAGTGATCTCAAAGTCGTCGTGTGTGACGTCGAGATCTTTTTTCGTTTCGCTAGCATGTGGAGGGCGTTTTGTCATGTCGTCTTCTACCTATATCTAGGTAATAGTGACACTTAGGTATTGTGACCAGAAAATAAAGTGTGCAAAAAACGGCTCGAACCCCACCAAACCGCGCTCGCCGACCGGCTAGACCGACCCGTGCGTCGCAGAAGGAGGGGTATACGACACGGAACACCGGTCGTGCCAATCTCTTATTATGCTTGTATCAGAACCACACCATGTGCAAGGCCAGAGTCGTTCGAACGTCGAAATCATCACCGACTACGCATTCAGGAACCACGGCTACATCTTTCTAGCTCTACTGCTACTCGGGCCTGTAGTCGTGGCTCTAGTGAACATCTTCCAAGCACCCAGTCTCTATCAGAACACCATGCTGTTTGTTGGATGGAACCAAGCAGTCATCACCGGATTCCTGTCCTTCAAAATATTCTCAGTCAGTAAACGCGACTCGGAACTACCACGTCTTGGATACCGAATAGCTGAAGTTGAGGAGCTCGACACTCCTTGGGAAGATCATTTGGTGTGGCGCTGCACCTTAGAATTCGTCAACCAGACACACGGACGGGCCAAAATCAAAGACGTAGAACTCTCTGCCAAATTCGACGAGAGGCTACTAGAGAAACACAAAGTCCCTGGAGAGGGAAGCATCGCATCTGGATTCCCCAACGGGAAAGGCGTCCCCGTCATTCTCGATAAAGGCGAGACATTCTCTCTGATGTTCCAAATTAACGGGTTCAATTATCTTGACGAACTCGCCGTTGAACTCGATGAGCAGACGCTAGGCGTCCAAGAGTTCCCTCTCATGCTTTCGGAGATCAGCAATCAAATGATCTTCAAACGACAAGCACAGAAGTCGGAAACGACCGAAGAATAAGCATATCGTCACTCATCGAACAGCCCTCTCTGACGTGCGGACTCGACCGCACCGACGAGTGTTTCGGACTCGCAGCGAACCTCCCGGAGTTCAGTGGTATCGTAGTAACGCGGTTTGACTGTAACTTCAGGGTTCGAAACGACGATTGTTAGTCGCGCATTGGTAAACCACGCTCTTAGCTCACGAGTTTCGGCTGCATCTAAGATGCTATCAGACAGATGCATGGCCAGCTCATCGGCCTGGATTTCACGTTCCTCAGTCCACCAATTGGTCATCGCAGAACCTCCGTCGTAACCCACCCACAACCCGGTTCGGGACATTCGTAGAACAACACGTCACCTTCGACCGTTCGTTTCCTGATCAAACACGACTCGCAATCCGGGCATCGATGACGACTGACCGTTCCACCAATCGCATCGCACTCGCGGACGCGATCTGCATCGAACTCTTCGGTCTCGATGGTGACCGACACGCGCAGAGGGTTGCGGAACTTATCCTGTCGGTGCCATCGTTCCTTCGCGTATTCGTGGGTAGCTTCCCACCAGGCACTCTCGAACCCATCCATGAACCACGCATCACCGTAACGCACGGTCTCTTCGTGCTCGATACTCTCGTCACTCATCGTTCCACACCTCCGGGAGCTGCTCCTTCATGCACCAACAGCAGGCCCGTTCGGCACCATCGAAGCAATCGGCACGGTCACCGACCGGATACGTCGGGACGGGAGCACACCCGCACACACCGCAATCCCCGACAACCTCCCACTCGATACTCTGAACGGAGTCACTCATCGCGCATCACCTGGGAGGGTCACGTAGCGGGTGTTCGACACGCAAAAGACCGGCTGCTCCTCATCGAGACTCCGTTCGACGTCGAGCTTGCGCAGGGCTTTGTTCAACTCGTCGCGCGTCTCTGCGTGCTCGATGATAGGGTCGGTAACATTCTCGGGGAGCAACTCAAGCAGCATACTTTGCGTCCCCGCAGCGAGCACATCGAGGAGTACATCGTCACTCATCGCGCATCACCTTCGTCAACGACCTCAACGACACAGCGGAGCGTTCGACCACAACCGATATCGTCCAAATGGTGGTCGTCACCGCACACGAATTTACCAGGGTTGCGGTGGGTTCCGATCTCGGTGAAGTACCCACACTCGGGACAAAGAGCGCGGTACTCGTACCCTTCGACAGCAGTCTCACTCATCGCTCGTCACCGTCCGGTAGAGCAATCTCATTGGTTGAAGCACGATATTCCACACAGTTCGAGCAACATCGGCAATCACGAAATTCGCATTCGTCACCAAACCGAACTCGCGTTCAGGCTCTCGTTCCTGGTAGTATTCTCGAACCGCCTTGATGTCCTCGTCATTGGAGAAAAAACGACGGACGTCCGTTTTAAACTCCAAGCCGAGTAACTCACCGAGTTGCGTGCCTTCAGGGCTTGCATGTTGCAGTTCGTGATCTAGGATGTAGTCGTGCGCTTCTGGGTAGTCCTTCAGATGTTCGTCGAGAACGATGACATCATGGCCGAACTTGTAATGATTGTGAGCACCAGGAACGTACCGAATTTCAGGCTCGTCACTCATCGGAATCCGCCTCAGTCATGTGCATGTTCGCTAGCCGATCGATGAGTCGCGGTTGAGACACGTATTCCATCTTCCCACCGCAATCGAAGCAGTGCGACCGGTCAAAGTCCGGATTGTACTCGGTAGCACAGTCGGGACAGCGTTTCTTGTCTTGATTCTGGTACAGGGCGTACAGACCGACCGATACGACAACCACACCGATGATGAACCCGCCGAACGCACCCATCATTGTGGGTTACCTCGCGTTGGTTTTGGCCCGTACGTGCCTGTGTCACCGTCTATCTCTGCTGTTTCAATTTCTTCCATGTATCTAATAACAGTATTTTTATAACATTAAGGGTTACCCCTGACGCTCCTCGATACCAGCGAGTAGAGGCTCTGAGTCGGTGGTTTGTGGGGATGTTAGAGCTTGTGCTCAACCGCGGTTGGTAAGAAATGAGAACTGGGCACCCCTCGTTGTGAGTGGGTGAGACACCCCTCAGTGTGAGTGGGTTCGATCGACGACCCCTTACTCCCTCTCTCGCAACGCAACTGCGAGCGCTTCGATCGCACCCGCCTTCTCTGCGTCACGTCCTGTCGCACCGCCATGACCGGCAATCCACACATCATCACCAGCATCATGCACCAGTGTTACCTTCTCGATAGCAGTCACATCCAAGTCGGGGAAGAAGTCCTGTGCTAATTCATCCTCCAACATCTCCCGGTTTTCACTAGACATCAAAAACACCCGACTCACCCCACCTACAAAGTATTTTTCGTAACAATCGGGTGTGATGCGAAGGTGTGATGTTTCACACTCACACGTGACTGTGATGTGTGAGTGTGATACGTCACTGTGACGTGTAACTGTCACACCTCACAGTCACGCTTCACAGACACGCCGAACCTACCTCTGCAACAACGTACACCCCGGGTTCGATGCTACGGGCGGTACTTCTGGTCTGCCTCTTTGATATCCTCACCACGAAAACGGAGGTACTCTCGGGTCTGAGAAATATCGGTATGCCCCAGCAGGTCTTTCAAAAATATTATCGGAATACCATTTATTGTCCTATGAACTGCGAACGAGTGCCTGAAGCAGTGCGCAGTGACCTTGCTGCGCTGCTGTCCCGCCGCATTTGGGGTTCCGAGCTTGGCCTGGATATCAGCCGCTTCAGCATAGTCTTGCACGATCTCCGTCGGACGACGCGCATTCAGCTGCTCACTGCTCTTCCCCAACAACAAATATGGTGAGTCGTCTGCGTGTAGGAACGAGTCACGCCCGCCACGGTCGAGCCAGTCCACCAAACACCGTTCGAATTTCATCGAATAATACACCGTACGCGGTTTCGGTTCGTCCTGCTTGGCCGTCATTACCTCAATCTCCTGCGCGTCTCTATCGATATCCTCGATTTTGATGTTCACCAGTTCAATCGCACGCACGCCTAACTCCCACAACCCGCGAACGAGCACCTCATCACGAGTTTTCTCAATCTCATCAACCAAATCTTCGTACTCCTCTACCTCGATGTACCGAATGTCCTTCATCGCGCTCGAACCGCGCGACACCTTCGCTTCGAAATCATCGTCGTCCATCGGGTTCTGCGTTGCCACGCCTGTCTGGGTGAGATACCGGAATATCGCCGACAAGTCGTACACCCGGTTTTCTATCGTGCCAGCGCTGTACCCGTGCTTCTTCTGGTGCGCCTCGAAACGATTGATGTCGTGTTTCGTCGGTGCGAAGAAGTCCAGATCCTTTTCGCGGCAGAACACACGGTAGTGCTTCGCGGTGCTGCGCTTGTTGAAATACGTTCGCTTCGATTGTAATGGTTTCACGAACTCTTCGAGGTACTCAGTCACCTCATCCGGTGGTTCGATGTCCCCCGTATCCGCGTACGGCCCACGCGGATCATCACTCCCCTCCGGTGTGGTGTCGCTACTCACCGTCCTGGCCCTCGTTTCCAGCACGCTCTTCGTTGGGTGTCATGTCTTTGATGTCGCGTCGAATCATCCCACTGTACGTCTCCAGCACGTCCTCGAGCGTTTGCTCATCCACCTGCGTATGCTGAATGTCCTCAAGTGCTCCGTTAGCGATCGCGAGCTTACTCTGGAGGTCTTCAAACTCGGTCTGAATGTCGAGAAACATATTCTCGATATCGTCCGGCACGTTGTCGTCACCCGTGTCTCGAGCAATCTGTTCAGCGACGGCTGTGCGCACAAGGTCGGAGAGATGGTCGTACTTCGGGTTTTCCTCTGCGTGCTCCTTCCAGAACGACTTTTGTGCATCCGACACCACGACTTCAACAGTGATAGACATGCATCGCACCACCGTGGGGAAATACTGTAAGTGTATCGGGAGGCTATGGGGATAATATGACGGACTGGACGGAGACGTACCGCCCGACGACGCTGTCGGAGGTACGCGGCAACAACAAGGCCCGCGACAAACTCGAGGAGTGGGCCGAGAGCTGGGACGACCACCGCAAGTCGGTGATCGTTCACGGCAGCCCGGGCGTCGGGAAGACCTCCGCCGCCCACGCGCTGGCCAGCGATATGGGCTGGCCCGTCATGGAACTCAACGCCAGCGACAGCCGGGGAGCCGACGTCATCGAGAAAATAGCCGGCGAAGCCGCCAAGAGCGGGACGCTCACCGCTGGCGAGGCGGGTCGACGGCTCGTCATCCTCGACGAGGCGGACAACTTCCACGGCAACGCCGACTACGGCGGCTCTCGAGAAGTCACGCGCGTCGTCAAGGACGCGAACCAGCCGATCGTCCTCGTGGCCAACGAGTTCTACGACATGAGCCAGTCGTTGCGCAACGCCTGCGAGACGATCGAGTTCCGGGACGTTTCGAAGCGCTCGATTGTCCCCGTGCTACGGGACATCTGCCGGCGCGAAGGCGTCGAGTTCGAGGAGGAGGCCCTCGAGAAGATCGCCGAATCGACGAGCGGCGACCTTCGCTCGGCGGTCAACGACTTGCAGGCGGTCGCCGAGGAGGCCGAGCGACTGACCGTCGACGACGTGGTGACAAGCGAGCGCGACACCACCGAGGGCATCTTCGACTTCCTCGACGAACTCATCAAGGAAAAAGACGCGGAGGGAGCGCTGCGAGCCTCTTACGATGTCGACGAGACGCCCGACGAACTGCTCAACTGGATCGAGGACAACGTTCCGAAGGACTACGAGGGTGCGGAACTGGCCGACGCCTACGGATTCCTCTCGAACGCCGACCGGTGGCTCGGTCGGGTGCGCGCGACGCAGGACTACTCCTACTGGCGCTACGCGACCGACAACATGACCGCAGGCGTCGCCGCCTCGCGGCGCGGCGACAAAGGCGGGTGGACCCGATACGGCCCGCCGAGCTACTGGTCGAAACTCGGTCGAACCAAAGGAACGCGGAACACCCGCGATTCGATCGCCGAACGCATCGCCGAACGGGAGGGCGCGAGCGTCGCGACGGTTCGCCGGGACATCCTTCCTTTCCTCTCGGCGATGACCCACCACTGCAAGAACCGCGATCTGACCGTTCGGATGGCGGCGGCCTACGATCTCGACGAGTCGGAGGTCTCGTTCGTTACCGGCAGCGGGAAGGACACCAACAAGGTCCAATCGATCGTGGAGGACGCCGCGGAGCTAAAAGCCGACGCCGCGGTCGAACACTCGGGCAACGCCTTCTTCGATGCCGAGCGCTCGAGTGACGGGAGTACTGTGGCCACTGCCGATACCGAGGCCGGAGACGGCAGCGACGAGTCGAACGAGCAACAGGCGCTCACAGCGACGGAGTCGGACGACGGGACCGACACCGAGTCGGCATCGGAGACCTCCTTAGCGGACGACGAACCAGACGAAGATCAGTCGGGATTGAATGACTTCTTCTGAGCGGGGCTCGTCTCTCGACGTTCGTTGGTAACGCCGGTTCTGAGGGATGGAAGTCGTACTGTGGCACGGAAGACAACACGACGGATGCTGATGAATCGGTTTTATTCGCCGCGAATATATCTATACATAAATTGATCGACACTATTACAGTGGTGAACGACGAGAGTTCCTCATGGTGACCCACGAGTGACAAAACCACACAGCTGCCCGCTCTGTGCGGAAACGTACGACGACAAAACCGGTCTTCGGTTCCATCTCGAGGTGGAGCACCGGAAATCCGAAGTAGTCTCCTATCTAGTCGAACTCGACGCGGCAGGCACTGACATTTCGTCCGATTACGAGTCCACGACGGCCAACGAGGAGCGACCGGTACCGTCGGCCTGATCACACGGTTCGATCAGCAGTCTTCTATCGGGAGTCGATTGCGGAACGCCGGTGACAGTGCATCGCCGACGCCGGCAGCGAGGATACCTGGTTCACTATCGCCGTCGCTCGCATCCGCGTCGAGCGACGGGACCGTCTCCACCGGATAGTCGGTCATCCGCTCGAGTTCGGCGGGATTCGTCCGCTCCGCCATCGTCTCGCCGGCGTATTCGTTGACGATAACGCCGCAGACGTCGATTCCGCGGGCCTCAAGGGCGTCGATCGAGAGCGCGGTATGGTTCAGGGTCCCGAGCCCCGAGCGCGTGACGACGACCGCCGCGGCCTCGAGGTCGGCGACCAGATCGATCACGTCCCGATCACCGGCCAGCGGAACCAGCAGGCCGCCGATTCCTTCGACGATCGGAACCGACGTTTCCTCGATCTCGCGCTCGCACGCCGCCCGGATCGTCTCGTACTCGAGGCCCTCGTCGGCGACGTCGGCGGCGACTCTGGGTGCCAGCGCCGGTTCGAGATAGCGCGGGCAGATCGCGGCTTCGGAGTCCCCACAGGCCGCGGCGACGAATCCCGCATCGTCGTCCGGCGGGTGACCGGTCTGGGCGGGTTTGATGGCCCGCGCATCGTGTCCCGCCTCACGGAGCAGGCGTGTGAGTCCGGCCGTAATAACCGTCTTCCCGACCCCCGTCCCGGTTCCGACGACGGCGATCGGCTTCGTCGCGGTCACAGCAGCCCCACCTCCTCGCCCGCCGCGCGGAACGCCTCGAGGCAGTCGATGATATCGTCACGGTCGTGGGTCGCCATCGGAGCGACGCGGATCCGACTGGTTCCCGCCGGGACCGTGGGCGGCCGGATCGCCGGCGCGACGACATCACGTTCGCGGATCCCCTCGGCGAGGGCCATCGCGTCCGCGCGGTCGCCGACGACCACCGGGAGGATCTGGGAGTCACCCCGGACCGCGAACCCCATCGACTCGAGGCCGTCGCGAAGGTGGGCGACGTTCTCCCAGAGCCGCTCGCGTGCGTCGCCGTGTCGAGCGACGTGCAGCGCCTCGCTCGCGGCCGCGGCGGCCGGCGGCGCGAGACCGGTCGAGAAAACGAACGAGCGCGCGTCGTTGCACAGACACTCGATCAGTTCCGTACTACCGGCGACGTACCCGCCCTGACTGGCCAGTGCCTTGGAGAGCGTCCCCATCTGGATCTGGACCCGGTCCTCGAGCCCTTCGGCCTGCACGACGCCACCGCCGTGTGCGTACAGCCCGGTCGCGTGGGCCTCGTCGACCATCACCCACGCGCCGAACGCCTCGGCGGCGTCACAGATCGCCTGCAGCGGCGCGACGGTGCCGTCCATGCTGAACACCGAATCGGTGACGATCAGCCACGATTCGTCGGCCGGTTTGCGACCGTCACGGCTCGCTCGATCGGCTCGCTCCTCGAGCATCGATCGCAGGCTCTCGACGTCGCAGTGGTCGTAAACGACTGTCTCGGCGTCCGCGAGCCGACAGGCGTCGATGATACTCGCGTGGTTTAACTCATCCGAGAAGACGACATCCGGCTCGAGCGCGGTGATCGTCCCGACGTTCGCGGCGTAGCCCGAGGAAAAGGCGAGCGCGCGGTCGGTGCGCTTGGTCTCGGCGAGCAACCGCTCGAGATCGCGATGGACCATCGTGTCGCCGGTGACAAGCCGGCTCGCGCCGGCACCCGTGCCGACGGTCGCGGCGGCCTGCCGGGCCGCGTCCTGGACGCGCTGGTCGTCGGTCAGCCCGAGGTAGTTGTTGGAGGCGAAGACCAGCGCCTCACCCGCCTCGAGCACGGGCAACTCGTCGCCCGACGGTTGGGCGAAATAGCCCCGCTCGGCGACCCGATCGACGGGCGAGAGGGCGCGTTTCAAATCGTTTGTTTCGAGCGTCTCGAGTCGGTCCTCGAGGTCGAACCCGCGGTCGGCCATTCGGCTAAACGAACTCAGCGCCACGGTTTGACTCTCACGGTTCCGATCGGTCGGTGAATTCGGCCGAGACGGTCCTCGAGACGGCCGATACGTGACGGGCTCCGGATCATCATGACTCGTATCCCATGAAAAGACGATTCACTCGCTATCGATCAGAACCCCGGCATCAGTTCGGCGGGACCGAGGACGCCGTACTCGCCCGCACGGTTCCGTCGCACGCCGGCTTTCAGGTAGCCAAGCGCGGGTCCGTTAACGTTCGCCTCCATGCTCGTCTCGTCGCCGAGCTGGAAGGTGTTGGTCGCCGTCTCGCCGTCGAAGGTCGTCCCGGTCACGCGAACCGTCGTCGTCGTCGGCTTCTCGTCGTTTCGCGCGTCGAGGATCCCGCCAACGGTGACGTCCGCGGCGTCGCAGACGCCGGCGCGCTCGAGCAACACGTCGTCGGCGTGTTCCATGTCTTCGAACTCGATGACGCCGTCGTGGTCGTCGATGATCGCCTCGATCTCCTCGTCGGAGAGGGTCCGGGCGGTCTCGATATCGTACTCGGGAAGGTGGGCGATGTCCTCGCGGACGGTGCCGCGGTTATCCTCGTAGCCCGATTTGAGGCCGACGCCCCAGTGGATGTCGACATCGGTAACCTCGACGAACGACTGGGCGGCGAGTGCGGCCGCGCTGGTCAAGAGGCCGGGCGTCGCGCCGGCGCCACAGATGAACGTGATGCCGGCCTCGGCGAACTCATCGCTGCGGTCGTCGAGCATGTCGATCACGCGGGAACGCTTGAGCACGTCGATCATAACCCCGGAGTAGCCGCCCTCGGCGAAACGGTCGGCCGTCCGCGGGATGAAGTCGTGTTCGTAGTTCGGCAGCGCGAGCAGGACGGCGTCGATCCGGTCACCGTGATCGATACTCTCCTGAATCGGATCCTCGCTGGGTCGGGCCTGGCTCGAGGCGACGACGCCCTTGTCCTCGCCGTGTTGTTTGACGCCGCCTTCGGCAGTAGCTGCGCCACCGTCGGTTGCGACTTCGTTGTCAATATTGCCCTCCGTCGCCGCCAGCAGTTCATCAACGTCGAGGCCGTCGAAGTCGAACGCGACGCCGTGGCGATCACACGCCGCAACGGGCGTCAGCGCGTCCTTGTGCTGGCTCATTTCGAGTGCTCGTCGGCCGATACCACCGGTTCCGAGTACCGCAAACGTGATGTCGTCCATAGGTTTGATCTTGAATCGTGTGTCGTCAGTCATCGCTCGGTTCTGTGCCTGTACTCGCCGTTTCAGTCGACGATTCGGCGGCCCCGCTATGGCGTGCCTTTACCTCCTCTGGGTCGAAATCGTTCGTGTCCCGGTTGGGCTCGAGCCCCGCGCGCTCGATAATTTCGATGTCGTCGCCGGGCGATTGGCCCTCGGTCGTGAGGTAGTCGCCCGTGAGGATGCCGTCAGCGCCGGCCTCGAGGGGCAGATGCTGTTCGTCCGGCTCGAGATTCACCTCGCGGCCGCCGGTCAAGCGAACCCGCGCGTGGGGGTGAAGCAGCTTGTACACCGCGACCGTCTCGACGATCTCCGACGTGCTGATGTCGACACCCTGTTCGGCCAGCGGCGTTCCCGCAACGGGGTTGAGAACGTTCACCGGGAGCGAGGAGACGCCGATGTCCTGCAGGGCGATAGCCGCTTCGACCCGGTCGGTCGGCGTCTCGCCCATGCCGAGGATGACGCCGGCACAGAGGTCCATTCCGGCCGCCTTGGCGACCTCGAGGGTCTTCACGCGGTCCTCAAAGCTGTGGGAGCCGACGATTTCGGGGAAGTAGTTCGGGGAGGTCTCGATGTTGTGATTGTAGTGATTGATCCCCTCCGCGGCGAGGATTGCGGCCTCCTCCTCGGTGAGAATGCCAAGCGAGGCGTCGACCTCGAGGTCGCACTCGTCGCGGACGAGTCGGATCGACTCGAGGACCGCCGCCCACTCTTCGGGGCGGTGTTCCTTCGAGACGCCCTTCTCGGCGACCACGATCCCGAAGCGCTGGGCACCGTCGCGTTCGGCCCGTTTGGCCGCCTCGAAGATCTTCTCGGGGCCGAGGAAGCCGTAGGTGTCGATGCCGGTGTCGAAGTGGACCGACTGCGCACAGAAGCCGCAATCCTCGGCGCAGTTGCCCGCCTTCGCGTTGACGATCGAGCAGGCGTCGACCGTGCCGTCGCCGAAGTGATCGCGCACGGCCGCGCCGGCCTCCGCGAGCGCCTCGACCGGCTGGGCGATCAGCGCAAGCCCGTCGGTCCGGTCGAGGCGCTCGCCGGCCAGCACCCGCTCGAGTGCGTCGTCGACCGTCTCGTTTCCAGTCTCGTAAACCACAACTCTAGACGGGGTTGACGGGATTATAATGGTTTTGGATAGTCGTGGCTGTTGTCGGGTACTCCTCGATCGGTTAGCTTCGGGTGAATCCGGCGCGTCGCCGAATGGGGTTTACGGCCGAAACTGTTGTTTCAAACAATGCTTACAGCGTTCACATCGGTTCCCCAACCTTTGAATAGTGGTATGTAATATCACAGCGTATGGTCGTTCGTGTTCCAGCGGAGCGATTCGAGGACGTGCCGGATTTCGACTACGAACCGCAGTACGTCGACGTCGGCGAGTTACGGATGGCGTACGTGGAAACCGGCGGCAGTGCAGACGGCGACGAAACCGAGGAAACGTTCCTCTGTCTGCACGGCGAACCCACGTGGTCGTTCCTGTATCGGAAGATGATGCCCACGCTGGCCGAGCGCGGCCGCGTAATCGTCCCCGATCTGATCGGTTGTGGACGCTCCGACCGGTACGAGGATCGAGACGAGTACTCCGTCGAGATGCATTACGACGCGCTGAAGACGTTCGTCGAGGAACTCGACCTGACGAACATCACGCTCGTCTGCCAAGACTGGGGTGGCGTCCTTGGACTCCCACTCGCGACCCACGAGCCCGAACGGTTCGCGCGTCTGGTGCCGATGAACACCGGCGTCCCGAACGGGTCACAGGAGATGAGCGACAGGTGGCACGAGTTCGCCGAGATGGTGGCGACAGCTGACGACCTCGATATCGGGAGGCTCGTCCGAAACGGTTGCTACCGCGACCTCTCCGATGACGTGGTCGACGCCTACCGCGCGCCGTTCCCCGACGAGCGGTACATGGCCGCCGCGCGGACGTTCCCCGGCCTCGTTCCCACGTCGCCCGACGATCCCAGCGCGGAACTGTTCGACGAAACCAGAGAGCGTCTGGGCGAGTGGGAGAAACCGGCGTTCGTCCTGTTCGCGAAGGAGGATCCGATCACGTCCCACGACCGTGATCCACTCCGACACCACATCCCGACTGCGACCGAACAGCCCGATATCTGGATCGACGAGGCGGCCCACTTCCTGCAGGAGGACGCCGGCGAGGAAATCGCCGAGCACATCGTCGACTTCGTCGACCGGACATCGCTATCCGAGTGAGGCGCACTCCGACCCAAGAAGATCGAATTCATTCGGAGAGTACGCTCAGCGTCGCTCGTCGAAGAACGACCGGAGCAGCGGGTACCACGCCCCAAAGACGGCGCCGAACAGCAACAGAGCGTAAAAACTCCCCCAGTGGTGGAAGGGAACGGGATAGGTGTCCCCGGTAACGAAACCGAACACGAATGGGGCCGTATAGGCGACGATGGCGGCCCAAAGTACGGCGCCGTACGAGAGGCCCACGCAGGCACAGAGAAACGGGCTTCGGTGGCTCTCCGCGAGGGGACTCGGGACATGTCGACCCCTCGAGAGCCGCGTGACGATGGCGACGAACGGCCCGCCCGCAACGAGGCTGTGACCGAAAACCAGCGTCCACTCGTTGACGACGCCCTCGAGGCCGTACACGCCGGCCACCGTTCGGAGGTTTCCGGTTGCGTGTAACGCGCCGCCGAGGGCCGCCCCGGCGATCAGGGCGGCCGCCACCGTGGTGAGGACTGTCACCGGCGACGGACGGTCACTTCGACGTGATTGTCTATATGCCATTAGCGAATATTACGATCAAATTTATAAATATTTATCTTACTTCTAGACGAATGTCTAGTTCTCTGAGATTATGAGAAGTAATCGGTCGAAGCGACGCGTGACCGGGGATGGAACGATAGTAGCCACTGAAACGGTTCACACACTGATCGGAAAGCTGTCGTTCGATCGGGCGTGCAATGACTTTCGGTGGCTACTATAGCGTCACCGCGGTGTCTCAGCACCCCACTTCTCGAGCGCCGTCGCCAGCTCCGCGTGGTCGTCGGCGTAGGCCTCGAGACTGTCGCCCGCCATCGAGGCGTCGACTGACTGACGGAGCGCTTTCGCGCCCGCGTGGGTGCCGTCGGGGTGGCCGTGAACACCGCCGCCGGCCTGGACGATGATGTCCGTTCCGAGGGCCTCGAGCAACTGGTCGACGACGCCGGGGTGAAGACCACCGGAGGCGACCGGAAGCACGGGCTGCAGGCCGTGACAGTCGCCCGTGAGCCACTCGTTGATCCCCGGCGTGTCCTCGTTCGCGAGTTTTCCCAGCCCCGCAGTACCGGTGTGAATGTGATCGACGCCGCAGAGACGGGCGATCTGGGCGATGACGCGCATCGAGACGCCGTGGTGGTCCAGCCGGTCGAAGGCGGCGTGCATCGCGCGGTGGGCGTGGATCGCCAGCCCGTGATCCTCGCATCGCTCCCGTACCGACTGGACGGCTGCCCAGCCGGCGGTGATCACGTCAACCATGACGAACCCGCCGCCGTGTTCCGCCACGAGATCGACGCGCTCGAGCATTTCGGACGTCTCTGCGGTCACGTTCACGAGATAGTCCTTGCGCTCGCCCGTCTCCTCCTGTGCACGATCGCGGGCGGCGAGACTCTCCGTGAGTCGGTCTCGGAAGGGGTTGAAGTCCTGATCGGTGAGGTTCTCGTCGTCTTTCAGCAGATCGATGCCGCCGCGCCAGGCCTCCTCGCCGATGCGGGCGTGGGCCGCGGTCGAGAGACCGACCTTCGGTTTCGGTACCGTCGCCAGCACCGGCCGGTCGCTCGCATCGAGTTTCTCCCGGGCGACGCTCGTCCCGAACTGCGGCCCCGGAAAGCCGCTCACGATCGACTCCGGCCAGTGACAGTCCTCGAGACGGATCGAGTCGACGGCCTTCATCCCGAGAATGTTCCCGGCGATACACGAGAGGATCTGGGGCATGCTGCCAGCCTCGAACAGCGCCGCGGGGTAGGAAACGGTGACCGCGTCGCAGTCGATCCCACAGGCCACCGCGCCGAGATCCGTCAGTTCGTCCTCGTCGACGTGCAGCGCCGCCCAGGTTCCGTTCGAGGACTCGGAAGCGACGCGGCTCGCCGCCGCCTCCATCGACATATCCGCGGCTGGTTCGATCGCGAATTCACAGATCAGTTCCGTCGCCGCGGGCTCGTACCCGAGGTCCAGAAAGTCGTCGTACTCGATTCCAGTCATGGTAACGCATCGCATTCATCGTCCCGACTAATAGGACTTGTGCCGGACTCTCACTGGCTGTCGACGAGCGGTGGAACCGCGACCCAGCCCCCTCAAGCGACAGTTTGCCGAATCAACGGCTTCGACGGCGTTCAACTGGTCGATTGTCAACATCCACGGGCGTCGACCCGCGCCGATGGCCAGCACACTAATACGTCATCAATCTCAATTCACGTGACTGAAAAAATTCCAAAAATTAAAGTCGCGTGATAATCGACTAGCACAGAAGGATTTCATGACTGATAGTACGACAGACACGCAGTCGGCCGACGGCGGGTTCGAGGTGGGCTCGAGCGTCGATGATCTCTTCGGGGAGATCGAGTCGGACGGGGATTCAGGGGTCGACCAACGAGTCGAGACCGACGACGGGGACGGGTCCGACGCCGTCGAAGATCAGACGGCCGCCGACGTCTTCGACCAGCTTCGGACGGACGCCGGCGATGAGAACGGGGCCGACGACATTCTCGCGGACGAGAGCCCGGACGATATCATCGCAAGCGCGGACGAGCCGGCCCCCGAGCCCGACGCGACGGTCGATGCGGACCTGCTGGCCGACGACGACGAGCTCGCGGATCTCCTGCTCACCGGCCGGTCGAAGGAGACCGACGGGGAGTTCCTCTGGATCGACCCCGCAGACGACGCGGGGACGGACGGCGTCGAGACGGGCGACGAAGGCCGACTCGAGGAGAACGCAGAAGCGACACCTGACTGGGAATCAACCGACGCAACCGACGACGCGACCGACGATACGGCTGCTGACGTGACCGACGACGCGGCCGATGATACGGCTGCTGTCGAGCAATCCGACGCGGCCGAGCCGATCACGGACCACACTGACGGCGACGTCGACGAATCCGCCTCCCCGAACGATACCGAGGGGAAACCCGAATCCGCCACATCGTCGGCACCCGAGATCATCTCCGACGACGGTTCCGAGACGATATCGGACTCGAGCGTCGACGCCGACGCGAACCGGCGCGACGACGTAAGTTCCGATCTCGAGGAGGACGACACCGCGTCCGAACCCGCCACCGACAGAGATGACAGCGAGTCCGCTTCGGATCACGCGGAAACGAACGGCGGCTCCGCCGGTCTCCTGTCCAAAATCCGCGGTATCCTTGGTGGGCTCTTCTAACTGTCCCCGAAATCGGTCACGGCAACACCCGTACAACTGAGACGCGTTCGTTCCTGCGTTCTCGCCTGTTTTGGTGCTTGACCGTTTTGGGCGTTTGATCTCCCTAGACTCGACTATTCTGTCGGAGACCGTTTCTGTGCGCTCGAGACGTTACGGATCCGGGTGCCACACGATGTCGGTCCGCCGAACCGTGTACGGGCGCTCACCGCACTCGGGACAGCACGTTCCACCGCCGGGATCGTCGACCCGCTCCGGAATCGTATGCTCGTTCCCGCAGCTGTCGCACTCCAGCCAGACTGGCATACGAGACACTGACGGGTGACGCGCCCATGATCATGCTGCGGGAGAGCGACGGGGCGACCGTACCGAGCCGGTAACGGCGACGCTACTCGTCACTCGAGAAGCGATTCGCTCGAGTCGCCGAAACGAGAGAATAGGAGAGAAACGGCCCGCTGCGTCAGTCACGGGTCGACTCGAGAGTGAGACCGCGGCGTTAGTCGAGGAAGCCTTCGATGTGGTCGGCGACTTCCTCGGGGGTGTCGCCGACGGGGACGCCGGCGTCGTTAAGCGCGTTGATCTTGCTCTCGGCGGTTCCGGTCCCGGAGCCGGAGACGATCGCACCGGCGTGGCCCATTCGCTTGCCCGGTGGCGCGGTGCGGCCGGCGATGAAGCCGGCGACCGGCGTGTCGACGTAGTCGTCGATGAACGCGGCGGCTTCCTCTTCGTCCTCGCCGCCGATTTCGCCGCACATGACGATGGCGTCGGTCTCGGGATCGTCCTCGAAGAGTTCGAGGGCGTCGACGAAGTCCGTCCCGATAATCGGGTCGCCGCCGATACCGATGGCGGTGGTCTGACCGATGCCGCGATTGGTCAGGCTATCGACGACCTGGTAGGTCAGGGTGCCCGAGCGGGAGACCAGCCCGACGTTCCCCTCGGAGAAGATGTTGCCGGGGAGAATGCCGAGTTTGGCCTCGCCGGGCGTGATGAGGCCGGGACAGTTCGGTCCGATGAGGCGGGTATCCGTCTCGGAGAGGCGCTTGTTGACTCGCGCCATGTCCTGGGTCGGGATGCCCTCCGTGATCGCGACTGCGAGGTCGAGACCCGAATCGAGCGACTCGAAGACGGCGTCGCCGGCGAACGCCGGCGGGACGAAGATGACGGACGTATCCGCGTTCTCCTCGTCGACTGCTTCGTGAACCGTGTCGTAGACCGGCACGCCTGCGGTCTCCTGGCCGCCTTTGCCGGGAACCGCGCCGGCGACGACGTTGGTGCCATACTCCATCATCTGTTCGGCGTGGAACTTGCCTTCCCCGCCGGTGATGCCCTGTACCACGACGCGCGTGTCGTCGTCGACTAGTACACTCATTGGTCGTTCACCTCCCCAGCGTACTCGACAGCACGTTGGACCGCGTCCTCGAGGGTCTGTTCGACCGTCACGAGGTCCTCGTTCAGAATCTCCATGCCTTCCTCCCAGTTGGTGCCGGCCAGTCGGACGACGATCGGTTTGGGAATCTCGTCGAACTGCTCTAACGCCTCGTTGATCCCGCGGGCAACCTCGTCGCCGCGCGTGATCCCGCCGAAGATGTTGAAGACGACCGAATCGACGTTGTCGTCGGAGAACACCATATCGAGCGCGTTCGCGATGCGGGCGGCCTTCGCGCCGCCGCCGACGTCCAGGAAGTTGGCGGGCTTGCCGCCGTAGTGGTCGACCAGATCCAGCGTCGTCATCACGAGTCCGGCACCGTTGCCGATGATGCCGACGTTGCCGTCGAGACGGACGTAGTCGAAGCCGTACTCGTCGGCCTTCTGCTCGAGTTCGTCGCCGCCGGCGGCTGCCTCCTCCATCTCGGCGAGTTCGGGCTGGCGGAACAGCGCGTCCTCGTCGATGTTCATCACGGCGTCGGCCGCAATGACCTCGTTGTCGCTGGTGACCATCAGCGGGTTGATCTCGGCGTCAGCGCCGTCCTTGTCGTCCCAGAGCTGATAGAGGGTCGTGAGAACGCTCGAGACGTCACGCGCGACGGACTGATCGACGCCGGCGTCGTAGACGGCCTTGCGGGCCTGATAGGGGTGCATCCCGAAGGAGGGATCGATGTGTTCGCGGGCGATCGCCTCGGGATCCTCCTCGGCGACCTCCTCGATATTGACCCCGCCCTTGGTCGAGACCATCGCGACGGGTTTGCCCTCGCCGCGGTCCATCGTGATCCCGACGTAGAGTTCGTTCGTGAAGTCGACCGCTTCCTCGACGAGGACGCGATCCACGTGATACCCCTTCAGATCCATTCCGAGGATGGACTCGGCCGCCTCGCGGGCCTCGTCCGCGTCGTCAACGAGTTTGATCCCGCCGGCTTTCCCCCGGCCGCCGACCTGTACCTGTGCCTTGACCGCGACTGGATAGCCGATTTCCTCGGCCGCGGTGACGACGCCGTCGACGTCGGACGCGAGCTGCGAGTCCGGCGTCGGTACCCCGGCATCGGCGAAGACCTGCTTCGCCTGGTACTCGTGTAATTTCATACCATTCAAACGGGCGTTCCGACCTTGCTTAAATCCTGCCAGTTTCCACTCGGCACCGGGTATCCATCGACGTGTATCAACGACACGACCGATGTTAATCCCGTAGCGTGTTCTCGTTCACTACGTTTGTGTGGGTTTTCAAGTGAAGTGGGGAAGAGACAATCACGCGTCCGAACCCGACGCCGCAGCGGCGTCACGAGTGGTCGATCTTCAATGCCATCATCGACCGTCCGTTCGAGAGAGACTGCGGAACGCCTCGGACTCGAGCATATAGGCTGCAAACACGATACACGGTATAGGAGAGTTATACTGGCCTCGAGCGCCGGGAGCCGAACAGTTCGACGCTGACTCGAGCACCGACCGCCAGCAGAGCATTCAATGCTCGCCTCTCCCTACCGACGCGTAGAGGCCGCCCTGTGACCAACCCTACCGCAACTCGTCGACAGTCGGGGTGGCTGTCGTCGATAACGGCCGTGCTGCGGTTTCTGGTTCACAGCAACCTCTTTATCTCGCTGGCGACAGTCAGCGTGGCCGTCACGACGATACTCCTCGCGGACCTCCCGCTCGAGCCCCTGCCGCTGTTCATCGTCTTCGCGGTGACGATGTTCGTCTACACCGTCAATCGGTTCACCGATCTCGAGGAAGACGAGCGAAACGTCCCGCGGCGCGCGGCGTTTACGAAGCGGTACGGCCGCCTCTGGCTGACGGCGGGGATCGTCCTCTACGTCGCCGCGATCGGGATCGCCGTCGCGCTCGGCCTCTCGGGGGCCGCGTACCTGTTCCTCCCGCTCGCGGTCGCACTGATCTACTCCCTCGGCGGCGTCAAACGGACCTTCCTCGTGAAGAACCTCGTCGTCGGCCTCGCGTGGGGCGCGATCCCGCTCGGCGTCGGCTACTACTACGATCGGCTCACTTCGCTCGATATCCTGTTCCTGTTCGCCTACGTGACGGTCATGATCACCATCGCCGCGGTGGTATTCGACGTGAAAGACATCGAGGGCGACCGCGAAGAAGACATCCCGACGGTTCCGAACCTGTTCGGTCCGCGAGCGACGCGGGTGGGGTCGCTGGTGGCAACAGTCGCCGTCGCCGTCGCGGTCGTCGCCCTCGCGGCGACGGGCACGATACCGCGCGAGTTCCTCGTCGTCCTCGCGATGAACGCCTACGTTTGCGCCTACGTGCCCTTCGCGACCCCCGATCGCGGCCCGCTCTACTACGGCTTCGTCGTCGACGGCGAACACGTCTTTCTGGCCGCCGTCGTCTGCGCGCTCGAGTGGCTAGTCTGGTGACCCGTAACCGTTCTCAGTCGTCGTCTTCAACGCCGGTCGCCCGCAGGTACTCCTCGAGTAGCGTCGGAAACTGCCCCCCGCGGACGTACCGGAGGCCGAACTCGTCGGCCCAGGAGATGATGCCCCGATCCTCGGTGACGACACCGGCGTCTAACTCTCGAGCGAGAACCAGCAGGTCAAAGTCCTCGCGAGAGTCGAGCACGCCCCGCCGGAGCGCCCGACGGTACTTGTCACGCATGTCCGAGAGAATGCGATCGGCGTCGGTCATGTACTCCTCGCGCCCGTCGTCGGCGTTCGAGCCACCGGCGAGCGCTTCGGGATCGAGCTGTTCGACCTCGCGGATCGCCTTCTCCGAGACGCGGAGGCCGCGGTCCACGCGGTCGCTCATCTCGTCGATGAAGTTGTAGACGATGTTCGCCGGAATCGTGACGCCGTACCGGTCGGGGCTCTTGCGAACGACCCACGTGTCGAGCCGCGAGAACACCGCCTCGTCGATGTCTCGATCGCGCAGCATCGTCGCGAGTTCATCGTGGATCGCCGGCGGCACGTAACAGGAAATATTGAGTTCGAGCCGCGCGGTCGCGACGAGATCGAGCAGGCGGACCACGGCGTCCTCGAGCGATTCGTCGTCGTCGCGACGGATCTCCTCGGTAATGAACAGCGACGTGTCGAGGACGAACCGTTGACGCGGCAGTTCACCGGGCATAGTCCTCAGTTGGACGGGAATCCACATAGACCTCATCCCGCGATCGATTCGGCGCGGCGGACGGCCGAAGCGATCGACGATCGGTGATCGACCGGGTGTTTTTCACCGGGAACGTGGTCGACGACGTATGGACCGCGACGAGTACCTCGAGCGGCTCGGTGCGACCACGGAGGAGGCCGCCGACCTCTTCGAGCACTTCGAGGAGCGGTCGGCTGCCGGCCGAACACACCACGTGCTCACCGCAACTCGCCACGGCGTGGAGCGTGGAACCGTCATCGTCGAGGAGAGTGACGTCGTCGTTCGCGGCTATCCGAGCGTTCCGCGGATCCTCGTTCTCGATCCCGGGATTGCCTCGTTTTTCGAGGCGAACGAGACGGTCGCGATCGAGGAGAAACTCGATGGTTTCAACGTCCGGATCGCAGCTGTTGGAGCCGGCTCCGGGGAGCCCCTCGCGTTTACCAGAAGCGGTTACGTCTGCCCGTTTACGATGGCACGGGCGCACGAGCGCCTCCCGCTCGAGGAGTTCTTTTCGAGCCATCCGGAGACAGTCCTCTGTACCGAACTGATCGGACCGGAGACGCCGTACACGACCCACGACTACGAGGGCGTCGACACCCACGAGTTCAGGGTGATCGACATCCGTGACCGCGAGTCCGGTGCGCCACTTTCCGTCGCCGATCGCCGGTCCCGCTGCGAGGAGTACGGGTTCGGACAACCGCGACACTTCGGTCGGACGGAGCCGTCGACCGCACGTGAGACGGTCGAAGAGACGATCGACGAACTCGATGCGGCGGGACGGGAGGGCGTCGTCCTGAAGTCGGCAGACGGGCAGTCGATGGTCAAGTACACGACCGAATCACAGCATCACGAGGAGCTCGCGTACGCGTTCTCGCTCCCCTTCGATCACGGCCGTGACTTCGTCTTTTCCCGAATCGTTCGGGACGCGTTTCAGGCGGCCGAGTTGGACGGAACCGATGCTCGGCTCAGGGCGCGGGCGCATGCGCTCGGCGAATCGATCCTCGAGCCGATGGTCTCGACTATTCGGGACGTGGCGGACGGCGAAACCGTCGGGGAACGACACACGGTCAGGGGCGATCCCGACTCGATCGACGCGCTTCTCGAGCACCTGCGCGAGCAATCACTGACGCTCGAGTTCGAGGCCGATCGCCGGGAAGACGATGAGCGCGTCGTCGAGTTCGTGAAGGTAGCCGAATCGAGTCGGGACCGGATCCGGTACTATCTGGACGGTGGGACGCGGGACGAATGACCGGAGAAACTGGATGAATGGCGGAGAAGCGGGACGAATGACCGGAGAAGCGGGACGAATCGCGAGTTCTATCCGATAGGCGCGAGCCGAACGAGCGGTTCAGTCCCGTGGCAACTCGGCCTCGATATCAGCCCCGGAAGCGGACTCCGTCGGGCTCGAATCGGGGGCCGAATCGACCCCACGGAATTCGAATCTGGCACCGCCGGTCTCGCTTTCGGTACTGCCGCTCGTCCAGCCGTGGGCCGTCGAGATCCGGTCGACGATCGAGAGCCCGAACCCCGTTCCCTCCTCGTCCGTCGTGTACCCGCCTTCGAAGACCCTCTCCCGTCGACAGGCCGGAATACCGATGCCGTCGTCCTCGACGTAAAACCCGCCGAAAGAGTCGTCTGCGGAGTCGTCGATCGTTCCCACTCGAATCTCGAGGCCGGCACCGTCCGTGCTCTCCGTCCCGTGGTCGATCGAATTGCGAAACAGGTTCTCGAGCAACCGCGTCAACCGCGTCCGGTCCGCGAAGATCGAGACGTCCGCGTCATAGCGAGCGATGCCGAGCCGGTATCGACGCCGTTCCAGGCCGTTTCGGCGACCGTAGCGAGCGCAACGGGCTCCGGATCGGTGACGGCCGTCCCCTCGCGGGCGAGCGTGAGGACGTCCTCGATGATCATTTCCATCCGCTCGTGAGAGCGTTCGATTTCGTCGAAATACCCGTCGTTGTCGTCCGTTTCGGACGCGAGTTCGAGATAGCCCCTCGCGACGGTTAGCGGGTTCCGGAGATCGTGCGAGACGATGGTGGCGAACTCCTCGAGACGGGCATTCGATTCCTCGAGTTTCGATTCGCGGTTCGTCCGGTCGGTGATGTCGCGGGCGATCAACAGCCAGCCGACGTGTTGATTTCGGTCGTCGTCGATCGGCGTCCCCGTCAGCAGGAAATGGGACGAGTCGATCGTCGCTCGTACGGCCGTCCGTTCCCCGCCGTCGGTGAGGGTCTCGTAGTGGTCACAGAACTCCGTTCCGGCGAACAACGGTTGGAACGGTCGACCGATGGGGGACGCGGTATCGTCGCCGACGCGATCGAGCAGCCGGTGGCCTTCGGGGTTGATATCGATGAGGCGGTCGGTATCGTCGATGACAAAGATCGCGTCGGAGACGCTGTCAAACACTCGATCGCGGGCGATTGGCATGAGGTCCAACAGTCGGTACCGAACGACGGCGACCGTAAACAGGATGCCCGACGTGATACCACCGATCGGCATCAGATCGATCGCGACGAGGTCGAGCAAGTAAATTCCGTGTGCGAGCCAGGGTGCCACCGCCGCACCGAGCAGGACGAAACTCTGTCCGCGATACACCGCCCGCGATCGATACAGGAACTTGAGGATCATCGCGGTAGTAGCGGCGTTCACTGCGTACGCGTACCCGAGGTAGAGCACGACTGCGGGGCCGAACTCGTAGGTGATCGGTATCGCTCCCGCCGTGGCCGGCTCCAGCGTCGTATACAGGAGATTGCCCGAATTGGTGTACGCCAAGAGCACGAGAGCCACCGACGGAATCGCGAGCGCACCGACGATCCGCGGCCGAAGCAAGCGTTCCCACCCGGTGTACTCGAGGACGAACAGGAGTTTCATCAGCGAGACGAGTGCGACACCGACCGACACCGTTCGGAGCGAAATCGAGGCGACCGTGACGCTATCAGTGACGAGAAGGAGCGAGACCGATCCGTTCCAGACCGCGAGCCCACCCAGCAGCGACAGGAGCGTCACCGCGCCGGTTCGATTCCGATACTGCCAGAGGAAGGCGCTCGCCACGATGGCCGTGAGCGTGGCGAGCAGATAGATCGTCTGGGTGATCGACAGGAGATCCGCCATCGCCTGATAGGTAGCCCGAATCAAGTAATAGGCACCGGCCGATAGTATCGGTCAAACGACCAATAGACTGCCCGACGGCGTCGGTTCAGGACGGCGTCGTATCCGATGACTGTCCATCGGAGGCTCGCACGGGAGATCTGAGTAGCCCAACTGAACCGTCCGCGCCGGACTCGCTGGCACCGTCGGAATCGACACCGGTAAAGTCAAATCTGGCACCGCCGCGCTCGCCCTCACCGGCAGTGACGGTCCAGCCGTGAGCGGTCGCGATTCCCTGGACGATACTCAGGCCGAATCCGGTTCCCTCCGCGTTGGTCGTGTAGCCGTCCTCGAAGACGTCTTCGCCCTCGTCGGGCAGTCCCAGACCATCGTCGGAAACGTAGAATCCCATCGATCCTCCGCCATCGTCCGCGCCGATAGTGCCCACCTCGACCTCGAGCGGCGACCCGATCGGGTCCGCGCCGTCGTCCGTTTCGTCCGGTGTCCCGTGTTCGACGCTGTTCCGAAACAGGTTCTCGAACAGGCGTGTAATCCGCTTCGGGTCGACGAGAATCGTCAGATCGGACGTCACGGAGAGAGTGGCATCGCCGGTGTCGACGCTCTCCCAGGCTTGCTCGGCGAGATCGGCGAGTGAGACCGGTTCGGGATCGGTGACCGCCGAGCCCTCCCGGGCGAGCGCGAGCACGTCCTCGATGATTGTCTCCATTCGGTCGTGTGATCGATCGATCTCGTCGAAATACTGGGCCGGATTGTCGGCCTCGCGAGCGAGATCGAGGTAGCCGTCCGCGACGTTCAGCGGGTTTCGAAGGTCGTGGGATACGATGTTCGCGAACTGTTCCAGACGGTCATTCTGTTGCTCGAGGCGTTCTTCGTGGCGTTTCCGTTCGGTAATGTCACGGATGATGAGCAGCCAGCCGACGTGGCGATCTCGGCTGTCCTCGATCGGCGTCGACCGGACGTGGTAGGCGACGGTACCGAGCGAAAACTCCCGCTCCGACTCGACGGGGGCAGTCGTGATCTCGTCGTACTGCTCTTCCAGCACGGGATATCCGGCAATAAACGAGTGGACGTCGGTTCCGATCACGGAGCTGTCGGCGCCCTCGAACAGGTCCCGCGCGGCGGGGTTGATATCGATGATCCGGTCGTCCGTGTCGATGACGAAGACGCCGTCAGTGACGGTATCGATGACGCGATCGCGGGCGATCGGGACGACGTCGGCCAGTCGGTAGCGAACGATGGCGACCGCGTACAACGATCCGGCCACGACGAATCCGATTGGTGACGTATCGAACTCAACGAAGCCGGCGACGTAGACGCCGTTTGCGATCCAGGTCGCGAGCGTTCCGACGAGGAGTGCTGCACTCTGGCCCTTGTACAGCGACCGGGACCGGTAGAGAAATCCGAGTATGAGGACCGTCACCAGTCCCAAAACGAGGTAGGCGTAGACGAGGTGAATCCAGAGTAGCGGGCCGGGCTCGAGGGTACCGTTGAACGACTCGAAAAAGAGATGAGACGGATTGACGACGGCGAGGACGGCCAACAATATTGGTTCGGCCGACAGGACGGCGAGTATCGGCGTCGTGAGGAACTGCTCCCGTCCGGTGTACACGAGGGTAAAGACGAGAAACGTCATCGTCGCGAATCCGACGCCCAGGAATAACGTTCCGGTCAGTACGGTAGTTGCAAGGGGATGACCGATAACGGATAGCAACACTAGCGACACGTCCCACAACCCCACCGCGAGGACGGTCCCGAGAAGCGGGATCACACCGGTCTTCCCGTGGTGCTGCCAGAGAATCACCGCGAGTGCACCGCTCAACAGCGCCGAAAGAATGTAAATCAAGAGGATGGGGTCAAGTCCCTGTATCATCGTTCGTAGTCGAGTACCGAGTATATAAAGTGCAATGGCCATTTCGCACGCTTCCAACGCTTTCGCCGGTCCGAAAGCGGCGCTCATCACAAACACGTGAAGACCGCGGTCGGCGGTCCGCTCCCGTCTCGATCGTCGATCGGGAACGAACCATTTAGGCACTGGCCGACGGTACGGTGGTGTATGCCCGTCCCCAAATCGGAATTCGAGAACCTCCCGCCGTGTGACTTCTACACGCCGGCGGAGCTCCTCGAAGACGACCAGATGTACACCGTCTACGAGATCGCTCGATTGTTGCAGGGCGTCGAACCCGACGCCGAACTCGAGCCCGAAACCGAGGACATCCTGCTCGACTGGGCGATTCCGTGGGTCATGACCAACGCCGACGACCTCGTGGTCGCTGAGCCCCGCGACGAAGACGAACCCGGCTACTACGGCCTGAGCGAATGATCCTCCTCGTGGTCGGTGCCGATCGCGTCGACGCCGGCAAGACCACGTTCTCGGCCGGTCTGCTCGATCGAACCGGCGCGGCCGGCTACAAGCCCCGCGCCGGCAACGACTTCTGGTTCGACCACGACGACTGCCGTCGCGCCCTCGACGGCGGGCGGCTCTATGGCAAAGATGCAATGCGGCTCACGGCAGCAGACGGCCGGGGCCGACCGCCCGAACGACTCAATCCCGTCCACCGGCTCTGGCGGCCCACCCCTGATGACGGAAGCGGCCTACTCGGGCGGACCGATCGGGAGTTCGTCGTCGACCGGATCGGTCGCGGGGTCGACGAGTCGTTATTCGTCCGCAACGCGACCGCCGAGATTCCGAACGCTGTCGCCGACGCCCTTCCGCTCGCGGACGCGATTCCCGTCGAGACCGTCGAGGAGTTCAACGACCTCGCCGAACGGGAGTACGTCCCCGCGTTCGAACGGCTGGCCGACGAGATCGAGGCGGCCGAGGTCGCCGTCGTCGAATCCTACAGCGACATTGCGCTCCCGCTCGCGTCACTTGATCCCGCGTCGATCGCCGCCGTCGCGGCCGTCGAACCCGGTCGCGTTCGGATATACGACGGCGATCGCTACTGTCGGGCCTGCGAGGTCGCAAGCTCAAGCCCCAGAGACGGAACGCTCGAGAAACGCGTCCCCGACGCACTCGACTATCTCGATCCGCTCGAGCGCGTCCGGCTGCCACCACTCGACAGTGACGCACGGGACGATCCCGCACGGATCGCCCGCGCGTACGATCACGCCTACGACGAGGTACTCGACGCTGCCGGACGAGTATCGGTCTAACCGATTTCCGACAGCTCTAACGGCTCTCCACGAGGAGCCAGCCCGCAAACTCGAGGCCGGACGAGCCGAGTCTACATCTGTCGCGCCATCTGCGCCGACAGTTCGACGTGATCGTAGGGGTCGCTCGTCACGCTCGGTCCGTGACCGGTGTGCATCGCCTCGAGTTTCGGATCGATCCGCTCGAGCACCCGATCGATGCTCTCGATCAGGGCGTCTCGGTCGCCCTCCTCGAGATCGGTGCGGCCGAAGCTCCCGTTCTGGAAGACGAGATCGCCCGCGAACAACACGCTCGCGTCGCTCGAGTGAAAACAGAGGTGATCGTCCTTGTGTCCCGGCGTGTGGAGCGCGACGTACTCGTGGTCGCCCAGTTGAACCGTCTCCTCGTCCGCGATCGCGTGGTCGACGCCGTCGATTGAGGTGTCGTACCCCCAGGCGTCGACATCAAAGGCGTCTTTCACCGCCGGGAGGTTTCCAACGTGATCGCGGTGCGTATGCGTCAGGATGACGGCGTCGATGTCGTCGATTCGATCGTGAACGGCGTCGACGAGGTCGAAGTTCGCACCCGTATCGACGAGCACGGGCCGGTCGCCGGGGACGAGAAAGACGTTGCTGGTAAACGCCTGTACGCCTTCTGCGAGGTTCGTGATCATGGCTGGCGCTACTCGGTCGAGTGATTTGTGGCTATCGACACGGGCCTGAGCAGCGATAGCAAAGACATCACGATCCAGTCCAGTGTCTGGATAGTCCCGAGCACATGGCTCTCGGAAATGCTCCACCGATCATCCGGTCTGTGATCCGATTTGCATCTATCCCGCTATTCACAAGGATTTTTAGCTCTGGCACGTACTGAGTAGACGAATGAACCGGCCGGGCTCCGTCGGATTCGTCGTTCTCCTTATCCTCGCGCTCGTGACCGGGGTCTACGGACCGATCGCGTTGGCCGACACTGGGTCCGCTTCGCCATCAGTGACGGAGCCGGCTCCGACCGAGACGCGATCCGCGACGATGGTCGCCCAGGCAGACGGGAGCCCGCTCATTACCCAGGAAACGCAGGACTTCGACGAGACGACGTTCGAGATCACCGTCCACGAGAACGGCAGCGCGACGTGGACCTTCAGATACGAACGGCTGTTCGCGAACGATGACAACGCGACCGCTGCCAGGGAGAACTTCGAGGCCTTCGCCGAGGAGTTCGAAGCCAACGAGACGGATCTGTACGACGGATTCACCAATCAATCGCGTACCCTGACCGAAATCGGTGCACAGACGACCGGTCGAGAGATGGACGCGACGAACTTCCGTCGCTCAGCGCAGGTCGAAGAACAGTTCACTGCCACGGGTGCTTCCGGGAACGAATCTACCGCGACGGGCGTCGTCGAAATGTCGTTTACCTGGACGGAGTTTGGCGTCGTCGAAGCGGACCGGATCGTCGTCGGCGACGTCTTCGAACGTCTCCCGCTCGCATCCAATCAGGCGATCGTGATCGAGGCGGGCGGCGATCTCACCTTCCGATCTATCGAACCCGACGACGGACAGTACGCCGGCACCTCGCTCGAGGACGCGACGTCGGTTCGGTGGAGCGGCCAGCGAGAGTTTATCGATGGCCGGCCCCGGGCGGTGTTCGATCGACCCGGCGCCGGGAGTGCCGAAACCGGACTCCTCGCGACGATGAGTGATCTCAGTCTGGGCTGGTATTTCGTCGGTGCCCTCCTCTGTGTAGGCATCGGCGTTGCAGCAGTGGTCTGGTACCGACGACGCGGGCCCGGTAGCGAGGAAGTCGCCGCTACAGCGTCCGATTCTACCGACGGTTCGGCGCCGCCGCCAGCAGCGGCCGACACGAATGGTGAGTCCGACGGTGAGCCCGAACCACTCTCCGACGAGGAACTCATGACGGACGAGGACCGCGTCGTCACGCTCATCCAGGAGAACGGCGGTCGGATGAAACAGGTCAACATCGTCGAGGAAACCGGCTGGTCGAAGTCCAAGGTCAGCATGCTGCTCTCCGATATGGAAGACGACGGCACCATCAGCAAGCTCCGCGTTGGCCGCGAAAACATCATCAGCCTCGAGGGATTCGAACCGGAAGCGACCAAGTCGCCGTTCGACGAGTAGCGACTACCGACGAAACGTCGGCCACTGATCCGCTCTCGCATGGCAGGGATCGACAGCCCCGAAATGAAACGGAATCCTTAAACATCGTACTGCGCAACGATTGAATAGAGACGACGCCCGCTCCGATGTCCTGTGTACCACCGCGGCGCAGGGCCCGGAACGAGACGGCGCGTCGCGCTCCGATGGTGTAGTCCGGCCAATCATATTGCCCTCTCACGGCAATGACCTGGGTTCGAATCCCAGTCGGAGCATCCTACCCCGCCGCATTCTCGTGGTTTTCACCGTGAACTAACCACAGGTAAACGTATGTTCACGGGCAATGCGGTTCAGATGGTCCATCGACCCCGACGCCGTCTTGCGATTCCACTGCGTCGTGAGGCAATGAAGTTTAAGGGGGAAAATCGGCCGCCGTCTTGCGATTGGCGAAATCGAGAGGCAACGACCTGGGTTCCCGTCACGGAGGTCAGGCAATGAAAGACGCGGACCAGGCAACCGACCCCCTCGAAGACATCACGCTCATCCCTGGGCCGACAGAAGAATTGCTAAATGAGAGACAATTCCTCAACTATCGGAGTGAGCGAGAACAGTGTCTTGATTGGTTGTTAACGTTCGGCATAGATCCGAAAACAGCTGATGGGTACGCAAAAACAACCGTCAGCAATCGTGCGTTCCGAATGGACCAGTTCTACCGCTGGGTCTGGGATCAGGAAGACGGGTACACCACGAACCTTACTCACGACCACGCTGACAATTACTTGCGCCACTTAGCTGGCCAACAGAAGTCAAACGCACACAAGAACTCGTGTCGAAAGGCTTTGATGATGCTCTACAAGTGGCGCCATCATCAACGCGGAGCAGACAAGTGGGAGCCAGAGATTACGTTCTCCCGCAAAAACCAATCAACGACGCCACGGGATTACTTAACGCGCGAAGAGCGGACTGCTATCCGTGATGCGTCACTGGAGTATGGAAGTGTCCCTAGTCGTGATAGCGTCCACGGTGACGAACGAGATCAGTGGGTTGCGTACCTGGCACAACGTTTCGAGAAGCCGAAAACAGAAGTGACGGAAGCAGACTGGGAACGCGCGAACAAATGGAAGACACCAAGCCTTGTTGCCGCGAGCCTCGATGGAGGTCTACGCCCGATCGAGGTTGAACGCGCACGAACGTCGTGGGTGGACGTCGACAACGGTGTCCTTCGAATCCCGAAAGAAGAGTCCTCGAAGAATACAGAGCACTGGATCGTTAGTCTCCAGACCCAGACTGTCGAGATGCTGGATCGCTGGTTGACACAACGAGCAACGATCGAAAAGTACGATGACACGGATGCACTTTGGTTGACGAGAAGGAGCAACCCGTACCAGACCTCGTCACTCCGGAATTTGCTTCACCGGCTCTGTGAGATTGCAGGGATCTCCACCGAGAATCGGCAAATGAGTTGGTATGCTATCAGACATTCTACAGGAACGTATATGGCGCGTGAGGAAGGACTCGCGGCTGCTCAGACACAACTCCGTCATAAGTCGCCAGAAACAACGATGAAGTACGATCAAGCACCGGTCGAAGACCGGAAGAACGCGCTAGATCGAATGGGGTAGTTCCCAGTATAGTGGGGCAGCGTTACTCCTCTGTCCCGTCTTGAAGGATTTGCCTCGTGATATCGACACGGGCTTCAGTCGAATCCGGAACCACCGCATCGATGTGGAGGCCGCCGCCATGCGTCTTGGAGACCGCCGCAGTTGTCTCGTTTGTCTCCTGTGCTGGTTGAGTGTTCGTAGTGGCTGTTGACGAGGTCGCGTCTGCCTCTTCTGCGAAGGGGTTGTATTCTGGATCTGCTGCTGCCTTCTCTGCTTTTCGCTGGGTTTCGTTCAGACGGGTTTGCAGCTTTTCGACTGGGGTCTGGTTGTATGACTCTTGTATCGTCTCGTATCGTTCGTGTCGCAGTTGATCGTTGGCTTCGGACAGTTCTCCCTCGGCGGTCACGTTCCGCCCCATCGTCTGGCGAAGACTGTACCAGACGATCCTCCGATCATCTGTTTTGATCCCTGCTTCTTCGCACAGATTACGCAGGAGGTGACAAAGGCTCCCTGATTGGTAGGGATTTCCTTCCCTATTGAGCCAGATCTTGTTGCTCCCATCGTACTTTTCGAGGTGACGTCGCTCCTGAAACCACCCACTCAGCACATCTCCAGACCTGTCTGACAGGCCTACCTCTTCTTTTCCACGTTCTTTGCAGGCGTACTCAGTTGGGATTTTGAGCGTGTTCGACTTCGGGTCGTACCAATGCGTTTCGGCGTTTCCAATTTCGATCGGTGCGAGTCCAGCATCGAACCCAACGGTCACCATGGAGTGGACTTTCCCACTCCAATCAGCATGCAACCAATCGTTTCGCGTCACGTCCTCTTTCGGGATTCCAAGCCGCTGTGCAACGAGGCCATCCATTTTCTCCCGTTCGTCAACAGGTGTATCGTAGTACGATGGGAGTGCGCCATAGGACTCTGCTTCCTCAAACAATAGTCCCAGTTCGCGGTAGGTGAATCGGTACGCGGATTCACCTTCCTCGTCACTGAAGTTGATTTTTGGTTCCCACTCGTAGTCCATCGTCCCTTCGTAATACCGCCATCTGAAATAGCACTCCAGAGTGTCAGAAATTTTTCGCTTCGTCGATTCACCGTACTCCTCGCCTTCGTTCTTCCCTCGTTGTTTCGTGATCTCTGCTCGATCAATCATCAACAGGAGAGCGTCGGCATGCTCGTCCTCAATTTTCGTAGGATCGTCCGGGTTGAAATACGTTATTGAGAACCGATGGAGTTGATCAAGACGGTTAAGGTAGTTCTTTGCCGTTGATTCGTTGAGCCCGATTTCTCGCCTCGGATTCTTCCCCTTATTGATCATCCACGTGTGGAGGTCTCTATACGTTCGTTGGACGTCTTCTGCTGTATCACCGAGTTCTCTTCGAAACTCTTGGGTGATGGCAGCAGGTGATTTTGAACTCGTCATCTGGCGCGAAGCAGCATATTATCCACCCGGTTAAAAACCCTTATTCTGAATTCTATAATATAAACATAAATCAATACTACGTATTAGTGTATATTGTATATCTGCTCGCTCACAGTACTCTTTGTTCCCCTATAGGAGAATTAAGAAACCGACCGGGCTTAGCGACCGTCAGAATAAATTACTAGACCGATTCTGCAACAGATTCTTCAGAATCGCAAGCAGGTGCAGGCCCTAAGCGCGGTGAACGGGTAGTTGACGGAGAGAAGGGACTACTGCTCTTGGACGGATTTATTACCAACTGGTTGTTATTTGTTGAGTGCCAGTACGTTCGGTATGTCAGCTCGCTACTCCGGATAGTCGATCCACAGGAAAACGTGTGCGACGTCCAATAGTTCCGAGTGATCGACACCCAAGATCGGACACGTCCGGTCGAATCTCGCCAGGGCGGTCGCTCGGAACACCGGATCGATCGCTCATGTGTCGACTGTCGTCTCGTAGGTTCCTGCGGACATCAGGTCTGCTGTACTGAGCCCAGTTGATGCAGCAGAATCGGCCCATGTCTGGACAGCGTCCGGTTTCTGTTGTTTGATTTGGGTGTATAGTCCCATTTCGACCTAATGTGAACATCATGCCGCTGACCGGATTATCAAGTGTGATTTCGAAACCTACGGATGCTGACTTGGACACCTACGATTTCTTTATTCAGTTTTTAGTCGAAAATATGGTGCCAATCATCTTACCTGAGGATAGATTTATTATGCCATATCTATTGCAGGGAGCCATGACCGACGAGAGCCCGGGTGTTGAAGCCTGGAAAGAACACACAACAGCGTTCGACCGGGTTCAATCAGTTGCGTCGACAGTCTCCAAGCCGCGTCCGGTATCGTGTATCGCGGAGGAGGCCCACGTCGCGGAGAATACAGCACGAGATCACCTTGAACGACTTGTCGCCCTGAATGTACTGCTGAAGATAGAACGCGACGATGGCGCGTTCTATTCCCCTGATCCACTCCACACGCGGTTACAAACACTCCGGGACCTTCTCGAAGAGCATGACCGTGAGGGGCTAATCCAGTTGAAGATTGAGTTACAGTCCAAAATCGAAGACTGGGAAACTGACTATAACGCGGACTCACCCGACGAGCTGCGTACTCGTGCCGCGGAGACGGAGACCGCTTCGCAGACGCGGAATCTTAAGAAAACCGCAAGTGACTGGGAACTCGCACTCTATCGTCTCTCAGCCCTTGAAGACGCGATCGAAAACTACGCAACGTACACCACGGACTTTCGGACATCCGCGTAGCGCCGGTAAATGGCCGACTTATACAATTTGTATGGGTAGTTATTCTCGGCATTGTATTTGGAGTAGACATTCCTGTCGGCTGCAACCTCTCCAGAGGCGATAAACATCGCTACGGAGCCGTTATCTCCCTTCCTGCTGGAACGGTCGCGAATCTCCGCTCACTTTTTCGGCTGCTTGCGCGAATGTGACCAGTATGAACATCACCCTTCTCAGTACAGGCGGAACTATCGCGAGCACGGAAACGGACACTGGGGCAAAACCGACACATACGGGGCCAGAACTGCTTGAAGCGGTTCCCGAACTCGAGACGTACGCGACGCTCTCGGTTGAATCCGTCGCACAGATTCCAAGCTTCGAGATGGACGCTGAGACGCTCAAGGGGATCGCCGATCGCGTCGACGAACTCGACGCCGATCCTACCGTCGATGCCGTCGTCATCACCCACGGGACGGACACGATGGAGGAGACCGCCTACTATCTCGACGTCACCATTCGGCCAGAGTCGCCGGAATTCTGACGGGTGCCCAGCGTCGCCCGGACGAGGTGAGTTCGGACGGGCCGAACAACCTCCTGACGGCCGTACACGCCGGAAAGGCGTTCGCCGACCGCGGTGCCGGCGGTATGTTCGTCGCGTTCAACGAGACGGTCCACAGCGCGCGGACGGTGACGAAGGCCCATACGTCAGCTCTCGAGGCCTTCCGATCGAGAAATGCGGGTCCGGTCGCGACAGTCGATCGGAACGGCGTTGCGATCCACCGGCCACCGAGAAGCGAGACGCGGCCGATCGAGACGACGTCACTCGCGGCGACCGTCTTCACGATCAAGAGCGGTAGCGCCGTCACTGGGGACCTCCTCGAGGCCGCGCTCGAGCGCGACGCAGACGGCATCGTGATCGAAGGAACGGGGCTCGGGAACGCGACGGCGGGCGTCGCCGATGCCATCCGTGACGCGATCGATGCGGACATCCCCGTCGTGGTCACGTCACGCTGTCTCGAAGGGCGGGTCACGCCGATCTACGGCGGCAGCGGGGGTGGGGATCGACTCCGCGAGTACGGCGCGATCTTCGCTGGCGATCTCTCCGCACACCAGGCCAGAATTCGGCTTGCGCTGGCGCTCGAGGCGTTCGACGACCCGGAGGCGATCCGGGCGTCGTTCGCGTCGGCCGACCGATCGTGGTCACCGAGCGATCAGACGTAGTCGCTCTCGCTCTCGTACATCGACGGGTCGTCTTTGAACGTCTCGGCGATCGTCTCAAGAGTGACGAACCGCGCGTTCTCGTGGCCCTTGACATACTGGATGAACTCCTCGAGGAGGGGAATCATGTGGGGCAGGCCGTGGATGTCGGGATGGATCGTGAACGTGTAGACGCCCGCGCCGCGGCGGTCGTAGAGGTAGTCGAACTGGCGCTTGTAGTATTGCTCGTACATCATCTCCGGGTCCTTGTACCCGGCGTGGTAGATCGGCTGCTTGATGAACAGCATCGGCGGGATGTCGTCGCGGTACCAGCTGATCGGGATCTCGACGACGTCGGTCTCGTCACCGTACTGGTAGGGCTCCATCCACGTTTCGGGCTCTTGGTCGTACTGGATCTTCTCCCAGCTGTCGCCCGTGCGCATCCAGCCCGGTTCGAACATCCGTTCCATCAGACTGCTATCGTACAGGAAGCCGTGTTTCTCGACCAGCTCCGGCGTGTTCTCGCTGAACTCCCACCAACTGGCGCGGTGACCGACCGGCTCCGACCCGGTGACGTCCTCGATGAGCTCGATCGAGACCTCGAGGATCTCGTCTTCCTGTTCCCTCGAGAGGTCGGTCGGGTTCTCGTGGGAGTAGCCGTGAACGCCGAGTTCGTGGCCGGCGGCCGCGACCGCCTCGATCTCGTCGCGGAAGGTCTCGATCGTGTGCCCGGGGACGTACCACGACGTCTGGACATCCTGCTCCTCGAAGAGCGCGAGCATACGCGGAATGCCTTCGTTCCCGGCGGCCAGTCCTCTGGAGAGATCCGCAGGCGAGTCTGCGCCTCCGTAGGAACCCAGCCAGCCAGCGACGCAGTCCGCGTCTACACCGATCGCTACGTCGACGGTACTCATGGTGCGGCTGTGACTCCACGCACCAGCGGTAAAGAAGTGTATTACGGCCGCTTGTGACCGTTTTGTCAGTCGACTAGTCGGCCGTGGTCTCCGTCGAGCGTCCGACGGTCGCGAGCCGGTTTCGAGTCCAGAAACCGCCCGGCGACCGGACGCAGTATTAAGCCGCTGTGTGTCGTTCATTCGATGCGAATCCGAATGCAACTGCTCGTACTCGGAGACCTCCACCTCGGCCAGGACGGATTCGACGCCGACCCGCATCCGTCGTGGGATCGATTCGACGCGGTCCTCACCGTCGGCGACGTCGCTCACTCCCGCGTGACTGTGACCGATGGGAAACCACAGCAGGAGGAACTGGTTGGCGTCGAGGAAGCACGGGCCTTTTTTCGGCAACTGGACGAACTCGGCGTTCCGATTCTAACCGTCCCCGGCAACCACGACTACCGTCGGCACGCGGACCTGATCCGTGGGACGACGCGAGGACGGGACCTCCATCGCGAGACGGCCGCGCTCGAGGGGTCCCACGTGGTCGGGTTCGGAAGTGAGACCTTCGACGTAGGCCCCGAAGTCCGATACGATCCGGAAGCGGTGGCTGGTCTGGACGACCCGGACGTGTGGCTCGAGCGGACGCTCGCCCGCGCCGGCAGCAACGAAGCGGACGCGACGCTTGCCGAATTACGAAACCGAATCGACGGGTTCGAGAGTCAGTTCGAGACCTACACCGAGCGATACGGGACGCTCAGGTCGCTCGCGACCGGGACCGAACCGAGCACCGGACAGATCGTGCTGACTCACGTCCCACCGTTCGACACCTCGCTCGATCGCGTCGCGGAGTCTGTCCCGCGCATTGGCGGCCGCCACTGGGGCTCGATCGCGCTCAAGAACGTACTCACTGAACACGAGCTCTCGTTCGTTGCGTGCGGGCATATTCACGAGCGCGAGGGCGTCGCGACCGTTGCCGGGACGCCTTGCCTCAACGCAGGTTTCCGAAGCGCCTATGCCGTGACGCTCGAGGAGGACGCCGTTTCGATTACGGATGCCGAACTACCGACAGTTTGATATCCTCGGCCAAAGTTGCGGATTTTGCCTTGCTACCGCCATAATTCCCCTCTGATCCGCGGGTCCTAAGGACTACCCTTAGCGGACCCTCCTTTTTGAAGTAGGTCGAGAATGAAAAGAGACGGTGCGTGATACCGCGAGACACGGACCACAGAAACGGGGAGGGTATGTCGAACCACTATATCACAGCAGCGGAACATCTGCCCGATGAGGAGACGACGGAGACAACGCTCCAGATCACCGACGCCGAGACGAAGCGAATCTTCGAGGCTCGAGTTCGGATCGCTCGAGAACCCGATGACCTCACCGATCCACGGCCATTGCGGGTCGTCACCGGACCGCACGAGAATGTTAGCGAGGAACGATACGTCGAACTCATCGACGAGATCGACTCGTTGGGGATCGACGACGATCTGCTGCGTCGGCTGGCGAGCGAGCAGGAAACGACTTCGAACATCGTCAACACCCGCTCGGACGATCTCAAAGTAGTGCTGCGCTATCTCGTGGAATCGGAGCAGTACGACTCCACCGCTGAGGCGCTCCGGAAGATCGCGTTCCAGTATCTCGCCGAGAACCGGTCCGACCTGCTGGAGGCGTACGAGGACGTCCGAACCGAGTTCGAAGCCGATCCACTTCGGCGCGCTCTCGCGGGCGACGAGTAGTTATGGTGACCGACTCGTTCCGGGAGTATCTCCAACTCCTCGAGGACGCGGACGACCTCGTCTCGATCTCGGAGTTGGTGTCGTGGGACCTCGAGGCGAGCGCGGTCACAACCCTCGCCAACCGAAACGACGGCGAGGTACCGATCTTCGAATCGGTCGAGGAGACCGCGATCGACGCAGCGCTTGTCGGCGACCCGTACCGCGGCCCCCAGTGCCGGCCGTGGGAGTTCCTCGCGCGGTCATTCGGACTGCCGGACGTGCGTTCCGGGACGGCGTACTACGAGGCAGTCGTCGATCGGCTCCGATCACCTCGAGAGCCGCGGGTCGTCGATCGAGATTCGGCGGCCTGTAAGGAGGCCGTTCACGTCGGGGCAGAGGTCGACCTCCTGTCGATTCCCTGGCCGTACATTCATCAGGGCGACGGCGGGCGATATTCGAATCTCCACACTGTTGTCGCGCCGGACCCGGAGACACAGTGGGGACACTGGTCGAACCATCGAATGATGCTCCACGACGATGCCCTCGCCAGTCTGCTGTTTCTCGCGGGCGAACAGGTGCCGAACCGCTACTACTACGAGTACGAACCGCGCGACGAACCGATGCCGGTTGCGGTCGTCATCGGCGCCGAACCGGCCGTTCAGTGCAGCACGGAGATGTGGATTCCGACGGGGCGGAGCGAGGCGGCTTTCGCGGGCGGCCTGAAAGAGGATCCCGTAGACCTCGTCCCCTGCGAGACGAGTGATCTGTTCGTCCCGGCGACGGCGGAGTTGGTTATCGAGGGGCGCGTGCTTCCGAACGAGCGGCTCGACGAGGGACCGTTCGGCGATTACTTCGGCTATATGAATGGCCCGCGGCGGTCCATGCCCGTACTCGCGGTCGACGCGATTACCCACCGTCCCGAGCCGCGGGTGCCGTTCTGCGTCGAGGGGACCGGCGTCGGGTACGGGCAAAACTCGAGCAGTACGCTCCAGACGGCCGCGGCCGGCCCCGACGCGACGCTTGGCCTGCAAGCGGCCGGCTTCGACGTCTCGCTGGCCGTCCCGTGGCGGTTTACCTCCCGGACCGTCTGGGTCATCGCGACGGACCGCCCGTATCCGGGCTACCTCCACGAGCTAGCGAACTTCATCTTCACGACTTGGGGGATGCTCCACATCGATTTCTTCGTGTTCGTCGATGCCGACGTTGACCCGCTCAACCCGCGAGCCGTACTGACGGCGATCGCGCTTGAGTCAGACCCGGATGCCGACTTCCACCAGTTCGGCGTCGAGCGCATGCCGAAAGTGCCGCTCAATATCTACCAGACCCCCGACGAGAAGGGGAGCGCTGATGTCGGCACCTCGAAGGCCAAGACCGCGAAAGCGTACATCGATGCGACCACCGACCGGCCGACGGCGAACGGATCCGAGGACGAAGCGCTGCGAGCGCGAGCGCAGGAAGTCCTCGTCGACGCGGGGCTCTCGCCGGAGTCGTTCGATCTTCTCGGGGACGAAGGCGGTGAGTCCGAATGATTCCGTTCGCACAGTACCTGCAGGGGCTGGCGAGCAACGGGGATCTAGTGACTCTTGAGGACCCCATTGACGTGCCTCCGAACGTAGTCGCGGCGGAGGCGCTCCGCGCGAGCGGGCCGGCGCTCCGGTACGAACGAGCCGACGGCGTCGATCTCGCCAGCGGGACGCTCAGCGGTCCGGACCAGATGCAGTGCCGGGAGTCACGGCCGTGGTCGCGGCTGGCGTTGGGCCTCGGACTGGATCCCGAGGCGTCGCTCGTCTCCGTACTCGAGACGATCGCGGGACTTGGTCCGGCCGGCGGCGACGCGGAGCCGACGTACGCCGGGCAGGCGGCGTCGCACACCGTCGATAGCGTACAGGAGTTGCGTCTGCCCCAAGCCACCGACGACGTCTGGTCCTCGCTGACGCTGGGTGTCGCGTCGGTATCGACGGCCGAGGGATCACACTGGGGCCCGATCTACGGATCCGTCATCAGCGACGACAAACTCCGCGTACGCACGCCGGCCGCGCTGTCGTCGCTGCTGGACGACGACGGGACGCTCTCAATCGCGCTCGGCGTACCGCCGGCAGCCCTGGCCGCCACCTACCTACTCGCCGTGACCAGACGCATCGAGGTACCGGTACAGGCCTGCGGAGTCGCGGATGACGTCCCCCTGGTCCCGACGAACGGCGGCCTCGTTCCGAGCGCGACGGAACTGGTCGTCGAGACGACGGTCGCGGATCGACGCCCTGACTTCCAGTCCGACCGACGTGAGGCGTGGGAACACGGCGTCTCGAGTATGCCGCTTTCTCTCTCCGTCGAGCGGGTGATCGCGACCGACGATCCGGTGATCCCGTTCTCACCCGTCGAACGGCCGCTCGCGGACGACCTGCAGCTCGCGGGACTGGCGACGGCGGCGACGCTGTACCGTCGCGTCAACGACTACTGGGGGATCTCGCCAGTCGAGTGGGTCCTGCTACCGGCGGAGGCCGAACTCGGCATCTGTTTCGTCGCCACGGACGTCCTCTACGCGGGCTTCGAGTGGCAACTCACCAACCTCCTCTTTACCTTCTCGTCGCTGTTCGACACCGTCGTCGTCGTCGACGAGGATGTCTCGCCGCGGGACCTCGGACGCGTCCTCGGCGATATCTGGGTAAAAGCACATCCCTCTCGAGACTGGATCTTCAGCGAACCGTCCGCACCAGCGGCGAAACGGCCACGGTATCGCCAGGACGGGACGACTGGCGCTCGACTGTATGTGAACGCAGCTTGGGACCCTCGCTGGGAGGACTCGTACATCGCCCCGCGGGTCTCGTTCGAACAGTCGTTCCCGAAGTCCGTCCACGATGCCGCTCGGAAGACATGGACAGACTGTCACGACACGGTACTCGACGACGACCGGAACGGTAGCTGAGGTGCGGAGACGGCCCTCCAAATCCAATCACATATACATTTATTTTCTTATTGTCCGTAAACGATAGCGTTTACGCAATACGAGAGCAGTACAACTCCTCAATCATGGTGAGTTGTATAAAGCATGTGTCCATTTTCGTCGCAGAATTTACCAGTACAGTTATATCGGGGAACGGAATCCGGGGCCGTGTATGGTGACCAGCCACAATCTGTCCGACTACGAGGCCGAACGGGAGACGTTCTCGTGGGGAGACATTTATGCGGAAGCCGACTGGGACGCACCAGGAGAACTCAACATCGCACATGAGGTCGCCGACCGACACGCCGGCGAGCGCGAGAAGGTCGCGCTCTATCAGGTCGACACCGACGGAGAACTCACGAAGATGACCTTCTGGGAGCTGGCCGATCGCTCGAGCCAGTTCGCGAACGTCCTCGAGGAACTCGGCGTGGAACAGGGCGATCGTGTGTTCTCGTACATGCCACGGATTCAGGAACACTACGTGGCGCTGGTCGGGACGCTCAAGCGAGGTGCCGTCTGGGGCAGCGTCAACGAGCGCTTCGGACCGGACGGAATTTCCTACCGACTCGACGACTGCGATGCGAAGGTCGTCGTCACGACGACCGACAACCGTGACACCGTCGAAGACGCGCTCAGCGATGCTCCGTCGGTCGAACACGTCATCACCGTCGACCGCGGCGGCGGCGCACCCGCCGATGACGTCGTGTTCAACACGGCGCTCGACGATGCGAGCACGGCGTACGACGCCGCCGAAACCGGCGGCGAAGACGACGCGCTGCTGTACTACACGTCGGGGACGACCGGGCTGGCGAAAGGCGTTTTGCACAAGCACCGCTGGGTGGCCGGCGTCGCCGCGACCCAGAAGTACGCCGTCGACCTCCAGCCCGGCGACCTCTACTGGAGTACCGGCGACTTGGGCTGGTTGACGGGCGCCATCAACACACTCGGGGCCTGGTTCTGGGGAGCGTCGCTGTTCACCTACGAGGGCGAGTTCGACCCGGAGGAGTGGGCCGAGCTGCTCGACGAGTACCCGATCAACGTCCTGTTCTCGGTCCCGACGGCCTACCGGATGCTCCGTGAGAAAGAGGAGGTACTGGAGGATGTCGACCTCGATCTGCGCCACGCGCTCTCGATCGGCGAACCGCTCAGCGCCGGCGTCGTGGAGTGGGCCGAGGACGAACTCGGCGTGACCGTCCTCGACACATATGGACAGACGGAGACGGGCAACATGATCATCAACAACTACCCGACGATGGAGGTCCGGCCCGGCTCGATGGGCAAACCGCTCCCCGGAATCGAAGCCGACATTGTCGACTCCGAAACGGGCGAAGTACTCGAGCCCGGCGAGACCGGCGAGATCGCCCAACGTGGAGACTACCCCTGCTTCTTTGCCGAGTACTGGAACAAGCCGGAGAAGACGGCATCGTGTTTCGTCGACGGTCCCGACGGCGAGTGGTACCTCTCGGGCGACCTCGCGCATAAAGACGAAGACGGCTACTTCTGGTTCGAGGGGCGTGCTGACGACGTTATCCTCTCCTCGGGCTACCGGATCGGCCCGTTCGAGGTCGAGAGTTCGCTCGGCGAACACGAGGGCGTCGCCGAGGCCGCCGTCGTGCCCAAGCCCCACTCGGAGCGAGGGAACATCGTGAAGGCCTATATCGTTCCCAGTGAGGGCGCAACGCCCTCAGAGGATCTCAAGGAGGGCATCAAGAACCACGTGCGCGATGAACTGTCGGCCCACGAGTACCCCCGCGAGATCGAGTTCCGCGACGAACTCCCGAAGACGGTCACCGGGAAGATCCGCCGGACGGAACTCCAAGACGAGGCCGAGGAAGAGACCGAGGCGTCGCCGTAAGCAATCGCCGCTCGAGGCGAACCGGCTACGAACACCTATTCGACACACTGTACGATGAATTTCGAATCTACGGACGAACGTGCGATGATCCGGTCGACCGCGGAGTCGGTCGCGGCCGAATACGGACCGGAGTACTGGCGAGAGAAAGAGGAGAACGGCGAGTTCGCCCAGAGGTTCTGGGACGAGCTGTCGGAGGCCGGTTTCCACGGCCTGCTGGTCCCCGAGGAGTACGACGGCGCCGGTATGGGGATGCAGGAGATGGGGTTGACGATGGAAACGCTCTGCGCCGAGGGCTGTGGCATGGCCGGCACGTGGTATCTGGTACTCACTGCGGGCATGGCCGCCGTCGGGATCCGCGAGAACGGGACCGAGGCCCAGAAGGAGACCTACCTTCCCGACATCGCGAACGGCGAGCGGAACTTCTCCATCGGAATCACCGAACCAGAGGCGGGGACGAACACGCTAAACGTCGCAACGCGCGCAGAGAAGGACGGCGACGAGTACGTCCTCAACGGGCAGAAGGCGTGGATCACGTTCTCGGACCGAGCGGACAACATGATCATCGTCACGCGGACGACCCCGTTGGCGGAGGTCGACCGCGGCACTGACGGCATCAGTCTGTTCATCGTCGACATGGACGACCCCGGTATCGACGTCTCACCGATTCCCAAACACGGTATCAACTACTCGAAGTCCTGTGAGGTGTTCCTCGAGGACGTTCGAGTCCCCGAAGAGAACCTCCTAGGCGAGGAAGACGAGGGCTGGTGGGCGCTCGTCGATATGCTGAATCCCGAGCGGATTGGCTTCGCCGCGGCCGGAACGGGGATTGGGAAGCTGGCTGCCGAGACCGCCGTCAAGTACGCCAACGACCGCGAAGTCTTCGGTACCCCGATCGGCAGCCATCAGGCCGTTTCGTTCCCTATCACGCAAGCCTATGCGCGGATGGAGACGGCCGCGCTGATGCGGGAGAAGGCCGCCTGGCTCTACGATCACGGTGAGGACTGCGGCTACGAGACTAACGTCGCCAAGGCGACGGCCGTCAGCGCCGGCATCGAGGCGGTCAAGCAGTCGATGCAGGCCTTCGGCGGCTGGGGTTACGCGAAGGAGTACGACGTCGAGCGCTGGTGGCGCGAGATCAATCTCACGCGTTTGGCCCCGGTCTCCCAGCAGATGGCGTACAACCACATCAGCCAGCAGCTCGGCTTCCCCAAGTCCTACTGACCATGTTCGAGAAAGTACTCGTCGCGAACCGCGGCGAAATCGCAGTGCGCGTGATGGCGGCGTGCGAAGAACTCGGTCTCGAGACGGTGGCCGTCTACAGCGATGCCGACCGCAACGCCGGCCACGTCGAGTACGCCGACGAAGCGTACAACGTCGGTCCGGCACCCGCCAGCGACTCGTACCTCGATCAGGAAACGATCGTGGACGTCGCTGAACGGGCCGGTGCAGACGCGATCCATCCCGGCTATGGCTTCCTCGCGGAGAACGCCGAGTTCGCTCGTCGCGTCGAATCGACGGACGGGCTCACGTGGGTCGGTCCGCCAAGCGACGCCATGGAAACGCTCGGTGAGAAGACGAAGGCCCGATCCGTTATGCAGGAAGCCGGCGTCCCGGTCGTCCCGGGGACAACCGAGCCGGTCGACGACGCCGAAGAAGTTCGCGAACTCGGCGACAAGTTCGGGTATCCGATCGCTATCAAGGCCGAGGGCGGCGGCGGCGGTCGCGGCATGAAGATCGTCCGCAGCGAGGCCGAAGTCGAGGACGCCCTCGAGAGCGCCAAGCGCGAGGGCGAGGCGTACTTCGGCAACGACTCGGTCTACGTCGAGAAGTACCTCGACGCGCCAAAGCACATCGAGGTGCAGGTGATCGCCGACCGCCACGGCAACGTCCGTCACCTGGGCGAGCGCGACTGCTCGCTCCAGCGGCGCCACCAGAAAGTCATCGAGGAGGCGCCGAGCCCGGCGCTCGATGAGGAGCTGCGCACGGAGATCGGCGAGGCCGCCCGTCAGGGCGTCCGTGACACTGAGTACACGAACGCCGGAACCGTCGAATTCCTCGTTGAAGATGGCGAGTTCTACTTCATGGAGGTGAACACTCGAATTCAGGTCGAGCATACCGTCAGCGAAGAAGTAACCGGCATCGATATTGTCCGGTGGCAGCTGCGGGTCGCCGCTGGCGAGGAACTCACGTTCGACCAAGACGATGTCGAGATCGCCGGCCACGCGATCGAGTACCGAATCAACGCTGAGAACCCCGCCTCCGACTTCGCGCCCACGCCCGGTCGGCTGACCACCTACAGGCCACCGGCGAGTATCGGCGTCCGCCTCGACCATGCGGTTGCGCAGGGCGACGAGATCGGCGGCGACTACGACTCGATGATCGCGAAGCTGATCGTTAGAGGAGACGACCGCGATCACTGCCTCGAACGCTCGAAGCGGACGCTCGAACACTTCGACATCGAGGGCGTACACACGACGATTCCGTTCCACCGGCTGATGCTCGACGACGATACCTTCATCACCGGGGAACATACCACGAAGTATCTCGATCGAGAGCTCGACGACGATGCGCTCGAGGCGGCCGTCGATCGCTGGGGGCCAGCGGAGGCGACCGGCGGCGACGGCACGCAGACGGGGACCGCGACAGTTACCGTCGAAGTCGATGGCCGGCGGTTCGATGTCGTCATCGAGGACGGAGCCCCGCGGACGGTGGCCGAGAACAGTGAGGCAGACACCGGTTCCGGCGGGGCCGGTACGGATACGACTCCCGAGGCCGCCACCGCCGACGCCATCACCGCTGAGATGCAGGGGACCATCCTCTCGGTCGCCGTCGAGCCGGGCGACGAGATCGCGGCCGGCGATGTCGTCTGCGTGCTCGAGGCGATGAAGATGGAGAACGACGTGGTCGCCGCTGGCGGCGGGACGGTCGAATCGGTTCCGGTCTCGGAGGGCGACTCCGTCGACATGGAGGACACCCTCGTTACGCTGAAGTGAACACGATGCGAGTCAGAATTTCCGACGATGCGACCGAAGCACAGGCGCGGGCGATCGCCGAAGCGATGGCCTCGCAGTACCGGGACGACGTGACCGTCGTCACCGACGGCGGCGACGAACTCGGCAGCGCGTCCTACGACGACGGATCCGATGCAGCTGCCGGCGGCGGACCCGACGCGACTGGCGGGACCGTACCGAACGCGGACCTCGGCCCGACGGCCCGCGAGGAGGCGTTGCTCGCGGAGATCGACGAGATCCTCGAGGGCGGGCCGGAGAAGTACCGCGACCAGCTGCCCGAGCAGGGGAAGCTGTTCGTCCGCGACCGGATCGACCTCTGGTTCGGCGACGACTTCCACTTCGAGGACGGGAAGTTCGCGGCGTTCGACGACTGGCATCCGGACGGCGCGAACGCCGACGAGGACGTCGACGACCGGCTGCCGGCCGACGGCTTGATTACGGGCGCTGCCGAGTTCGAAGGCCGAGACGTCCACTTCATGGCCAACGACTACACGGTCAAACGCGGGAGCATGGCCGCCAAGGGCGTCGAGAAGTTCCTCCGGATGCAACAGCGAGCCCTGAAAACGGGCAAGCCGGTGCTGTACCTGATGGACTCCTCGGGCGGCCGGATCGACCAGCAGACCGGCTTCTTCGCCAATCGCGAGGGAATCGGGAAGTACTACTACAATCACTCGATGCTCTCCGGCCGAGTCCCCCAGATCTGCGTCCTCTACGGCCCCTGTATCGCCGGCGCGGCCTATACGCCCGTCTTCGCGGACTTCACCGTCATGGTCCGGGACGTAAGTGCGATGGCCATCGCTTCCCCGCGAATGGTCGAGATGGTCACTGGCGAAGAGATCGCCCTCCAAGAGCTGGGCGGTCCGGACGTACACGCGCAGTACTCCGGGAGCGCGGATCTTATCGCAGAGGACGAGGAGCACGCCCGAGAGCTGGTCGCACAGCTCATCGGCTATCTACCGGACAACAGCGACGAGAAGCCGCCGCGAACCGACGGTCGCGCGCCAGCCGACTCCCCGGCGGAGATCGACGCGATCGTCCCGCAAGAGCCCAACAAGGGCTACGACATGTTCGACGTCATCGACCGGATCGTCGACTCCGGATCGACGCTCGAGTTGCGCTCCGAGTATGGCCCGGAGATCATCACCGCTTTCGCCAGAATCGACGGCCGTCCGGTCGGTATCGTGGCCAACCAGCCGGCCCACCGCGCTGGTGCGATCTTCCCGGATGCCGCGGAGAAGGCAGCCCAGTTCATCTGGACCTGTGACGCCTACGACGTCCCGCTGCTCTACCTCTGTGACACACCCGGATTCATGGCCGGTTCGCAGGTGGAAAAAGAGGGCATCCTCGAGCAGGGTAAGAAGATGATCTACGCCACCTCTTCGGCGACGGTTCCCAAGCAGTCGGTCGTCGTCAGGAAGGCCTACGGCGCGGGCATTTACGCGATGTCCGGCCCGGCGTACGATCCCGAGAGCGTCATCGGCCTCCCCTCGGGCGAGATCGCTATCATGGGCCCCGAGGCGGCGATCAACGCCGTCTACGCGCGCAAGCTCGCCGAGATCGACGACGAAGAGGAGCGCGAACGCGTCGAGCAGGAACTCCGCGAGGAGTACCGCGAGGACATCGATATCCACCGGATGGCCAGTGAGGTCGTCATCGACGAGATCGTCCCGCCGAGCGACCTGCGGGAGGAGCTCACCAACCGCTTCGCGTTCTACGAGAACGTCGAAAAGGACCTGCCTGACAAGAAACACGGGACTATCCTCTGACCATGACGGGACGCTACTACGAGGAGTTTGAGGTCGGCGAGACCATCGAACACGAGAAGCGACGGACGATCAGCGAGCGCGACAACCAGCAGTTCTGCGATATGACGATGAACCAGCAGCCGCTCCACCTCGACGCGGAGTTCGCTGGCGACACCGAGTTCGGCGAGCGGCTGGTCAACGGCCTCTACACGATGAGCCTGGCCGTCGGGCTCACGATCCCCGACACCACTGACGGCACCATCGTCGCGAACCTCTCGTACGACAACGTCGAGCACCCGAATCCGGTCTTCCACGGCGATACGATCCGAGTCCAGTCGACGGTGACCGACAAACGAGAGACCAGCGACGGCGAGCGCGGCATCGTCACCATGCACGTCGAAGTGTTCAAAGTGAACGACCCGGAGGAGCCGCTGGTCTGTGAGTTCGATCGGACGGCACTCTCGCTAAAACGCGGACATGACGCGTGACGTCTCCTCGGCGCGAACGCCGAGGAGAACGTCATCCGGCGACGCCGACGATCCATCGCTACCGCTGTTCGACGGTTCCCTCAAGGTCGTCGAGCAGATCGCGCGCCTTCGCGACGCGTTCCTCGGCGGCGAGCTTCGGATAGAGGCGCGCCGCCATTGCCGGGATGGCGTGGAAGCGCCGGACGTCCGCGGCCGTCGCCGCGAACCGCCAGGTGCCCGCAGAGACATCGAACGCGTTGGCGAGCGCCGCCTCGACTTCGTCGGCCCCCGCGGGCGACTGCCACTCTCGGTCGAGAGCGGCGAAAATGTCATCTCCGTCGTCAGTGACCCAGCCGAGCGGCGCGACGGCACCGACGACCCCGCCCGGACGCAGGACGCGAGCGGCCTCCCGCACTGCGACCGCGGGCTCGGGGACGAGAAAGAGCGACGCGGTGAACGCCACCCCGTCGAACGTGCCGTCGGCGAACGGCAGGTGGTCGAAATTCCCCTCGACGCGCGGCGCGGACTAGAGTTCGCGCAGCATTTTACGGCTGATGTCCAGCGCGACCGTCCGCTGTGCCCGGTCGGCAAAGACGCGCGTGCTCACGCCCATGCCGGCCCCGGCATCGAGGACGGACGCGAAGGGGCCGTCCGCTCGAGTCGTCATCGTTGACGAGTCGCCTGTTGGAGGTGTCCAGGCATGAGTAGCGAGTTAGATGCGCTCTTGGACCTCCTCCAGGCAGAGCGCCGGCGGATCGTACTCGAGTTGCTCTCTGCGCTCCAACTCGAGCAAGAGAGTGCTGATGTGACTGTTAAGGTACAGGATCTGGCTCGACAGGTCGCAGCGGCAGAAGCCGACGTCGACTCACCGACCGTCGGGAAGACGGTCCGACGGTTATCGAATGTCGGGCTTCGTCATACGCATCTGCCGATACTCCATGACTATGGCATCATCAAGTACAATCCAGATGCGAACGAAGTGTCGACGACTAATCGTACTAGAACAGTCGCACAGATAATGCGGAACATCGTCGCTACTGTTGAAGATACGGAGATTGGGCTCGCCCAGTCACCCAATATAGACAGCTGACTCACCGCGTTCACTCTACAGCTACTCAGGACTGAGTTCGCTCTTACTCCGGTAGACCATTTGCATCGGTAGCCCTTCCCCATCATGAAGAGGCCCGATAGAAGTCGATGGAACTCCTCTTTCGGCGCCCAGGCTGTGAGTGCAAGTACAAACGCATCTAGCACGTCATCGAGACCGACTCTGTGCCCCTCGCTTCCAAGTTCCCGAGCAACCGTGCGCCAGTCGCCACGTGTGTATTCATCGACGTTCCTGAGTACAGCCAATCACTCCGCAACTCCAGCCGCGGTGTGTTTGCTGTGTTCGAGTGATGTGCCGTTCAGTGCACGAAAGCACACTTCCGGATGTCCCTCAACCAGAACCTCTGGGTTGCTATCGCCCAGGAGTCCTCAACGTATATGGGTAACTCGTCTCTATCAGTGAGGAAGAAATCGGTTCAGCCGTGGTCGGGAAGCTGTGGTTCCCGCTTGTGAACGTCGTACTCCTCAAAAGCAGCAATCGCACTGGCCGCCACCCAACAGTTGAGGCCATGGATCGCTAATTGCAACCGATACCTGTGTCGAACACTGACCGGCAGCACGACCTCGTCGTCTGGGGGGCAACTGGCGTCGCTGGCCGCCTCGTCGCCGAGTATCTCACTGCACAGTATACACCGGACCAGCTCTCGCTCGCACTCGGCGGTCGCAGCGAGAGTCGACTCCAAGAAGTGCAAACAGCACTCGGAAAACGGCGTTCTGCGTGGGATGACATCCCGATCGTTCTCGGCGACGCGACCGAGCCGGAAAGTCTTCATGCCATCGCCGAAGACACGCGTGTCGTTTGTACGACGGTCGGCCCGTACACGACGTATGGCACACCACTCGTCGAGGCATGCATCGCCGCCGAAACGGACTACTGTGATCTGACGGGCGAGGTGAACTGGGTGCGGGAGATGATCGACCGATACCACGACGACGCGGTCGAGGCAGGCACTCGAATCGTCCACAGCTGTGGGTTCGACTCGATCCCCTCTGATCTCGGTACGAAACTCGTTCAATCGTTCGCCATCGACGAGTTCGGGACTCCATGCGATATGGCACACATCTATCTGGAGGACAGTCGCGGGAGCGTGAGCGGTGGCACGATGGCCAGTGCAATCGAAGTGTTTCGCGCCGCGTCGACTGACCCGCTGGCCCAGCAGACGCTTCGGAACCCCTACTCGTTGGCACCGAAAGGTGAGCGTGACGGCGTCGATCCGGGCGCACAGTCCGGACCGAAAAAGGACCTCCTCCGATCGGTGTGGACGGCTCCGTCGCCGATGGCGATGATGAACGAACGGGTCGTTCGACGCAGCAACGCGCTGCTCGGGTATCCGTGGGGGCGTGAGTTCGAGTGCACAGAAGTGCTGCCCCTGGGCGACGGGCTCGGCGGCCTGGCACGTGCAACCGCTGTCTGGGCGGGGATCACGGTCGCTACTGCTGGGATGGCGTTCGGACCGACACGAGAAGGACTTCGTCGATTCGTGTTCCCGGAGCCGGGCGAGGGGCCGACGAGAGAGCAGATCGAAAACGGGTATTTCACCGTCCGCGTACTCGGCCGTGGGACCGCCACTGACGGCCCGTTCGTCGTGGAGAGTCAGATTAGCGTCGATTGGGATCCGGGGTATGGCGCGACCGCGAGAATGCTCAGCGAAGCTGCGATGTGTCTGGTACGCGACCAAACCGACTCACCGCTCGCGGGTGGGATTCTCACGCCAGCGTCAGGTATCGGTGACCCACTTGCTGACAGGCTTCGGCAGGCGGGACTGGATGTGAAGGTTGACGTGTGGGATCGTCCGCCCGCATAAGACGTTCAACGCTGCGTCCGCGTCACGATCACACTCAACTACTGAGGATTGTTAGGGCAGATTGCTCTCTGCGTTCAAAGAGTCGTCACGGCCACACGTCGGACACTCGTGAGTCTCCATGCTTCTGGACCACCTCATACATCCTATTGATGGTTTTCTCAGCCAACATGAAGAAATCGATATATCACTTCTTCAAGATTCGATACGATCAGCTCAAGTCCATGACTGGGTTTCGTCGTTGTATTCCTCGAGGCAGTCAACGTGCTCACTGTCAGTGGTGGGTTCTGGGAAGGAGCTCATTGGTCTTGAGACACCTCCTGAACGTCGTGTGGCCCGTTTACACAGACACGATGGAAGATACCGCTGGCCGATTAATTTTTGTGAGTTAGACTCAGTCAGAGCCTAACTTCCTTTCAGACAATATGACAAAACCATGAGAACACTACCATCCGTTAGGGGATCTCTCGAACGACGAACTCGAGACGGTATTCCTCAAGACCGCCGAAGAGGTCGCCCGCCGGAAGTCCGGCCGGTGGTGACGGGCTGCGAGACCGGTACGGACCGACCCGTCCCTTGTGGCCGAGCACGTCGCCGCCGATCGTAACCAAACCGAGGGATACATGCGATGAACAGCCTGTCGAGTACTGTTCTGCTGGACCGACAGGGTTGCCCGTGGTGGGTACCATCTCTCCCAGGAATTGGCTACGGCCCCACTGCTCCAATCTCGTCGCGACCGGGATAGTAATTCAGTCTGGAAATTTCGACGGAGAGATTTACGGCGAGACGCGTGATCGAGACGGGAATGTGGCTGCTCCAGACGTTATTAGTTCGTAGTGACCGTATGACAACATATGTCGAACCGGATTCGGATAGGTGATTGGGAAACAACAATCGACGAATTGCGCCGGTTTGGCAAGACCGGCAACATGACTACTGGTGACGAGCGGATTCGGATTGATTTCGGATCCGCACACGTCGAGGTGTCGAAGCACGGTCACGTCAGGACGGGGATGCCACTGCACGATTTTGAGCACGACGGGGTGGCGGACCTCGTGGTGGACCACGACGCGGGATCCCTCACGGTCGAAGCTAACGACGCGACCTACACGTTCAGACGACCTGACGGGTGAAGATCTGACCGACAATTGCACTCCGCTCCATCGAGTCCCCTACACTGATCCCGTTTCTTTCGATCAAAGGCGGTGATTCATCCGCGCAGTAGCTTGTCGGATATACTGCTCTTCTCCCCCACCGATAACTGTCCTACGACTGCCATTTCCGCCAGTTCTAAACATTATCACAACCTTGATAACAACGAATGACCGGGCAACCAAATCCAGTCGAGCCACCCGACGTCGACCCGGAACCACGAGTCTTCGACCGCATCACCGACGCCGTCTTCGCACTCGATGAGGAGTTTCAGTTCACGTACCTCAACACGCGGGCCGAGAAACTCCTCGAAGCCAATGCCGAGGACCTACTCGGCGAACGGATTTGGGAGGCACATCCAGGCAGCAAGGAGACGGAGCTCTATGACGCGTTCCACGACGCACTCGAGACGCAACAGTCCACCGAACGCGAGCTGTATTACGACCCCCTTGACGTCTGGGTCGAGATGCGTGTCTACCCCTCCGAAACCGGTATCTCTGTCTACTTCCGTGACATTACTGAGCAACGGGAGCACAGGCGAGAACTCGATTTCAGGGAAGCGCTCCTGGAAGCACAAGCGGAGACGACTCTCGACGGGCAACTAGTCGTCGACCAAGACAGGACCATCCTCTACTACAATCAGCAGTTTGCTGATATGTGGGATATTCCCGAGACGATCCTGACTGAACGGTCGGAAGAACGCGTCCTCGAATACGTTCTGGATATGCTCGCCGATCCGGCTGAATTCCGCGAAAAAATCGAATACCTCTACGACAACCCCGAAGCAGAGAGTCGCGACGAGATTCACCTCGCGGATGGGCGATGGCTCGATCGGTATTCCGCCCCGGTCATCGGCGAGGATGGCACCCACTATGGACGGCTCTGGGTGTATCGCGATATCACCGAGCGCAAGGAGCGCGAGCGCCAGCTCTCGACGCTGATGGATAACATCCCAGGGATGGTCTACCGCTGTCGCAACGAGCCAGGGTGGCCCATGGAGTTCGTCAGCGAAGGCTGTCAGGAGCTGACCGGGTACGACCCCGAGGCACTGGAAAGCGACGACCTATCCTACGGGGCGGACATCGTCTTCGAGGAAGATCGCGAAGCGCTCTGGGAGGGCGTCCAGCGAGGCCTCGAGGATGAGGGCTCGTTTCTGGTAACCTATCGCATTAAAACCGCTACTGAGGACGTGAGATGGGTCCGAGAACGCGGACACGGGATATACGACGAATCCGGGAATCTGGAGGTACTCGAGGGAGTTATCATCGACGTCACAGAACGCAAGCGCCTGGAGACCGAACTCGACGAGATTTTGGGGCGAGTCACCGATGCGTTCTACGCGCTCGACGAGGAGTTCCGGTTCACCCACGTCAACGAGCAAGCCGAAGCGCTGCTTCAGGCCTCTGAGGACGACCTGCTTGGCGAGACGCTCTGGGAGATGTTCCCCGAAGCCGCCGAGATCACCGAGGTTTGGGATGCCTTTCAGACGGCACTGGATACTCAGGAGCCCCAGAGCTTCGAACTGCACTACGATCCCCTCGAGTTCTGGGTTGAGGCGAGGCTCTATCCGTCTGACACGGGCGTGTCGGTATATTTCCGAGATATCACCGATCGCAAAGAGTATGAACAGAAGCTCGAGGAGAGCGAACGGCGGTATCGGACGCTCGTGGAGAACTTTCCCAACGGCGCTGTCGCGCTGGTCGACGACGACCTCCGCTACCAGATCGTCGGTGGCACCCCCCTCGACATTATCGGCGTCACGGCTGAAGCGGTCGAGGACCAGTCCGTTCGCGATGTTGTCCCGCCGGCACTAGCCGACGAGTTCGTCTCTCGGTATCAGGCCGCGCTCGACGGAGAAGCGAGCACCTTCGAGGCCGAGTTGGACGGCAAGATCTACAGGTTCCGTATCGTACCGGTCCAAGACGACGACGGCAACGCGTTCGCTGCTCTTGGGATGTCACAGGACATCACCGAACGCACGGAGACCCAGCGCCGACTCGAGGAGAGCGAGCGGCGGTATCGGACGCTCGTGGAGAACTTCCCTGACGGTGCTGTGGGTCTGTTCGACCAGAATATGCAGTACACCGCCATCGGAGGAGAGCTCCTCACCGAGGTCGGTGTCGACCCGGACGAGCGGATCGGACGCAACGTCTCCGAACTCTATCCCGACGAACTCGCTGCGGAGACCGAACCGAACTTCCAAGCCGCCCTCGAGGGTGAGGTGAACTCGTTCGAGATCGAGTTTCACGACCGGTACCTGCACGCACACACGCTACCCGTCAAGAACGCGGACGACGAAATCTTCGCGGGGATGCTTGTCGTCCAGGACGTCACCGAGCGCCGGGAGTACCAGCACCGGCTCGAAGAGTCCAATGAGCGACTTGAGCAGTTCGCCTACGCGGTCTCCCACGACCTACAGGAACCCCTGCGAATGGTCACGAGCTATCTTCAGTTGCTCGAACAGCGGTACGCGGACGACCTGGACGAGGATGCCGAGGAGTTCATCGACTTCGCTGTCGACGGTGCCGAGCGGATGCGCGACATGATCGACGGGCTGCTGGAGTACTCGCGGGTGACAACCACCGGTGATCCTCTGAAGCCGGTCGAGCTTGAGCGAGTCGTCGACGAGGTGCTCGAGGACCTCCAGTTCCGGATCGAGCAAACCGATGCCGACATCACGATCGAGTCACTGCCCTGCGTCGAGGGAGACGAGAATCAACTGCGACAGGTGTTCCAGAATCTGATCGACAACGCGATCGAGTACAGCGGCGACGAACCGCCGCGGATTCATATCGCTGCCGACCGGGATAGCGAAGAGTGGCTGCTCTCAGTTCGCGACGACGGTGTCGGGATCGAACCCGATGACCAGGAACGCATCTTCGGGATATTCCAGCGGCTGCACACCCACGACGAGCGCGCCGGGACAGGTATCGGGCTCGCACTTTGTAAGCAGATCGTCAAGCGCCATGGCGGGGAGATATGGGTCGAGTCCGAACCGGGTGAGGGATCGACGTTCTCGTTTACACTCCCCACTGCAGGTGATATTGATACGTAAAAAGCCGCGAGAGACACCCGAGTCGAAGTCGGCAATCCAATCTGCCGAGGCAAGCGAACAGCGCAAGGGGCGAACCGTAGGCAACGGTAGTGCCAGTGCCAATCTGCGAGCACAACTTCGGTAATTGCAGGAATATGGAGTGATAGCCTCATATCGTGACCATAGTCCAATGCATCTAACTTAGTCACACACGGAACCGTTGTCTACTCAGGACTGAGTTCGCTCTCACTTCGGTAGACCATTTGCATCGGTAGCTCCTCCGCATCATGAGGGGGGTACGATGGGAGTCGATGGAACTCCTCTTTCGGCGCACACGCAGTGAGTGCAAGTACAAACGCATCTAGCACGTCATCGAGGCCGACTCTGTGCCCCTCGCTTCCAAGCTCTCGAGCAACCGTGCGCCAGTCGCCACGTGTGTATTTATCGACGTTCCTGAGTACAGCCAATCGCTCCGCAACTCCAGCCGCGGTGTGTTTGCTGTATTCGAGTGATGTCCCGTTCAGTGCACGAAAGCACACTTCCGGATGTCCCTCAACCAGAACCTCCGGATCGCCATCGCCCAGGAGTAGGTTTTCTGCCTCGAGACAGTCGGGAGCGCCTACGTCGACCCGGCGGATCGTTCCCCACCTGCCCCCGACATCGACACCGTCCGCGATACCGGAATCCCGACAGTCTCCGACGAGGCGTTTGCTGACTCGATCGCAGAGTTGGAGAAGCGTCGCCGAACACTACGGCTTGTCGAATCCGATGCGAGACACTAGCCGATCGACCGTTCCTAGCAACCACATCCATCACTGGAATGCGTCTTTGGGGGACTCATCGCACGAAGGAAGGGCACAGTACAGGTGGCCGCAAGTGAAACGAGGCCACCCAAGTCGAGCAAACGTCTTGGCGAACTGGCCCTCTCGGTTCTGTAACGGCGACCGGTCTGTCCAACTCTTACAGACCCCGACGTAGCTATTACTCAGAGACCGATGCATTGGACATCAAACGCGTCCGGTGCGACTGACCGACTTCCCAATAAACGGACGGTCGTACTCGGCGGCGGAGAGGCGGGTCTGATCGCCGCGGCGTACCTCGAGCGCACGAGCGAGACGGACACGGTCGTGGTCTCCGAGCGGGAGCGCCACGTGTTTTCGTTCCTGCTCTATCGGGTAATGGAGGGGATGCCGTTCGACGGGGCGACGCTCGACCTACGGGACGCGTTTGCCGACAGAGACGTCACCGTCGTCCGGGATCACGTCCAGGGGCTAGCCGCAACTGACAAGCGGGTCGACCTTCGCAGCGGGTCGATAGAGTACGACACCCTCCTGATCGCGCTCGGGGGTGTGACAAGGCTCGGCGCCGTCGACCGCAGTCGCGTGTCGGATGTCCGTACCGACGCCAGGGAGATCCAGCACGCAGTACGCTCCGACGACGTCCGCGACATCGTCATCGTTGGAGGGGGGCCGGTCGGCGTCGAGACGGCGGCGACGCTCGGGTCCCTCGACGTCGATATCGACGTCTCGCTGCTCACGTCGGGCGACCGCCCACTCGCTGACTTTCCGGAGCGTGCGGGACGCATGGCCGAGCGAGAGTTGGGGCGACGAGACGTCGACGTCCGGACGGAGACGCGCGCGACCGAAGCGACGGAGAACGGCGTCGTGCTGGACGGCGAGCGCGTCGAGCGCAGCGACCTGACGATCTGGGCGGGCGGAGTCAAACCGAATCCAGTAATCGAGGGGTTCGACCTCCTGCGGAACAAGCGGGGCTTGCTCGTCGACGCGTCGTTGCGCTGTCGGGGCGTCGACGACGTATACGCTGTCGGAGACGTGGTCGACTACCCCGGCAAAGTCACAGACGGGTACTCGGCGGGGCTGGAAGCCAGACGAGCCGCGAAGAACGCTCTCCGAGAGCTCCGGGGACGGCGACCGAAAGAGTACGACGAGCGGTGGCATCCGAGAATCGTCTACCTCGGTCGGACTACGGCCCTGTTCGCGGCCGACGGGATCGTCCATTGTGGGGCGGGGCCGGCGATTCTGCGAGCCATCGCCGCCAGGGGCTACCCGTTCTTCTGGAGCTACGTGTACTGACTGTGTCTGACGCGCTCGGGCGACCGCGGCGAGATGATTGTGCGTCGGGTGGTTGCCGGATGGCGAAGATCATCGGATGCGGGGATCACTGGACGTACCGGAGGACCCGCGCCATCCCGGATTCAAGGTGATAGAGGTTGTGGCAGTGGAACAGCCAGTCGCCGGGGTTGTCCGCGAGGAAGTCGATGGTCACCTCGCCCATGTGGGACGGGACGATCACGGTGTCCTTGACCGCGTCGCCGACCCGGAAGAAGTGCCCGTGGAGGTGCATCGGGTGGAGCACCGGACTGCGGTTCACCATCCGAATCCGGACGTGCTCACCCTCCCGAACGATCGGTATGACCGCGACGAGTGCCCGGAAGTACCGTGTCGCTTTTGGTGGTGAAACTGCAACAGTATTGTATGGAAAAAGCAATACAGGGAAGTAGGGTAGGTCGTCTCTGGATGGTTGGCCTGATAGTGTTCGGTGGCAGCCTCCTCTTTGCCTCCCCGAACATCGCCTGGTACTGGTTGCCCTTTGCGCTTCTCGTCGTGGCCGGTGCGGCGTGGGTGTTTGGAGATCGCGAATCAGCGAGTCAAACGAGGAGTTCCGAATCGAATCCGGGCACGTCAGCTGATAAGGAACAGGCTCTGGGGACACTCAAACAGCAGTACGCTGTCGGTGAAATCGACGACGCCGAGTTCGAGAATCGATTAGAGACGTTGCTGGAGAACGATTCGATAGCGGACGTCGAAAACCGAATCGACGTCGATTCCGAAACGGCGAGCGAGGCCGAACGGGCTGAGGCGGAACCCACGAAACGGAGTCCCCATCACCGCCAAAAGTGCCATCGCCGTGGGAAGCACCATCACGGACGACACTGAGTAGTTGGCTAGCAGTTCCATCTCCCCTTTTTCCGTGCAGTCACTGCGAAACGTTCGGTCTGTAATACTCCTTGAGCCACGTCGCGATTCCATCGAGTCCGGGGAACAACGTTCGGTGATTGATGTTCGCCTGGTCCAGTTTGTCACGGAACTCCCGTTTGCGCTTGGCGGGAATGACAATCTTCCAGTAGAGTTCCTGATTGTCTTCGAGCCACTCATCCATCCTGGTCCGAGGATTGGCCATACTGGAGAAGAGTGCTGCCTGATTGACGATACGCTGATCGATGGACGGTGGCTGGAAGAAGACGATGAAGACGATGTAGTCCTCACCTCGCTGGTCGGAGAACTCCTCGAGGACGTCTCTGACATCGAGCATCGGAAGCGTGCGTCGGTCGGCCAACTGGTTATCGTCCTCCCTTGTCCGTTCTATGACCAGCGTCATGAGGTCGTAGAGCATCGCCGCATTGAACATGCTCGTCCCCAACTCCTCGAGGAGCGCCTGAAAGTGGTCTGGCAGTCGCTCGTGAGCCGCTTCGTAATCAACCGCCCAGACGACACCGTCGGTGTCGGGTGAACCATCCGTCGCGAAGTATGCGGCGACCGCCGGCGAGTAGGTCCAATCGAGGAGCCGCGTCGGGAGTCCGTGGTGCTGGGCGAGTGCCATGAGGTGGAACGGCGACTTCGGTTGATCGATGTCTTGGCGAGCGTACTGCCGGAAGTTTCGGAGCAAATGGACTTCGAGGTCCCACTGTTCTGAAGTGCTGACAAACCGTTGGAGCGACGTCCGGAGATCGTGATCGGTGTCGGTCATGCCGCGGAACACGTACGGCGACCGATGGCGTCCGAGGTCCTCGTTCCACGAGTCCCGGAACAGGAGCCGCTGGAGCGTCGCCCAGTCGTCGGCCACGAACTCGTTCTCCTCCGTTTCGCCCATGGACGCTAGTCGTTCTCAAGGTGTATGTATGGTTGCTTCAATCGATGGCCGGTTGGAGGTACACGAAACTCCGTCGTGTCTATACACCGGACGACAACGGGTTACACAACGGAACACGATTCCACTGATCGTCATCGGACGTATCGCAGGACGCGTGCCATTCCGGCTTCGAGGTGGTAGATGTTGTGGCAGTGGAACAGCCAGTCGCCGAGGGTGTCGGTCATGAAATCGAGGACGACCCCTCTCATGTGCGACGGGAGAGCGGTCGCTGTCCTCTAAGCGGCACAGTTGTTCGGACCGAGTTCAAGTTCCGTCGCCTCCCCCTCGTCGTCGACTGTCTCGTTGCCGGTGTTGATGGCGATGACCGTCTCGTAGTTCGGGGGCTTCTCCGGAGCGTTCTCGGTCAACCGCTCGACGAACGCCTCTCGGTTGAGTCCGAGAAGGTCGAGTTCGTCGCGCAGGTCGCCGAGCCGAGCCTCGAGGGGGTCGCCCGGTGAGCCGTTCTCGTAGCGCCCGTCGCTCGTAACGCTGAGATGGCCCGGCAGGATTTTCGTGTCGTCCGGGAGGTCGAGGATGGTCTCGTGGAGCGAGTCGTACAGTAGTTCCGCGCCACGCGAGGCGTCGTCCTCGCCGAACTGGAGTTCCGTCCGCCCGACGGAGTCGACGAACAGTGTATCGCCGGTCAATAAGAGCTCGCCGTCGACGAGGTAGTTCATCATCTCCGAGGTGTGTCCTGGCGTGTGGAGCGCCTCGATCTCGATGTCGCCGACTTCGATGACGTCTCCATCTGACAGCGGTTCGTATTCGTACTCGACATCGCGCTCGCTGGCTGCGTCGCCGAGGTGGTAGGGCACGCCGACCTCGTCGGCGAGTGCCGGACTGCCTGAGATGTGGTCTGCGTGGACGTGCGTGTCGAGTACGCGTGTTATCGAAAGTCCGGCGTCCTGGGCAGCAACTTTGAACTGGTCTGTCTGTCTGGTCGAATCGACCACGACGGCTTCTTCCACCGCTTTCGAGCCGACAACGTAGCCGAGACAGCCCTTCGCTCGTCGCTGGACCTGCCGAACGACGAGGTCGTCACTGGTCGTCTCGATGGGGACGACCTCGTAGAGCTTGCTCCACTCTTCCATCCCGCCGGTGACGACTTCGACGTCATCGTACCCGTGCTCGTCGAGGTCGAACGCGAACGGCGTCGACGTCAGACCCTTGCCGCAGATAGCGACCACCGGCCGACCGTCGACCAGCGCGTTCACCTCGTTCAGTTGGTCCTCGCTCAGTCCCTCGTCGGGGTCGTACGTGACGTTCCCCGCGTCACGCACGTGCCAAGCTTCGAAACTGTCCTCGGGCCGCGTGTCGATGAGCGTGAACTGTTCATCGGCGTCGATCTTCTCCGCGAGTTGTTCCGCAGTGATGTTCTTAACCATTATCTCACACCTGTATTCTGCCCGTGTCTACTGTTGGTCGTTGGCTCTGTCGTCGCCTAGCGCTTGCGGTTACGCCCTTCTTCAGGGAAGGCGTTCCCACGAGGGATCATCGCCGTCTCGCAGTAGGCCTCTCCGCCCTGGTAGTCGACGCCCGGTTGGATGAACGGATACGGCCCGTCGGCGGGCGTGTTCTGTGCTCGGCCGCCGTCGTCGGCCGTCTCGACCAGTCCCATCACCTCGTAGTCGACCGGCGAGCGCTCATCGAGGTACTCGACGATGACGTCGACCGGGATTGTCTCGTCGTCCACCTGGACGTCCTGGAACGGAAACCCGCAGTTGCCCAGGTCACGTTCGGGGTCGCCGGGCCGGCGGAACGTCGCCACCGAGTAGGTCTCCTCGGGGTCGACCGGCTCGCCGTCAATTCGCATCTCGACGAGGCGACGCCCACGCTTGGCCGTCGGGTCGACGGTCACCTCGACGTTCGAGGAGAAGTTCCGGACTCGACCGTCCTCTTGATCGTAGGGATACGGAGTGAAGTTGTCTTCGAGGAACACCTCCATGTGACTCGTGAGCTGCTGGCCGTAGGCGACGCCGCGAGCGACCGGCGTGGTCATCGGGAAGAACGTGTACAGCTGGCCGAGCGTGATCTCGCCGGGCGGGATGGCGGTCCCGTACCGGAATCCGTGTGAGACGGCGAGGTCGGTGTCGAAGTGCGCCTGCAGTGCGTCGTTGAACAGCGTGTTCCAGGCACTCTCGAGGAATGACTGTCGGTAGAGCGGCGTTTCCGTCTCCCCGACGATCGTATCGAGGGGACGGTCGAGCGTTCCGGCTCCCCGCTCGAACCCGGGGTCGTCCGCAAAGAACGGCTCGCGAACGGCCTCAACCGTTTCCTGTGCATCGGCGTCCGGCTCCGGCGTGTGCTCGCTGTCCTCGGTGAGACAGTAGAGGTGGTGTCGGAACTGCACGTCACCGTCTCGCACGCGGAGATCGACACGGCCGAGTGCCTCGCCCATCCCCGACTCGACGACCACTGTCTCGGTTTCCTTGACGACGATAGGGTCGTAGGTGTACTCGTGGGTGTGCGCACTGAACATCACGTCGACGCTCGGGCAGTCCTTGGCGGCCTGGACTATCCACGGGAGGCCGATCTCGGTGACGGCGACTACGACATCCGCGCCATCTTCACGGGCGGCATGCGCTGACTCTTCGAGCAGCGCGGGGTGTTTGCCGAAACGGTATTTTCCCTCGTAGAACGCGGGCGCCATCCGGTCGACGTAGACGTTCGTCATCCCGACGACGCCGACCGAAACTCCCCCAACGTCGAGGAGTTCGTAGGCGTCGTACAGTCGGTCGTCGGTCTCCCAGTCGTAGAGATTGTTCGCGAGGACGGGAGCGTCGAGTTCGTCCATAAGTTCCACGAAGTTGCCGTCCTCGGCAGCCTCGTTCGAGTAATCCCAGTTTCCTGGGACGTAGACGTCGGGGTCGATGTGCTCGTTGATGGGATCGAGCATCGCCTGCCCGTCGGTGTAGGTCGTCACGGCGGAGCCGTGGTACGTGTCGCCGCTCATCAACGTACAGATATCGTGGCCCGTGCGGAGTTCCTCGAGTTTGGCTGCGAGGAGCGGAACACCGCCCCCGCGCTTGATGACGCGGTCGTCGTCTCCGAATGCGAAGTTCGGTTTCGACGTCGGGTTATCGTAGTATACCTGGTAGCGTTGCGTGAGCTGCCCGTGGAGGTCGCTGACGTGCGCGAAGACGACGTCTGGGTCGCCCGCGCCGTCGCTAACAGGATCGCCACCGAGGGACTTCCACTCACCGATGGACGTCTCGTTCTCGTTCCCGTTCATCGTGGCGCGGTTGCAGATACGTCCTGCTACTGTTCATGGATTGTGCTTGCTATTCGAAATACCGCACAAAACCCTCTACGAACACTGTGTCGCAGAAGATTGGACACGACGGCCGAGAAGCACTACCCGCGAGTTGGAAGCAGAAACTTGTGGCGCAGTCGAGATGTGATTTCGAAATGGAATCGGGGACGTCTCCTTGCGGCTCTTAGGGACAACTAGCCTAAGCGAGGAAGGCATAATATCGTCTGCAAAGATGCGTACGCTGACTCGATTTTGGAGGCGGTACCGATGACGAGTAACTGGGTGACGACGGGATTGTCTACAGTCGTCATTCTGGTGGCGTCCGTCATTCACGGAATCGCCGGATTCGGCTTCGCACAAGTGTCGATGGGTCTGATGCCGCTGTTCCGGTCGCCTTCGAGTGCCTCGATTATCTTCACGGCGACGGCGGTCGTGAGTAACGCCCGCGTCTGGTGGAGCGTTCGAGAGGCGTTCGACTGGGAGAAGTGGATCGTCCCTGTCGGCGGCCTCGTCGTCGGGATGCCGCTCGGCATCTACGTGTTCAGCCAGTTCAACAAAGCACAGATGCGCGTCGCCATCGGCGCAGTTCTCGTGCTGGCGGTCATTATCGTCGGTGCGACCCAGCAACTCGACGTCGTCACGGACTGGATCGAAGCGCGGGACTACCGGCCGGGGAAGATAGTTGGCGCGACGGCCGGCCTGCTCGCCGGGATTTTCGGCGGTGCCGTCGCCGTCCCCGGCCCGCCGATGATCGTCTACGGGGCGTTCATGTCGGCAAGCGGGTTCTGGAGTGACGAAGAGATGAAGGCCACGTTTACCGCGTTCTTCGGGACACTCATGCTGTATCGCCTCGGGAGCCTCACGTACACAGGATCGGTCACGACGCCGCTGATGATCGAGGCCGCAATAGCCGTTCCGATGGTGTTCCTCGGTGCGTGGGTCGGCGTCTACATCTTCGACCACATCCCCGAGCGTATCTTTCAGTGGGTCGTGCTGGCGCTGCTGACCGTGAACGCGTTTGTCCTCCTGTTTACAGCAGTTCCGGAACTCTAACCGCGTCAAACTGTCCCCAGTTCGGGGAGGGGGTTCCGGTGCCTCCTTATCGAACTGGTTTCACTCGCTAAATCGGCGCTCAGCGAGACGCGAAGCGTCTCTCCCTCGCTCACGCGGAGTTCTGGCCCGGGGAACTGTTCCTTGTATAACCACGTCTCGACGCTCTCGCCTGCTCCGATGTCGACCTCCTCGCTCGAGGCGACCAGCGTTTCCTCCTGCGTAGCACCGTCGTTCTCCTGTGCAGGCCGCTCAAGGACCGCCGATCCGATTCCGCTCGCGAGTCCCGAAATTCCGACCAGCGTCGCGCCGCCGATGCGCAACGCCTGTCGGCGCAGGACGGTTCGATTGTTGTCGCTCATCACAGAACCGCCCACAACTGCAGTGAAGAATGACGGGCAATACAGTTCATCGTAGCCTCGATTGACGTCTGAGAAACGCAGCCTCGGCACAGCCGAGAACTGCGTTCGAGCAGGCTGCCGGGACCGTCACTCAAGCATTGCGATCAGCAGGCCAGTCTTCGGTCGGACGACCTCGTGTTCGATCGCCAATCTAACGTCGTGGAGGGTGCCGGGGAACTCGTGGCGAGCCAACTGCGAGAGGGCGCGCACCCGATCCATCTCACGGGCTCAATCGACAATCTCTGCGTAGCTGGCACCCATGTGAACGCGGAGAAAAAATGGAGCGTGCGGTGCTTCCAGTCGGCGAATCCGTGGCCAGCCGCCTGATTCACCACCCCCCTGGGCTGGCTGCATAGTGCTTTTGGGCTAGCGACGCCGCTTGTTTCACGAAGCGGAAGAGTGTCTTAGGCATATTCACTCTCTCCGCTTCGCTTTCACTTTTGGAGCGACGCTATCCTCTCGCAGTCTGCGGATTCAATAGAGGAGTGCCGTTCCGAAAGGTACTGACTTGGGATACGTCTCACACGTAGCAGTCAGGTAGCTTTTAACGGTCCCGAGTCCAGGATACGTTTGTGAGCACGACGGATCCGAACGCGGTGGCGAAATCTGTGTTCAACGGTGGCGCTCTCGAACGGTTTGTGGTGGCGAGCACGTGGTTGAACCTGCTGTTTGCGGTCCAGGTGATCGCCGGACTCTCGTTCGCGTACGCCACTGGGGAGACGGGACACCGAATTACACTCTTTTTGATCCCATTTATCTGGAGTACTGCCTCTGTCTGGGTCGTCTGGCACACTCACCCCACCCCAGCACAGCGTCGCTTTCGAATTTTCGCCGCAGTCGTTGTCGCGGCGTATCTGCTGGTGCTGTTCTACCTCTCGGGGTTACTTCAATCGAGTACGCCGCTCATGGAACAGATAACCGGACCGAACGGGATCGGGATCACGTGGGGTCGGTCGCTGGGTTGGAGCCCGGTACTGATGTATACCGGAGAGTGGATCGCGTTAACGATCGTTCCGTACCAAGCGATCGGCCTGGCCGCGCTGGCCTATCTCGTCTACGATGCGCTCCTCGAACTCGCCCGGTCGACGATCGGAGGCGTTATCGGAGCCGCTGCGTGTCCGGCGTGCGTCGGACCGGTACTCGCCCCGCTGCTCGCAGGCGGTGCCAGCGGTTCCTCGTTGGTCTTGGCAGTTGGACGGTACGGGTACGAAATCGCAACGGTCCTATTTCTCGTCGCGATCACGATCCTCTATCACCGACGGCGTCTCCACCGTCTCTACGCAAGCGTCCGGTGATGAGCGGACGGGTCCGGCACAGGTGAGCAGACTGTAGCCGTGGGCGTACTGACGGTCCCTTCGCTTGCCTGCAAAGCGAACTTTGCTGACGCAGTTGTGTGCTCGATTGTGAATAGAAGACAATACCTCGCGGGAACGGGCGTACTGGTATCGAGCGGAGCGATCGGTGCTACGGAGACTGGTCGCGCACACGAGAACAACGATTCCTCCAATCGAACGGGCGAGGAGACAGACGGCGGGCAAAGACCGGCGACCCGGACTGTCCTTCACCTCTCGAGCGACGACGTGGCGGAGCAAGAGATGGCGCTGATGAACGCGAAGAACCTCTTGGAGGACCCGACGGTCGACAACCGCGAAATCCGATTCGTCGCCAACATGCGGGCCATCTTCGCCTACGTCGAGGGCGAAAGCGAGCACGCGGACCTCGTTCGATCCCTCGCGGAGTCGGGCGTCGAGTTCAAGGCGTGTGAAAACGCCATGGCGACGCTCGACGTCTCGGAGTCCGAACTCCTTCCGGTTGTCGACACGGTCCCCTCCGCAGTCGGGGAGATCGCCAAGCGCCAGGCGGAAGGGTACGGGTATCTGAAGGTCCCGTAAGCGGTTCCGTCGGTCGGCGGGATCGCTCCCGCCGCTCCGACGTTCGTGTCGTTCTTAGACGCCGGTTGAGACTCCAAGACGACGGTTTCGCCAGTGGGAACGTGGGTACGGGGGGTCAATCTCCGGGCGCGCTCCGCTCACGCGTTTCCGAGTTCCGATGAACTCGCCAGAGCCCTTGTGCGTACGCACCGATGAACAGCCCGGCGACGGCCCAGAGGATCCGATAATTGCCGATCCCGAGGCTCGCGTAGCCGGCACCGGGACAGACGCCCGAGAGCCCCCAGCCGACTCCGAAAATGATACCGCCAGCGACGACGTTCCTGTCGAATCCCTTCTCACGGCCGGTATAGTGCGTGCCCGTCAGCGGCGCCGTCTCGAGGACTCGCGTTCCCAACTGAATGGCGAGACCTGTTACGAAGGCCGCACCGCCCATCACGAAGAGCAGTCCGAGGTCCTCGAGCTGGAGGAAGTCCAGCACGATTTCAGGGCGGGCCATCCGACTGTACGCCAACCCGAATCCGTGCAAGAGTCCACCGGCGACGACGACGGTCGTGAATAGCGGCCCGCGGCCATCGGAACTCATCAGGGAGTCACCCCCAGTGAGGCGACGACGAGCGCTGTCGCGACGGCGGCGCCGATGAACAGCGCTACGTTCACGATCGACGTTCGGGACAGCGACGCGATGCCGGAGACGCCGTGGCCGGACGTACAGCCCTTCCCGATCCGGGTGCCGATCCCGACGAGGATCCCCCCGCCGAGCAACCGCCACCACTGCACCTCGGTGACGAAGGCGTCGGCGGTGAACCCGAACTCGTAGATGGCCGCGCCGGCGACGATACTAACCGCGAAGACGACCCGCCAGTCGCGAGACGCGACGTACTTCTCGCGCTGGAACCGCGGGAGGTCGGAGACATACGACAGCGTCGTCTCGAGGAACGTACTGTTTCCGGCGAGGATTCCCGTCCCTAGGTAGATGACGGCGATCCCGAGGCCGATGAAGAGTCCGCCGATCAGATAGTGATCGATTCCCCGGGGGAATAGGTCGGCCGTAATCGCGAGAGCAGACGCTATCGCAGGTGATACTGTGATCATGACGCTCCCCTTCCAGAGGGCACGACTCGATCGACGATGCGTACGTTCGCGACGATTCCGGACGGACAGATATCGACGTGTTGTGAGCGACGGTTCCTGTTGAACTCGGCGAAACTGGATACTGGCACTGGAGGACCAAATGTGATTGCGCAGTATAAGAACGGTACCTGAATTCCAATACGGCACAATCTTATCGCCGACTAACGGACGCTTCCGTTCAAGAACGGGATCGAGCGGACCGTTCGAGTCGGCAGGCTTGAGTGGCGTCCGAAGAGGGACGGACTCGAACACCCAGAGAAAGTCCGGTTCTTCTCGCTGGCTGGCGGCAAACAGACACAGGTCACACGAGACGACCTCTTCACGGCTGACGAACTCAAACGACTCTTCCAAGCGTTCATGAACGCGCGTGATCGTGCATTCACTAAGGTCCTGTACGAGTGGCGGCACAACCAGGGGAACTCCTCGCGACGAACATCGGTGACTTCACTAGCACCGAACACGGCGACTTCATTTTCCTTGAAGGCCTCAAAGGCACACCAGATCGAGCCAATCAACTCGTCCGCGCCGGACGAACGGTCAGAGAGTGGCTCGCCCAACACCCCGTTGGGGGCGAACTCGGAGACATCAACGATTTATCGGCCCCGCTTTGGTGAAGACTGAACAACAGCAATGCCGCAACTGCGGAGACACACCACAGAATCATTCCAACGACTGTGACTACGAACCCGACCGCAGCGACAGACTGCGATACAATGCCTTTTTCGGCCGATTTAAGCAAGCATGTGAACAGGCCGAGATACCGGAGAACAAACGTCGACCGTACAACCTCCGCCGCACCCGTCTGACAGAGGTTGCGACGTTCATGGGCTACGAGCAACTGAACAAGTTTGCCGGCTGGACACCTGGGAGTGATCGTGCGAAGATCTACGTCCACCTCAACAACGACGATGTTAACCAAGCCATCAGAGAGGAATACGGGCTCAGTAGCGAAGACAAGAATCAACCTGCAAACTGTAGCTTCTGTGGCACTGAGAATTAGCCAAAAGAAACTGAATGCCGTACATGCGGACGACCATTGTCCCTCGAGAAACAGACAACACAGAAGGAGAAATACCAGGTCCTCGAACGGCTCGCAGAACTCGAGGAGAAAGGAGTACTCGATCAACTGGACGCGTTCACACAGTCAGATGAAGAAAAGTAGACCGGATTCCTTGACGCTGTATGAGAGACAGCAACGACCTTGTTGAAACCCTCAATTGGTGATGTGTTTCAGCAGTCGTGCTGGATACAGAGCGCGTATGGGTCACTGATCGTCATCTAACTGCATCCTGGAGCGATAGATCGAGCAAGTGTCCTACCCTGATCATCCGAGATATGCGCCCAGTGGGGCATCCGTAGTAACAAAATATATTTGTCGCCCCTCCGTTCGCCAGCACATGTATGGCAGGAGGGTCAGGTGATGGTGTCCGGTGGGCGACCTCCGGAAACATCCTGAAATACTATTTATACAAGTCGACGAAAGCGGTCGAGTTCTATCGACCGATCATGTACCTCTTCTTTCTGGCCCAAGGGCTATCTTTCACTCAGATTGCGATTCTAGAGACGCTCTACAATCTGACGACGTTGTTGGGGGAGATACCGACAGGCTACGTTGGCGACCGCGTTGGACGACGTAACAGCCTCCTCATCGGAACGTCCCTCATATCTTTGACACTCCTCGGTATCGGCTTGTCGAATTCGTTTCTTCCACTGGCAGGCCTCTACGTCTGCTGGTCACTGGGCTATAACTTCCGCTCCGGGAGCGAAGACGCGTGGCTCTATGACACTCTTACCGACGACCTTTCGGAAGATGAATTCGCTCGCGTTCGAGGATACGGAGAGTCAGCGGCGTTGGCCATTGGAGCCGTTGCAGCGATCCTCGGTGGGTATCTTGGAAGCATCGACCTCTCGTATCCGTGGTTCGTCGCAGCGAGCGTGACGAGTCTCGGGGTCGTGATACTGCTCACGCTTGACGAACCAGAGACGTACAAGGAAGCCGCTACCGAGGAGTTGAGTCTCCGCCGGACAGTTCGCATCGTGAGGGAGGTTCTCGCTCGCCGTCGTCTGCGAGCGTTCTTGCTCTACTACTATGTTCTGTACGCCGCGGTCACGTACCTCGTGTTCGTCTTCCTCCAGCCGATTTTCGAGACAGTGGCTCTCGACCTCGGCATCGCGCAATCGCAGGTCGAAGCCCTCCTCGGATGGTTCTATGCAGCGTATAGTCTCGTCGGCGCAGCACTCAACTACTACACGGGGACGATTAGGGAGACAATCGGACTGCGAACGTGGTTTCTCGTCCTCCCATTCGCCGTCGGTGGCGCGTTAATCGGGATGTATTTCCTGCCGCTGTTAGCGCTTCCGACGTTCCTCCTGATTCGAGGAGTCTCGGATGTCACACGCTCGTTCGCCGGACAGTACATCAACGATCACGCGGAGACACTTGGTCGTGCCACCGTTCTGAGCGCGATGGCGATGGTCAGCGGCCTTGCCGTCGTCCCGTTCCAACTCGGGAGTGGCATCATATCCGATGTCGTCTCTCCTCTGTTCGCACTAGGTGTCGGTGGCGTTGTTCTCATCGTCGGGGCAGCGACCATCCTCCTGTGGGAGGCCCCTATCAGCGAAGAATCAGCTTGACACTGAGGCTCATGATGATTGATCCACAGTTATAAGTCACTGACATATACCACTCAGAACGCTATGGATAGAAGGCGATTCCAGTGCTGAATCCACCCTCCATATTCAGCAGGCGGCTTTTGGCAGAGTTCGGATAGATCGATAGCCGCTTCGATAACTACTCGCTCTATACTGAGCGATTGTGCGGCCCTCTGAGCAGGCACCGATCCGTGCTACATTCGCGCTCTGTATTCAGCAGCGGCTGACTCAATCACCAGATTTCTGCCAGAAACGACCTGCTGAATACAGAGGCGGGGCCTTGTTTAGACGCTCAAACGTTCGCAGTGTAGAGTCAATCGAACTCATATCGCCGTGCTAGTAGCTCGGGGAAAATACCACATCTACTAGGAAGTGAAGCGGGACGGGTTCGTTGTGCACACG
>Ga0208283_10072_pt1 | contig 63653 bp, 58 predicted proteins | sample AntRauMetaRauer1_FD_184785 | JGI IMG/M metagenome (GOLD analysis project Ga0208283, IMG submission 184785) | Saline lake microbial communities from Rauer Lake, Antarctica, in enrichment culture - Antartic Rauer Lake 1 Metagenome Rauer1 (SPAdes)... ...
CTTCGGTATCATCGTCAACGTCGTTGTCCACGGGCTCGGGCTCAGGCTCGGGTTCAGGTTCGGACTCCGCCGGCTCCTCGTCAACCGGATCTTCAGGAGGACTGCCGCTGTCGGAGTCCTCGAGGAGCAATTCGCCCTCCAAAAGCCGCTCGACGATAGCCGTGTGCCACTGGATACGGGTCTCGAGTTCGACGTTGGTTGAAACGGTCTCGGCGAGGAACCCGTCGGCGTTCAGGTCGCGCGCGGCCTTGTGTGCGAGCAAGCCGCTCGGTTCGGTGTTGGGCATGGAGAACGGCCCGGTCTGGAACGCGAGAGTGGGGTCGTCTACGTAGTTCCGAGTGACGTAGTCGGCCGCATCCGCGGCGGCAGCCGCCTCATCGCCGCTGGAGTGGAAAACCGCTTGCCCGACCCCGTCCATGGGGTCGCCCGCGTAGATCCCCGTCGACTCGTGGAGATCGATCAGGATGTCCGGGTCGTACTCGCTGACGATCTCCCAGATAGCGCGTGCGAGTGCCGTCCCCGGCGTCTCCCCCTCGGAGAACTGTCGATTGAGGTTGTTCCCCTCGTCGTCGTTCCTGGTCCCGCGCTCGATCGCGACGGCGTTCGTCTCGGGGATCGCCACGAGCGTGCCGGCGTCGATCGTCCAGTCGGCGATCCGGCCCGCGGCCGTATAGCCCGCGGTCTCATTTCCGTGCATTCCGCCGACGACGATCGCTGTCGGCCCGTCGGTATCCGCAGTCGTCACGTACGCCGTCGTCTCCTCGTCCGTTCCCTCCCGGATGACGATGGAGTCTCGACTGACGCTTCCCTCCTCGTTTTGGATCGCACCGCCGACGACGCCGGCAGCACTTGCACTCGCGAGTGCAAAACCGGCTGTCGCGCCCAGTACAGATCTTCGTGAAAGTGAATCGCGTCTCATCCGTCCGGCCCGTCGATTGCGGTCGGCTTTACTACAGGTGCGATAACCGATGGAAACGGAACCGTTTCGGTTCTGCAATGGTTCGCGTCGAGAGAACGCGCACGCTGCGCTCGTTCCGAATCAAAAACGATCGGCCGCGAACGGGCGCGTTCACCGAGAACGTGCGCGCTGACCGAATATGAGTGCGACGAGCAGGAATCCGAGAGTGAAAACGACCGGAAGCGGTCGCCGTCGAACCCCGGTGCCGGTGACCCAGCAGATACCGGGGTACGACCGCGGCGACGTGGTGGCGTTCCGCAAGTGCCACGCCCCTCGCAGGAATCGTCCCTCTGCGAGGTATCGCTTCGCGAGGATGAGTTCGTGGCTCGAGCGAATGTCGTACCCCTCGTTCTCGAAGCGTTCGACCTCGTCTTCGTACGCCGAGAGATACTGCCTGCTCGCGTTTTTAATGACGTCGGCTGATGGGTGACCGGTATCGTCACGGTAGACGAGAACGTCGTCGACACAGGCGAGTTTCCCCTGCTCGAGGACGCGGAGACAGAACTCCGGGTCCTGGAACCGATCCAGTTCCTCGTCGAAACCGCCGGCGTCCCTGGCGACCGCCGTGCGGACGAGCAGCGTCGAACCGGCTCCGGGCTGGACATTGTCCGCAAGGATCTCACCAACCAGCTCCTCGCCACCCTCTTTCGTGGGATCGTCGTCCCCTCGAGCGAGCGCGGACGCGGCGGTCGACCGGAGCCAGCCGCTCGTTCCCGACAGATCGTACGCCGTGTCACAGTAGGCCCCGACCCAGATGCTCGAGCGGGCTTCGAGGGCCGCGAGCTGGCGCTCGAGTTTCGCGGGGTGCCAGACGTCGTCCGAGTCGAGGAAGGCGACGTACTCCCCGCGTACGTGTTCGAGTCCCGTGTTCCGGGCGACGTTTGCACCCTGGTTGGTCGCGTGGATGATCGTCCGAACTCGCGGATCCTCGTACGCGGCCAGCACTGACTCGGTGTCGTCGGTCGAACCGTCGTCGACCACGACGACCTCGAGGTCGTCGATTGTCTGTTCGAGCGCGCTGTCGATCGCGCGTCCAAGCGTCGCCGCTCTGTTGTACGTCGGGATGATGACGCTGACTCGAGTCATTTACCGGACGTACCTCTCCCGATCGGTTTATTATCACGTGGATAAACGCCGTTGGCCGTCGGTATCGTCTCTCGCGGTGGCGTGCACGCAGCGCCGTCGGTACCGACACGCTGAGGCGAATCGGTAGAGCTGCAGCAACCGATCGTCGTCCGGGGACAGCCGATCGGTCTTATCGGTTGACAGGGGCCGGCTAACAACTGTATAAGAAAGATCAAACGATCCGTCGACGTGGGTAATGACGAACAGAAACCGACGATCGTTTGTGACGACCGTTGCAGCGGCTGGAACGCTCGGACTCTCCGGTTGTCTCTCTCAGTTGCGGGAGTGGCGTGGCGGCGATACCTCGTCGCCGGCGGAGTCGACGCCGAACGGAGACGCCGATCAGTCTGGCACCGACGGACTGCCGGCGCTTCCTGGGGAATCGATCGATGACTTCGAGTCCCTCAACGACTGGATCGCGATGATCGACGGCGGCACCCTCGAGGCCGGGACCGACGATCCGTACGGCGGATCGCAGTCGGCTCGCCTCACCGCGAGCGAGGACACGGAGCACGCGGCGATCTACAAGGCCGTCGACGGATTGGACCTGCGCGGTTCGAACCTCTCGCTCGCCGTGAAGTTCACCGACCGCGAGCAGCTTCGACTCTCGCTCGAGCTGTTTGCGCCGAACTCGCGAAACGCGTACGTGCTGCAGCGAACGCTCATCGGACCGTCCGATCGGTGGGTACGCGTCGACTTCGGCACCGGTCAGATCGAGGGGGAGCCGGATTTGACGGACGTCAGTGAGATTCGACTGACCGCTCGCCGGCGCGGTGACACGTCCGGCTCGATCGACTGCCAAGTCGATGACCTTCGCGTCGTCGATCGTCCGGCAACGGGCAAAGTAATGCTCCTGTTCGACGGGATGCTCGAGAGCCACTACGCGGAGGCCTTCGAACGGATGGAGCCCTACGGCTACGCGGGCGTCGAAGCGGTCATGCCCGAAGCAGTCGGGCAGGGTGACCGGCTCACGATCGACAGGCTCGAGGAACTGAGCGACGCAGGCTGGGACATGGCGGCCCGGCCGCGAACCGGCGCTCACTTCCTCCACGAATACCCCCCTGAAGAGCAAGCGCGGATGATTCGAGACACGAAACTGTATCTCGAGAGCCGCGGCTTCGAGGACGGCGCGAAGCACTTTATCACCCCGCGGAACGTGCTCAGCCCGACCGCTCGCGACCTCGTCGAGGAACACCACGAACAGGCGTTTCGGTTCGGCGGCGGTCCGAACGGGCTGGCGCTCACCGACCCCTACAACGTGGGATTCTTCGCCGGCGGTGCCGGCGACGAGACGAAAACGTACGTCGACTACGCCGCCAAGTACGGCCAGCTCGCGGTGTTGCAGTTCGATTACATCGGGGCCGAAGACGGCATCAGCGGACGCGAGTTCGAACGCGTCCTCGAGTACATCGACGGGCAGAACGTCGAGGTCGTGAGCGCGACCGACCTGTTAGAATCGTAACGTGGACCGACGGTGGCTCGAGGAGTGTCTCCATCGACCGCTGAACAGCCCGAAGTTCTGCTTGTGTTGCCAGTTCATTACAGTAACACCGCCACGGCTCACTGTGAAACGGGCGAGAAGCCCTTGCAGATGACGCTCACGGGGGGTACAGAGTTGGAACCCTCTTCTTTGCGTTCACCAAACCGAAGGTCTCGTGCAGCCGGTCGGAACCGACGGGTCTGGAGACGACGACTGACTGGTATTCTCCATGCGGGGACGCCTCGCCGTCGTCGGGCTACGCCCGACTGCGTGAGGGAGCGTTGCTTCCCCTCCGTTTCCGGCGAGGAGACTGTCACATTCCGGGATCAAGGATCCCGAACGCGAGCCCCGAGAGTAACAACGACAGTCCAGCGAGGAACAGCAGACTCTGCAACCAGTTACGGCCCGAGCCGTCGGTCTCGCTGTTCACGAGACGGGTGGTAATGCCGTCCGCTTTCGCGCCGATCGGATCGGGAAACAGGGACAGTATCTCGAACGGTTCTGCTATATCGATCGCTCCGACCAGCAAGGCGAACATGATGAAGATTCCGAACCCGACGGGTGGAACGACTGCGAGCGCAATCCACGGATTCGTGATTGCCGTCGAGAGGGCAACGATAGGGACGGCTGCCAGGAGCGTTGTCAGTGCTGCCCGACTGAGCCGGGCATCCGCGAGTGGATCGAAGCCGACGAGTCGGGCGCTCCAGCAGTGGAAGACGAACATCGACCCGTATCCGATGCTGGTCGCGATGGCCGCGCCTCGCATTCCAAACGGCGGAATAAGGGCGAGGTTGAGCACCAGGTTGATCAGGGCCGCGCCGCCAGTGGCTATGACCGGATACCGAAGCGTTCCTTCCCCCTGTGAGACCGCGAGAATCGGTCGCGCGATCGCGAACCCGAGCGCGCCGGGGAGCAACAGCAACAGGGGCGTGATCGCCGGTTCGGCCTCAGCACCGAAGTAGATCGGGACGGCGATGTCTGCCAGCGCCGCGAGTCCGACGGCCATGACGGCCGTCAGCAGAAACGTATAGCGCGTCGTCCGAGAGACGAGTTCCGAAATCTGTTGATAGCGGTTCTGCGACCACAGCTCTGATGTCGAGTGGACGAACACCGTCTGGATCGCCATCGGGACGAACCAGAGGAACTCGGCGATCGTCAGCGCTGCCTTGTAGTTACCGACCGCCGAATCCGACTGAAACCGGTTGAGCATGATGATATCGATGTGATAGAGCGACATCATCAGGAAAATCAGCGCAATGCTCATCGAGTTGAACGTGAGCATCTCCGTCCGGGGAAACCGTTCTGTCGGGCTAGAGAAGATGGACGACAGCGAAATCCGTCGGTGAACGAGAAGGAGTCCGACCACGCCGACGAGGAGGCTCGCGAACAGATGCCCTGCGAGCGCGCCCATCACACCGACGCCGAGGTAGGTTAGCGGGATTGCGACTGCGACGAAGCTAACCTTGTCGAGAACCTTGAGCGGTTCCGAGTATCGCTCGAGACCGAATCCCATGAGCGTCTTCCGTCCGAAGTCACGGAACTGTGCCGTGATAACGAGCGCCGCGAGGACGTAGAAGTAGATCGTCAGCTCGGAGCCGAAGGCGAAGCCGACGAGCCCGAACTTGGTCGCGAGTACCAGCAGGAGCGCCCCGAGACCGGCCAGCAAGATCGCCAGCCGGAAATAAAAGCCGACGACGTGTACGCTCCAGTTTGCCACAGCGCGGTCCTCGGCGAGGAACTTTCGGACGCCGTCCGTGATCCCCGAACTGACGAAGATCATGTAGATCGCGAAGATGGACAGCAAAAACGCGTACTCGCCGAACGCCGACGCACCGAGAAATCGGTACAGCAGCGGCGTCGAAAGCGCAGTGACGACCAGTGCGACGATTTTCGCGCTGACGACCGAGACGACGCCGCTCGTAATACTCCTGTTCACGGTTTCCCCCTGATTCCTTCGAGCTGCCAATCGACAGCCATCCCTGCCAACGATCGGTCACGATCCGACGTACTCACTGTACGAAGACGGTGTCCACAGCGTGGCGTTATTATACGGGGGCTAAATGGCCTCGAGAGCCGTATTCACGGAGATATAGTTGTGGATCCGCAACGGAGAAATGGCGAGAGTCAGCGATGAAGAAACGGGAGAACGGTGAGAAGAAGCGATGGAAAACGGATACTAATATAGTAGCCACTGAAACGATTCACACACTGATCGGACAGCTGTCGGTCGGTCAGGCGTGCAATGACTTGCAGTGGCTACTATAGCGGCCGCGCGTCGCCGACTACTGGTACGTGTTCTTCCAGGTCGTGACGTCGCTCGCACCGAAGTTACGGATCCCATTGACCAGTCTGTTGTCCTTGAACGCCGGGCTATCACACGACGCGTAGAGACAGGCGGCCTCGAGACCGGACGACGATTCGAGGTCCGAATCGAGAACGAGGGATTCGGAGCCGATGTCGATGTACGGATACTTGCTGGCACGCAGGTTGGATCGGTAGATCGTCAGGTCCGCGCTCGTGTTGACGATCGCGTTCCGGTCCACACCGGCGCGACCCTGTTGCTTGATGTCGACGACGTTGAACCGGCAGTTGTCCCGTTCGCAGCGAATCCCGTCGCGGAAACCGCCGTCCTCGCCCGCCTGCCCGTCGATCGTGAGGTACTCGGCGAGAACCCGTCCGCTGCTGTCGCTGTCCTGTATCCACAGCGGATAGCCACCCGAGGTCTCGTGGGTGATCGTCGTGTCGACGATCGTCGTGTCTCCAGAGACGGGTGAGCAGACGATCCCGTGGTTCACGTCTTCGCCACGGATATCGAGCGTTGTTTTCTCGATACGGGCGCTCTCACAGGTGTTCATTACCGAAATCGCGTGACTGGACGGCATGGGGGAGGTGATGTTGACGGCTGCACCACGGATCTTGAAATCGCGACCGTTTTCGACCCGAATCCCCCGCTGGATCGTGTCCTCCGGTCGACTCGATTTGATTTCGACTGTCGGCCACCGGATTTCGCTGTGGGTGCCGCCGACGCGAACGTTTGCCCCGTTGCTGTCCCAGTACCAGCCGCCCTCGACGATGATCTTGCCGTTGCCGCCCGACGCGTAGAGTCCGTTGCTCGGGAACGGCCCGACCCAACAATTCTTGAACGTGAGCGTCCCCTCGTTCAGCGTGGCCTCGATACCGATCGGTCCACGCCAGTTGTTACCCGCGTTCGGGGTGTTGTTGATCCACGCGGCGCCGTCCGGAACGCGGAACCGTTCGACGATACCTCGGCCGTCGGGATCGGTAATGTTGAACAGTCCGGGTCCCCAGGTCCCGCTATCGTGTTGGCCGTGGACGGTGATGTCCCGCACTTCGAGGCGCTCGGAGGCGTACGTCTCGATCGTTCGGATCCCCGTGTCGGGGGCCCGCTGGTCGACGTCGAACCCTTCGAATCGAACGCGACCACCGGGTCTTGACGACACGCCGAGCCGGAAGAGACGATACCGCGGGCCATTGAACTCGTGAAAGTCCGCCGGAACCAGCGTCGCGTTCTCGCCGACGACGCCGAAGTTATCGAAACCGGTGAATCTGAACTGCTCGTCCATGAAGTATTCCCCTTCGGGAAACACGAGCAGTGTATTGTCATCTCGGAGTTTCTCGAGCACAGGCGTGATCGATTCCGAGCCAGTATCGTCCGCGCCAGCCTCGGTCACGTCCACGACGGTCGCGTAGTCGTCGTAGTAGTGTCCATACCGATCTGCGGACGCGGTGGCTGTTGACGTCAGTCCGATTCCGGCGGCACATGCCGCCACTGTTCCTCCCAGAAACCGACGTCTCGACTGTGTTTTCGAAGGTCCTCCCTCGGAAGACGGCTGACCGTCATTCCCCTCGACTAACCGAGAGCCACGAGAAACGTCACGATTCGAGCGCTGCATACCACTTCTATCCGACATTGAAAGTCACTTCGTTGTGAGTGATGATGGGGTCCAGTATCTATGGATTCGGATAGCAAGCTTTTAAGTGAGAATGCGATTCCTGTTATCGATAGGGGCATACAAGTCCTATTTTTGAAATGGTTTCCCAACATACAATTAGGAACGGGAATTAGCTGGGTGCAGACGACTCTTCGCCATTAGATGGACTTTAACAGCTCTTTAAATGCCGATATCGGGCTTGATCATTATACTGTATTGCAGTTATTTATCGTGAATTATCAATCAACGTAGTATTTGGAGGCGGCCGATCTATCCGTATTCGTCTGGCGCGCGATCGTTCTCGAGCGTCGCGGCGATCAGTTCGGAAACGGCGCGCCGTATCCGCTGGGAGACCGCCGAATCCGAGATATCGAGCCGACTAGCGAGATCGTCCTGCGTGGCCCCGCGTGGGACCTCAAAGTAGCCGGCGTAGTAGGCCATCGTGAGGATCTCGTGTTGTTGTTCGGTCAAGAAGTAGGTCTGCTCGTCGGAGACCGACGAGTCGTACAGGTGGTTCACGTGAAACGAGATGCCCCGATCGAGACACTGGCTCCGAAACGCCGACAGCACGTCGCGATCGGGGAGGTGAACCCGTGCGCACCAGCCACCCTCAGCGCTCGTGATTCGAAAGGCGAACAGGCCGGCTTCGGCACAGCGATCGGGAACGATCTCGAGATCGGTCTCGACGACGACGCGATAGATCGACCGATTCTCGAACGTCGCGACGCACGTCGCATTCGCGATGGTCGGATCCGCAGCCATTACCTCCTCGAGGGCCTCGTGCTCGTCGCCGAATGCGGAGACGAACTGGAGGCGTTGCTCGCCGGTCATCGCTCCGTACTCGTAGCGGAGCGTCACACCCGATCGGTGCTCGATCGTCGGCACTAACGGAAGCTCGTCGTGGACGAGGCGGATCGCTGCGATAAATCCCATTGAGAGATCGATGTCGTACACCGATATTGGCCCCAGCAACCCATACTTATAACGCGGGTAAGAGGGTTGTCGTAGGCCAAATCGACCCGCTCGGCTCGGTAGGGCAGACGAATTCTGTCAGTCAGTGCCGGCGCACCTGCGACTCACCGTGCGGGTGCGTCAGTACACCGTTCCAGCGGACCGTTCCATAGGAAGTATCGGCGCCGTTCAGAGCGTCGGCATACAGGACCGAGAGACGCGACCGAGTCGAGAATCACGAACCGTCCGGGTGGCGACACTGCGTCTCAGTTCATGTATCCGAGATCGGCCAGCCGGTCCGTCACGTCTCCGTCAGCTGCCGGTCTGTTCGTCTCCTCCCCCTCCTCGTACTCCGGATAGGACGTCGACTCGCCCGAATCAACGACGGGGACGACGGTGCCGTCCATGCGGTCGCTGTAGGGGACCCCCATCGCAGCCATGATCGTCGGCGCGACATCGAAGAGGTGCGCTCGCTCGAGCGCGGCGTCTTCGTCGATTCCCTCGCCCGCCGCGATGAAGACTCCGTCGAGCTTGTGGTTCCAGGGTTCGGCCGGGCTGAAGTAATCGCCCTCGCCTAGCTGCTCGGAGAGCATGTGTTCGAAGTCAGCGGGAATCGTGACGATGTCGACCGTCTCGTCGATTTCGTCACCGTGGAAGTACTGCTCGCGCGGCGCGACCGTCTCGAAGAACGGCTCGCCATCGGGCGTCTCGACGGCCTGTAGCATTCGAATGAGGCTCTCTCGGAGTTCCTCGTACTCCTCCGGTGGAACGACGCCGTTTGGCTCCCGGCCCTCGAGATTGATCCGAACGCCGAGTTCGGTCCGGGCACGAACGTAGGCCTCCGATTCGGCGAAGTCGACCTGTTCGTTCGCCGTTCGAGTGATTCCACCCGGCGCGTGCTCGATGGCGACGTCCGCAAGCCCGACCCGCTCGAGCGCGGTCCTGACCCGCCGGGCGGTAACGCCGAATCGCGCGGCGACAGACGCCGCGCGTGCGACCGTTCCCGGCTCCCACGTGTCGTACTCCTCGCCCTCGCGCAGGCGTCTGCGCATCGGCGTCCAGGACGGCATTCCCTTGCCGCCGGTCGTCGTCTCGAGGAACCCCACGTCGCGGAGGTACTCGTTGATCCGGAACTCGTAGCCGTCGTACGACCCCATCCCGTGGTCGCTCACGAGGAAGACGCGGTCCGGATCGCAGGCCTCGAGGATCGATGCGATCTGTTCGTCAGTCGCCTCGTAGACGGGATCGATGTGGCGTTTCTCGCCGCTGAGCTCGTGGAAGACCGTGTCCGTCTTCTGGAACTGGACGAACCCGAAGTCCGGGTCGAACTCGTCGGCGAGATAGCGAAACGCCTCCCCGCGCATCCGGACGAGATTCCGATACTCCTCGATCTTCGCGTCGTCCGAGAGCGAGTCGTCGTCACGCGTGTAGTTCGGATAGACGCGATACTCTCCAATCGCGTCGCGGACCTCCTCGAGGAGCCCGTCGGGATGGCACGGCGGATCCTCGGGGCCGAGGAATCCCGGGATGACCGCACCGTCGAACTCGTCCGGCGGGTGGGTGACCGGGGCGTTGACGACGACGCTCGAGCGGTCGTGTCGATCCAGCAGCGTCCACAGCGGATGCTCGTGGACGTCGTCGTTGCTCGTCACGTGCCAGTCGTAGCCGTCGTACCCGACGAAGCCGACCACGCCGTGTTTGCCGGGATTGACGCCGGTGTAGATCGACGGCCAGGCGCTCGGCGTCCACGGCGGGATCTGCGACTCGAGGGGCGCGGCTACTCCCGCCGAGCAGAGCCCTTCGATGGCCGGGATCCGATCGTCTTCGAACAGCCGCTCGAACACCGGCAGACAGCCCGCATCGATGCCGATGAGCAGCGTGTCCAGTCCGCTCGATTCGTTCGCGGTACTCCCCGTCGATGTCGCATCATCACGACGAAACGCCCGAGTCATCGTTTCTGTTGTCTGTTTATATCCAATAGTTTCGTTCGACCGCTGCCGTCGTCCCACGGCAGCAGTGTTGTTCGTTGCACCACGTATCTACATTCGACATAGAACACGGCACACTTCATTATCGATGCGTTAAAACCGACAGAGAGGCCCGAATACCGCGTATTTAACAACTGAACCGACCGATGGTCACGATCGGATTCCGGCCATGGTCGCGATCGCGGTCTCGAGGATGCCGACGGCATCGGCTTCCAGTCGTTCGGCTCTGGACTCGTCCCGTGCTTCGACCGTGAGCCGGACGACCGGTTCGGTACCGCTCGCGCGCAAGAGGACCCAGCCGTCGTCGACATCGACGTAGACGCCGTCGAGCGTGTCGACATCGTCGTATCGTTCGCTGACGCGATCGCGAACCTGATTCATCACCGCGATTTTCTCCTCGACCGAAACCGACGCGCGGCGGATCGGGTACGTCTCGACGCCGTCAACGAGCGACGAGAGCGGCCCGAGATCGGCAACGAGTTCCACGAGCTTGCACGCGGCGAGGGGGCCGTCCGGACACAGCGTTTCGTCCGGCCAGATCCAGGCGCCGCTCGGTTCGCCGCCGAAGACCACGTTTGGCTGCGTCGCGCGGTCGGCAACGAACGTGTCGCCGACCCGCGTTCGGCTCACCGACGCGCCCACGGCCGCCAGCGCGTCGTCGACCGCCATGCTCGTATCGACCGGCGCGGCGACCACGTCGCCGTCCGTCGCGGTCTCGCGTGCGAACAGGGCCAGGAGCACGTCTTTCGGGACGAACGAGCCGGTCTCGTCGACGGCTAGCATCCGATCGGCGTCGCCGTCGTGAGCGATCCCGACACTGGCGTCCGTCGCTTCGACGAGCGCGGAGAGGTCGCCGAGAGTCTCTCGAGTCGGCTCGCTCGGTCTCCCGGGGAAACGTCCGTCCCGCTGTCCGTTCAGCGTGACGACATCACAGCCCAGCTCCGAGAGCACGCGCGCGGTTATCCCCCCGGTCCCGTTCCCGATGTCGACGGCGACGCTCGGCGGGTCGTCGATCGACACGGACTCGGTTATCGCCGTCGCGTGTTGATCGGTCGAATCCTCGAGCGACTCGAGCGAGCCGTGTCCGTCCCAGGGCCGCAGGTCGTAGTCGCCCGCGTCGACTCGCGTCGCGATCGCGTCCCGCTGGTCGGAATCGAACGCCTTGCCCGACGCGGCCCAGAGCTTGATCCCGTTGTCCGGCGCGGGATTGTGCGAGGCCGTGACGACGATCCCCGCGTCCGCGTTCTCCCGCGGGACCGCCCTCGCAATCGTCGGCGTCGGCGCAACCCCCGCCTCGAGCACGTCCGCGCCACACTCGCGCAATCCAGCGGTCAACGCATCGGTCAGGACCCTGCCACTCTCTCGAGCATCTCGCCCGACGACGACGCGGTCGTAGCCGTCGGACGCGACGGCCCGACCGACCTCGAGCGCGAGCTCGGCCGTTATCTCCTCACCGACGGTTCCGCGGATACCACTCGTTCCGAACATAGTGACTATCCTCGAGACAGAAGGGATTACTATAGAGGTGTTAGACGAGTACGGTGTGTTCCCGTAAACGTTCTTGAACAGTGCCGTCTCTCGGTATACTACCGACGCGATGTCTGTGACGACGGCGATATCCTGTCAATCGTGTGGCGAACCCAAAAGATATCCGTGTGATTTCTCGGCCGAATTTATGTAAAAATATTGTCATAGTCCTGGGCAGATTCGAACTGCCGTCATGGGCTCCAAAGGCCCATATGATTGGCCACTACACCACAGGACTTTGCCTTCAATACGGAGTTATCGACAGAACGGCTTATGAGTTATTGTTTGCACCGGGACTAAGCGGGGGAGAGTTCGTCGATCATTTCAATTTCAGCATACCGATGGCAGCTTCTACAGAGACAAATGACGTTATCAAGCGTATGTGCGAGTTGCGGATCATTGAAGGTCCGTACCGGTACAATATGGTGGACATCCGGCTCGTGACCGATCTCTTTACGGGTGATGCCACAGTGTTGGCACGTGTGATCGTCCCGTTTCAGAGCTTTCCGCCTTACCTCTCTCCATCGACCATTGTACGCGTTTTCAGTGTTTTCCCATTGGTCGGATAGCCAGTGGCTGAGACAGTTTTGGCTACAAAACCGAACTGGCTCTCGATCCGCTTTTGACTGGAGAACGGACGATATTCGTCCGCACCACTCACAGACTTTCTTTACTCGCTCTATGTCGTGGTATTCGTAATACGGTGTACCGAGAAATTCATCGGTGTTCTCGACGCAATCCGAACAGTATACCCCAGGCTTGTTCGATGGATAATAGTCGAATGTCGAACCACAGCGATTACATGAGGCGGTTTCCGTTCCACCCTTCCAGTTGCCATTATGTTCGCCCCCGTTGGGGTTGCAATCGTCACAGAACTCACGCCGCGATTTCGGGTCGTAGAACTCGGATTCACACCCGGAACACGTTCGGTTCGGAAGCGAGTTATCGTGGACTTTGGTATGGTGCTGACGCATTCCCCGTTCGGTGTTCAGTGACTTTCCACATGTCGGACAGTCCATAAGTCCTATCGGTTCTGTAGGGGAATAAATGCCATCCAACCGCGGTGAAAGTAATCAGAACAAGCGGTGAAACAACGTCGAACTTGTCCGGAGGAGGCATACCAACGATGGAGTGCCTGTCCGTGACGAGTCCAACTAAAGGTAGCCTTCCTCGGCCAGCCGCTCGAGCCCCTCCTCGAGCCGTTCCTCGCTCGCCGCATACGAGATTCGCGCGTAGCCGGGCGTCCCGAACGCGCTCCCCGGCACGGTCGCGACGTGGGCGTCCTCGATCGCGCCCTCGCACCACGCCTGATCGTCATCAGCAACGGGGAGCATCATGTAGAACGCGCCCTCCGGCACTGCGACATCGACGTCGTGCTCGGCGAGCAAGTCGACGACCAGATCGCGGCGCTCTTCGAACGCGTCGGTCATCTCGGTGACGGCGTCCTCGGTCTCGAGCGCCTCGAGGCCGGCGTGCTGGACGAAGTTGACGGCGGAGGAGACGGAGTGACTGTGGAGTTTGCCGGCCTGATCGATCAGCTCCTCGGGGCCGGCGAAGTAGCCCAGTCGCCAGCCGGTCATCGAGTAGGCCTTCGAGAAGCCGTTGACGGTGACGGTGCGGTCTGCCATCCCCTCGAGCGTGCCGAGACTCGTCGGTTCGACGCCGTAGGTAATCTCCTTGTAAATCTCGTCGGAGATGACGGTGATGTCGTGTTCGACGGCAAGGTCGCGGACGCCTTCGAGCGCCGCGTCGGAGTAGACGGCACCGGTCGGGTTCGACGGCGAGTTGACGATCAGCAGCTTCGTTTCGTCGGAGACCGCGGCCGCGAGGTCGTCGAGTGCGGGCTCGAGCCGGAAGTCGGAGTCCGAAAGGTCGACGCGCGTGAGATCCCCACCGGCCATTTTCACCATGGCCTCGTAGGATACCCACGCGGGGTCGAGCAGGGCGACTTCGTCGCCCTCTCCGACGAGCGCCTGGACGATTTCGTACAGTGCCTGCTTCGCGCCGGGTGTGACGATGATCTCGTCCGTGCTATGATCGAGCCCGTCGTCGGCCAGCTTGTCGGCGATCGCCTCGCGCAGCTCGAGGATGCCGGCGGAGGTGGTGTAGCCGGTGTGGCCGGCGTCCATCGCGTCCTTGCCGGCCTCGACGATGTTCTCGGGTGTGGGGAAGTCGGGTTCGCCGACGCTCAGGTCGACGACGTCTGCGCCGTCGGCCTCGAGTTCGGTGGCGAGCGCGGAGATGGCAAGCGTTGCGGACGGTTCGACTCGGCTGACGCGGTCGGTGAATTCCATCGTCATTGTGGATCTAGTCTGAATCGGCAGCACTGGGGTCGGGGAGTTCGTCAACGAGATCGAGCGCGCCGTCGACGGCTTTCGCCGCGTTTGCGACGCGTTCGCGCGCCTCGGCGGCGGACATCCCGGGGCCGGTCACGCCGAGGGTTACGGGCGTATCGCGCTCGAGACTCACGTCAGTGAGTCCCTGGGCGGTAGCGTCCGTGATCACCTGGTCGTGGTCGGTATCGCCGGTGATGACCGTCCCGATAACGGCCACCGCGTCGACGTCCTCGCGGCGCGCGAGCCGGTCGGCCGCCAGCGGCGCGTCGTAGACTCCCGGGACGCGGACCGTCTCGTACACCTCGGCGCCCGCGGCGGTGGCTGCCTCGAGCGCTTCCTGCTCCATCTGCTCGGTGATCGGACGGTTGAATTCCGCGACCACCAGTCCGAGCGCGGTCATAGACGAGCGGTGGAGAGGGCGGGTAAAAGAGGTACCGTTCTCGGGTGGCCGCGTACCGACACGTTGCCACCGGATGAGTGTCCAGTCCGTTCAATTGCGATGTCGGCTTCCTCCCGTTTAGCGACCTCACCCACTGTTTTCGCTCTGCACCACGACGTCGCCGTTGGTCGTGTCGACTCGCAGTCGACGTGTCCCGTCACCGAGCGTCACCTCGATCGAATCCTCGCTCGTGGCCTCCGAATCGTCGAACCCCTCGAGCGAGACCGCTCCGTTCGTCGTCGAGAGGCTGACGGTCGCGTCGAGCGAGGGAGGTGCGCGAACGGTGACCGCACCGTTGGTGCTCTCGGCCGTCAGATCGCCGTCGCCATCCGCGACCGTGATGTCGATGTCGCCGTTGGTTGTGTCCGCGCGAACGTCGCCGTCGACGCCGGTCACCCGAACCGACCCGTTGGTACTGTCGGCGACCAGTGCCCCGTCGACCCCCTGGACGTCGATCTCGCCGTTGGTCGTGTCAGCCGTCAGCTCGCCGGTCACGTCTCGTACCTCGACATCACCGTTCGTCGTCGCCGCACGAGTCACCCGAACGCCGTCGGGAACCGTCGCCTCGAGGTCAAGTTTCGGGTCGGGACCGAACAGGAACGGGACGTCCTCTTGTTGCGTTTCGACCGTGAGACGTCCGTCGTCGCGACTGGTCTCGATCGACAGCGACTCGAGGGCGTCCTCGGTGGGGGCCGCCTTGTGACCCCGAAGCTCGACTGTGTCACCCTGTTTGCCCTCGACGGTGATCGACCCGTTCTCGGCCGAGAGTGAGAGCGAGCTGAGATCGTCGGTCTCGTACGTTTCCGTTACGGTCTCCGTTTCACCTCGTCCCGTCGCGAGACAGCCGGCGACCGACGCGAGTACACTCAGTCCCCCTCCGGCGAGCACTCGACGTCGTGAGACGCTCGATTTCATATTCCTATCCGTGGCTTGCCACATAGATATATAATACTGTCCGATTTCCGAGGTGGGCACTCTGCACGAAGGTTTTTATAGGAAAGCGAAGCCGCTACCCCGTCTCTCGATCGACGGCCCATTTGAGAATTCTTAAGCGCGGGCGACGAGAATCGACGCGCATGACGACGCTACGGACGCCGGGACCGACGATCGGCGTAGTCGGCGGGGGACAGCTCGGGCGGATGCTCGCCGAAGCGGCCGTGCCGCTGGGCATCGAGGTGGTCGTGCTCGATCCGACGCCGGACTGTCCCGCCGCGCCGGTGGCTCGCGACCAGATCGTCGCCGGGTTCGACGACGAGGCGGGAATCCGCGAACTCGCCGCGCGCGCCGACGTCCTCACGTTCGAAATCGAACTCGCGGATCAGGACGTGATGGAGCGGGTGAGCGACGACACTGGCACACCCGTTCACCCGAAGCCGGCGACGCTCGAGACCATTCACGACAAACTCGTTCAGAAACGCGACCTCGAGGACGCCGGTGTTCCGGTGCCGCCGTTCCGCGCGGTCGAGGACGCCGACGACGTCCGCAGGGCGATCGACGACTACGGCGCGCCGGTGATGTTGAAGGCCCGCACCGGGGGCTACGACGGGCGCGGGAACGTCCCCGTCGAGTCGAAAGCTGACGCCGAAGACGCCCTCGAGTCAGTCGCCGGCCCGGCGATGGTCGAGTCGTTCGTCGACTTCGAGCGCGAGGTGTCCGTCATCGCGGTTAAGGGCGAGGACGAAATCGCAACCTTCCCGATCGGGGAAAACATCCACGAGGACGAAATCCTTCGGGAGACCGTCGTTCCGGCGCGCTCGAGCGAGGCCGTTACCGAGCGCGCTCACGCGGTCGCGCGCGACGTGCTCGAGGTGATGGACGGGCGGGGCGTCTACGGAATTGAGTTGTTCGAAACGCGCGAGGGCGAAATCCTGCTCAACGAGATCGCGCCGCGCCCGCACAACTCGGGTCACTGGACGATCGAGGGTGCCCAGAGCTCGCAGTTCGAACAGCACGCGCGGGCGGTGCTGGGTTGGCCGCTCGGTTCGACCGAGCTGCGTTCGCCAACCGTTCTGACGAACCTGCTGGCTGACGTCGACGAGGAACGACGCGCGGAGTTAAGCGACATCGACCACGTCCTCGAGACGCCCGCCGCGCATCTCCACTGGTACGGCAAGCGGCAAGCCCGACCGCTGCGCAAGATGGGCCACGTCACCGTCTCGGGCGAGACCGAGGACGCCGACGTCGAAGCGCTACTGGAGGTCGCGCGCGACCTCGAGGAGCGTGTGACGTTCCGGACGTAGCCAGTCAACTGCGGGTCGTCCCGCTCGCTCGGTCCGTTTGCCACTGTTTCAAGTCACTCGCCCGACCACCACCAGCTATGAGCGACAGCGTCAGCGAACTGATCGAGCGCCTGGACCGCGAGGCCGAACAGGATCGCCCGTCCGAGGAAACCCCGGACGTCGGGATCGTCATGGGCAGCGACTCCGACCTCGAGACGATGATGACCGGCGGGACGCGCCGGGGTGCCTACGACGCGTTCGTCGAGGAACTCGGCTTCGCCGAGCAGACCGACTTCGAGAACCCGCCCGCGGAACGGTTCACGTTCGAAACCTACGTGACCTCGGCTCATCGAACGCCGGACTTAATGACGACTTACGCGGAGGCGGCCGAAGAGCGGGGCCTCGACGTAATCATCGCCGGTGCGGGCGGGAAATCTGCGGATCTCCCGAACATGACCGCATCGATCGCGTATCCGCTGCCGGTGATCGGCGTTCCGGTCCAGGAGAAGTCCGTCGACAGCGTCATCGGGATGCCCACGGGAGCGCCGCTGGTCGCGGTCGACGCCGGCAAGTCCTTTAACGCCGCGCTGTCGGCCGCCCAGATTCTCGCCCGCCAGCACGAGTCGGTTCGTGACCGACTCGTCGCCTACCACGAAGATCTGCGCGAGGGCGTCGGGGACGTCTCTCGAGAACTCCACGACTCCGGGACGCCGGCGTTCCGGGACCGAGATCGGTAAGCCTCGGGACCGGTATCGGTGAACTCCGAGACCGGGATCAGTACCGTCGCCCGTACCGAGGGGAGGATATTCCGCGTGTCTCTGACACTGTGAGCGGTGCTCCCGGTCGCGCTTCCAGTCGAGCGACCGACTCGGCTGCGTGGCAGAAATTACCGCCGTACGCGGCGCGTCGTGGTTGATTTCGGCCTCGAGTAATACCGTATTACCGATCCGTTCACCCGACACATAGCTATATATAGTATACGGTGATTATTTACGAGGATCTATTCGCTCTGAACTCCCTCTCTGGCCCGTGTTTCCCCGAAAAATGAAGAATCAACCCTTATGTGCGTGCGGTTTGAAGCCTCGAACGTTACCGAGATGAATGATTGGATCGCTATCGGGGCGCTGGCACTCGTCGGAGTACTGATACCGTTCAGCATGATGGCGGTATCGTACCTCCTGCGACCCACCGTGCCCGAAACGAGCAAACGCGCCACCTACGAGAGTGGCGAGATTCCGACCGGCGGAACGCGCATCCGGTTCAATATTCAGTACTACATGGTTGCGCTTCTGTTCGTCATCTTCGATATCGAGGCCGTCCTCCTGTTCCCGTGGGCGGTCGCCTATCAGGATGCGCTCGCGGCGGAGGAAATCTCGCTCGTCAGTGCGCTCGGGCCGATGCTATTGTTCGTCGCCATCCTGCTCGTCGGACTCGCGTGGGCATGGCGCAACGGTGCAGTACAGTGGGCACAGACCGCTCGCCAGCTGGAAACTGACAGACAATGAGTAGCGAACAACCACGCCAGCAAATCTACGACAGCACCGCACCGTCGTCGGACACCCGCGACTCGCGGATCGGTGAGGGTGCCGACGACCGCTTCAACTCCAAGCTTCGCGAGGCCTTCGGTTCGACGCCGTTCATCCTCACGAAGTTCGACAAGTTCATGAACTGGGTGCGGGGCAACTCCATGTTCATGCTCCAGTTCGGAATCGCGTGCTGCAGCATCGAGATGATGCACACGTACGCGATCAAACACGATCTGGATCGCTTCGGAGCCGGCGTTCCGCGCGCCTCGCCCCGACAGGCCGACGTGATGATCGTCCCCGGGACGATCGTCTCGAAGTTCGGTCCCCGCATGAAGCGGGTCTACGACCAGATGCCCGAACCCAAGTTCGTCGTCGGCATGGGCTCGTGTACCATCTCCGGCGGCCCCTTCCAGGAGGGCTACAACGTCGTCAAGGGTGCCGAGGAGATCATCCCCATCGACATCCACGTCCCCGGCTGCCCGCCACGGCCGGAGGCCCTCGTCTACGGCATCGTCAAACTCCAGGAGCGGATCCGCAACGGCGAGTCGACGCCAGTCGTCGTCAAACCGTACGAACTCGAGGAGTTCGGCGACCTGCCGGAGGACGAACTCGTCCAGAAACTGGCAAGCGAGATCGACGAGGACGACCTCGTCATGCGCTACAACTGGGCTGATTCGCCATGAGTACGGGACTCGAGCGAGGACAGCAGCCGCCGGTCGAGGTATCGGAAGATGACCTCGCGGCGCTGATCGATGATCGTGCGCTCGCACGCGACGATCATCTGAACGCGCCCGGGTTCGTTATCCGGCCCGACGACGTCCAGGATGTCCTCACGGACCTGCGTGACGAGGCGGGGTTCGATCACCTCGCAAATCTCACCGCACAGGAGTACGCCGATCGGTACGAATCGATCTACCACCTCCGGAAGTATGCGGATCCGACCCAGGAGGTCTCGATCGTCGTCCCGACGACCACCGATAACCCGGTCAGTCAGACCGCCGAACCGGTCTTCCGGACGGCCGACTGGCACGAGCGGGAAGCCTTCGACCTCGTCGGCATCGACTACGAGGGCCACCCCGATCCGCGTCGGATCCTCCTGCCCGAGACCTGGCAGGGCCATCCGCTCTCGCGGGGCTACGATCAGGAGAAACCGCAGCTCGTGACCCTCTCTGAGCACGCCAATCCGGTCCAGCCGGATCACCACGACGACGAGTCGGATACGATGTTCCTCAACATCGGCCCCCACCATCCGGCCACCCACGGCGTGCTCCACATCGAGACGGTGCTGGACGGCGAGACGGTCGTCGATGTCGATCCCGACATCGGCTATCTGCACCGCTGCGAGGAGCAGATGTGCCAGCAGGGGACCTACCGTCACCAGATCATGCCCTACCCGGACCGCTGGGACTACGTCTCGGCGGGCCTGCTCAACGAGTGGGCCTACGCGCGCACGGCCGAGGACCTCGCGGATATCGAGGTCCCCGAGTACGCCCAGGTCATCCGGACGATGAGCGCCGAGATGTGCCGGATCGCCGCGCACATGCTCGCGCTGGCCACGTTCGCGCTGGACGTCTACGGCGACTTCACCGCCATCTTCCAGTACGGCATGCGCGACCGCGAGGTCATTCAGGACATCCTCGAGGACCTGACCGGTCAGCGGCTCATGTTCAACTACTTCCGGCTCGGCGGGGTCGCCTGGGACCTGCCGGAACCCCGCGAGGAGTTCTTCGAGAAGACGCGAGACTTCCTCGACGGACTCCCCGCGAAGGTCGACGAGTACAACGACCTGCTGACCGGCAACGAGATCTTCCAGATCCGGACCCACGACACCGGTATTCTCGAGCCAGAGGTCGCCAAACAGTACGGCTGTACGGGTCCAGTCGCGCGGGGCTCGGGCATCGATTACGACCTCCGTCGCGACGACCCTTACGGCTACTACGAGAACCTCGAGTGGGACGTCGTCACCGAGGACGGCTGTGACAACTACAGCCGCGTCCTCGTGCGCATGCAGGAGGTCGAGGAGTCCGCGAAAATCATCGAGCAGTGTCTCGACCTGCTCGAGGACTGGCCCGAAGACGAGCGGACGGTCCAGAGCAACGTCCCGCGGACGCTGAAACCCGACGCGGACACGGAGGTGTATCGCGCCGTCGAAGGGGCGAAGGGCGAACTCGGCATTTACATTCGCTCGGACGGGACGGACAAGCCGGGCCGGTTCAAGATCCGGAGTCCGTGCTTTCACAACCTCTCGGCGCTACCAGAGATGGCCGAAGGCGAGTACGTTCCCGACCTGATCGCGTCGCTGGGCAGCCTCGATATCGTGCTCGGGGAGGTGGACCGGTAAGATGTCCGGCGTGGCGTCCGTCCCGCTGCAGGATACCGTCTTGCTTCCCGAGCGGTTGGGGAACCTGACGGGGCTCGACCAGTTCGGGCTCGCCGGCGAACTGCTTGCGACCCTCGTCGGGGCAATATTCGTCGGCTCCCTGATGCTCACGATGACCGCGCTCGCTGGCCCGTGGGCGAAGCGGAAGATTACCGCCTCTTTCACGGATCGAATCTCGATCAATCAGATCGGTCCCGCCGGAATCGGGATCATCATCGCCGACGCCGTTCGGATGCTCTCGAAGGAGTTGATCGTTCCCGAGAACGTGGATCGACCAGCGTGGGATCTCGCGCCGATCGTCGTCGTCTCCTCGGCCCTGCTTGGCTTTGCCGTCATTCCGATGGGCAACGGGATCCAACTCGCGGACCCCGAAGTCGGACTCGCGTACGTCTTCGCGATCTCGGGAATCGCGAGCCTCGGACTGGTGATGGCCGGCTACGCGTCGGCGAACAAGTACTCCCTGATCGGGGGACTTCGCGCGGTGGCACAGAACATCGCCTACGAGATCCCGCTGGTCGTCACCGGGATGTCGATCGTGATCTTCGCCGGCACGCTGCAGATGGGCGAAATCGTCGCGGCCCAACACGAGACGCTGATCGAGATCGCCGGGATATCGATTCCGACGTGGTATGCGTTTGTCAACCCCTTCGCGTTCGTCCTGTTCCTCGTCGCGAACTTCGCGGAAGTCGGCCGTAATCCCTTCGACACGCCGGAGGCACCGACCGAGATCGTCGCTGGCTACCAGACCGAGTACTCCTCGGTCTACTTCGTGCTGATCTACCTCGGGGAGTTTCTCCACATCTTCCTCGGCGGCGCGATCATCGCGACGATCTTCCTCGGCGGACCGGCCGGGCCGATCCTGCCGGGCATCGTCTGGTTCCTCATCAAGATCTGGGCGGTGTTCTTCTTGACCCAGTGGCTCCGTTCGGCGGTGCCACGCGTCAGAATCGATCAACTGATCGAGATCGGCTGGAAGGGGCTGCTGGTCCTTTCGTTCGCCAATCTCGTCCTGACCGCGGTAATCGTGGGGCTGCTAGCATGATCGGGATACTCAAATCGATGGCAACGACGATGAAGCACGCACTGGACGGCTCCACCTTCACGGTGGAGTACCCGGAGACCGCACCCGACGTCTCGCCGCGCTTTCGCGGCGTTCACAAGTTCAGTCAGGAACGGTGTATCTGGTGTCGGCAGTGCGAGAACGTCTGTCCGAACGATACGATCCAGATCGTGATGGACGACCAGCGAAACGGCGAACAGTATAACCTCCACATCGGGCAGTGCATCTACTGCCGGCTCTGCGAGGAGGTCTGTCCCGTCGACGCCATCCTGCTCACGGAGAACTTCGAGTTCACCGCGGACACGAAACACGATTTCGTCTACAACAAAGAGCAGTTGAAAGCGGTACCGTGGTACAAGGACATCGACCCACTCGCCGCACGCGAACCCGACCGGGGCGCGTGGGTCGGCGAGGGTGAGGGGGAGGTCGACTACCAGTAACGGGTCCGCCCGTCCCGCAAACGGGCACTATCAACAACCATGAACTACGAGCTGATCGCGTTCGCGCTGTTCGCCATCGTGACGCTGGCCAGCGCGGTGGGTGTCGTGCTCATGCAGGACCCGTGGCATTCGGCGCTCCTGCTTGGCGTAGCGTTGCTCAGCGTGGCGGTCCACTACGTGATGCTGGCGGCCGAATTCGTCGCCATGATGCAGATCCTCGTCTATGTGGGCGGGGTCCTCGTCCTCATCACGTTCGCCGTCATGCTGACCGAGCGCGACGACGCCGACGCAGACGAGGTGGTACAGGCATGACGACCGGTCCGAAACTTCGACTCGGCAAGACGCTGGTTCCGGGGCTGCTCGCCGTCGGTCTCTTCGGCGTGATGGCGCTCATCACGCTGAACACGGCCTTCGAGCCGATGACCCAGGCCGCGGGGGCCGGCTTCCCCGACGACGTCTCGATCACGGCCGAACTCGGCTACGCGCTGTTCGGCTTCGACTCGCTACAGGAAATCGGCGGCACGGAACCGTTCCTCGCCGCCGTCTTGCTCGTCGCGATCGCACTCGACGCCGCGCTCGACGCCTCACTCGTCCTCGCAAAGCGCGAAGAGGAGGGCGAACCCGTTGCCGCGCTCTCGAGCACCGGCGAGGCCTCGAGCAGCGAGACGGGTCCTGAGCCGGCCGTCACCGACGGCGGGGCTGACGGTGGGACAGCCGAGACGGGAGGTGGAAATCGATGACCGTCGACGTGCAGTACTACGTGCTGCTGTCGATGGCAGTGTTCTGTATCGGTCTCTTCGGCGTGCTGACGCGTCGCAACGCACTGTTGTTCCTGATGTCCGTCGAACTCATGTTGAACGCGGCGAATATCAATTTGATCGCGTTCGCGTTCTATCACGGCAACCTCACGGGGCAGTTGTTCGCGCTCTTTACGATGGCGCTCGCCGCCGCCGAGGTGGCCGTCGGACTCGGGATCATTCTGGTGTTGTACCGCAACTTCCATGACGTTGACGTCACGGTACCGACGACCATGAGGTGGTAAGATGGCCGCAATAGCAACAGATCCGTTCGGATTCGCACCGGCGATCGCAGTGTTCCCGCTCGTGGCCTTCGTGGTCACGCTCGTCTTCGGGACGTACATGCCGAAGAAGGGCGCGTTCGCGGGCATCATCGCGACGGCGGGCTCGCTCGTCGTTTCGCTCGTCATGTTCGCAGCCGTGACGGGCGGCGAGACGCATCAGACGACGCTCTACGAGTGGACGAACGGTGCGGCCCAGAGCGCAACCGGCGTCGAGACGATCGCATTCAGTTTCGGCATCCTGATCGATCCGCTCTCGGCGCTCATGCTGGTGATCGTCTCGCTGGTCGCCTTGCTCGTCCACGTCTTCAGTCTCGGGTATATGAACGCCGAAGGGGAGACCGGACTGCGGCGCTACTACGCCGAACTCGGCCTCTTTACCTTCAGCATGCTCGCGTTCGTCTTCGCGGACAACCTGCTGATGGCGTTCATGTTCTTCGAGCTCGTCGGGCTCTGTTCGTACCTGCTGATCGGATTCTGGTTCCGCACGGAATCCGCCCCCTCGGCCGCGAAGAAGGCGTTCCTTGTCACCCGCTTCGGTGACTACTTCTTCCTGGTCGGGGTCGTCGCCATCGCGGCGACGTTCGGTACGGTCGGCTTCGCTGGCGAAGAGTCGTTCGTCACTGCCGCAGAAACGGCGATCGACGACGGCGCGACGCTGTTCGGCTTCGACGCCGAGACCTGGGTGACGATCACGGGGCTGCTCGTACTTGGCGGGGTGCTGGGCAAGTCCGCGCAGTTCCCCTTCCACACCTGGCTGCCCGACGCCATGGAGGGCCCGACGACCGTCTCCGCGCTCATTCACGCAGCGACGATGGTCGCGGCCGGGGTCTACCTGGTCGCTCGCATGTTCGGCTACTACGCGCTGTCCCCGACCGCGCTGGCGATCATCGCCTTCGTCGGCGGCTTCACCGCCTTGTTCGCCGCGACGATGGCCGTCGTCAAAGACGACATCAAGCAGGTGCTGGCGTACTCGACGATCAGCCAGTACGGCTATATGATGCTCGGACTGGGCGTCGGTGGCTACGTCGCCGGGGTCTTCCACCTCATGAACCACGCCTTCTTCAAGGCACTCCTGTTCCTCGGTGCCGGTGCCGTCATCATCCTCATGCACCACGAGCAGGACATGTGGGAGATGGGCGGGCTGAAGGACAAAGCGCCCGTCGTCTACTACACCTTCCTCGCCGGCGCGCTCGCGCTCGCGGGGATCGTCCCCTTCTCGGGCTTTTGGTCGAAAGACGAGGTGCTGTTCGACGCATTGGCAGTCGGCCTGGCGGAGCCGGTCATCCTCGCGGCCTACGCGATGGGACTGATCGCTGTCTTCTTCACCGGCTTCTACACCTTCCGGATGGTCTTCCTGACCTTCCACGGCGAGCCCCGCTCCGACACGGCCGAGGAACCTCACGCGGTCGGCTGGGCCGTCAAGGTCCCGCTGCTCGTACTCGGGACGCTCGCGGCCGTCGTCGGCTTTGCGAACCTCGCGCCCGTTGCGAGCCTGCTCGACCTCGATATCACCTTCCTCGAGTTCTGGCTCGACGGCGAGTACGGCTCCATCGAGGGACTGACCTATCACGCCTACCACGAGACGGTGGCCTTCGAAGAGAGCTACATCGGATCGGAGACTACCACGATGCTGTTGAGCGCCGGACTGTCGCTCGGTCTCGCACTGGCCGGCGCGTTCACCGCGCACACGCTGTACAACGTCCCCGAACCGTCGCGTCACACGCAGAAGCTCGGCGGCGCGTACCGCGTCCTCAAGAGCAACTACTACCAAGACGAGTACCAGGTCTGGCTCGCCGAAGGCTTCACGCTCCAACTGGCTCGAGCGGCCGATCGGTTCGACCAGACCGTCATCGACGGGGTCGTCAACGGGACCTCAACGATCAGTCTGTTCGGCAGCGATCGGATGAAACGGCTCCAGACGGGTATCGTGACTAACTACGCGGCGCTGTTGGTGGGCGGGTTCATCGGCTTACTACTCGTCCTCGGCTATCTCGGAGGGTGGTTCGCATGATGATCGAAACACTGATCGCAGTCGCACTGATCGGCGCGCTGGTGACGTTCGTCGCGCCGAATCGCATCGCCGGCAAACTCGCCTTCGCCATCAGCCTCGTGCCGGCGGCCCTGTCCCTGTGGCTGTTCGCCGCGTTCGACGGCAGCGGGAACGCCCTGCTCGACGGGGAACTGGCGTTCGAATCGCAGGCGGCGTGGCTCGAGATCGGCGGACGGTCGATCTCGTGGTTCGTCGGCATCGACGGGATCAGCATGCCGCTGGTCGTTCTGACGACGATCCTCTGTACGCTGGCGATCGTGAGTTCGTGGACGCCGATCGACGAGCGCGAGTCCCAGTTCTACGGGCTCATCCTCTTCATCGAGGCGATGCTGCTCGGCGTCTTCACCGCGCTCGACTTCTTCCTCTGGTTCGTCTTCTGGGAGGCGGTCCTGATCCCAATGTACCTGCTGATCGGGATCTGGGGCGGCCCGCGCCGGAAGTACGCCGCGATCAAGTTCTTCGTCTACACGAACGTGGCGTCGCTGGTGATGTTCGGTGCCTTCATCGCGCTCGTCTTCGGGCTCGGTGACTCGGTCACCTCCTTCGCGCTGCCCGAGATCGCGACGGCGATGCTCGAGGGCGGCCCCGAGGGGCTCTTCGGCCTCGGCGGGACGGCGCTCGCCTCGGTCGTCTTCGTCGCGATGTTCCTCGGTTTCGCGGTGAAGGTGCCGATCGTGCCGTTCCATACGTGGCTGCCCGACGCCCACGTGGAAGCGCCGACGCCGGCCTCGATACTGCTGGCCGGCGTTCTGCTGAAGATGGGGACCTACGCCCTGCTCCGATTCAACTTCACGATGTTCCCGGAGCAAGTCGAGATCTACGCGGTCCCGATCGCTGCGATCGCCGTGATCAGCGTCATCTACGGCGCGATGCTCGCACTGGCCCAGACGGACCTGAAGCGGATCGTCGCCTACTCTTCCGTCTCGTCGATGGGCTACGTCATCCTCGGCCTAGTCGCCTACACCCAGTTCGGGGTCGGCGGGGCGACGTTCCAGATGGTCTCCCACGGCCTGATCTCCGGGCTGATGTTCATGGCCGTCGGCGTTATCTACAATGCGACACACACTCGCATGGTCACCGACATGTCTGGGATGGCCGACCGAATGCCGATCGCGGTCGGCATCCTCATCGCCGGTGCCTTCGGCTACATGGGATTGCCGCTGATGAGCGGCTTCGCCGCGGAGTACTTCATCTTCTTCGGCTCTTTCGGCTCCGAACTGCTCGAGTATTCGGCGCTGTTCACGTCGATCGCGATGTTCGGTATCGTCATCGTCGCGGGCTACCTGCTCTTTGCGCTCCAGCGGACGGTATTCGGCCCGTATCAACTCGAGACCGACTACGAGGTCGGCCGCGCACCAGTCCACGACGTCGCGTCGATGGTCGTCCTGCTGGGACTCATCATCGCCCTCGGCGTGGCCCCCGACCTGATCTTCGATATGATAACCGACGCAATCGATCCGATCGTCCAGGGAGGTGATCTCTGATGGCGGTCCTCGAACTTCCCGAGTGGACGGCACTCGCACCGGCACTGATCCTGGCGGGGACGGCACTCGTCTTGTTCCTGTTCGACAGCATCAACCCGCGTTCGACGAACCGCACGCTGCTCGCCGGCACCGCCGTCGCCGGATCGCTGTCGTCGCTGGCCGTCGCCGTCTGGTTTACCGCCGCCGGCGTCGGGGCGACCGGGATCGACAACTACGGCGTCATCGATATCATGGACGGCCAGTTCGTCGTCGATCAGCTGGCGCTGTACTTCATGATCATCATCGCGGTCGTCACCGCCCTCGTCACGGTCGCGAGCTACGATTACCTGCGAGATCACACCTATCAGGCCGAGTATTACTCGCTGATCATCCTCGCGGCGACCGGCATGTCCATGATGGCCGCGTCGAACAGTCTGGTGACGATCTTCATCGCACTCGAGCTGACGAGCCTGCCGTCGTACGCGCTCGTCGCGATCTTGAAGGACAACCGCGGCAGCGTCGAAGCGGGCCTGAAGTACTTCCTGATCGGGGCGCTCTCGTCGGCGATCTTCGTCTACGGCGTCTCGCTGGTCTACGGCGCGACCGGCTCGCTGCAACTCGAGGCGATCGCGACCGGTCTCGAGAACGCAGGAGAGATGGGCGGCCTGCTTGGACTGGGTATCCTCATGCTGATCGGCGGGATCGCCTTCAAGACCGCGAGCGTTCCCTTCCACTTCTGGGCACCCGAAGCCTACGAGGGCGCGCCAGCGCCGATCTCGGCGTTCCTTTCCTCGGCCTCGAAGGCCGCCGGCTTCGTGCTCGCTTTCCGCGTGTTCACGACGGCGTTCCCGCTCGAGGCGACGACCGCCGTCATCGGCGTCGACTGGACGTGGGCGTTCGTTATCCTCGCGATCGTCACGATGACGGTCGGAAACTTCGCGGCGGCGACCCAGGAGAACGTCAAGCGGATGCTCGCCTACTCCTCGATCGGTCACGCTGGCTACGTGCTGATCGGGCTAGCGGCCCTCTCGACCGGGGCCGGCGAACGAGTCATGGGCGCGGCCATGATGCACCTGCTGGTCTATGGCTTCATGAACACGGGGGCGTTCCTGTTCGTCGGCCTGGCGGAGTACTGGGGCGTCGGCCGCACCTTCGAGGACTACAGCGGCCTCGCGAAACAGGCACCCTTCGCCTGCGCCGCGATGGCGGTCTTCATGTTCAGCCTCGCGGGTATCCCGCTGTTCGGCGGCTTCTGGAGCAAGTACCTCCTGTACACCGCGACGATCGAGGCGGCCGCGGACAACACGGCTCTGCTCCTCGTCGCCGCCGCGCTCGTCGTCAACAGCGCGCTCTCGCTGTACTACTACTCGCGGCTGGTCAAGGCGCTCTGGATCGAGGACCCGATCGTCGATCGGGATCGACTCGCCCAGCCGACCGGGCTCTACGCGGCGATCATCGTCGCCGCAGTGATCACGGTCCTCATCCTGCCGGCGTTCGACCCGATCGCCAACGCTGCGACCGAGGCGGCGGCCGCGGTCATCGCGTAGTCGCCCGACAGGAGACCCGGTAGCTTTTAGCCCTCGGGGTTGCAAGCCGCGGCAAATGGTTTTTCGGCTCGTGCTCGGTTGCGGAACCGTCTGCCGTCAGGTGACCGACCAAGTCGCCGAGCGCGACGGCCGCGTGCTCGTCATCACCAACGACGAGAGCGTCGTCGAGACGTTGCGCGACGAGAGCGTGCCGTCTCGGAGCGCGGATCCGGCCGATCCCGCCACCATCGCGAACGTCGACACGCCGGACGTGATCTTCGTTGGGAGCGACCGAACCGACGTCAATCGGGCCGCGCTCGAGGCCGCGCGCGAGCGGTTTCCCGATGCCATGATCGTGGCCTATCTGGGCGGTAACGCGACGGCCGCCGACCGCGACCGGTTTGCGGCCCGCGCGGATCGGATCGTCGACCCGACGGACGCGATGGCCGACCGCGCAGTCGACGGGACGGCGAGCCCGTCCGCCGAAGCGGCGATTGAACTCCGGGAGCGGCTGGGTCGGATCGACGGCCGGCTGGCGGTCGTGGCCCACGACAATCCGGACCCGGACGCGATCGCGAGCGCGGTCGCGCTCGTCGGCGTCGCCGAGTCCGTCGGCGTCACTGCCGACGCCTGCTACTTCGGCGACATCTCCCACCAGGAGAACCGGGCCATGGTCAACTTGCTCGAGTTGGATCTGCGAAACATGGTTCCCGACGACTCGCTTTCGGAGTACTCGGCGTTCGCGCTGGTCGATCACTCCCGGCCCGGCGTTAACGATCAGCTTCCGACGGACCTCAACGTCGATATCGTCATCGACCACCATCCGCCGCGCGGGCCGGTCCCCGGCGAGTTCGTCGACCTCCGAGAGGGTGCAGGTGCGACCAGCACCGTCCTGACGGAGTACGTCGATCGCTTCGATATCGCGTTCGACCCCTCGACGGCGACGGCGCTGTTGTACGGCATCCGAGTCGACACGAACGATTTTACGCGGGAAGTCTCGCCCGCCGACTTCAGGGCCGCGTCCACCCTGTCTCCCCACGTCGATACGTCGATCCTGCGCCAGATCGAACAGCCCTCGCTCGAGGGCGAGACGCTCGAGACGATCGCGCGGGCGATCAAGAACCGCATCCAGCGCGATTCGGTGGCCGTCGCCAGCGTTGGGCGGATCGGGGATCGGGACGCGTTACCGCAGGCGGCCGATCAGCTGCTCGCGATGGAAGGCGTCGAGACGACGCTCGTGTTCGGGTTCGACGACGAGATGGTGTTCCTGTCTGCCCGCTCGCGAGCCAACGACGTCGACCTCGGCGAGACGCTCCGGGATGGGTTCAATCGGATCGGCAGCGCCGGCGGCCACGCGGACATGGCCGGCGCCCAACTCGAGATCGGGATTCTGGGCAGCGCCGACCACGAAGTGGAGGTCGAATCGATCGTCAGCGTGGTCGAGGAGGTGATCACGAACCGGTTCTTCGAGGCGATCCAGACGCGACCTGGGGTCCCGGTTGGCGCCTACACGCAGACAAGCGAGTGGCTGTTCACCCAGCGCGGCGAGCTGGAAGGCGGCGAGTCGGCGTGAGCGGTGTCGAGGGCCGAGAGTAGAAATTCGGCTGGCGGCGTCAGTACCAGTACTTTTGCGCGCGGCTCTCGTGTCTCCGTGTATGGACGTCGTGTCGGACCGGACGAAACCCAAGGTCAAAGAGTATATGACGCGCGACGTGGCGACGGTGTCGCCGGACGAGACCGTCAGCGAGGTCGCGACGCGGATCGCCGAGAGCGAGGAGCACAGCGGCTTTCCGGTCTGCGAGCGTCGTCGCGTCGAGGGCTTCATCAGCGCTCGCGACCTGCTGCTCGCCGGGGACGACGACCTGATCTTCAAGGTCATGGCGACCGATCTGCTGGTCGCCCACCCCGACATGAAGATCAATGACGCTGCTCGAGTCATCCTCCGCTCGGGTATCCAGAAACTCCCCGTCGTCGACGATGCGGGCAATCTGGTGGGGATCATCTCCAACGCGGATGTCATCCGCAGCCAGATCGAGCGCGCGACCCCCGAGAAGGTCGGCAAGCTGATGCGAACCCTCGAGCAGATCCACGAGATCGAACTGACGGAGGAGCGCCGGACCGTTCCGCTCTCGGACCTGACGCCCACGCAGGGACGGGTCTACGCCGACGAACTCGAGGGCCGACGCTACGAACTCGAGCGGGGGCTGGCCGAGCCGCTGGTCGTCATCGACAACGGCGGTACCCTCTTGCTGGCGGACGGCCACCACCGCGTGCTCGCGGCCGACCGGCTTGGAATCGACGAGATGGACGCCTACGTCATCGTCATCGACACCGAAATCGATCTGGGGATGGCACGCACGGCCGAAAAGGAGGGCCTCGAGCGGATCGACGACATCGATGTCGTCGACTACGCCCGCCATCCGCTGGTTCAGACGACGAAGCGGCTGCAGTCCGAAGGCGGTGAGGGTAGGGAAACGGAGTAACGCCGTCGGTAGCCCGCCGTTCGCGACGGTGTCTTACACTCGTCGGACGCTGCCGGTCGGAACCAGCGGTCGACTGACGATCGGCCCCTTCTCCTGTCAAATCGACTCATGGCGGTCCCCGAACACTGGCCGTTTCTCCCACCGACCCGTTTCTCTCTTCGATTCGTTTCTCACGCCGATCCGTCCTTCCCGAACCTTCATTGCATCGTCGGCAAATATTACGACCATGTACGACGACGAGGATCTCGAGGAGATCCGCGAGGAAGGCCGGCGATGGGAAACGGAGTCGCTCGAGCCGGTCCTCGAGCGGCACGGCGAGCGGAAAGACCGGTTCGCGACGGTTTCGAACCACGAGGTCGATCGACTCTATACCCCCGAGGATGTCTCGGAACTCGATTATCTCGAGGATCTGGGGTTCCCGGGCGAGGAACCCTACACTCGAGGCCCGTACCCGACGATGTACCGCGGGCGGACGTGGACGATGCGCCAGTTCGCCGGATTCGGCACCGCCGAGGAGACCAACGAGCGCTTTCACTACCTGATCGACGAGGGCCAGACCGGCCTCTCGGTGGCGTTCGACATGCCGTCGCTGATGGGACTCGATTCGGACGACCCCATGAGCGAGGGCGAGATCGGTCGGGAGGGGGTCGCCGTCGACACGCTCCGGGACATGGAGATCCTCTTCGACGGGATCGACCTCGCGGACATCTCGACGTCCTTTACGATCAACCCCTCCGCGCCGGTGATCTACGCGATGTACGTCGCGCTGGCTGATCAGCGGGACGTTCCCCGCGCGGAGCTTCGCGGGACCCTCCAGAACGACATGTTCAAGGAGTTCATCGCCCAGAAGGAGTGGGTGATTCCGCCGGAGCCGTCGCTCGATCTCGTGACGGACGTCCTCGAGTTCAGCACGCAGGAAACGCCGAAATTCCACCCGATTTCGGTGTCGGGCTATCACATCCGCGAGGCGGGCTCGACGGCGGTTCAGGAACTCGCCTTCACCCTCGCGGACGGCTTCGGCTACGCCGAGGACGCGCTCGAGCGCGGGCTCGACATCGACGAGTTCGCGCCGCGACTTTCCTTTTTCTTTAACTGTCACAACTCCTTCTTCGAGGAGATCGCGAAGTTCCGGGCGGCCCGTCGAATCTACGCGCGGGTGATGGACGAATGGTACGACGCGGACGCCGACGAGTCAAAGCGGCTCAAGTTCCACACCCAGACGGCGGGCCAGTCGCTGACGGCCCAGCAGCCGCTGAACAACGTCGCCCGGGTGACGATGCAGGCGCTGGCCGGCGTCCTCGGTGGCTCCCAGTCGTTGCACACCAACAGCTTCGACGAGGCGCTCGCGCTACCGGGTGAGAAGGCGGTCCGCGTCGCACTGCGAACCCAGCAGATCATCGCCGACGAATCCGGCGCGGCCGACATCGTCGATCCGATGGGCGGCTCCTTCGCCGTCGAGACGCTCACGAACGAAGTCGAAGCGCGCGCGATGCGCTACATCGAGGAGATCCGGGAGATGGGTGACGGCTCGGTCCGCGACGGGATTCTCACGGGAATCGGGGACGGCTACTTCCTCCGGGAGATTCAGGATGCCTCCTACGAGTACCAAGAGCGCGTCGAGCGCGGCGAGGAGGTCGTCGTCGGCGTCAACAAATATACGCTCGAGGAGGATACCAGTCCCGAGATCCTCCAGATCGACGAGACCACGGCCGAACGCCAGCTCGGTCGCCTCGAGGACGTGAAATCGGACCGGGACGACGGAGCGGTCGCGGACGCGCTCGAGGCCCTGCGCGAGGCCAGCGAACGCGGTGAGAACGCGATGCCGTACATCGTCGACGCGGTGAAAGCCTACGCGACGATGGGCGAGATCATGGCGGTCTTCGAGGACCAGTACGGCGCGTACAGCGAGAACATCGGGCTGGCCTGAGACGGTTTGACGGACCGATGCCGGTAGCGGGGGAATGACCGGGGCGGCGACTACACCGCGTCGTCGTCGAACCGAGAGAGGACGCCGACGACGACCCCGAGCGATACCAGCAGGAGACCGACGGCGACGGCACCGTAGGCGGCGAGCGAGAGCGGCGAGACGGCCACCGCGACCGTCCCGATAGTGATCGTCTCGAGCCCGGTGTAGTCGGGGAGGGTCGCACCGAGCAGCGCCCCGAAGGCGGCGGTCGCGATGACCAGTGCGAGGCCGAGGCTGGCGACGGCTTCCCTGCCGGCGATCGTTCGGTCGTCGGTCACGGCTCCCGATACGTCGTCCCGGATGGTGGTGTTTGTGCTGTGGTGATGGCGGGTCGACGATCGAACCCACGCTCGGACGAATACTGATGGAACGGACACACTACCGTTTCAACTAACAAATTTGAAACGGAGTCTGTCGATGACACAAGACGCGTATTCTCCGGTGTCTCCTATCGACGGGGCAGAGCCGCAAAACATATAGTCCCTTTCTTGTCTTATGGGTGTATGGTTCGATATCCTGATGGAAACTGTCCTGATTGCGGTGAACGGCTGTTCGATCGGATCGACGGTCCCGCTCGGTGCTCAAACTGCGTCATCCCCCGCTCTGGGGAGCGGACCGATCGGGAGCCGTCGACGATCTCGCGGTAGTTTTCAAAGGAGACCGCGTCTGCAGTGGTGATACCGCCCGGTGTGTTCTTCCATCGTTTCGGCCAGCGCGGACCTCGACTCGCTCCGTGCTCGAGTCTCGGTCGGTGGCACCTCCGCATGGAACCGATGACACCCCCGCATGGCACCGGTCGCTCCCCCAATGGCCTCGGTCGCTTCCTCGTCTGCTGACCACAGCTGGGAAACGCTCTTGCCCGTCTGTCGTGTATCTCGCCGATAGTGGTCGTCTATGAGCTCCGATAAGGCCGAGTCCGATCGACCGACACCGCAGCGCCGGCTTTCCGAAAAGGAACTGTTCTTGCTCCTCCTGGTCGGGATTTCGGGTATGATGGCGGTGACCGGGTTCGTGCTCATCATCAACTGACGGCGACCGCGGTCGACTCTCGGCCGCAATCAGGGCTCGCCGGTGTCGTATCGCGTCCGGTCGTCGGTTTCGATCACTCGAGCCGCGAGGTAGGTCACGAACGCGAGCGTTCCCATCGTCGACAGCAAAACGGCGAACTGAATCGTCGACTGGAGCGGATCGAATCCCCACGGGTTGAACACCGCGAAGACCGCGACGAAAAACGCCATGATCAGGAAGGGGACCGTGTTGACTGCGAGGTCGAGTGCTACTTCCGCGTCGAAGGCAGGTCGGCTCATCGGTAGCTGTTAGATTCGTGGTGTCTCGAGCGAGTCGTTCGGTGACCGGTTCCGATTCACGATTCGATCCCGCGGCTCTCGCCGCGCTCGACTCGGCGGGACCGCACGAGGCCGGCCCCGCCGATCGTCACCACGCCGGCGACGACGAGCGCCGCGCCGCGACTCGCCAGACCGGTGAGGGGATCGAGGGGGGCGATCGGCAGGGTTCCGGTGCCGTGGGCGGCCAGTATCGCGCCGACGACGACGAACGCTGCGCCGAACGTGGCCGCGAACGCGAGGGGTCGGTCCACGTAGTTGGCGTCCGCGAGGATGCCGGCGACGCTCGCGGCGAAGACGACGAGTCCGCCGACGGCGACCGGGACGAGATCGACGACGATGCCGACCTCCGAGCCGACGAGTCCGAGGGCCACGAGGATCGGCCACGGTCTCGCGGCGTCCGTGCGATCGGTCTCGCCCCGCCTCGAGTGGTCGACCATACCCGGGATTCCACCTCGAGACTGTAGTATCTGCCCCTACTGTTCACTGTTCGTGACTCTCTCTAATTCCGACTCGAAGAATCAACGTCTCACCTGCCGCCGCCTCGCGAACGACTCACTCGAGTCCTGCGGGGGCGACTACTCGTCGCGCTCGATGACGAACTTCGTGAACTCCTCGAGCTTCCGGGTCGTCTCCGCGTCGAACTCCACGCCGTCGATCGCCGTGCGTGCATCCGCGGCCAACTCGAGCGCGCGCTCGCGGGCGTACTCGATACTGCCGGCGGCCTCGAGGATTTCGAGGGCCTCGATGATCTGCTCGTCGGTATTGTCGTCGGCCTCGAGGATCGCCTGCAGCCGTCGGGCGCGCTCCGGCTCGCTCGCATCGATGGCGTGGATGACCATGAGGGTCTTTTTTCCCTCGCGGATGTCGTTGCCGAATTCCTTGCCGAACGCGCCGGCCCGACCCAGCGAGTGCTCGACGTCCAGGATGTCGTCGCCGATCTGGAAGGCGACCGCGGTCAGCTCGGCGTACTCGGCGATCGCTTCCTCAACGTCGTCGGGCTGGTCGGTGATGATCGCGGCGAGGCGAGCCACGATTCGGCCGAGACAGCCCGTCTTGCACGCGCACATCTCCAGATACTGTGCCGTGTTGATCCGGACATCGCGTTCATTGTGCCAGCAGATGTCCATCCCCTGACCAAGGTGGGTGCGATTGAGTTCGTCCATCAGCATCTCGTAGGCGGCCAGCCGTCGGTCGGCCGGGAGGCCGGCCGGATTCCGGCTGATGACCTTCAACGGCAGGAAGTACATCGCGTTGCCGGCATTGAGTGCGATATCGCGGCCATAGAGGCGATGGAGCGCCCGTTCGCCGCGTCGAATCGTGGCCCCGTCCTCGACGTCGTCGACGATGATCGTCCCGTTGTGCAGTATCTCCGGAATGCAGGCGTAGGGCAGATATTCGGCCGGATCCTCGTCGAACCCCTCGACGAAGACGAGGAAGAGTATCGCACGCCATCGTTTGCCGCCGCGGTCGAGCAGATCCCACAGCGGCGTCGCTAGCGCGCGCTGGATGCCGTGGGGATCGTACTCGTACGTCGGGGACCCGAAGAACGACTCGAGGTAGTCGGCGTCGATCTCGCGCGGAACCAGGTCGGCGATCGCTTCGTCGATGGCCGGCCGCCAGTCGGCTAGCGTCTCCCGCATATCGAGTTCGAGAGGGAGCGGCGTGAAAAAGATTCGTAGTTTGTCGTATCACCAACTGTTGAAAACCGTCGGACAGTTCTCGGTATCCGTCGCGATCGAGCGGTACAGTTACCAGTCCATCGGTCCACGTTCCAGTCATGACCGCCTGGATCGGCTCCGTCTTCGAGAGCGACGTCGGCTGGGACCACCTCGAGGCCCTCGTCGACGTGGGGAATCGCATGGCCGGCAGCGAGGGCGAACGCGAGGCCGCCGAACTGACGCGGGATGCGCTGGCCGACGTCGGCGCGCGAGACGCTCGACTCGAGTCGTTCGACATTCAGGGCTGGACCCGGGGCGACAGCGCGATCACGGCCGGCGACACCACGCAGGACTGTATCGCGCTGCCGCGCAGTCCGTCCGACCGCGTCGTCGCGCCGCTGATCGATCTCGGCTACGGTCTCCCCGCGGACTTCGAGGAGCGCGATGTCGAGGACGCCGTCGTCATGGTCCGCAGCGACGTGCCCGACTACTACGACCGGCATCTCCACCGCCGGGAGAAGTACTATCACGCCGTCGAGAACGGTGCAGTGGGGTTCGTCTACCGGAATCACGTCGAGGGCTGTCTTCCCCCGACCGGTAGCGTGGGAACGGACGAGGAACCCGTCGGCGAGATACCGGCCGTCGGCGTCTCGAGCGAGGTCGGGTCGCGGCTGGCCCGCCGGTTCGACGGCGAGTCGATCACGCTCTCCGTCGAAGCCGATATCCACCCCGCGGAGAGCCAGAACGTCCGCGCCGAACTCGGTCCCGACATCGACGAGCGCGTCCTCGTGACGAGCCACGTCGACGCTCACGACATCGCCGAGGGAGCGATGGACAACGGTGCGGGAACCGCGATGATCGTCGAAATCGCGAACGCCCTCGCGGATCGCGAGGGGGAACTCGAGACCCGCGTCGAGTTCGTCGCCTTCGGCGCCGAGGAGGTCGGACTGGTCGGCTCCACGCGGGCCGCCGAGCGGATCGATCACGAATCGATCAAAGCGGTGGTCAACAACGACGGCGTCGTCCGCGATCGGACGCTCTCGATCGTCACCCACGGATTCGACGCGCTCCGGGACGTGGCGAACGACGTCGCGGACCGGTACGACCATCCGATCGGCACCGTGCCGAAACTCGGCCCCCACAGCGATCACTGGTCGTTCGTCACATGGGGCGTGCCCGGCTGTCACGTCAAATCGATGTCCGACGGTGCGGGGCGGGGCTGGGGCCACACATTCGCGGATACGATCGAGAAACTCGAGCCCCGGACCCTGTCCGAACAGGCGATTCTCCTGACCGAGTACGTCGTCGCGCTCGCTCGCGAGGACGTGACGATCGACCACCGGGACCCCGACGTGATCGCGGCCGACCTCGAATCCCAGGACCTCGACGAAGGGATGCGGATCACCGGCGACTGGCCGTACGACGAGTCTGGAAGCAATTGACCGGCAGCGTACGCCCGATCGAACGAGGGGTGCGCGGTTCGGAGCGGATGCGGTTCGGAGCGGATGCGGTTCGGAGCGGATGCGGTTCGGAGCGAACACAGAAATGCGAACGGTGAGCGAAGCGAGCCGTGAGCGAACACAGTGAGCGAGAACCGCAGAAATGCGACCGGTGAGCGACCACCGCGAGCGAGAACCGCGGACTGTGCCATTGGCGTGTGAACGGTTTTCGCTGTGATGTGGGTATCGCCGCCGACTACAATCGATTGCCGAAACGCGGTCAGCGACCGACAACCGTACGCTTTTGAGCCGGCCGCGTGAACTGCCGGTCATGGAATCCGCGTGGAGCGCGGGCGATTCACCCGTCGTCGGCGTCGTGGACCGTAAAGCGGATCCGAGCGATGCCATCGAGACCGTCGAGGAGCTCGAGTCGGTGCTCGCCGATGCGGACGCGACGATCGTCACCGGCGGTCTCGACGCCGTTCTCGCGGCGGAGCCGTCGGTGCTCGTGACGGTCGACGAAGCGGCATTGTCGGCGGTCGCTCGCGCCGGCGTCGAAACGCCCGTTCTCCCGGTCGGCCCCGTCACAGGAATGGAGTCGGTCGACCGCGACCGCGTTCCGGACGCAGTCATGGCGATGCTCGAGGGACGAGCCGTTCACCGCTCTCGGCCCGTCTTCGGCGTTACCCTCGAGTCGGGAGCGACGCCCGAAACGGAACCCGACACCGAATCGGAGACCGATCGAACGGAATCGGGGACCGATCGGAACGACATTCACGGGGTCGAGCGCGTGCTGTTCGACGTGACGCTGGTCACCGACGAACCGGCGCGGATCTCCGAGTACTGCGTCCGAAGTCGGGACGCGTCGATCGCGACCTTTCGCGCTGACGGGGTCGTCGCGGCGACGCCGGCGGGGAGCCACGGCTATGCGAGCGCGGTCGACGCACCGTCTCTCTCGGCGGGGGTCGACGCGGCCGCGGTCGCACCGATCGGACCCTTTGTGACACAGACCCGTCGGTGGGTACTCCCGAACGACGACCTCGCGTTCACGGTCGAACGCGAGGAGAGCGACGTCACTCTCGTTGTCGACGGCCGAGCGGTCGGCACGGTCTCCGTCGACTCGCGGGTCGTCGTCTCCCTCGCCGGAACGCTCCCGACGCTGGTCGTTCCGGACGACCGGATCGAGGGCTAACTCGAGGAATCGGCAGCACCGAGGGCGAAAACCGCGGTGTCAGCAGTTGTCCGCGGGACAGTTGTCTGTGGTTGTCAGCAGGCGGAACCCGGATCGCTTCGACTCGAGCTTCGTTCAGCTGTTGTACGGCTCCTCGTCCCGGTGGTGATCCGGGTTCGTATTCTCGAGGGCGTCGTCGACTCGATCGTCGGACTTGTGTTCGATGTCCTGCCGCCGCTGCTCCTCGTCCTGTCGCTCGCGGGCTTCCTTTTCTTCCTCGGTGAGCTCCTCTTCGTCCCGCGATTCCTCGGGATCCGTTTTCTCGTGCTCGAGTTGTACGTCTCGCCCGTGTTCGTCCGTGCCGGTGTTCTTGCGCTTGTCAGTGTTGTCGGACATAGTGATCCCGGATGGGGATACCGCTGGTCGCTGAAAAGGAATTGGGCTTGCGACAGTCGGCATGTCGGTTATATCACTATCTCAGACGATTACCAGGGCTCTCCGGAGGCGAGATCGATCTCGCCGTCGCCCTTCTCCGAAGGGCAGATATCCGACAGTACGCAGTCGGCACAGTCGGGGTTCCGAGCCGTACAGGTCGCCCGCCCGTGATCGATACAGAGGTGAGTGAACTGTTGCCAGTCGTCCTCGGGAACGATCCCCATCAGGTCGGTCTCGATCCGTTCGGGCCGCTCCTGTTCGGTGAGTCCCAGTCGCCGCGAGAGCCGCTGGACGTGCGTGTCGACGACGATCCCCTCGACGATGTCGTGAGCGTGCTGGAGGACGACGTTCGCCGTCTTCCGACCGACGCCCGAGAGCTCGGTCAGCTCATCCATCGTATCCGGCACCTCGCCGTCGTGTTCCTCGAGGATCGTCTCGCAGGAGGTACGGATGTATTCGGCCTTGCTGTTGTAGTAGGTGATCGAGTTCAGATCTTCCGCGAGTTCCTCCTGGTCTGCGTTCGCGTACTCTTCGGCCCCGTCGTATTTCTCGAAGAGGTGTTTCGTCTCCTCGTTCACCCGCTCGTCCGTACACTGCGCCGAGAGGATCACCGCGATCAGCAGCTCTAAGCGATTCGCGTATCGCAGCGAAATCGTCGAGTCCGGATAGGCGTCCTCGAGGCGGTCGACAATCGCCTCGGCCTGGTCGGCGCGGGTCTCGAGGGGTGTTCCCATGCTGAAACCGTTGCGAGAGCGCGCATTTGAGCCGTTCGGTTCGAGGCGGTCCGTCCGCGCCGCGGTGATCCGTCAGCACGCTCGGTTCCGATGGCCGTCGGTACCGGTGTCGAGCAGAGGCGCGCGAATTGGATACGTCTGAGGAGTTACTGAAGGGATATTATTATCATGCGCCGGTTCACTAGTATGAAGAGAGTTCGACCGGGGTCGAATTTCGATAATGACAGGGGATGATGACACTCGTGCGCGGTTCGACCGGACAGTGGAGGGGCGGGCCACCGGCCTTCTCGACGTATTGCTCGCAGAACTCGAGGCCGACGATGGACCGAACGCGGCGACGCTCCGTCGGGCGCTCGACCTGGAGCGAACGGCCAGTTCGGACCGAGTCGTGGATATCGAGGACGATCTCGAGACGCTGCGGGCGGACGTCGACGACCGCGCGGCGGTCAACGCGGAGTTGTGGACCGCGATCGAGAACGACCTCGAACCGCGGCTCGATTCCCTCGCGCGTCGGTTGCAGGGATTCGACGACCGATTGACGGCCCTCGAATCCGAGACGAGGGGGCTCCGATCGGAGCTCACCGCTGTCCGTGATTCCGTTACGGACGCATACGCCGACACCGGCACCGAGACCGACACCGATGCCGCCCAGTTGGACGCGCTCGCGGACGATCTCGAGACTCTCGAGCAAACGGTCGCGACCGCCTTTGACGCGGTCACGTCGGAACTCGAGACCGATCTCGAACGGCTACAGATCGACCTGCGGGACGATATCGCATCGCTCGAGCGGCGACTCGAGACGCTCGAAGAAGAGACGGAAGTCGACGCGAAACTCGAGACCGACGCGTAGTATCGTCCGCCAGCGCACCGTGGCATAGTATAGTAACAACTGCAACGATTTACACACCTGATCGCACGATAGCTGTCCGATCAGTGTGTATTGACTTGCAGTGGCTACTATTCACTGAAACGATTCACACGCCGATCGCACAGTCCGCGGCTCTCGCTCACGGTGGTCGCTCACGGCTCGCTTCGCTCACCGTTCGCATTCCCGCGGTTCTCGCTCACTCCGTTCGCTCCGAACCGCGCTCGCTCCGAACCGCGTTCGCTCCGAACCGCGTTCGCTCCGAACCGCGTTCGCTCCGAACCGCGTTCGCTCCCAACCGCGCTCCCGTCGTGCGGTCGTGTGTGCAGCCACGACTCGGATTCCCCGCCCGCGGCGGATATCCGACAAACCGGTGAATGCGCTGCCGCCATCCCAGACCAGTGGAATCGATAGGATGCCGTGAACTTTAAGCGGCCTTCAGCCACCTATCTGGGTATGAAAGCCACGGCGATGGCCCACCCCATTCAGGGGCTGGTCAAGTACCACGGGATGCGCGACGATATCAAGCGGCTCCCGTATCACGACAGCATCAGCGTCTGTACGGCCCCCAGCCACACCCGAACGACCGTCGAGTTCTCGATGGACTACGAGGAGGACACCTTTGTCGTCGACGGCGAGGAACTCGACGGCCGCGCGTACGAACGAGTCGAGGCCGTCGTCGAGAAGGCCCGCTCGCGCTCCGACGCCGCCCACACGGTGTATCCGGTGCGCCTCGAGAGCGAGAACAGTTTCCCCTCGAACGTTGGTCTCGGGTCGTCGTCGTCCGGCTTCGCGGCGGCGGCGATGGCGCTGGCAGAGGCCGCCGAACTCGACGCCAGCAAACAGGAGATTTCGACGATCGCCCGCGTCGGCTCGGCGTCGGCCGCGCGCGCGGTCACCGGTGCGTTCTCCCAGCTCTACACCGGAATGAACGACGAGGACTGCCGCTCGAAGCGGGTTCCGTCCGATCTCCACGAGAACCTCAAGATCATCGTCGGACTCGTCCCCTATCACAAGGAGACCGAGGACGCCCACCGCGAGGCCGCAGACAGTCACATGTTCCAGGCGCGCAACGCCCACATTCACGGCCAGATCGCCGAGATGCGCGACGCGCTGCGAAACAACGACTTCGAGAGCGCGTTCGAACTCGCCGAACACGACTCGCTCTCGCTCGCGGCGACCACGATGACCGGCCCCTCCGGCTGGGTCTACTGGCAGCCGGCCACGCTCGCCGTCTTCAACAAAGTGCGCGAACTCCGTGAAGAAGAGGACATTCCCGTCTACTTCTCGACCGACACCGGTGCCAGCGTCTACGTCAACACCACCGACGAGTACGCCGAAGAAGTCGAGGAAGCGGTCTCTGACTGCGGCGTCTCCACGACCACCTGGAACGTCGGCGGTCCCGCGAAACTCCTCGACGAAGACAAGCACCTGTTCTGAAACCCGACGGCTTTCCGCCGGCCGTTCGTTCCACGTTGATAACCGTTCCCGCGCTGTCGGAGCGACCGCCGAAGACGCGTCACGCCAGTTTTCCATCGCCGAAAAAGCCTATATGGACCGTTCCCCATACTGTGTTTGTACTGACACCGATGGACGATCTCGACAGAGGCGACATGGCGATCCTTCATGCCCTCCAGGACGACGCGCGCAATGCGACGACAGAATCGATCGGCGAGCGGGTGAATCTCGCGGCGAGCACCGTCGCGGCGCGGATCAAGAACCTCGAGGAAAACGGGGTTATCACGGGTTACGAACCCAAAATAGACTACGAGACAGCCGGGTTCGAACAGCGGATGCTCCTCGTCGGGTCGATTCAGGGTACCGACGAGCAGATCGTCACGGCCGTCAGCGACCTCGAGAACGTCATCAGCGTGAGACGGTTGCTGACCGATGAAGACGATCTGCATATCGAACTCGTCTCCCGCTCCCAAGAGCGCGCGGAAGCGGTCGCCGACGAGTTACACGAACTCGGCATCGAGATCACGAAGACGAGCGTCATCGTCGAAGCGGCCAAGCAGTCGTTCGACCACTTCGGGGAGAAGTATACGACCGACGGCTGAGTTTTCGTTCGTTTCATCGATGGTGGGCCACTTTACGACTCGGTTGCCGGCAGGCACCTAGTCTGGTGTAAATTGTGCAATATACGAAAATCTTTAACCCTCCTCGGACTAGAGGCGAACAATGCCGCCAGCATCCCAGCATTCCGACGGACGGAGTTCGCCCAGCGAAGACGTCGTCACGGCGGTCGCAACCGTGTTCGATGAATCACCGATAGAGCTGACGCCGCCGCTTTACGAAGCGGTCGATCCGGAAGCGCTCGATTCTCTCGTCGATTCGGGACCGACCGAACTTCGAATACGGTTTCGGTACAGGGGCTGTAACGTGTCGGTCGACGGAAACGGCCGCGTCGAGGTGTCTCCATTGGGTGAGGGGACGCCGTCTCACGAACACACGCTACGGGACGAGTGAGACTGTCTGCTGTAACTGAGTCAGCAGTGCACCTGCGCCCCATCGTACAGGTACGCCGGAACTGACTGACAGTAGTCCGTATGAGCAGGACACGACGGTCCGAGAGACATCCGCTGTCGACTCGCTCTGGCCGTCCGGGTCCGTCACGTCCAGCGGTCTAACCCCGTCTGCGTGACGCTCTCCTCGATCCGCTCGAAGCCGCGGGCGACCTCGTCGTTGTCGACTGCCCACTCCTCGCAAACGAACTCGCGGGCCGCCTCGAGATCCGGATCGACGGCCGCGTCGAACTCGTAGTCGTCGGTCACGTTCGGGTCGCGGAACAGCTGCCGGACGCGATCGCCGTACTCGATGTGTGCGCCCCGCGCCTCGAGCACGCTCCAGAGGTCGCCGTGTTCGGTAATCGCCGAGATAGCCGTTTTCGGGCCGATTCCGGAGACGCCCTCGTTGAAGTCCGTCCCAATAAGGATCGCCGCGTCGATCAGCTGTTCGAGGGTCAGCTCGTGGTGTGCGAGGGTGGCATCGAGATCCATCAACTCGGGATCCCCCTTGCTCGTCAGCTGGCGAAGAGTGAGTGGCGATCCGAAGAGCAGGGCGTCGTAGTCCTCCGAGCCGACGTAGTCGGCGTCGCCTCGCTTGACCATGTGGGCGGCCTGGGCTTCTCCCTCCGCCGGCGCTTCGACGATCGGCACGTCAAGGAGTCGCAGCAGTTCCCGGCTGGTCTCCTGAATTGTCGGCGTCAGCCGCTGGGTTCGCGACTCGAGTTGCGCGATGGCGACCGCATCGCCCTCCTCGCGGGCCGTCTCGAGTTGCTCCTCGTAGCTCCGTCGCTGTTCGCGGCGGGATTCGATTTCGTCGTCTTTGAGTTCGGAGGGGCCGCCGTCGAAGACCATCACCGGCGTCACGTCGTTCTCGAAGAACTTGGGGAGTCCCTGGACGATTCCGACGAGGTTGGCGACCTCGGTTCCGTCGCCGGTCGTATATTTTGCGCTGTTGGTCCACTTGACCGTCGTGGTCAGATAGCGGTAGAGCCAGTTATGCGCGTCGACGGCGACGACGCCTTCGATGTCATCGAAGGGGATCTCCTCGATGACGGCGATATCCCGTAGTGCAGCATTTCCCATTGGGGGTAGTTGGGCGGACTGGGATTTGAAACGTTGCCTTCTCGATGTACGCGAGTGGACCGTTTCCGTTCACGGCTCTCGGGCCTCGAGCAGCAGGGTCCGAGCGACGCTACGCTTTTGCACAGCGAGAGCCACTCACCTAGTGACACGTGGATCCGAATCACCGACTCGACCGACGGACAGTGCTGCTGGGCACTGGCGCAGTCGCCGGCGGACTCTCGATCGCGGGCTGTCTCGGCGCGAACGGCGAGGCGGATCCGGACCTGTACGCGACGCCGGCGGCCGACGAGTTCGAGGCAGTCGTCGATAGCATGTGGCTCGAGGAGCACCTCAGCGACGTCGAACTTCTCGATATTCGGGATACTACGGCGTTTACCGAGGGGCATATCGCCGGCGCACATCGACTTCCGGAGACGGCGATGCTGGAAAATCACTACGAGGAAACGGCGGACGGATACGAAGCCACACCGGACGCGGTCGCGGACGTCGTCGCGGACGCCGGCATAACACCTGCCGATGACGTGGTCGTCTACGGTGCGGGGTCGAATCTGTGGGAAACCTACGCGATCTACACGCTTCGTGCGATCGGTCACGACGGAACCGTCTCCTTGCTCGATGGCGGGTTCTCGGTCTGGACGGCCGCCGACGGCGAAACCGAAACCGGAACTCCCGAACCCACCACCGCGAGCTACGATCCCGAACTCGAGATGGACGTGATCGCGACTCGCGACCGCGTCGCTGCTACCGTTGACGAGGACGGAGCGGACGTCCAACTCGTCGATAATCGGTCGCCGGCGGAGTACCGCGGCGAGCACGGGAACGACGATGTCAGTCGACGCGGCCATATAACCGGCGCAGTAAATATCGAGTTCACGCAGAATCTCATCGACGACGGAGACCGGCTTCGTTCGCCGGCGGACCTCGAAACGCTGTGGCTGGACGATGCCGGTCTCGATCCGGCTGAGGAGGCGATATCGTACTGCTCGACCGGTGTCCGCGGCTCCGTCGGCTGGTTTATTATGGAGCAACTCGGGTGGGAGACCGTCCGGAACTACGAGGGGAGCTGGCAGGACTGGGGAACCCTTTCCGAAGCCGACGGCTACTACTACACGTCCGGTCCAGACACGGGGACAGTGGTCGATACCTTCGCGTGACGATTGGTGCGTCAGGTATAGTACCAACTGGCACGGTTTTCACATCGATCACACAGTCCGCGGTTCTCGCTCACTGCGTTCGCTCACGGCTCGCTCCGCTCACCGTTCGCATCCCCGCGGTTCTCGCTCACTGCGTTCGCTCCGAACCGCGCTCGCTCCGAACCGCGCTTCCGTCGTGCGGTCGGGTGTGCAGTGACGTTCAGTGGCTACTATCGCCGTCGTGAGACTCGAGGGCGGGCGGCCCGCTGTCACGCCGCGCCTCGAGGAACTCGTGCTCGTCGTCTGAGAGATCGCGGTCGCGAAACTCCTCGAGACCGGCCTGATAGCGCTCGCGCTCGTTCGGGTGCCAGTCGTCGGTCGGCCCCTCGGTCGGTGCCGAATACTCGAGGATCAGTTCGGCGATACCGGTCGTCTCGCCGGTATAGGAAAAACCGGTCCGGTAGAGCGCCTCGTAGGCGAACGGGTTGTTGACGGCGATTTGAAGCCGATCGTAGCCGCGTTCGACCGCGCGATCACGGACCAGCCCACAGAGTCGGGGACCGATTCCCTCACCCCGAAGCTCTCGGTCGACGGTTACGTAGCGCAGCCACAGCGTGTCCGCGTCGGTGCGATCCTCGTTGAACGCCACCGCTGCGACGATCCGGCCGTTGGGGGCTCGAGCCACCGCCTTGCCGGTGTTCGTCATGACGAACTTGCCGGCGTAGCTGAACCGTTCGTGATCGAGCCGGAGTTTGGGGCCGTCAGGCGGCCAGCCGAGCAGTTCGTACTCCACGGGATCCCTTGACGACCGATCTACTACAATGTCCGGTTTCGGACGGTCCGCGACGGGTGACTGTCCCCATCACCGATCGTGACGAACACGTTTGGATCCGTTTATGGTGGCCTGCCCACGATGAACGGCGAATCAGAGACGACGACTGCGTTCGGGTTGCGCGGCACCACCGGATGGTTCGTCGGTGGCGCACTCGGCGGTGCGATCGGCGCGGTCGCCTTTGGCATCGTCATGGTGCTCCTCGAGCCGGGCGTCCTCGAGGCCGCCATCCCCGCGATCTACGGCCTCGAGCCTGCTGGACCCCTCGGCTGGGGGATCCACATCGCCCACGGGATCGTCCTCGGGTTGCTCTTCGGCCTGCTCGGACACGCACTGTTCGGCATCGTCCTCGGAGCCGTCTTCGCCGCAATCGTCGATCTCCGCGATCGGAATCCCGACACCTGCTATAGCGGGACCGCTCAGCCGACAGTACTCCCAACCGACGACTGTTTATTGACTGACCGTCCAGTCAGTACTAGAACGATACCGCCATGAAAGCGATCCACGTCGACAGTATCACCAAGGAGTTCGACGGCGTGACCGCGGTCGACGACCTGTCGTTCGCGGTTGAGCGCGGCGAACTGTTCGGGCTGCTCGGCCCGAACGGCGCGGGCAAGTCCACGCTGATCAATATGCTCGTGACGCTCCTCCCGCCGAGTTCCGGGACGGCGTCGGTCAACGGACACGATATCCGGTCCGAACGGGGGGCCGTTCGATCCAGTATCGGCATCGTTTTCCAAGAACCTGCCCTCGACGAGGAGCTCACCGGCGCGGAGAACCTCGCGTTTCACTCGCGACTGTATGGTCAGAATCGAGCCGAACGCGCAGAGCGAATCGACGAGGTGCTCGCGCTCGTCGGGCTCTCCGCCGAACGTGACGACCCCGTCGGCACCTACTCCGGCGGGATGAAACGCCGCCTCGAGATCGCTCGCGGGTTGCTACACGAACCCGCCGTCCTCTTCCTCGACGAGCCGACCGTGGGCCTTGACGTGCGCACTCGCCGCGACACCTGGGAGTACATCCAACGGCTGAACGAGGAGGCCGGCGTCTCGATCGTCCTGACGACCCACTACATCGAGGAGGCCGACCACCTCTGCGATCGCGTGGCGATCGTGGACGACGGAGACATCGTCGCGATGGACTCGCCGTCGGCGCTCAAAGCCTCGCTCGGCGGCGACGTCGTCGCCCTCGAGTTCGTGAGCGACGATGACCCGACAGCGCTGTTCGACCAACTCGAGGGGCAGTCGTGGAGCCGCGAGTACACCGCGAGCGACGACGGCGTCCGGGTGACGGTCGACGACGTCGACGCGCGGATCGCCGACCTCGTTCGACTGGCCGACGACACGGGCATACGTATCTCGTCGGTCGATCTCCGCGAACCGACCCTCGAGAACGTCTTCCTCGAACTGACCGATCGCTCGGCGGCGGGCAGCGACCGGAACGGAGCAGCCGGGGATCAGACCGTGATGGCGAGCGGTGACCAGACGGGGACGGCACTCGAGTCCGGCGACGACCGCTCGAGCGCAGTTTCCACGGAGGATCAGCCATGAAACTCGTCGACCCGCAGGCGATCTACGGGCTCTGGCTGCGCGATACGAAGCGATTCCTCCGATCGCCGTCGCGGATCGTCGGCTCGCTGGCGATGCCGCTGCTGTTCCTCGTCTTCATGGGATTCGGGTTCCAGGGCGCGGCGATCCCGGGACTCCCCGAGGATGTCGACTATCTGCAGTACCTCGTGCCCGGGATCGTCGGCTTCACGATGCTGTTCGGGGCCTCGTTCGCCGGCCTCTCAATTCTGGCGGATCAGGATGTCGGCTTCCTGAAGGAGATCCTCGTCGCGCCCGTGAGTCGCACCTCGATCGTCCTCGGTCGGATCGCGGGCGGGTCGACGACGGCGCTCGTCCAGGCGCTCCTGATCCTCGGGCTCTCGATCCCGCTCGGGTTCGCACCTGTAAGCCTGCTCTCGCTTCCGATCGCGGCCATCTTCCTCGTGCTCCTCGCGATCACGTTTGTCGGTTTCGGGATCGCACTGGCCTCCCAGTTCAGCGACAGCGAGGGGTTCGGCCTGATCGTCCAGTTCGTCATCTTCCCGCTTTTCTTCCTCTCCGGAGCGCTGTATCCGCTCGAGGGGCTTCCGAGTTCGGTGCGGTATCTGGCGTACGCGAACCCGTTGACCTACGGGGTCGACGGCCTGCGAGGGGTGCTGGTCGGCACCTCGTCGTTTTCCGTCTGGCTCGATCTCGGCGCGCTCGTCGTCTCGTCGGCCGCGATGGTCGCGATCGGCGCGGCGCTGTTCCAGCGCGTCGAGGCGGTCTGAGCGCCGCCTACTGTTTTATCACTCGGTTCCATGCGCGATGTCGCTCGAGGTCGCCTACACTTTGTCGGCGATCGGGAGGTCGTCGACGGCCCCGACGATCCGTTCGCGCTCGGATTTCGCGGCTTCCCAGTCATCGACCAGTCGGCTGCCGATCGCGCGCAGTTCCTCGTTCTCCAGTGGCTCTTCTTCCGGCAGCGCGCGAAGCCGCTCCTCACCCGTGTGCGTTCTGGCGTACTTCCAGTTCGCACCGCGAACACACGTGGTCGGATTCCGATTCCGCGTGACCACCCAGGGGTCCGTCAACGTCTCGTAGTCGCCGCCCGCCGCCAGCGTCGAGACGAGTTCGGGCAGTCGGCGCAGGGAGAACGGCTCCGTCACGGTATCGGTCGGCCCGTTGGCGACGACCAGTGGCACCTGCGCGAGCTCTTCGTGCGGGTACCCGCCGTGGCCGTACCGGCCGTGTTCGCCGAACAGTTCGCCGTGGTCCGCGTGGATCACGAGCAATGGATCTTCGTCCATCTCCTCGAGATCATCGAGCAACTGCGAGAGGAACGCGTCGGTGTGTCGAACCGTATCCTCGTATGCGTCCAGAAGCGCCGCGCGGAACCGCTCGTCGAACCAATCCGGTCGGCCGGCGTACATCCATATATTCGCCAGATACGTCATCACTCTCGAGCGGGAACGATACTCGTCGCTCGGGATGTAGGGGAGGTGCGGATCGACCAGGAACGACCACATGAAGTACGGCTCGTCGGCGCTCTCGAGCCACGATGACAGCTCGTCGTAATACGTCTCCCACGACATGAACATGTCCTGGCCCTGCCACCAGTTGAGGGCCTGGACGAGCGCGTAACGGATCGAGTTATCCGGCTTCCCGCCCTCGATGAGCCCCGACGAGAGGTCCTCGTCCATGAAGTCCTGAAAGTGGTCGAAGCCGGCATCAAAGCCAAAGTGACTCGAGGTCCACGGATTCGCGGTGAACCCCGCCGTGTCGTACCCGGCCGCCGACAGCCGCTCGGCTATCGTCCGCTGCGAGCGGAGGTGCGACTGGATATGGGTTCGCATCTGTGCTTTGGTGAACTCCGTGCTCCCCGATCGCTCGACGGCGTGCGCTCCCGTCATGAACGTCGTCGCCGACTCGTGCGTGGCCGGCCCCGTCGCGATCGCGTTCTCGAACGCGAGTCCCTCGTCGGCGAGTCGCTCGAGGGTCGGCATCGATCCTGGCGAGTCGTCCGCATAGCCACAGTAATCGAGTCGAAGACTGTCGACAGTCAGTAGGATAACATTTCGTTGATCGCCCATTCTGTCGAGAGGCTATCCGGCCACGATCATTAATACCGGTGTCGTATTCGGCAGCCTCAACGGTTTATACGCCGGATAATAATCTAGCTCGTGCGCCGATAGTCGCGTCATGGCTTCGAATCAGACCGTTGGGCTGGACCGCGATGACCACGAATCGATCGCACTCCCGTCGGAACTCGTTTCGCGGATCGAATCTCGAGTCCCCAGAAGCGATTTCGACTCGGCCGACGAGTACGTGACGTTCGTCGTCGAAGAGGTCCTGGCCACCGTCGAAGCCGAAACCGAAACGGACGACTACGAGGCAGAAGCGCAGGACGAAGTTGAAGCGCGCCTCGAGTCGCTTGGCTACCTCGAGAGTTAGCGATTCGTCACCGCCGGTGGCCCCGTTCGGGGCCGAGTCGGTCGAAGTCTGCTCGAAGACGGTCGCGTTCGCTTCGCTCGCGCCCCGGGACGTCCGTAATTTCAAATCTCGTTTCCGAAATCCCGCTATCGCGCATTTTCCCCTCACGTCCGTTTTCCGTGAGGCGATGGTCAACGAGCGTTCGGCCGACGTAGGGAGGTAAAAGAAGATATCCCATCCCGAAGACCATCGGACAAACAAAACCGAACAGGCCGATCAACCGGCGGTTTGCTGGCTGGTGTCGACGGAGATCACAAGGAGGAACGCGACGAACGATCCCGCGCTGGCAATGGTAAACCGTTGCGTCCAGCGTTGAAGGCCAGCGGAGGTAGTCGTGGTGGGTTATGATGCACCGGATATGCAAGTACTTTGACCGGCACATATCCGCCTACTTCACTTCGATGGGGTTTATCATACGTTCGGCCTCCTGATCGATGGATGTGACAAGACAACCAGTGATCTCGTCCATGACGAAACCAAACCGGCATATATCTGATAATACCGAAAGCGGGAACGTCACAGGGCGGACTGTTTAGACCGGATGGCGGGTTGGTCTATCGCCCAGGTACATCACTGTTTGTCTCGGCCGCCGCACCACACGAGTCTGTATCCGTACCCTCGCCGCGACCCACGAGCCGAGCCCAGACGACCAATAGACTTGGAAGGACGAACACGCTTGCAAGGAAGGCGAAGACGATGGTGAGCGCAGTAATAAGGCCGAATGACTGGAGGAACGGAAGTATCGCGACGAGCAACACAGCGAATCCGCTGGCAGTCGTCACTGCACTCGAGAGCAGTGCGCCGCCAGTACCACTCACAGTCTCGTGCAGTGCCGCCGCGACTGTCTCCGTCTCCTCGAGTTCCTGGTTAAACCGTTCGCTGATGTGGAGACTATAGTCCACTCCGAGTCCGATGGTAAGTCCGGTGATCATGCCAGTGACGATATTGAACGGGATATCGAGCAGCGCCATCGTTCCGAGTACCCATGTCAGGGTGAACGCGACAGGAACGATCGTTATGACTCCGAGTGAGGCGCTCCCCTCAGTGAACCGGTAGGCAGCCGTAAGGACGACGAGTACCGACACAAGCGCGACCACCAGACTCATGAATGCTGTCTCCGCGAGCTGATCAGCCGTGATCTGGTTAACGATGGTGTCCCCCGTAGCGATCGTTGAAACGCCCTCGCCGTCGACGTCCTCAGCGATCCACCCCATCTGGTCACGGACGGTTTCGTCTTCAGCACTCCCGTCGACCATTACAACCATCCGAATCGCCCGGTACTCGCCGTCATCACGGTAGATGACATTCTCTGTCTCTTCGGGCGCGATTCGGTAGAGTTCTTCGTAGACGGTGGCCACGTTTTCGTCCGGAACACCATCGTTATCGGTGTCGGCGGCCGCGAGCGTCGCGTTGAACGAGTCGTTCTCCGCCGCGACTCGATCCATCACCGTTACCGGATCAGTGATCGCGGCCTCGCCACCGGTGTACGTTTCCGTCGTATCCATGCTGCTGGCGTTCTTCCGCGCCGAGTTGAGGCGATCAAGCGTTGCGGGGTCGGCTACGTCACCCCTGACGAGTATCGTCGTCGTTGTATCCTGTCTAATAAAATCAGAGTCGAGCGTGTCAATTGCTGTTTCTGCCGTGTACGTTCCCGGTGCAATCGGGGCGGGTAAGTTCTTCAGCCAGTCGTCGGGGTCCTCCGCCAGGAAGTCGGACTGCTCAAAGCTAGCGTTGATCTCCGTCGCGCCGTAAACGCCCACACTACTAACAAGGAGTGCGACAACAATTACGACGTAGGGGGCCGTCGTTGCGAGTGTCGCACCGGTATCGAGGAGGCGACTGATTAATCCGGTCCCAGTCCCGACTGCCGGTTTCACACGGTCAACACCGCGGCTCTCGAGCAGTTCGTCGAGTTCGACCTTCAGCGCAGGGACGAAGACGCCGAAGATGAGTAGTGTGGCAACGATCCCGATCGCGCTAACGATCCCGAGTTCACGGAAGACTGACAGCGGACTCGTGAGGTTTGAAAGGAAGCCGATGACAGTCGTTGTAGTCACGTAAACGAGCGCGACACCGACACTACCGAGTGCGACGGCCATGGCGCGACTGGGTGCCGTTTCACTGGACTCGCGAGCCTCGCGGTAGCGCATCACGACGTGGAGCCCGTAGTCGATGGAAAGCCCGGTGAGAAGAACGAGAACGACGATGAACGGCTGGCTGAACGCGATGTCGAACCACCCCATTGCACCGAACGTCCACGCGAGGACGAGGACGATTCCGAGGAGTCCGAGCAGGATGTCGGGCAAGTCCCTGTAGACGACCACGAGGACGAGCAGGACGAACGCGACGGCCAGCGGCCCGACCAGCAGGACGCTGTCGACCATTGAGTCAATAATCTCCGTGGACACGATGCCGTCCCCGTAAATCAAGACAGACATAGAGTCGTCGTCCGGTGCGAGGTCTGTCATGGCCACTTGGGAGTCCTCAATCTCGTCGGGCGCGTCACCCGGCGCAAACGAGCCACCAGATGTCTCCTGGGATACCACGAGCAGCGTCGCGTTGGTTTCGGTTGATCCCCGCTCGTAATAGTCGGGCATGAACGCGAGCGCCTGTGTCGATCGACTCGTGTTTCCAGTAAGTACGTTGGTAGCGATTCCATCGACCTGTGACTCGTTCAGCGACCGGAGTTCGTCGATTTGAGTACTGAGAGAGGGGGCGAGATTGCTCAGGCGCTGCTTGTCCTCGGAGAGGGCCGCGTACTCTTCGGCCAGTATACGTTGCGTGACGTTCCCGTCACCGTCTCCGGTCCCGTTTTGGCCGTCGGTAGTCGCGTTCTCATCAGTCGCCGCGCGACGCTCCTCGACGGCGTTCGTAAAGAGCGCGTACTCCGTCTCGGTGAGATTTATCGACGTGTTCGCGTTGACATCCTCGAACGCCGGTCGGATGCTGGCGTTCGGGTTACGAGCGAGCGAATCGAGGGTAGCGTCGAGTGTCGATTCCGTCTCGGCGAGTTCGCGCTCACGGGTTCGAAGCTCCTCGGCTTGGTCGTCACGGAACGCCGTAGTTGCGATCAGATTCGCGACGCTCCGCGTGGGGTCGTTCTCGACGAGTGTGTCGTTGACCGTTTCGTTGTTCCGTACTGTTTGCTCGTATTCGAGTATCGAAACGAGTGTCTCCTTGTCGAGGACGTCATCGTCTTGGACGATAATCTGTGCAGACGTCGTGTTCGTCGTGCCCGCAGAGAAGTTCCCCTCGGAGTAATCAAGCGCGTCAGCTTCGTCAGCATCAGTCTGGAACTGATCAAGCGAAGTCGAGCGTTCGACCATTGGGATCCCGGCGACAATAACGGCCGATGCGATGAGCATGACTGCGATTACGAGACGAGCGTTTTCCGTGATCTGCTCGCTTATACCGGACGCCATTGTGAATCCGTCCGTTGGTTTGATATTTCTGTGGTTGTTTGTGATTCGAGAAATACCATCTTGTCCGTACCGTGGAAAAGACTATCGATAGCATAAAAGGAAACAACCCTGGATTCAGCTTGTAGTACGCTAAACGCCTCATGAGCTGTGATTTCCAGCATTATGTATGAGTGCGAGTCTATACCGGTTAGTCGTTAGTGCGAACCATTGAGCGTATCACGAATATATTAGTGACTGGTGTTATTCAGAACAATTCCTAACAAGGAGTTACCCTCAATGCCACACGCGAAACTCACGATCGATCTCCCAGAGCACATCTGGATTGGAGATCTCTCGGCTACCCATCCGGAGTTAGTGTTCCAAGTTGTCACGAGTATCGTCGGAAAAGACACCGGCATCGGACTCATCCGGCTTACCGCCACCGATCCGCTGCCGATCATTACCGACATTCAGGCCCGCGATGACATCGATAGCCTCGAACTGCTCTGGAAACACGACGACGAAGCGCTCCTCCAGATACAGACGTCGAACCCCCTCCCACTCCTCCCGATCTGGCGAGCTGGCGTTCCGCTCAAGATGCCGTTTGACATCCAGAACGGGCAGGCCACGTGGAACGTGACTACATCGACCGACCGCCTTTCGAGCCTCCGTACACACCTTGATGATCTCGGAATCGGATTCACTATTGAACACATTCGTGATATTGATGCGAGTCAGGCGGATCGATTGCTAACTGACCGCCAGCAAGAGGTGTTAGCAACGGCCGCCGAAGAGGGATATTATCAGGCGCCACGGGAATCGACGTTAGGCGACGTAGCTGACACTCTCGGAATCGCAAATGCCACGTGTAGCGATGTTCTCCATCGTGCCGAGGGCCACATCATCCACTGGTTTATAAAGGAGCATATGGAAGTGTAAAACCTTCATCACGAGTACGTCGACAGACGCCTACCGTGGCCGTTAAAATCACATCGAAGAGTAGTTTCAGACAGCTCCAATGTGAGTTGACCGGTGCCAAACGTGGTGGTCTTCCGGCAGTTCGAGATGGGGCGCGCCGGGCTTCTCGTACTCCGCCGTTTTGAAGGCCTTCCGGACAGATTCGTGGACGATGTTTGCCTCCTTAAGTCGGGCGTTCCACTTCGTGACCGGATCGAACTTGCAATACTCGTCCGCATGGTCTGTCGTGACGCGGAGCGTATATCCATCCTCTCGCCTCCAGATCCACCGGTAGAACTGATCCAGTTTGTATGATCCCTGTCGCGCAGTGTCGAACGCGTATCCCTCAGCTTTCTCCGGATCCGTTCCCAGGTTGAGAAGCCACTTGATCAATTGCTTCCGGAAGCTGTGGTAGTCCTCGAGCTGCCGCTGGTTCAAGTATTTCTCCGACTGCTCCGGAACCACAACGATTCCATCGACCTTGTCACGTTCATCCTGCATAAGCCCTCACCTCCGGTCCCGCGAAAACTGGGGAACCGCTGACTCTAGTTCTAGTAAGCTTGAAACTTTTTATAACCCGGGGACGGCTCCGGGGTGTGATACACCAACCCACGTTGTAAGCTTCGAATTGCATGGTCGGGTCATTGCTGGAAACCCGGAAAACCAACGAGAGAAGGCGTGTGGAGTGCGCGGACCGGGATTTGAACCCGGGCCATGAGCTTGGAAGGCTCAGGTCCTACCACTAGACCATCCGCGCGCATTCTCCGATTTTCGTTCCACGTTTAAGGCTCTTCCTTTTCCTCGTGACCGCCCGCTGGCGATCAGCGTCGCCAGCGGAGACGAATCAGCCACCTTCGAAACAGGACTATTCGGTCGTCCCAGTGCCCGCGACCGTCGCATAACAGTTCCCGCTCGAGAGTTCCCACTCGAGTACCTCGAGGTCGCTCTCGGCGAGATCGGCCTCGAACTCGTCGGGGGCGTAGATATGGTAGAATCGGTCGACCGCCTCGCCGCCGGGGAGGGTCCACTCGACCGTCGTATCGAACCCCTCGGTTTCCTCGAACCGGTCGTGGGCGGTCGACCACGCGCTGACCAGCGCGCGGCCGTCGGGGGCGAGTACCCGCGCGAAGTCGTCCAGACTCGCCCGGCGGGCCGCCCGCGTCGGCAGGTGATGCAGCGTCGCAACGTAGACCGCGATATCGATGCTGTCGTCGGCCAGCGGGAGCGTCGACGCGTCCCCCTGAACCAACTCGACGTCGAAGTCGCGCTCGAGCGCGCGCTTCCGACCGGTCTCGAGCAAGCCCCGGCTGACGTCGAGGCCGACGACCGTCTCGAGGCGGGGCTCGAGGAGTTCGGCGTGGCGACAGTTGCCGCAGCCGAGATCGAGTCCGACGCCGGTGCGGTCGGTCGCGTGGGCGTCGACGAAGGCCTCGACTTCGGGCCAGGCGTACTCCCGCGTGGACGCGAAGTGGGTCGCGATCCGGTCGTAGGTGTCGCGCACGTCGGCGCGGCGGGTGCGCTCGTCGTCGTGGCTATGAGTTCGATCGCGTTCCCGATCCTGGTCCCCGGCCATCGTCGGGTTTCGTCGACGAACCCGCAAAAAATGTTCGTAACCCATCGAGGAGTTGCATCCGTCTCTCCTGTGGATACTCTCCACTCGCGACGACTACCACGAAAGCCCCTGCCGCGCTCGACCGCCCGGGCCTCGCTTCGCTCCTCGCTCCCGTCGGTCGCTCCGGTGCGTACGTCGTCCGGGACGGATCGACCGCGACAGCCCCTTTCAGTCCCACCTGTATCGGCTGATCGGGATGCCACCGCGGGTGGGACTGAAAGGGGCTGCTGGCTCCGGGAAGACGGACGACGCAAGCACGCGACCGACGGGAGCGCGCAGCAAGTCCCTCGACCGGAGCCAGCAGGGGCTTTCGTCGTGGTTTCGGTCAGTCCCGTCTCTGCGGTTCTCTGGAAAATCGGTACACCAGTCCGTATCAGAGCCGCTGGACTTGGCCGGGGCTGAGCCGACAGCCACACGGACCCGCGATATGCTCCATCGGCCCGCGAGTCGTGACCGTGATCACCGCGTCGTCACACTTCGGACACGGCGGAAAGCTCGAGCGCTCGTCTCGATCGTCGTCGCCGTCACCGGCGGCTTCGCGCCCGCTCGAGCCCGAGTCGCGGTCGGTCATCGCGGCTCTCCGTTCGTGTTTCGGGCGTTGTGACTCGAGGGTCGGCGATCGTGGCGGTACTGGTGTCGTCGTGCGAGACGTTTATGTCTCGGTAGAAGTAATTGAATCATGGCTTGCAAACCGCGCCGTTTGGAAGCCACGCTTCGGGTGTCTCCGCACCCGGGGCATTTTAGCGCATGCCCCCGCGTTCGGAACCGTCGCTTCCGTTCCGATACTATTTGTACTGTAACTTATAGCTATTGGAATAAACGGTCTACGGAGTGTTTCGCCGGGTTGGTGGATATTCGAGTGGGCTCGGACTCGCTCGAGGAAGGGGAGTTAGATTCGTGTGAATGCGGGACTGTGACGGGGACTCGAGGAATTCGAGGGGTTTATCTATTCCCGTCGGAAAGTGAGAGATGCGCTCGAGGGCTTGTAGATCAGCGGTAGATCACTCCCTTGGCATGGGAGAGGCCCCGGGTTCAAATCCCGGCAAGTCCACTACAATTTTGGCCGACGAACTCTTCGCATAGGGTGAGGCTGTGGCAATAAATATAGCCGTGAAATCCGTACGATCTCGTATGACCCCGAAGGATTCTACGGTCACTCAGTCCCGCGTGCTGGCCGGCACCCATCGGATCCCTTCGGGCATGGCTGCGTGGAAACTCGCTGGTGTTGCCCTCCTTCTCCAGATCGTCTTGTTCTGGGACGTAGGCGCATTATTCGTGACCGACGCGCTCGTCCCAGGGAGCATTGGCCTGAGCGATTACCCATTCGCTGACCCCGCGGTGATGATGCTCAATCGGCTTCTCGTCGTCGCCGTGTGGGCGCTTGCCGTCGGGGTCGTTGCTTACTGGTGCTGGGAGCGAGGCCTCCTCCATCGATTGTTCACGTGGGAGTATAACAGCACCGTGCTCACCGCGAGCCTCGCCGCTGTAGCCCTCCACGTAGCAGACAACCTCGTGATGTCGACGGTCGGATCGGAAGACCTCTTTCCGCGAGTGCTCGGCGAGTACGCGATCTTTGCGTCCACGTACGGATCGCCGGACGGCGCGATCGTATTCCTCACGCAACTGCTGTACTACCTGCTTGAGACGTTGGTCGTTGTCATCATGATCGCTCTGTTTCAGCGGGCCGGCGAGCAGCAGTTCGACATACCCGCAGTACCGTGGGGCGGGATCGGCATCGCCCTCACGTGGGGTGCGTTACATTTGCTGACGGGCGGTACGTTCGAAATGCTCGTCCTTCCACTCGGGATGGGGATCGTCTATCTCCTCGGAAATAAACACGTCCTCCCCGTCGTTCTGGTAGTGGTCCTCGCCTTCCTCGTCTAACTGTCATGGTGCTGTATGATTGACAGCCACCCCGCCCTGAAGGGGCATGACGAGACGCATCGCGTCTCGGTGTCGTTCGAGAGACGTCGTCTCTCGTGATGCCGAGATGGCCGGGCCATCTCGAGCCACGTCCGAAAACGCGAAGCGGTTTCGAGGACGAAGATTCCCAACCGCCGTTGGGATATTGTGGTTTCCGACGTGACCTGTTCTTGCGGTGCGAATGCACCAGTTTCCGTGTCAAAGTAATTAAGAAGTAAATTCTCTGTTGGAACGAGCATGCGTACTGCCCGATGAGTTTATTAATTTATTTGAAAAATCACTCCGACTGGGAGAGAGTGATCGATAATAGCCACTGCAAGTCACTGCACACCTGATCGCATGACTGCATTGCGATCAGCGTGTAACTCCTTTCAGTGGCTACTATAGTAATCTGGACAATTTATTGATATTTGTCGATAGCACCCGTTTCACCGCCCTGTCTCGTCATAAACGGACGCAGTGAATCTCTCGAGTGGCACCCTCGAGTCCGTCTTTGCCACATGCAAAGCACACCGGTGATGACGAGCGAATCCTCGGTCGCGGAACCACACGAGTACACCGCATTCTCGGTGATCAATTGTGTGCACTCCTCGTAGGCGTCCGGAAGGTGCTCGCGTTCGCAATCGCTGAGTCGCGATTCCCCCTTCTGTACTTCCGATAGCTTCACTGGTGGATGGTGCTCCGGCGAACGGCAAACGTCGCGGACCGCGGACAGCAGTGACAGCTGTCGTCGTAGACGAGTTCTGAAACGGAGTCCAGCCCACGACGAATCACGGTAGTGAGCCCTGTGAAGCTTCGGTCTGCGATATCTTTCGGGTGTTTCGTCTCTCCTATCGAGGAGTCGCTGACGTGGGGTCCGATTTTTTCCTGCTGGTCGGTGAACGGGACATCATGCGTATCGCCTCTCCCCTCGGCTACTCCGCGTTTGACGCCGCTGTTCGCGCTGCAGGTGATGTCGATGACTGAGTTCGGAGCGTATCCGCCGATCGAAGCTTACGGTGTCGTCGGCAACCTCGAGACGTGCGCGCTCGTCGCACCGAACGGATCGGTCGACTGGTTCCCCTTTCCGCATCTCGAGTCGCCGAGCATCCTCGCTGCGATCCTCGACGCCGAGCGCGGCGGTCGGTTCCGGATCGAACCGGTCGACACCTACGAGACGGATCGTCGCTACGTCGATACCACGAACGTCCTCGAGACGACCTTCCAGACGTCGGGAGGGACGGCGACGATGACGGACTTCCTCCCCCCGGCCGATCGAACCGACCACCCGAAGAAGGTGCTCTACCGCAAACTCTCCTGTGCGGAGGGAACTGTCGATCTCGAGGTCGAATTCGACCCGCAGTTCGATTACGGACGTGCGGAGACGACGATCGAATCCACGGAGCGAGGCGTTCTCGCCGCGGGACGGGACGAACGGACGCTGCTCGAGAGTCCTATCCCTCTCGAGATCGGAGACGGCCGAATCACCGGCGATCTGACGCTCGAAGCGGGCGAGACGGAGTGGTTCCTCCTCCGGTGTACGGGTGCCGAGGAGGCCAATACGGACCCAGATGCCGCACTGGCGGAGACGCTCGAGTACTGGAGCGACTGGGCCCACGATTGTGGCCCCGAGGACGACTGCGCCTTCGAGGGGCCGTGGCACGATCAGGTCGTCCGATCGGAACTCGTTCTCAAACTCCTCACGCATGCCGAATCGGGGGCGATCGCGGCCGCGCCGACGACGTCGTTACCCGAAGACATCGGCGGCGTCCGGAACTGGGATTACCGGTTCAACTGGTTGCGAGACGCGGGGTTTACCGTCCAGGCGCTGATGAACCTCGGCACCGCCGGCGAGGCGAACGACTACTTCGACTGGTTCATGGATCTCTGTCAGGCCGACGACCCGGACGCGATCCGACCGCTGTACGGCCTTCACGGCGAGTCCGACCTCGAGGAGCGGGAACTCGATCACTTCGAGGGGTATCGCGGCTCGCGGCCAGTCCGGATCGGAAACGAAGCGGCCGAGCAGCGACAGCTCGATATCTACGGGGAACTCCTGCTGGCCGTCGACGAGATGCGCCGACACGGGCGGGAACTGGACGACGAAGAGTGGGGGCGGGTCCGCGACATCGTCGACTACGTTCGCGAGATCTGGGACGAGCCCGACGCAGGTATCTGGGAGGTTCGCGGCGGGAACGAACACTTCGTCTACTCGAAAGTGATGTGTTGGGTCGCCCTCGACCGGGGGATTGCGATCGTGACCGACGGAGACCACGACGGCCCGCTCGAGGCGTGGCGGGAGAGCCGCGAGACGATCCGGACGGACGTCCTCGAGAACGGTTACGACGAAGACGTCGGCGCGTTCGTGCAATCGTACGGAACCGACGAACTCGACGCGACGGGACTGTTGCTCCCGATCGTCGGCTTCCTGCCCTTCGACGACGATCGCGTTCGGGGAACGATCGACGCAATCGAGGAGCAGCTGGTCAAGGACGATATCTTCGTACAGCGGTACGATGGCGATGACGGTCTCCTGGGTGACGAGGGGGCGTTCGTTCTCTGTTCGTGCTGGCTGATCAATGCGCTTGCTCTCTCTGGTCGCGTCGAAGAAGCACAGTCTCGACTCGAGTCGCTGTGTTCGTACCTGAATCCGCTCGGACTCATCGCGGAGGAGGTCGATCCGGAATCCGGCGCGCATCTCGGAAACTACCCACAGGCGTTCAGTCACATCGGCATCGTCAACAGCGCACTCTATCTCGGCTACATCCGCGGCCACGAGACGCCCGGTCCGGCACCGATGGGGATTCGACTCGGCGATCCGGTCGCGCTTCCCAGCGAGGAATAACGGACCGGCGCTCGAGCGCCGGACCGACCCCGTGACGATGGCGGTCGCCGATGTCCGACCTCGGGACGGCGCTATCGTCAGCCAATCTCGATCGCGCCGCGCATACTCTGGGGGTGGACCTGACAGTAGTACTCGGCCATTTCTTCGGTAGCCGTGAACGTGACCGTCTGTGTAGCCCCTTCGTCGCCGACGAGTTCGGACGCCTGAAGCTCGTCCCCGTTCTCGTCTTCGATCGCGAAGTTGTGCTGGAGTCCGTCGGCGTTCTCCCAGACGAGTACGTATTCGGTCCCCGCCTCGAGCTGGAGTGTCGGGTTCTCCGTGTCCGCGATGGCATCTGGAGCCACCCCTTGCCAGGCCGATGCGGTACCTGCTAACTGAAAGTCGGCGTCTCCATCTGCCGATTCCTCAGCGTTCGACGCCTCCTCGTCCTCCTGGCCGGGGAACTCCCACTCGTCGAACGGGCCCTCGACGAGTTCCTCCTGTTCCCACATCGCGTGAATGAACGGTTGGGTCTCGCCGTTCGGTAGTTCCATCGCGGTCGGTACCGGATCGAACACTGGGCCGTCGGGGGTCGGCCTGATCGGCAGGACGACGCCGTGGGTGTGATGGATCCGTCCCGCGATCGTCTCGTCCGGCGCGAGCGGCATCTCCTCGTCGAGAGCCATCCGGTAGCGCTCGTCGCGCACCGTCTGGGTCGTCATGAAGTGGATGACGCGGAATCCGTCTTCAGTGGCCACCTCGCCGTTGACTCGGACGTTGCCGACGCCCCACGACGCGCCGTAGGTGTACACTTCCGTCAACAGCGGCGAGCCGGTTCCCGTGATCCCGTGGAGCCAGCCACCCGACATTACGCCGCCGCCCGTCTCGTAGCCGGGAATCGGCGGTTGTACGACGTGGTCGTGCTCGATTTCGTACTCGTTTCCCGCCGGGTCGGTGAACTGCGCGTCGAGATCGACCGAATCGGTCGTATCACCCGGCTCTCCGGGGAGATCGTACGGCTGGCGGTCCTGATAGGTGATCTCGAACGAGCCGCTGGTCACTTCGGCGTTGTCGCTGTACAGCGTCGGTTCGGTGAATTTTTCCTGCGCGATCCCGTCCGACTCCGAGTCTCCAATCGGTTCGCGGCCCGCCTCCGGCGCGGCCACGAGCGGCGGCAGGTCCTGCAGAAGCTGCGGAACAGCCTCGTCGAGTGGCTCGGGCATCCCCTTCGCCTGTTCGATCCGCGACTCGAGCAGAGCGCTCCCGCGCCGCGGGTTCTCGGGTGTTCCGAATACCTGGGGGCTGAGCCGTCGCTCGCCAGGCAACACCCAGTAGAAGGCGTTTCCCGGTTCTTGTCGCACCGTGACATCGCGACCCGAGTCAGACGCAGTTCCGTTCTCGTCGGCGTTGTCGTTCCGGGTACCTGACGCCGATCCAGTCGACTCTGCCCCGACGCACCCGGCGAAAGCCCCGACCGCCGTCGCGCTGCCAGCCGCGAGCAGCGAGCGGCGTGTCAGTCGGCCGTTCGATCCGTTCTTATCTGTCATATGTTACCACGACTCTTGACAGGACGATCCGGACGAATAAATGGGTGAATCGTTGTGGTACGGCAAATGCCGATTCCCGTAATGGTTTAGTAGGAGTTTCTCCCGAGCCGATGGAGAGACGAACAACGGTGACCGCTACCGGAACGGCTAATCTGATCTTACTAGATCCAGCACCGTCGGAACGCCATTAGTCGCGGAACCGGCCGTCTTAATCGTTCAGTGTTCCCGAAACTAGGGACAGGATGGATCGAAATACACTGCATCGAGACTGTTGTAACTGTTTTCTCCGCCGGTCTCGTACCGACAGCCATGTCATCACCCGACAGGGAGCTGGCTATCTACGAATGTTCGACCTGTGGCGGCCTTCGATTGAGCGACGGGGACGCGAGATGTTGTGACGGAGCGATGGATGCCGTTGAGACGACGGTTCCGACCGAGTCACCGGATGTCGAGGAGATCATGCACGACGTATTCGATATCTCGCCGACTGAACTCGAGGTCTGTCGGCAAGTGATGGCTGCCGGCGAAACGACCATCGGCGAACTCGCCGGAACGATCGACCGCGACCAGAGCGTCGTCAATCGCCACCTGAATGATCTCGTCGATCTCGGCGTCGTCGCGAAGACGTCTCGCGTCCTTGCCGAAGGTGGCCGCGTCAACGTCTATTCACCCCGTTCTGAGGAGGAGGTCCGACGCCAGCTCGAACTCGGACTGTACGCGTGGTGTCTCGATGCGATCGAACTGCTCGAGGAGGTCAACGAGGAAAAGATCGCAATGATGGCCGAAAACGCGGAGGACGACGCGAGCGGCCTCGGCCGATCGATGGTCGATCGATTACTCGCTCGGGGCGACACCTCGTGATCGAGTGACCGGTCACCGATCACAGAGCGATACAGGAAGAAATCGGTGGGTGCGGTCTGTTATTTTGAGACACGCGTATTGATTTGTTCGGATATTCGTTCATCAGGGCAGTGGAGAGCTACCTAATTCAGCGAGAGAGTCCCGCCGTTTACGGCGTTGACGAGACGCGAAGCGTCTCGTTCGCACATCAGAACGCTTCGCGTTCTGAGGACGGGAGTGAATCGCGTCACTCAACGACGCGAACCACCGATTACTCCTCGGACGGAGTCTCCAAGTCGTCGGCGGCGTGGATCAACATCCCACGCCACGTCAGACCGTGTTCGTTTTTCACGTGTTTGATGCGCTCGTACTGTTCGTCGTCGGGGACTTCGATGTT
>Ga0208283_10073_pt1 | contig 63526 bp, 62 predicted proteins | sample AntRauMetaRauer1_FD_184785 | JGI IMG/M metagenome (GOLD analysis project Ga0208283, IMG submission 184785) | Saline lake microbial communities from Rauer Lake, Antarctica, in enrichment culture - Antartic Rauer Lake 1 Metagenome Rauer1 (SPAdes)... ...
GAGGAGCACACGGAGCGTGTCGGAAGGGGTCTGAGTGGTTGTCATAGTGTGGTGTGTCTGCCCAGCCATAGTTGATCGGACAACAACCGGCCATCAGATTCGGCGTGGGGAGTTATCGGTTCACCCGACCGGACCTATAATCAATATCGTTGACAATACGACTAGTGGCCGACATAGAGGGAACATCGCCTCCCAAATATAAAATACCAGACATTTACACAAAATAGTGTATGATTGGCCTGAGATTGATCAGTATATGATCGCAGATATATTACTTGGATATAATTATTATTTGGTGTAATAGTAGGTGGATTTACTATTTTACGAAGCTACACAGGTGGTCTATCAAACCCACTTGGAGAGTGTTGGATTAAAAGACACGGTCCGATACAGTGCTTTCGCCACTGTCATCGGCACGCTTGAAGATTCGATCCGGTAGTATGGTTCGAGCGAACCGCCGAATTTGCTCTTATATCTGGTCAGTCGTTCATTATTTGCGGTATAGAGGTCATATTGACCAACGGACTCCAGTGCAGGATCCTCAAGGATATCAGTTAAGATCCGCCAGTGAATCAGACTGTTGACGCTGATACCGTCGTAACTACTCCGTGTTCCTCCCTTCCAGAAGTATGCAGTATCGTCTGCGTACAACACCGTAATCCCACCAAGAAAGTCGCCGTCGGGGTCTTCAGCAGTATACACCCGAGCGCGGTCATCGAGCGAATAGAGAAGATCACGCATGTACTCCCACGAGATTCGAAGATTGAGGCCCTGATCTTCGAACCGCTTGCGAGTCGTCTCGTAGACCTGTTTGGCTTCGTCTACTCCTCTGCGGTCGACCGACAGCTCTGTTTCACCACCGTGTCGAATCTCTCGGCGTAAACTCTTACTGAACGATGCGAGGAGATCATCCCGCGTTCGGCCAGTGAGATCGAGTTGATATGTAAATAGTGGCTCGAAGTCAAGCCCTTCCCACCGAGACGGTCGTGGATCTGTGTAGGCTGTGCTACAGGATATAAAGTACAGTGTGGGGACCGATCCCTCAAGCTCCTCTAGCACCCCACTCATAAACTCTCGGTTAACCTGTTCCTGCTTGGACTGTTTGGGACTAGTTGGGAATAGTATGGGGCCAAGTCGTCGAATTCCAAACCCCAGCGGTGGGGAAAACACGAATTTGGCAACTGATTTGTCCCGCACAAACACGGGGATCAACCCCACCGGTTGACTGCCCTTGAACCCACCGAGAAGACGCAGCTCTCCCACTGCGTGTCTATCGAGTACTCGAAGTGCAGCAGCGGTATGAAAAACAGTGATGCCGGTTGTCGGCAGCACGGTATCCCACTCTGAAAACCCGATTTCTTGTATCTTCATCTGATAATCTTCCTTGATTTATTTAGTATCTTTACGAATACAGTACATCTCATCAACAGTTTACCAAAGGCACTCGGTCGACGTGCTACGAACCGTTCAGTGAAACTCGCCGCTCGATCAGTGCTGCGTGAACGATTCATCTGTGATCGATCGACCATCCTCTGTCGAATATCTTCTTTCGTCTATTTGAGTCCTGGAGGTACCCGATGGCCTGTGCGACGACACCCAATACCGGCCTGAGATCGTCACGAGACAGTGTCGCACAGCACGTGTTCGAATCAATCATCCCCAGTTGTTGTGCGGCTCGGAGTTTGTTCTCCTGTTCCCACACCCACAGGAGTTCATTCGGGAGAATCCAGCGGTAGTTAGTCTCCACAAGATACTGATTGTCATGCTCCGGCGTCCCGTCTTCGACGGCCAGTTGGTAGAACTGACGTGGAATGTCGACCCCCGAGTTGATCGTCAATCCGAGCGACGACCAGAAACGAGGATTGACTTCGAGTAGTTTGTACTCCTCGCTATCGGGGTCATAGAGGACATCCATATGTGCTGGACCCTTCCAGTCATGCGTTCGCAGGAGGTCGAGCATCGATTCGATCCAGGGTTCTCGCTCGACCGTGTGGGCGGCGATTGCGGGTCCTCCTGAGGAGGGATACTGTCGGGTTTCTTTGTAGACGTGCGTTGCAACGGGTTCGGCTGTTTCGTCGAAGAGCGTCCCGATACTGTAGTGGCCACCTGAATGGTCGACAAACTCTTGGATGATTGGATTCTGATAAGCCCTATTGACGGCTTCGTACTTTCGGGCCAGATTAGTCGGATCGTCGACGCGTACGATACCGCGAGCCCCCGAGGCCGCACGTGGTTTTATCAAGACTGGAAATGTCGAGTTAGCACGAACGGATTCGAGATCCTCATCAGGATAGTACGTCGTAGGGATCGGAATCCCGAGTTGCTCGGCGGTCTTCATGCAACGTCCTTTATCCATTAGTTGCTTGATGGCCGACGGATCTGCGATGAAGACTTCGGTCACCCCAGAGACACGCTCGCGGTGGGTAGAAACGGCGAGTGTCGTCTCGTCTCGGACTGGGACAATCAGGTCGTACTGCCTACGCTCACAACAGGCGACTAACCAATCAATGAATGCAGTCGGATCGGCACCAACCGGCTCGTGAACTTTTACGTCGGAGACATATTTCGAAAAGGCCGAAAGGTTTCGCTTGAAATCATCACAGACGTGTACATCACACCCCAGCTGGCCGAGTGATCGAACGATTGCTAACGAGGAGAGTGATCGACCGTCAGTTACCAACACAGTAGCGGTCATCTTTTTGTTATAATCTGGACTATCAGTTTTGCACAACCACGTGAGCCTGAAACCGAAGTGTGCATTACCTGTGTTTTATTGGTCATTTTGAGTTTTCCGTTGTTCGTGAATGTCTCGATAACTGTCCTCAGAGTGATAGGCTGGATCGGTCCGTTTTCCACCTCATCCCGAAGTTTCAGTCGGTCCCGAGGAGTGTCGACGGCTGGTCTGCTTCGATACCAATCTACCACCACGTAGCGCGCACAATCCCAACGGTCTCGAAGCAGCACAGACGGCGGTTCCGGATTTGTGTTACATGACATCATAGAGGGAAATTTGACAGGAATCTACGAGCCGGGGGCTCGAGTGGTCAAGATCAGTCCACATGATCACTTGCTGGTCGACCGATGCCCAGAGTTCACCAATCGGTTGCTTCGAGAACACGATTATTAGGTCGAATCCACGGTCAATCGCTACCCGCTCGATCTCGTCGATCAAGACATCAAACGCGTCTTCGTCTTCGACACGGAGTTCCAGAACCCGACCCTCCAGAACGTTAGCCCTCGACCGTGGGCCGACGACGGTGTAGCCGATCAGTTCATCGTCCTGTTTGATAAGAATGATATCTGAGTCAGGATACTGGATGATGTGTCTGATATCCGCTGGTGTCCGTCGAAACGAGGTGGTATCTGAATCGTATAAGCCGACGATCGACTCGAACTCTGTGGATGAGATTGATTGTTTACACGACACCTGATAGGGGTGATCGTCTCCGCGCCCCTGAGAGCCGGTATGTTTGGATCGCTGTTGGGTGGTCAGCCAACCATTGAGAAGGGTGCCCAGAGGTTCGATGGTGGTATCACTGCATGCGAGGTCGATGAGTCTCACAAGAGTTTGATCCGACACAGATGGGCCTACAGTATGTGAGGATGAGTTGTCTGTGTCCTCCGCAGGTGTGAAATCACCCAAGGGGACTTGACCGTTCGAGGTCGTGATATGAACCCTATCACCGACACGGTCTGCGACAGTGGTAAGCACAGGGTAATTTGACATCACGAGGGCTGCATATCGTTGAAGCACCACGTCGGGGGAGAGAATCCTGATTTTGAGCGGCAGCTCTCGATAGTCCCAGCCGCGACCCAGATTCGCTTCGTAGGTAGTGTTGGTCTTCCGATTGAACGTCGTGAGGCGATCGACATCTTGAGAGTCACAAAACTCCACCGTTCTGGCGTGGAGTCTAGAGTAGAGCCCTTGACCGCGATACTCTGGCTTGACAGCTGTATCACCAAGCACGAATATCGAGTTCTTTTGCGAAGAGCCGACGATTTCCTTGTAGAAGGCCCGACGAAACGCGGCAAGTTTGTCGTCGACGTTGATGTGGAAACAGTGTTGTTCGGGATCATACTCTGGGTACAAATCGTACTTCCAGCGGAAATATTCAGACGTCCCCCATCCGTTATAGGATTCATTAAGCAGCGATAGCGTCTCGGACTGTGTGGGAAGCCCCTGTTGTGCAGCCGTCATAGTAAGCCACCGTTGATATGGTCGTCGTACACATCTGCGATCGTTGCAAATCGGTATCCTTGCCGATCGAGACAGCTTATCAATTCCGCGAACAGCGTCGTTGAGGCGTCGAGGTTACGCTCCTGGATCGCCTTCATTGGCTGACTCCGATACTCGTTGACGCCTGAATCGAAAAAATCGTGCAGGTGGGAGACAAAGACGAGCGGATCGGGGAGGTCGACCATGCTGAGTAGTCGAAGATACGGCCAGCCACCGAGTTTGAGATAACTCTGGGCTGCAGGGATTCGAAGTCGCGGAATCACGCCGATTGGAAACTCTACTAAGTCAGACGTTTCCGGAGGCTGATACGGTTCGATCGGCGCGCCGAGGTTATTGTAGGTTCCCGGTCGGACGGATGGAAACACACTCGAATCAATGTCGAACCCGGCATCGTCGAGGATTGTTAGCTGTGAGGGTGTGAGCTTGCCAAGTGGCGCACGGTATGCCCGCGGACGAGAGCCGAAAAACGCCTCGTAGGCATCAATACCCTGTTTAAGATCCGTTCGAAACCCCTGTTTCATCTCCGGATCGTGTGCATACGAATGGAGGTGGAACTCGGTATCGAGTTCCCTCCGGAGCCGTTCGACGGCTTCGGGCCGATCTTCGAGCAGGCGTCCACTGACAAATACTGTGACGGGAACATCAACCTGCCTGATCATCTCAATGTAGCTCTGGAGATACTCCACTGAGCGGTAGGAGTGACCCGGTTGGTCGACGAACCAGTCACTCTCCAGATCGAGGGTGATACAGGCCGTTTTTTGATCGTCCTGGTTTGCTTTGCTGAGGACTGTCGCGTTGGATTTACTCATGGATCTGGATTTCGTGGTCTTCGTTTACTTGCATATCAAACAGCATCGCAAACATCAGGAATAGACTCCCGATGAGGAACATCATCATACTGAGAGAGGCCCGAACGAATAACGATTCACCGACCCAAAAGTACAGATAGAACGACCAAAGGCCACCAGCCATTCCCAGCATCGTCGTTCCCGCACCAAACAGATAGAACAACGCGAGAGGGTGGAAGTCCAAGACGAAGTACTTGACTTTCAGTCGCCACAAATAGTTCTGCAACAACATCCCGGAGACGCGTCGAATGTACGCAGGGTAGCTGATACTGGATGCTTCTTCGCCATAGATGGCAGGGATCGCGACATCAGCAACCCGTAGTCCCTTTGCGTTCAATTTGACGAGAAGGTCGTTACAGTAGCCATAGTATTCGTACATATTCTCAACACCGACGTTTGCCAAGGCGTGGTGTCTAATCGCTGTATACCCGTTTTGTGGGTCCATCGTCTTCCAGTAGCCACTGGCAACCTTCGTCAGAAACGTCAGAATCGCGTTCCCGAAGAACCGAAACCTCGACATCTCTTGTCGGTAATCCTTGTACAGCAGTCGATTGCCTTTCGAGTAGTCCGCCTGACCATCGACGAGTGGATCGATGAGTTTCACCATCTGATCGGGATCCATCTGGCCATCGCCGTCTATTGTCACGGTGATATCCAACTCGTCTTGAAGCGCGGCGAGGTAGCCGGTCTTGATTGCTCCACCGGCACCCCTATTTTCCCGATGTTTGATTGGGACTACCCGTCCGGTGTGGGAGTGAACGGTCGCTCGTTCGGTCAACAGTCCACCGGAGCCATCGGTCATCACCGACTGAAGCGGGGTCCGAGCCGTCTCTGACGCAGATCGACATTGGGTTGCGGCCGCCTGAATCTCCTTCCAGGTTCCGTCAGTCGAATAATCGTCGATTACGTAGATCCAGTCGACATAGATTGGCATCGATCGGATCACGTCGCCGATAAATCCTTCCTCGTTGTAGGCCGGAACAACGACGCCGATAGAGTGGTCTCTGTACATGTTAGATTCTCCTGAGCTTGAGATCCGTGTCGGCGAAGCGTGCTGGATCGAGTTCGCCCATGACATCGACGAGAACCGGATTGGAGGCCATCTCGGAGGCCGCAGCCATATAATCGAGTTGTTCGAACTCGTCGTGAGGAGTCGCCAAGAGCACACAGTCGGCATCTTGGAAACTCAACTCTGTTTGAACCGTAATCCCGAACTCGTCTCGAACAGCCTCGGCGTCGACATGCGGTTCGTAACCGACGATATCGACGTCATACTCTCGTAGCACCTCAATCGTTCCTTCGACTGCTGAGGTTCGAATATCGCCGACGTTGGGTTTGTACGCCAACCCCAGAATCATGACGGTGGATTTACCCATTACCTTGCCACAGTCGTTGAGAGCTTTGAGCGTCTCCTTGGCCACGTGTGTAGGCATGTGCTCGTTGATTTCACGAGCTTGTTGGATGAGCTTGGGATCGAAGCCGTTGCGCTTGGATTCGTAGATGATATAGAATGGGTCGACCGGAATACAGTGACCACCGACCAATCCAGGGGAGTACTCGTGGAAGTTCCACTTCGTCCCGGCGGCTTCGAGAACCGCGTGAGTGTCAATGTCCAAATTGTTACAGGTAATCGCGAGCTCGTTGACGAGCGCAATATTCAGGTCTCGCTGGATATTCTCGATGCATTTGGCCGCTTCTGCGACTTCGAGACTTGGTGCTCGATGGACGCCCGCATCCACTACCGACTCATAGAGTTCGGCGATCTCGGTGAGTACGGTGTCATTCTCTGCACTCACGATCTTGACGATATCACGAAATCCGTTGTCCTCATCACCGGGAACCAATCGCTCCGGTGAGTAACCGAGATAAAACCCTTCGCCAGCTTCCAGTTCGGATGTACGTTCGATCGCCGGTCCGAGAATCTCTCGTGTTGCCCCCGGATACACGGTCGATTCAAGGACCACTTTCGTTCCGGGTCGTATGGTATGACCAACAAGTTCGCCGGCCCGTTCGACGTACTTCAGATTCGGTTTCTTGAGTTCGTCGACGGGAGTTGGAACTGTAATGATAACGTATTCCGCATGTGTAAATGATGCCGTATCGGTCGTAAAGTCGATATCGGACCGTTCGACCCTCTCGGCACCGACATCATTGGTTGGATCCTGTCCCGTTTTTAGCTGATTGATCTTGTCTTCATCGATATCGAATCCGACTACATCATAGCCTGCCTGATCAAACTCCGTCGCTAACGGTAAGCCAACGTAGCCGAGTCCAACAATGCAAATTTTGTACAGTGATTGGTCCGATACATCGCGATGTCTTGCTTTTGGGATATCCATGTAATCTCACTCCTTTCGGGTCAGACAGGGACTGTATTGCTGTCGTCTAGATTACATAATCTACATAGGCCATCATATATATTTCGATAGTACAAGTAGCTATAATATCTCTATATTACTTTTATTTATGTTCTACCATTTTTACTATTTATGTAGGATGTTCCATTACTACCTTAATATCCAATTACAAACTATTTTTATGGATATAAATAGTATTATTGGGGAGTTTTCGTTCCTCCGTCAATTACCGTGTATACGGACTGTTGATCACAACTCACGTAGCCACCGAACCTTCTGAATTGCGTACATCAACCCACAGATGTAATGATTGATCCGCGTTGTCGGGCGTCGGCTGGGCCGGAGGAGTACCAATATAAAGCAGGTAGGTGACACGGAGGTCTTCTCCAGTAATCGCCGCGGTGAGGTTGTGTTCGGTACGCCACTCCTCTCCAGGTTCGACAACCGGTTTGAAAGTTGTCACCCGCTGTCGGTCGACGATCTCCGCTTTGTTGGTTTCTGGAACCGTTGTGTTGTGTATCTCGACAATAATCGTGTACTCCGTCCCGACGTTCTCATTATTTTCTAGGCCGACGACGATCGGTTCGGGCTCACCGGCTACGAGATCGCTCGGATACTCCTCGGCTACGAGTTCGCCCTCAGCAGTCTCTGTCAGGATATAAAAATCCGTAAACTGTTCTCCGTCGGGGGGCACAGCCACAGCGTAACCAATAGTACCGAAGGCGAAAACGACGCTAATCGCAAGGACAATCACGAGAACAGAATCAAGCCGCGTGTCCGGCTTCAAATTCTGTGTCCACATAGTGTCCATCCACTGTCGAAACGAGACGGTAAACTGTCTGTCTTCAGGGAGTTTCTGTCGACGATACGCGGCGAGCACCACTCCCACCAACGTAACTCCGGCGAGTGTGAAAATAACTGGAATCAGACGGATACCCCACGGTGTGAAACTGAGGCCAATCCCGGTGAGCGGGACGATGGCGATACTTGTCCCAAATGCTAAGGCGGCTCTTTCGATTCTGTCTATGCCGCCGGTGCCAGGCAAGCGAGCAGCCAACATATTACTTGCCTCTTCAGTAGTTGTCTCTTCAGCTTCGGGGTCGGCAGAAAGATATGATTCTGGAAACAGAACCGCAATAAACGCATACCCGGGAATGAAGGCCACGAAGGCCAGACCCAGAACGAATCTGAGGACAGACTCTCTGACTGTCGGTAGCGAAACTGCGATAATCATCAGTATTGTGAATATTGCAGTTGCTACAAGATCTGCTGGTAGAGACTTCTTACAACCTACTAATAACTTTTTGAGGCCTTCACCAATAGCCATTGTCAGCTAATCGACACCATCTGACAAAAGTGGTATCATCGAGCACATATATCTGGTATTAAATCTTTAACCTAACGGCATAGAAGTCGTTCATCTAATAGTTACTAAGTGAGTTTTTTCTCAATAACATATTTCAACCCACGGAGGAACGGACGTGGATCATCGGCCCGAAGGGTATCGAACCGGGGCATGTCGTAACACGATCGAAGGACTGCATGTAGTTCCGTGGCTAGAGACGGTCGGTCGACCAGTGGAGACTCCTCTCGCAAAATACTGAGTAGATAGCCGAGTTCACCGTACAGCAGGTGGCTTCCGACGCCCACATCGTACTCGTGGTTGATCTTGGAACTCAATCCTTGCGTCGAGAGCCAATAGTAGTATGGAAAATCAGCCCCGGCTTGAACTGCACAAGGCAGCGACTGCCACATGCGCGGGTTGATTTCGGTCAACACGAACTCTCCGGTCTCTTTGTCCTCCATGTACTCGATACACGCGAGGCCGTGGTACTCCAGACTGTCTAGTAGGGTTCGACCTGCCTCTTCGAGGGCCGGCATCGAGACCGCCTCACGGTAGACGCCGCCACCACCGATGTAGGAATCCCCCCGAATCTGACGGTGTTGGAACGTCGCCAGCGGCTGGCCGTGATCGTAGAGCGCGCCGAAGACGTACTCGTCGGCGCTCCGAATGTAATCCTGAACGATAGGGACGTGGTTCATCTCCTCGATAATCACCTCGACGTCGGGTGTCTCACCCGGATACAGATGCTTGATAGTATTCACCTCGGCTACATCATGAGGACCAAACGATTCAATCGACTCTTCGGTCAATAAATTGAACCGGGATTTGACTATGAGTTCTGGGCTCCAATCGTCGACATCTGTTACTAGCCTGGTGTGAGGGACGGCAACGTCTGCTGATTCGGCTGCCGCTGCGAGCTGCAACCGGTCGGTAACAGTCTCAAGTAGGTCGGACGAGGGTGTGGTCAGCGAGACGTGAGGATCAAACAAGTCGTTGTACCGTGCAAACAGATACGCATCGTGGGGTCGTACAGGGAGTATCGTCTCTACATCCCGGCGAGAAGCAATGTCGAGCAGGGCATCCCTATAGGCGAGTATATTTTGCTTTGGAGATGGGATTTGAATCTGTTCGTCACAGAATCGTGATGCACCTGCCGCAACTTCAGCCTCTATCGAAGCCAAAATTGTGTGGATCCCTTGTTTCGACAGTGATCGCACACAGGAGTAACTCCTCGAATCGAGACCAGCCGGTATGCAAACAGATTGCTTGTTTTTAATTCTAGAGACCATAATACAGTTTCTCAGTTCCAATCTCATTAGTATCAAGTCCTTACCTAATTTACACGATTAGCGGCTAATAGAGATCAGAGTATGGGGCAGCCTAGCATGCCGCGTGGCACATTTTCAACAGAGGAGAATTCCCATCGTATACTGGGTGTGAGTTCCAGTTCACGACAGTGAGAACGGGCTCTAGTATCTCATCGCCAGTAGCTATCTGGGTGACGAAACACAAACTCAAATACATGATTTTTATCACATTTATTGAGTAAGTATTTTTCATTTCAAACTGTTACAATGAGTAAGTACTCAAATAGAACTGTTCTCTCAAATCAGCTGGGGAACGGCTGAAAGGACGAATCGTTCCGCAGTGGAACGAGAGCCTGCAGTGTCCAAGATTATGCCGCTTGATTGATGCCAACGTTTATTGTTTCGAGTTTCGTAACTCTATACAATGAGTTACGATACAGAACATGTGCGTAATGCGGGCAACGGTCCCGCGATGATTACTGGGCTTCCTACCTTCACAGACCTACTCACAAATGCGAACCTCGCTGAGCTGTACACCGCTATTCGCCAGTCGCCAGGTGTGACTGCTCCCGAACTCATCGATCAAGTAGCGGTCTCAAAAAAGACCGTCTACGAGTATCTACATAGGTTAGAACGTGCAGGGCTAATCAGTGAAACAGAAAATAGCGGTGGTACAAGTGCGTACGACGCAGAGGAGTTCGAACTGACGCTCACAATTCGTGGGATAGAGATAACGATCACCCCCAAGCTCGTTGCAGTCATCGCACAGTCTGATGAATATCCAATTATCAAGCGTGTCTGTGACGAACACGGATTTGTGACATTCGCACTTGCTCACGATCTGATCAACGCACATAGCGACGGCGATGTCACGATCCGACAAATCGGTACGCTGACCGACCTTTCACACGGAACAACTTATGATCTCGTCGAGGCACTCTACGAGATTCACGATCTCGGTGGCGACGATCCGAGCCCAACGACATATACTCCCGATGACGTGGTCGACGACGATCTACAGTCAGAGTTGGCCGACGAATAGATGCCTCGGTCAGAGCAACTGTACACGGCGAATATTGTGGATACAGTTATCTTCCGGAGTCTGGGTAAATCACCAAGTCCTCAGTTACGGTCGTTGAAACAAGCCGTCGCTGAGGCGGATACAGAACTCTGGGTTTCACCATCGATCTACCGTGAGCTGACGAACTATGGGGAAGATCCTCCGAGAAATCCATATCTTGATACAGGCATCAAGGAAGGATGGATTCGCGTCGCAACTCCGCTACCGAATAATCGGAATTCGGCATTTGACTCGGTTACTGACCCTGTTGAACAAGCACAGCATCTCGCAGACGAATATTTGAACCAACAGAGCAAGTATCCAAATACCAATAACTGGCGAGACGCATCTGTGGTTGCGTTGGCTGTACGATTGTTTGAACAAAACACTCGAATCCGCGTTATCACTCACACAGCAGATAAGACTCTGGCTCAGGCTTGCGCCCGTATTCCGCCTGAATTTGGATACTACGATATTGAATCACGGTACTACAACCCACCACAGAAAGCAAAAAAACAGTTCCCGACCGTCGAATCACTTTCTTGGAGTAGCCAATAGCGAATGTGGTCCTGAAGGATCCTGTTGGAATACTAATTAACTCACATTTTTGTTCTCCGTGCTATACACAGAGGCTACATTTCTCGGGCTACCGGCATCAGACTTTTTTCAATTGGACTGCTCGGCTAATAGTATGGTAGATGATCCAACGATTCCTCTCGGAGATATTCGACAGAGAGATCCCGGAAGCGACCGGCAAGGAGCGTTCAAACGAGGCTGGACAGCAGCTGTGAAAGATCTCAATGACGATGGAGAATCATCAAAATATTCTGAGGGTCCACCACCAGAAACCCTTACGTGGGATAATCTCGGGTACCGCCTTGGAAGCATATTTGGCGAAACAGACGATGACCAGCGACAGAGACTATTTGATTGGTGTAAAGAGAAACAAAAACGAGAACGAGAGTCCTAATTGACGAAGTTCTGTGCTGTATTCGCGTTCGCAGTCTTACAGCCGCGATGAAGAGCGAATTATATATTATTTAAATATTTTCGGCGCTGCTCCATTTTGTCTTGTTCACTTCGCTTATCGTAGTGTGTGTCAAGCACATCTTTCGATACATTAGCCCGATCACTTACAATATCTTTCGGGACATCACAATTGAGATGGTGAGAGATTCCTCCTCGCCGCAATGCATGTGGACTCACGCTCGATGGGCACTCGGATTCAGACCCATATTCGGCGGCATCACAGTCAGAAATAGAGCGATCATGCGGACACTCACCAGTGTACTCGCACGGGCGGGTACTCCGGTAGCAATCTCCTCTGAGGGTGGTGATGTGTGCACGTCCCTGACTTGTGGATTCCAGTGGTTGACGCCCTTTCTCATCCGTTATACTGGGTCGACGGTCAGAAATCCAGCTATCGAGTAACTCACTGATCGACTCTGAGAGGGCAACGTGTCGTTCTCCACCCTCTGCATTCTTGATCGGCGTTTTTGTCTCTGGCCGATGAACTACTTCGAGATATTGACCATCACTATTGTAGTCCTCAAGATCCAGCGAATGAATCGCACCAACACGCATCATTGTGTGCCACATTAGCGAGACGACGATATGCGGTCGTGATGCATACTCATACTTGCCGAAGTAACTGAGTATCTGCTCTGCTCGCTCCGTCTCCAGCATTTCTGTCCGGACATTGTCACCGGAGCTCAGAGTTGGCGAGAGAACCTTGGTATGGAGGTCAGGTTCGACGGCATCGATTGATTCGAGCCACCTGATGAACACACGGAGTGTATCCATCTGTGTCTTTTCCGTCACAACGCCGATGTCGCCCTCATCACGTCGCCATAGACGATACTGGTGTAGCATGCGGCCAGTGAGCTGATTGAGGTTCCCAACCTCATTCTCATCGCACCATCGGACAAAGTGGCTGAGTCGTGAACGGTGAGAGTACAGGGTTGCTTGTGCGACCTCATTCTCGCGGTCAGTTAGATACATTTCGAGTGCTGTCTCGGGTGCGATTGGTTCGAGCTTCATTATTGATCTCCTCTGAATCGGAGAAAGGCCCGATTTACCCCAATCTCAAACCATTCAAATCAGCCGACAGACGGCTGAAAGGACAAATCGTTCCGCAGTGGAACGAGAGCCTGCAGCGCCCATTCAGTTTTTCGGCAGTCTAATCGCAAGACAGCGTCGAGTCTATATCCCGGGAAATCACAGTGCCGTTACTTTCGTTTGATAATCGAACAGAGAGTAAACTCTCTGAGATCCATAGCCAGCGGTTTCAGCGCAGTTGGCGAGTCTGTCGAAGAAATCAAAACTCTCTGCAAGAACTCGGAGCCGAAGGGTGGCTGATTCGGTTTGGTGGCACTGCTCTTCGATCTGGTCGGTTAGTGTGGCGACTTTCTCGCGGCTCGCTTCAGGGAGTGCCAACGGAACCCGGCTAGGCTCGTCGACGACGGTTTGGGGTTTGATTGCCGGTCGCTCATCGGTTCTCCCTGCTTGCTGTGTCTCTTTATATATATCGAGGATCGCATCGATACGGCGCAGTTCGTCGAGGAGGTGGGCTTGAGTATTGGTGTAGGCCATGATTCTATCGTGAATGAGAGCGTCGACTGGACGAACATGTGCTCGCACGAATATTTATAATTCATTGAGAGGCAAGCATCGGTAAATCGGACTCATGGTATACAGATCATCGCACCGAAACGAGAACGCCTCGGATACAGAGACGGGGGTGACGACGAGTCGGGTCGCAAATCGCACCGCAGCGGATTCGACATCCGCGACAGGCAGCTCTGGTCACGGCAGGCGACTATCGAAGAGACTGAAGCCTATTTCGGGATGGAAGTCCCGGACACAGACACCGTCTTTCGCCTCCAGCGGCTCGAATCGATGAACACGACTGAGCGTGTTCGTGGCTGGGTCAATGAAGGAATGATCGTCGAAGATATCGGTAATCCCCTCTCGATAGTTAGCACAACAACGACAGACTCCGGCTGATACCAGCTCTGCTGGTAAATTTGGTGTTCCCGATCCAGTTCGGGATATGATCTCGTCGACTGGAAGCAGAACGCGGTAGATAGCGTATTTAGTCGCCGTTGAGCGGTAAACTATTCACCAGTCAAGTCAACAATAGGTGGTCTGCTCGCTACTCATGTTGGGCGTCGACAACGGCAACGCCAGCTAAGTTCACGATGTCTTTGACTTCGTCGCCGCGCTGGAGGACGTGGACCGGTTTGTCCATCCCGACGAGCATCGGCCCGACGGCCTCCGCATCGCCCAGTCGCTGGAGGAGTTTGTAGCCGATGTTGCCGGCTTCGAGGTTCGGAAACACGAGAACGTTCGCGGGCTCGTCCAGCTCGGCGAACTCGTAGGTTCCTGAAAGCATGTCCTCGACAACCGCGGTATCGGCCTGCATCTCACCGTCGACGGGGAACTCGACTGTGGGGTCCTCGCGGAGTCGACGGGCGGCCTCGCGGGGTTTGCGGGTCCCCTCGTTGTCGACGCTTCCGAAGTTGGAGTACGACAGCAGCGCCGCCCGTGGCTCGACATTGAACCGCCGAGCGAGGTCGGCGGTGTGACGCGTCACCTCCTCTAAGACGTCCGCATCCGGGTCCTGATTGACGGTAGCATCGGCGCAGAACACGACGCGGTTTTTGAAGGTGAGCATGTAAACGCCGGCAGCGTAGTCGGCATCGTCGGCCGTCCCGATCACCTGCAGCGGCGGCCGCAGCGATGACGGGTAGTGATGGGTCAGGCCGGTGAGCAGCGCGTCGGCGTCACCGGTCTCGACCATCACGCTGCCGAGGTAGGTGCTGTCCTCGACGAGTTTGCCCGCCTCGCTGCGCGTGACGCCGTTGCGCTTGCGCAGGTCGTACAGTCGGTCGGCGTAGGCGTCGAGATCGCCCTCGCTGGGGTCGATGATCTTGGGGTCGAAATCGAGCCCGAGCGTCTCGCTGATCGCCTCGATGCGGTCGCGGTCGCCCAGCAAGATCGGCTCGGCGATTCCCCGGTCGACGAGCTGGTAGGCCGCCCGGATCATCTTCTCGTCGTCGCCCTCGGCCAGCGCGACGCGCTTGGGGTCGGTCTGGGCTTTATTAAGGATGATCCGCATCATCTCGCGGGATTTGCCCAGACGAGCCTCAAGTGCCTCGACGTAGGTCTCGACGTCGAGCGACCTGCGGGCCGCGCCGGACTCCATGGCCGCATCGGCGACCGCGGGGGTCACCTCGAAAAGGACCCGTGGATCGAGCGGCTTGGGGATGATGTAGTCGGGGCCGAACTGGAGTGGCTGATCGCCGTAGGCTTTGACGACCGCATCGGGGACGTCCTGACGGGCCAACTCGGCCAGTGCCTCGCTGGCGGCGACTTTCATCTCCTCGTTGATCTCGGTGGCCCGAACGTCGAGTGCGCCGCGGAAGATGAAGGGAAACCCCAGCACGTTGTTGACCTGATTCGGGTAATCCGAGCGGCCTGTCGCCATGATAACAGTGTCATCGCGGGCGTTCTTGGCCTCCTCATAGCCGATCTCGGGAGTCGGATTCGCCATCGCGAAAATGATCGGATCGGCGGCCATCGACCGGACCATCTCTTGGTCGACGATGCCGCCCACAGAGAGGCCGACGAACACGTCCACGCCAGCCATCGCCTCCGCCAGCTCGCCCTCGGGGACATCGCTGGCGAACTCGCGGGTGTACTGATTGAGTTCGCCTGCCTCCGCGCGCTCGGTCGTTAGAATCCCGTCGACATCGCACATCGTGATATTCTCTCGGGGAACGCCGAGCGAAACGTAGAACCGGGCGGTGGCGGTCGCGGCGGCACCGGCACCGGCGAAGGTGACGTCGAGCTCCGAGAGCTCTTTGTCGGCGATCTCGCAGGCGTTGAGTAGTGCAGCGCCCGAAATGATGGCGGTGCCGTGCTGGTCGTCGTGGAAGACGGGGATATCCAACTGATCGCCGAGTCGACGTTCGATCTCGAAACAGTTCGGTGCCGCGATGTCTTCGAGGTTGATGCCGCCGAACGTTGGCTCCATCATCGCAATCGCTTGGATCATCGCGTCGGTGTCATCCGAGTCCATCTCGATGTCGAAGACGTCGATATCGGCGAACCGTTTGAAAAGGACGCCTTTCCCCTCCATCACCGGCTTGGAGGCTTCGGGGCCGATGTCGCCGAGACCTAACACTGCCGACCCATCCGAGACGACGCCCACCAAGTTCCCCTTCGCGGTATAGTCGAACACCTGGTCGACGTCGGTAGCGATTCGCTCACAGGGTGCGGCGACGCCGGGTGAGTACGCCAGCGAGAGATCCCGCTGGGTGTTGGTCGGTTTGGTCGTCGCAATCTCTATTTTTCCGGGCGGGTCAGTACTGTGGTACTCTAACGCGTCTTCGTCCAAGCCCATGGGAGCATATCTACACCGTTGATGATAAATAACAGTATTATTATCAAAGAATAATGAAAAGACAACAGAAATATATCAGAGATAGTATGTCTCCGGGGGTGTACATCGCCCGTGTGATCGGCTCGGTTCGACCAGCTACTGATTCCCGATCCGAATTCGGATCTTGAGCGTTGAGGCCGAGGTCCGAACGAACGCCGGCGTCGACGATCTCGCCGTAGTCTGAAAGCCCGCCAGCGGGATCTCTCCTCCACACAACGCTTCGGTGGCTCGGCTCCGACCACAAAATCGGCCGCCTCTGTCCCGACAAATGCGGGTTGGGAAACAGAGGAGAGTCGTGAGATGGATTCACGTACCGACAGCCGATCAGATCTCCAAATCGAACCGATCCAGACGCATCACGGTCTGCCACGCAGAAACAAAGTCGTGCACGAATTTCGCTTCGGCGTCGTCAGAACCGTAGACCTCCGCGATGGCTCGCAGCCGGGAGTTCGACCCGAAGATGAGATCCACGCGGGTCGCTTCCCAGTTCAGTTCGCCCGTGTCACGGTCTCGCCCCTCGAACCGGTTGTCCGACGTCGACGAGGGTTCCCACTTGGTGTCCATATCGAGTAGATTCACGAAGAAGTCGTTGGTCAGCGTCCCCGGCCGGTCGGTGAAGACGCCAAGATCAGACTCCCCGTAGTTCGCGCCCAGCGTCCGCATCCCGCCGACCAGCACCGTCATCTCGGAGGCCGTCAGCGTCAGTAGCTGGGCCTTGTCGACCAGTAACGCCTCGGGCTGTCGGTCGACCCCATCCGCACGGTAGTTCCGGAACCCGTCGGCGCTCGGCTTGAGCGCTTCGAAGGAGTCGACGTCGGTCTGGTCTTGCGAAGCGTCGGTCCGTCCCGGTTCGAATGGGACTGTCACATCGTAGCCACCTTTGGCTGCCGCCTCCTCGACGGCCGCATTGCCGCCCAGAACGATCAGGTCGGCCAGCGAGACTCGTGTCCCGTCGGACTGGGAGCCGTTGAACTCCTCTCGAATCGTTTCTAGGGTTTCCAGTACCGTCGACAGCTGGTCGGGCTCGTTGGCCTCCCAGCTTCGCTGGGGTTCGAGTCGGATGCGGGCACCGTTGGCACCACCGCGCTTGTCGCTGTCGCGGTAGGTTGAGGCCGATGCCCACGCGGTTTTCACCAGTTGTGGGATCGACAGCCCCGAGTCCAGGATGTCGGTTTTGAGCGCGGCGATATCTTCGTCGCCGATCAGGTCGTGGTCGACGTCGGGAATGGGGTCCTGCCACAGCATCTCCTCGTCGGGGACCTCCGGGCCGAGGAACCGGGACGGTGGTCCCATATCGCGGTGAGTCAGCTTGTACCACGCCTTTGCGAAGGCCATTCCGAACGCCATCGGGTTCTGTTGGAACTCCTCGATGATCTCCCGGTACTCCGGGTCCCGTTTGAGGGCGATGTCGGTCGTGAGCATCATCGGTGTGACCTCCTTGTCGGAGTCGTGGGCATCCGGGGCGCTCTCGACGTCGCTGGCGTCGACCGGGAGCCACTGCCATGCGCCGCCGGGTCCCTTCTGGGCGGCCCACTCGTAGTCGAGTAGATTGTCGAGATACCCCATGTCCCACTCCGTTGGTGATCCGGTCCATGGGCCCTCGATTCCGCTGGTGATCGTATCAGCGCCGCTGCCGGTGCCGTGGTCGTTCTCCCAGCCGAAGCCCTGCTGCTCGATGGGTGCGGCTTCCGGTTCGGGGCCCATGTGTTGGTCGGGATCGTCGGCACCGTGGACTTTCCCGAAGGTGTGGCCGCCAGCGATAAGCGCGGCTGTTTCTTTGTCGTTCATCGCCATGCGGTCGAACGTTTGGCGGATGTTTTTCGCCGACAGCTCGGGATCGGGGTTGCCGTCCGGCCCCTCCGGGTTCACATATATTAGCCCCATCACCGAGGCCCCGAGTCCCTCTTCGATTCCCCCCGGCTCGTCGAACCGTTCGTTCGTATCCATCTCCGTTTCCGGTCCCCAGTCGACCGAGTCGTCGGGCTCGAAGGCGTCCTCGCGCCCGCCGGCGTAGCCGAACGTTTTGAACCCCATCGACTCGATGGCGACGTTGCCCGCCAACACCATCAGGTCGGCCCACGAGAGTTTGCGGCCGTACTTCTGTTTAATCGGCAGGAGGAGTCGACGCGCCTTGTCGAGGTTCGCGTTGTCAGGCCAACTGTTGATCGGCCCAAAGCGCTGTCGACCGCCGGCCGCGCCGCCACGACCGTCGGCTGTACGATACGTGCCGGCGCTGTGCCATGCCATCCGGATGAAAAGCGGCCCATAGTGGCCGTAGTCGGCTGGCCACCAGTCGTGGGAGGTCGTCATCAGCGCTTCGAGGTCCGCCTTTACCGCTTCGAGATCGAGTGTCTGAAACGCTTCAGCGTAGTCGAACTCCTCGTCCATAGGACCAACATTGCGGGCGTTCTGATCGAGAATTTCCAGATTCAACTGATTCGGCCACCAGTCGTGGTTGGATGCAGTCATCGCCAAATAGTTATTCCGTTGCCATATTAATATTGTCCATTAAACAAACATGTTTATCAATTTTTGCCGGATTTGGCATCAATCCACACACAATTTAACAAATCGCTTGTACAAACATTGTGGCTTCGCTGTCGCTGTGCTGGCCAGACTCGAACGAATTTGGTCGCCTCGTCGAGTGGGCTGGTCTCGATGTGTCCAGTGGGCGTGAATACGATCACCTCCGAGTAGAGCAAGCGACGACAGCGACTATGGCCATCCCGCGACAGCTGATGCTGTCGACTGGCAGCAGCGTGAGACGCTCTCCCAGTAGTTCCGACCATGAGTCGAAAAGACACAACAATCATGTAGTGTGACACCGTGAATCATACATGGAACTGACTGTCTACGGGCCACTCCGCGGGGTGACGGGGTCGAAAACGGCCTCACTTCCTGACGTCGACCACCAAGCGTCAGTTCAAACCGTGCTCGAACGGTTTGTCGAACAGTATCCCGGAGCCGACGCCCAACTGTTCGACGACGCTGGAACACTCCGGGCAAGTGTCCGCGTTTTGGTCGACGGCGAACGGGCAGCGCCGGACACACCGTGTCCGTCGACTGCCGAGGTGTCTCTTATTCCGGCCGCCCAGGGCGGATAATCGTAGTCGTCGCGTGATGCGTGACAGATCGCTGTTTAGAGACCGTACTGATCTCGGACTACCGAATCCAACCCGATTGCTTCGAGCAGATCGGTCGGCACGAGCATCGAGAGCTGAACCACGCCCGGCAGGCGAGCGATTTCGACGCCGCCGGTAAACGTACAGCGCGCTCGAACCTCGCCTTCGGTCATGCCGAGCAGCGAGCCAGCCCGGTCGAAGGCGTTGTCAGTCGCGTCGTTGATCGTCGCCCCTGACCCGATGAACTGGAGTGGCATGGCGTCGGCAACCGTGTCGACATCGTACTGGGCTGCAAGCCCACTGCCTGCCTCGCGTTCCTCGTCGGTGTAGGGTTTGGCAATATCCGGAAGATCAGATTCGTTCGGCAGGAGGAGTGGCCCGTCCATGTCGACGTTTTTGATGACCTCGACCTCGAGTTCGGTTGTCCCACTCACGTCGGTCGTGTGCAACGAGAGTTCGCCATCGCCCTGATTAGCGTGGAGATCTCCGACGTAGAGGCCCGCGCCGTCGACTTCGACCGGACAGATGAGCGTCGCACCCGGTCGAACGTCGTTCGAGTCGAGATGGCCATCAGTCCGCGCGTCGAGTTCGCTTTCGTCGACGATCCCCCAGTCGTGCTCGGCACCGATGAGGAATTGACCGAAGTCACCAGCGTTGTGTGAGTCCGGCAGTTCGACTGTCGGGGTGGTTCCGATGTTCCCGATGAAGGGAGCGAGGTGGCCGAGTGCGCCGGGAATCTCGTCGGGTTTGTAGAGCAAGATGGGGTGCTGTCGAGAGTTTTCCGGGAGAGCCATGTTCTCCTCGGCATTCTCGGCAAGTTGGTCGGCTCCTTCTGGGCCGACGGTCAACCCGACTGTTCGATCCTCGTCGAAGACGACGGTATAGCCGTAGTCGAAGCCGAATGAGGAGGCGTTGGCTCCACACTCTGCACAGCGAATCGACCCTTCGCCAGTTCCCTCGACGACGGTGTCGGGCCACTCGGTTCCGCAGTCGGGACATCGATGGTCGATGAATGGATCGTCACCGAAGGCCTCGCTCCGCTCGGCCATACTCCCGGTGCTGGTGGCGACACTCGTCACTTGGACGTCTTTGATTCGGACGACGAGTGCGTCACCGGGCTCGGCATTTTCGACACGGATCGGTCGGGTCACCTCGTGGCCGCCGCGGAACGAGGGTGTGATCATCGGTCCCCAGCAGCCGGCTGGGGTGTGAGTTCGAACGGTGCCACCATCGGCAACCGTGCCCGCCCACTCTTGATCAGGGCCGACCAGACCGAGGGTAAACTGGTCGACATCGAGTTCTTGTTGGATCTGTTGGGACATCACCTGCGAGTATGTGACCCATTCGCATAAGCAATGTGTAGGCTGAATTGACGTTTGCTCCGCGTCGACTGCATGGACGAACGAATCTCAGTCGAGGAGGTAGTTGATTGGGAACTCGGCACTGCCCAGATAGTCCGGAACGCTGGCGGGACAGTGAGGATTGACAGTCAGCTACTCACTCGGTTGCACCGATCCGACAAGAGGATGCTCTCAGCGCCCGGACGAACGGATAGTGGACTCAAAGAGGTTGCAACAACCAGTAGCAATGCTCAGTGCGGCGATAGTCGCCTACTACGAGGCGATCAGGGACCGCCAAACGGGGAGATGTGAGGAGTGTGGTCGACTGAACTACGCGACGAACCGCTGTTTGTGTGGGGGGAGAGTCACCGAAAACGACCTTCTGGAGGAGACACGCGATGATGTAGCGCTGAACGACAAGCGTGTGGCAGTGACCAGTGCCGACAGTCATCGCCTGTTGGCCCTCCTGTTGATAGCGCTCCTGACTGGCTGCGGCGTCTGGATCGGTGTGGATCTACCGACTGCCGTGTGGATCGGGTTGATCGGAGCGGGCACATGGGTCGCATGGCTGCTCATGACGACCTATTCCGCGACAAGCGGTGAGCCGGACTACTGACCGAATCACAACCTGCCGCCGGTCGACCGTGACCACACAAAGAGTGAAGACGAACCGCCGTGGAACACTCACTGTCGTCAGTTTCAATGCTCACAGATACACCCGGCATCCACCACATTACCGGCATCGTTCGTGATGCCCAGCAGAACGTCGACTTTTATACGGACACCCTCGGACTCCGGCTCGTCAAACAGACGGTGAACCTCAACGACCAGTTCACGCGGCACCTGTTTTACGGCGACGAAACCGGCTCGCCCGGCACGAGTCTCACGTTCTTTGCCTACCCCTACGAAGAGAGCGGTCGGATCGGCAAACCACAGGTCAGCACCGCCGCGCTCGTCATCCCGCCGGAGTCGGTCGACTACTGGCGGGACCGACTCGCTGCCCACGATGTCGCCGTCGACGAGATTTCCCAACGGTTCGACGAGACGGCGATCCGGTTTCGTGATCCGGATGGCACACAGCTCGAACTCGTCACCGGCGAGTCGTCGGTCGACCCGTGGACTGGAGGCCCGGTGCCGACCCAGCACGCAATCCGCGGGATTCACGGCGTGACGCTGCTGTCAGCGAGCACCGTTGCGACTGCGAGCGTTCTGGAGACGCTTGGCTTCGACCTCCACGACCAAGACGGCCAGCAGGTTCGGTACCGGGCGGCGGGTGATCGAGCGACTATCGTCGACCTACTCGACACAGCAAGCCAGTTCGGCCGTGAGGGCGCAGGCTCGATCCATCACGTCGCCCTGCGTGTCCCGGACGTCGACCAACTCTACGAGTGGCACGACCTCTTTCGGGAGCGCGACTACGACGTCTCGCGGGTGACTGACAGACACTTCTTCCACTCATTGTACGTCCGCGAGCCGGGTGGAATTCTGTTCGAACTCGCAACGGAGAAACCGGGATTGACGGCCACCGAGGATATCGAGACGCTCGGCCAGTCGCTGTATCTACCGGATTGGCTCGAAGCAGACCGACAGCTAATCGAAGACCAACTCCCACCAATCGAACTGTCGACTGAGTCGGAGCGAACCTAATGGCCCATCTTCCACAATCGGGAGATTCGGATGACCCACACCGCGGCCAGCCAATCGAAACGGCTGGCGCACCCTCGCAGGCGGCCGAGGCGGCGGTGATCATGCTCCACGGTCGTGGGTCGACGGCCCAGCAGATTCTCCGGCTCGTCGACGAGTTCTACCACCACGGGGTGATCTATCTCGCGCCGCAGGCCGCCCGTAATCGGTGGTATCCCCGTTCCGGCTATGGGCCGATTGCGGACAACGAACCGTGGTTTTCCTCCGCGCTTGAGCATGTGTCGACTGCAGTCGAGATGGCTACTGATCTCGATATCGACCCTGAACAGATCCTCTTGTTCGGATTCTCACAGGGTGCCTGTCTGGCCAGCGAGTTCGTCGCACGCAACCCGCGGCAGTACGGCGGTCTCATCGCGTTATCGGGGAGTCTCCTCGGCCCGGAAACAGGGACCGAGTACACAGGTTCACTGGAGGGAAGTCCGGTCTTCTTCGGCTGTAGTACCGACGATCCGTACGTCGCTGCCGAGCGAATTTATGAGTCTCAGACTGTGTTCGAACAGCTCGGTGGGGAGGTTATGGCCCGGCTCTACGATGAGCTGGGGCATGCGATCAACGACGACGAGATCAAGATGACGAATACGTTCATTGAGCGACTCGTTTCGGCCGAGTAGTCGACACGGCGTTACTATTCGCGTAATACCGCTTCGAGGTCATGCAGCGAATCGAGGACGTACTCCGGTTGGTACCGACCAGCCTCGGCTCCCTCCTCGCGGAGCCACGCAACTGGCAGGCCAGCGTTCTGTGCGCCAGCGACATCGAATTTCAGCGAGTCGCCGACGTACAGCGTCCGGTCGACCGCTGTGCCAAGTTCAGCGAGTATCGTCTCAAACGGGTCGACATGCGGCTTCCGTCGCCGGAGATCACCGGCGTAGACGACCGTGTCGACCCGCGATTCGAGATCGAGCGCCCGAAGCTTTCCCTGCTGGCGGTCGGCGGGACCGTTCGTGAGAATCCCGATCGGTCCGGTTTCGCGGGCGGCGGTCAGCGCCGCCTCCGCCCCCGGCAGGAACGAAACCGCGGTGGTATCGATCTCTGCGATCAGGGCGGCCGCCAGCGCGAGGGGGTCGACTGCCGAGTGCCCATGCTGAGCCGACAGCCGAGCGAACCCCGCACCCAGATAGCCGCGTTCGTCGTCAGGATCGAGCGGACCGTCGAGTTCGGCCCACAGCGCCTCGGGAGTGCCGAACGGCTCGCTGTCGACCGCCTCGAAGGCACGCCGGTAGGCCGCCGCCAGATCGCCGTCGTGTCGACAGAGCGTGTTGTCCAGATCGAACACCACTGCGTCAAAGGCCGTCACAACCGCCTCTTTTCGAGCAGGATACAAAACATCACGCTGTGTCGGGACTGTCTGGCACCACAGTCAGTGTTCAGTCGACCGTCGACGCCGAACTCGCTACCAATCTTTCGGTGATTTGTCTCGCCAGAACTGCCCGCTGGGAGCCTCGGGGCGGAACCGGGCGAGCCAAATCGGGGTTTCGGCTCCTTTCTCGGGTGTTCGCGGTGCGTTGCCGTCGGCCATATCGGTCTGGACGTAGCCCGGACAGACGGAGTTGGCAAGGAGGCCATCGTTGCTGTACTCGCCGTCGAGATAGCAGGTCAGCCCATTCAGTCCGGTCTTCGAGATGCGGTAGGCTGGCATCCCACCGGACTGTGGCTGGGTAATCGCACCGAGTCCCGACGACATGTTGATCACCCGACCGCCGGGCTGGTCCAACAGCAGGCTGAGTGCCTGCTTGGTGAGGTGGATCGGACCACGAAGGTTCGTATCGAGCGTTCTGTCGACACCCTCGGTCGACATTTCGTCGAGCGACTCGCGGCTGTCCATCACGCCAGCGTTGTTGACAAGGACGTCCAGTCGACCGGTCTCCGACTCGATGTGCTCGATTGCGGCCTGTCGCTGGTCGGCCACGGTCACATCGAGTTCGATAGCCCGCCGGTCGGTGGCGGTGATATCGCCTGTATCTCGTGCCCCTGCGTAAACTGTCGCCCCGTGGTCGACAAGCCCATCAGCGATTCGTTTGCCGATGCCACGCGTCGCACCGGTGACGAGTGCGACCTGTCCCTCCAGCGTGTCGTACAGCGGTACGTCCATACCGCCCGTAGCAGTGGCAGGATCAAAAGACGTCTGCCGGTCGACGGCTCCGGAATCCCGAACCTAAAATATCATAAATAAATACATTCTGTACTGTACGCACCAACTATTTTCCCTGTTGTTCATGATTGATTACCATGGCATCAGTTACTAACACGCACGGAGAGGACGGAATCGAGGCACTGTTCGACCGGCAGTTGGAGGTTGGACTCCAGCATGGAGCTCAGCTTGTCGTTTATGACGGCACCGAGCGCGTCGTCGACCTCGCTGGCGGCACGACCGGTCCCGATGGCGAGGCGACGACGCCCGACACGAGGCATCTCATCTGGTCGTGTACGAAACCCTTGGTCGGCACCTGTGTCCACCAACTCGTCGAGGACGGCCAGATCGCTTACGACGATCCGGTCGTCGACCACTGGCCATCGTTCGACCGCGGCGACGAGCAAAAGCAGGAGGTGACTGTTCGGCACGTGCTGAGCCACCAGACCGGGATGCCGACGAGCCCGCTCGATGGCGACCCTGCAGCGTGGGGCGACTGGGAGGGGATCGTCGACACGATGGAACAACAGGAGCTTCAGGACGAACCGGGGACCACCGCGGCCTACCACACGATGAGCTACGGCTGGCTCGTGGGTGAACTCGTTCGGCAGGTCACCGGGACGCGGATCGAAGAGTATGCAGCCGAGAACGTGTTCGAGCCACTCGGATTAGATCAGACGAGCGTCGGCGTCCGCGACGGCCGGCCGGAGACGGTCGCTGATGTTGCGGGATTCGATATCTTCGACCGCTGTCGAGATCCTACGGAGGGACTAGTCGACCTCACGCCCGAGGACGCCGCCGGACTCGGCAACAGTCCGGGCGTCCTGCAGTCGGTGGTCCCGGCCGCAAACGGGATCAGCACGGCCCGTGATCTGGGCAAATTCTTCGCCTGTATGGCCAACGGCGGCGCACTGGACGGGACTCGCCTGTTGGAGCCCGAGACCGTCGACAAAGCAACCGAACTTCAAATCGAGACGGCCGACGACGGCACGCTCTCGCGGCCGATGCGGTACGCGATGGGCTACTGGCGCGGCGGCGCTGTCTCGGATCTCTTTGGGACGCTCTCGTCGCCCGAAACATTCGGCCACGTTGGACTGGGCAGTGTCGTTGCGTGGGCTGATCCAACAACCAATCTCACGTTCGCCTACGTCTGCAACGGCATCCGTGAGGAGTCCTACGAACACGCTGCCCGCGTGAATCAGCTTGCTGATGCCGTCTATCAGGTGTACGGTAACTGACTGCCCGATGATCCACTTCGGTCAGTCGTGGCGTGAAAGGTAGCTCGGTGGTACGTGGTCTGTCGTATACACGTCCCGGCCACGCTTCGTAATCGAGTTGTCGTCGTCGACCATCGCTGCGGCGTCGACCCGAAGCACCACTGGGTCGGCGGCGTGTCGACTACCGACCTCGCGTGCCGCCTTGACCGAGCCACTCAGATGGACGTGTTGCCGCGACATCGGGCGGAGTCCCCCATCCAGAATCGACGGGACGTTGTCGGGGGCCGTGCCGTGATACAAGATAGCTGGCACGGGCCTGTCGCCCGATTCGAGGTCGACCGGCACCGAGTGGCCGTAGGCGGCTCGAATCCGGTCGTCGTCGACCTCAAACCGACCTTTGGGATCGGTTCGGACGACCGCGTCGACTGCCGTCTCGTCGACCCAGTCGTATTTTTCCGTGGCTCGGCTCACGACAGTCGACCGATTGGCCCAGCCTGCGGCGTCGAGATCGAGGCCAACGTCCTCGGGAAAATGGCGTAACGCGCCGCTCAGAAACTTCGAAACGCGGGTTCGCCGTCGACTCGACAGACGTTGTGTTCCCGCGGCATCACAGACGGGACACTGCCCACCGCTGAAGGGACCGTGATCATCACAGAGTCGGATTTCGCTCATTGCTGGCGCTCCGAATTAGAACCCGTCGGCGAACTTGTCCCGGCGGTTGATGTCGATCTCGCTGAGGCTCGATCCCTCGCGGGTCGCCGCGAAGACGATGGCTTCAGCGACTTCCTCGGGTTCGGTGGCTTCGTCTTCGTCGAACACCTCAGCGAACGTCCGCCCGTCGGTTGCCTCGAACTCCGACCGAACTTCCGAGGGATTGACCACGGTGACACCCACCCCCTCGTCGCCGACTTGGGCGGCGACGCTTTTGGCAAAGCCACGAACCCACCACTTCGAGGCAGCGTAGACGGGATTAAATGACCGAGGGTACTGTCCGGCGAAGCTCCCGAGGAAGATCAGGTGTCCTTCGCGCTCGCGGACGTGGGGAATAGCTGCGCGAGTCATATAGAAGACGCCGTCGACGTTGGTCTCCTGCATCGTGTCGTACTGCTCGTTGGTCAGCTCTTCGACGTCACTGCCGCGGGCGAGTCCGGCGTTGTTCACCACGATATCGATGCCGCCGAAGGTGTCGACAGTCTCGGTCAGCAGGGCGTCGACCGCGTACTCCTTGCGGACGTCGGTCGGGACCACCAGCGTGTCGACGCCGTGGGTGGTTTCGAGGTCGTCTGCAAGCTCTGCGAGTTTGTCTTTGCTCCGGGCCGCGAGCACGACGTTCGCGCCTTCGGCCGCAAGCTGTCGACAGGTCGCCGCGCCGATTCCTGCGCTCGCCCCGGTGACAATCGCGGTCTGTCCATCGAGTGAGTCAGTCATTGTCGACAGCCGACGGCGGCCGCGGTCTAATCTGTTGTGGACGAATCAGTCGAGCCAGCGGATGGTCACCGGAAACCGATCTAGGCAGTCACCGAAACCGATCCAAGGGCTGTCGAAGCGCCCAGTCGTCGGCATGAGGATCAAGCCGATTCGGTTCGGCTCCGCGCTCGGTGAGGACGCCTGCATGGTACAGCATCGCCTTCAGTTGGAACACTGTCGGCGAGTGAAATACGGCCCCATCTGCGAGTTCACTGGGGCGAAGCTCACCGTCTTCGGTCAGCACCCGACGCCGCACGTCGTCGCTCCCTTTTAAAAAGAGTTCGACCGTAAAGGTGGGATGGTGGACGTGGAGCCACTCGACGAGGTCGACAAGCGATGGTTTGCTGATACCGTCATCGTGCATCGTCTGGAGTTCCTCAACGAGTAGCTGGGTCGCCGGATACGCCCAGACCACGCGCCGAGTCACTAATCCCCACTCAGGGGCCAGTTCGCAGAATCGCTTGCGTGACCGTTTCCAGCCCGCAAATTCGTTCAGGGCTGCGTCGACCGATCCGTACCGGTTCAGGGCGAATCGCACGACTTCCTGGCCGAGCGGCGTAAGTCGCTCGCCGTCCGGCTCGTTATTTATGAGTCCGAGAAAGGTGGCTCCCTGTCGGGCGCTGTCGACGGCCCCAACCACGCGCTCGGCGAGCACGGTCTCTGTTTCAGCGGTGTGATAGATCGCCAGCGGATAGCCGAGGTAGTTTTTGGGATGGTTGAGACCGAAGGATTTGTCGGCGACGCCCTGTGCAGTCGCCTGAAATCGGATTGCAGTCGCCTCCTCGGCGGTGTGGTTGCCGACGATGCGCGGAACCTCACACGGTGTGACCTCGCCATCGACGTCGACTGCGAGGACGCCGACGTTGAGTTCGCGGGCGAGCGTGCGGGCCGACTGGGAGATGGCCGCCCCCGGTGCGGCGACGTAGGCGGCGTTGACCTCGTTGAGTCGGTCGTAGGCCTGCACGACGCCGGTTTCGACGTCGACCGCGCCATCGCCGGTGTAGCCTTTCGCCTCGATTGCGACAAGCGGTGGCTCATCGCCGACTCGGTCGACCGCAAGCAACTCCGAATCGAGCAGTCGGACACCGACCAGATCCGGATACCCCGAGCCGATCCGGACGTGATTGAACGGGGCGAGTTGCTTGCGGAGTGCTTCGGGAATCGGCCTGTTCGGCAGCCACTCGTCCTGTGCGAACTGGGTGTCGACGACTGCGTAGGCGTTTTCGGCCTCGTCGTCGGGGAACAGTCGACGCTTCGTGTGGGCCAACACTTGCGGTTCCGACAGCGTCGACGCCGTAGCCATGGATCACCATCCCAGAGCTGTCTTATGAAGCTTCGGTCACTCGGTCGGTCTCGTTGCTCCGGAGCCGGAGTCAGCCGCTTCGCTGGCTGTCGATCAGTTCGACAGTGACCGTGAGTTCGGTGCCGGTGACCGATTCCAACCGAGCGCGGACGTCGTCGGCGAAGTCGACAGGCTCCTGTTGGCCGGGCGGACGTTCAACGATTACAGTTACCGACGGGTGGGTGCCAGCGTATACGTCGAACGGCTGGTAGTCGACCACCCCCTCGCGGAACCGGAGGTCGCCGAAGATCGGATCTGCACTCATCGTCTGAAGTTCGGTCTGAATATCGTGCTCGACCGCAGCCGACTGGTAGGTGGCGTAGGTGACGCCGCCGAGCACCGCTGATAAGAGTAGGATTGCAACGACGAGCACGGCGACACGTGAGCGCAGTCGACCATAGACATGGTCGATCCGCGCTGACTGGTGGGGGCGATACCCCGAGAGCCACAACAGGATGAGCGCGGTGAGATTGATCGACAGCATGTTCACCAACACGAGTGCGCCGGCGGTGGCGACGACCTCGGGGTGTCCCCAAGCGATACCGAGGCCGACAGTGGCCGCCGGCGGTACGAGCGCGACGGCGATGGCGACGCCGACAAGCACCGAGCCGACGTTACGGGTGAGACTGACGACACCAGCCACGCCCGAACCGAGGGCGAGAAACACCGCCAGCAGGTTCGGGGTGATCCGTTCGCGGATCTGCGGCACGGTCGTGATATCGAACCCCGGCGGGAGCAACACGGTCCCTCTGAGCAGCCAGCCGATCAGCGCTGCGGTCGCTATCGCGGCCACGAGTCCACCGATCTGCAAACCCACGCCACGGGTCGTGAGTTCATCGTTATCGACCACGACACCGACGCTGGCGGCGAGTGCCGGCCCCATCAGGGGGGCAACCACCATCGCTCCGATGATCGTGGCCGCCGAATTGATCAACAGTCCGGCCGTGGCAATCGCCGAACTCACAACGAGGAGTATAAAATAGGTGGAGGTGGCGGGTGCGAGCTCCTCGGCCCGCGACTGCAACTCCTCCCGAGAGATCCGGGATGCCGAAAACTGCTCGAACAGCTCCTTGGATCGATCCGAAATAACCGTTTCGGCGGCCGTGACGACGATATACGACTCCTCAGCCAGACCGGCCGACCGAAGCGCCGAGACGAGCGGCTCGACCGCAGCCGGTGGGACAGGCATCGAGACAACTGCCTCGAACTCCCCGCGACTCACCTCCTCGGTGACGGCGTAGTCGACGCCCATCGTCTCGGCCGTATCAACGACGAGTTCGCGGTCGCCTTGGAGCACAAATACTTCGACGAGACGCATACACCCTGTACACCGAACACCGTAGATAGCCTGTTGCCACAGCAAACTGACTCTCTCGTTTCGGTGATTGTCTCAGACGGAATCTACATTGATACACGGTCTGACCCAAACTGTAAACAACCTGAAGGGTGAATAGTGTACACAGAATGGTTGCAAGCGATACTGCCTCGACTGTCGATCTCGCCGTCATCGGCGCGGGGCCTGGCGGCTACACCGCCGCGATCCGCGGCGCACAGAAGGGGCTCGACGTTGCCCTCATCGAGAAAGAAACTGTCGGCGGCGTCTGTCTGAACCACGGCTGTATTCCGGCCAAGGCGTTGATCCACGCCGCGGGGTTCCAGCGAAACATCGCCCACTGGAACGAGATCGGGATTGAGACCGGTCCCGTCGAGGCCGACTTTAGCGCGATCCAAGACTGGAAAGACGATGTAGTCACCCGACTCGACAACCGGATCCTCGACCAGTTAGACCACCACGGCGTCGACTATATCACGGGCACCGCCCGATTCGAGGATTCGAACACGATCAGGGTCGAACAGAACACAACCGAGCAGTCTATCGGCTTCGAAACGGCGATCATCGCCACCGGCTCCCAGCCCATCGAGATCCCCGGTCTGGAGTTCGACCAGAAGGGTGTGATCTCCTCCCGAGAGATCCTGCAGGTCGACGAGGTTCCCGCCGAGATCGTGGTCGTTGGCGGTGGCTACATCGGGATGGAGGCGGTGACCAAGTTCTCGAAGTTCGGCTCCCACGTCAAAATCGTCGAGGCGCTCGACCGTGTGCTGACCGGGTTCGAGGAGGAGATCGTCGACTCGATCCAAGAGACCAGCGAGATGTACAGCGACGACATTTATACCGCCGCGCTGGCCCAAGATATCGAGTACGACGATGAGGGGAAACCAGTGTTGGTTGCCGAACAGCATGGCGACGAACTCCGGCTGTCGGGCGACTATATCATCGTCGCTGCGGGGCGAGAGCCGCGGAGTTCCTATCGGGCGCTGGAGTTGGACAACACCGATATCGAACTGAACGACGACGGGATCATTCGGACTGACGACCAGCAGCAGACAACCGACGACAATATTCTCTGTATCGGTGATGCCGCCGGGCCGTCGTATCTGGCCCACATCGCCTACCACGAGGGGAAACGCGCAGCCAGCGTGGCCGCGAATGAGGAGCCACCGGCCGACGCCCAGTACACGCCGGCAGTGATGTACACCGATCCCGAGGTGGCTGTCGTCGGGCTCTCGGAGGCCGAGGCCACCGAGCAACACGAGGAGATCATGGTCGGCACATTCCCGCTGGCTGCCTCGGGACGCGCTCTCACGACCGACGAGCCGTCGGGCTATATCAAAGTGATCGCCGATGGCGACGAGCAGTTGGTCGGTGTGCGGATCGTCGGCGCCCGAGCCTCCGACACGATTGGCGAGGCAACGCTTGCCTTGGAGATGGGTGGCTCACTCGACGACCTCGCCAACACGATGCACGCCCATCCGACGTTCCCCGAAGCGTTGTCGGATGCCGCGGCTGCTGCGAAGGGCGAGTCGATCCACTCGTCGTAGACGACGAGAAGCACACAGTTTCGAACTCCGGCTCAAATATTTGGATATAGTATGCGAACTGCGTTTATAGTTCGTGAATAAAGTCTTTTACTCGTCGATGGGTTAACTACGAATAGGTAATACGTTTGACTGTAGAAAAATGGAAATTCTGTATTCGGAATTCGACACCCGGTGTTGCTTCCCGGACCATGGTCGACGCCCTGCAGCGAGCCAGTGCGATGGCGTCCGCTCTGCACGGGTCGACCACAGTCAGACAATCCCTATGACTCACACCACACACACGCGACCCACAGCGAATCCGTTGCCTCGACCCACCGGAGACGGTTCTCGGTGGCGACTCGTTCCCGAACCGCGGTCGACATCCAGAGGTGAGACGATATGAACGCTCACAAACCGACGCAGTTCGAGCAGTTGCTCCACGAGATCGACGATGCGGTTGTCGAGTTCGAGATTGTCGACAGAGAGGAACGGAGTTCCTCAGGCAGCCGGACGCAGTCCGGCGATGGCGAGCCGGTGATTGTGGACGCCAACCACGCGTTTCGCGACATCTTCAGTCCGGATATGAAACGCGTAATCGGGCTCCCGCTGAACGATCTCATTGTCCCGGCAACCAAACAAGAAGAAGCCAAGCAGTTCGACCAGCGTACGTCGGATGGACGCTCCAACGTCGCGTTCGTCGAGCGAACGACGACCGAAGGGAACCGGACGTTCCTCTACCGAGGGATTCCGTACGATGACGATCACGGATTTGCCATTTATACGGACGTGACCGGCGAGCTCCAGCAGCAAGACGAGCTCACCGAAATCATCGCGCTGGCCGAGGAACTGCGCTCGAACCCAGCCGAAACCGATACTGTAGACGTGGCGAACAAAATTAAAGCGAAAGCCGAAACGCTCACACAGCTCATCGACTGACTCTCCGAGACGGTGGCCCGACTCCGACTCGTCTTTTATATCGATATACTACCGCGTCGACCGACTGGGTTCCGTGATTCCCATTAGAACGTCACAGATCCCGTTTAGACGTGATCTTTCGGCATCAGAGCCTCAAACGGCTGGGCAGCGAGCCACTCACAGAGGTCGACCAGCTGATCGCTGGCGGCCTCGAACAGCTGCTCGCCTTTGGCGGCGCTGGCATCGGTCTGATCGCCGAGCACACCGTTTGCGGTGTTGTCGATGGCATCGTAGAACGTCCGCGAGCCGTGTTTTTGGACCGACTGGGGATCAAAGCTCGTCATTCCACCGTCGCGGGCAGCTTCGAGCTGGTCGTCGTGGACCAACTCCGGTTGGAGGTGCTGAATCATCGACGTCTCCTTCGGTCCTCCATGCGGACCGGGCTGGGCGAACAACTCCTCGACCAACTCGGGAATACTGTCGTTCCACATCCACTCGATGGCGTAGATGACGTTGTCATCGCGGAGTCGACGGCCGACTTCACGGAGGTGCTGGACGTTGCCGCCGTGGGCGTTGACGAAGATGACGCGGTCGATACCGTGGTACGCGAGGTTTCGCGTGAACGACTCGACGTAGTCGCGGAACACTGGCGGCTCGACCCACATCGTGCCGTGGAACTGGCGGTGATGGGGGCTGACACCGATGTTGATCGTTGGCGTCCGGAGATAGCCTGTGCGCTCGGCGGCAGCGGTGGCGAACCCCTCGGCGATGATGTGGTCGGTTCCTTCGGGGAGGTGTGGACCGTGTTGTTCGGTCGACCCCAGCGGTACGATGGCGAGTGATTCGTCCTCGAAGTACGCTCCCAGATCCGGCCACGTTTCGTCGGCGAGATACATACGTATGCGTGACTCTCCGGGTACATGGATCTTGAGGCGGAACTGCGGCCTACCACTCCTTGCTGATATTGCCAATCTCGAAGCGTGCGCCGCCGGTGTGGCTGTCAGTTACCGAGACGGTCCAGCCGTGTGCGTCGGCGATCTGTTCGACGATTGCGAGACCCAGCCCCGTCCCGTCGGCGTCGGTCGTGTAGCCGTCTTCGAGCACTCGGTCCTGTTTGTCGTCCGGAATCCCAACCCCGTCGTCGGCAACGTAGAGCGTCGACTTCGTCGACGTCTCGTCGGCGGTTCCGACGGTGATCGCAAGCGATTCGGGTGTCGAATCGTCGCCTTTGGTTTCGGTGCCGTGTTCCACGCTATTCCGAAACAGGTTCTCAAACAATCGCGTGAGGCGATCCGGATCGGCGACGATTTTTGTGTCGCCGTCGACCGAGAGCGATGCTCCGTTGGCCTCGGTGTGGTCCCACGCCTCTCGGGCGATGGTGTCGACCGAGACGGCTTCCGGCTCGGTCACTGCCTGTCCCTCGCGGGCCAACTCCAGGACGTCGTCGATGATCTCCTCCATGCGCTCGGTCGCCCGCTCGATCTCATTGAGATTGTCCAGATCGCCGGTGATTCGTGTCTGTTCGATGTAGCCGTTGGCGACGTTGATCGGACTGCGGAGGTCGTGGCTGACGAGACTGGCGAACTCATCGAGTTTCTCGATCTGCTGTTCGAGTTCCCGCTCGCGGCGCTTCTGCTCGGTGACATCCTGTAGCAAGAATAGCCAGCCGACGTGGCGGTCCCGCCCATCGAAGATCGGCGTCGACTCGATAGCGTAGTAGACGTCCCCGAGTTCGACCGTGAGTTCGCTGGTGTCGGTGGTCGCTGTCAACTCCTCGTAGGCCGCCACTGACTCGGACAGATTGAGGACCTCGCTTACACTGGCCCCAAGAACCGACGTCTCGATGTTCATCATCCGTTCGGCCGCCGGATTGATGTCGATGATTCGGTCATCGGTGTCGACGACGACCATTCCGTCTCGGACGCTGTCGATGACTTTCTCGCGGGCAATCGGCGAGAGGTCGACGAATCGGTATTTGATGATTGCGACCGCAAAAAGCGAACACATAATCACGAACCCTAACGGCGTGGTATCGAAGCTAATCACCCCCGAAATGAAGACCGCGTTCATCGGCAACGGAGCGAACAACCCGGCTGCCAACAGAATCGCCTGCCCTTTGTACAGCGCCCGGTTGGTCCTGACGAGTCGTTCGACAATGAGCAGCGAGGTGACCAATACCAGCAGATAGGCGTAGGTCGAGTGGAGCCAGAATGCCGGGCCCCACTGTTGGTCGACGCCGATTGGGGCGGCCGGATCGAGCCCGATAAAAAAGAGATCGCCGGGGTTGAAAATCACGAATCCCAGAAGGAAGATGGGATGAATCGACAGCAGTCCCAGAAGGGTCGGTGTGACGTATCGCTCGCGACCGGTGTATTCGAGTGCGAACACGAACACCGCCGCCAGCCCAACGGCGACGCCGATATACACCACCGTAATTCCGGAGAGTGCGACCGATCCCCACGGGAGCGTCGTTATGAACAGTCCGAACGACCAGACGGCTGATGAAAACCCGGCGATGCTCAACGGGAGGGCAGCCGTCTTTTCGCGGTGTCGCCAGAGGACGCCCCCGGTGTACAGCGCAATCACAGTGGCAGCGATGTAGATGCCACCTACTGTGAGGTCACTCATACCCATACGAAACAAGTCATAATTCGTGGGCAACTCGTTATATGTTGTGCTACCTGACTAGTCGTTGTCTGTTTATTACCCACGAGTAGAACGGTCTACTACAGATAGGACCATAACTATCTGTGGTGGTCGACCACTCGCGCACTCGATTTGGGGCGACTCGGTCGGTTACTGCGGCTCTCGGGACCGCGGCGGCTGGCTGAACCGCACGCTTCAAACGGGTGGCCGACCCAGACCGAGCCATGACAGACAGCCACGATTCCGACGCGGAGGCCGACGCAGCCGACGAGTACGAGGAGCCAGAACGAACCACCTTCGACCACGATCCAGTCGACCACAGCCACGTCTGGGCCGGCATGAGCGTCGGCGATCTGGCCGACCAGTACGGACACGCCGGCATCGGCGCGGCGGGCGTCCACGAAGCAGTCGACATCTACACCGAAATGCTCGCGGACGACGACTGTACCGTCTTCATGTCGCTGGCGGGGGCGATGGTGCCGACCGGCATGCGGCGGATCGTCTCGGATCTGATTCGGGATGGCCACGTCGACGCCCTGATCACCACGGGCGCGAACCTGACCCACGACGCCATCGAGGCCATCGGCGGCAAACACCACCATGGCGAGCATGAGCATCCCGATCTCGACGACCGGGAGTTCGACGAACAGCTCCGCGACGAGCAGGTCGACCGAATTTATAACGTGTATCTCCCGCAGGAACACTTCTCGCTGTTCGAAGCCCATCTCCGTGACAACGTGTTCCCGCCGCTGGCCGACCAGGAGTCGGTCAGTATTGCGGAACTCTGCGCCGAACTCGGCAAGGCGAACTCGGAGCGGAATGATGAGGAAGGAATCGACGAAGACGCTGGCATCGCCGCGGCGGCCTACGAGAACGACGTGCCGATCTACTGCCCGGCAGTGCAGGATTCGGTCTTTGGCTTGCAGGCGTGGATGTACTCCCAAATTTCGGATCTCACCCTCGACGCGCTGGCGGATATGACGCCGCTGACGGATCTGGCCTACGAGGCTGACACTGCGGGCTGTCTGCTCGTCGGCGGCGGCGTGCCGAAGAATTTCACGCTCCAGACGATGCTGGTGACGCCCGGGGCCTACGATTACGGGGTCCAGATCACGATGGACTCGCCGTCGACTGGCGGGCTCTCTGGGGCGACGCTCGACGAGGCGCGGTCATGGGGGAAACTGACGAAGGAGGCGCGCAACGTGACCGTGCTTGGGGATGCGACGGTGCATCTCCCGCTGATCGTGGCTGCGGCTCGTGAACAGTTGGGCGAGTAGGATTTGGATAAAAGCAGTCCTCTCTTCATACCAACGAATACAGAGCTTCAAACGGCTACTCTAAGATGACAGAGAATCCCCACTCTGCGGACGATTGCGGCTCGGCATTGTCCGAGACAATCGAAATCGTCGACTCGAAGCGATGCTCCCCAACAGGCAGACAGCCATCAGCGTCGGGCGTGGCATACAGATCGACGAGTCGACTGCTGGAGTCACCGGCGTCGATCTCGAAGGTCTGATACTCATCGGTAGTGGCGATCAGTTCGGTCAGCCGCCAGCAGTCGGCCTCTGCGGGATACTCGCCGTCGCCCGGCAGGAGTGTGAGCAATCCAGAGTCGGCGGTGACATGCTCGAAATGAACAGCGCGGCCTTCCCCGACTCGCAGTGGCTCGTCGCTGGTGTTTTCGAGCGTCGTCCGGAGCCGTGGCGGGTGGTCTTCGGTGGCGGTATCACGAACAATCTCGACCGAGGGTTGAACGGGAATATCCGGGTCCTCGTCAGTCGAGACAAGCGTGACGCCGGGGCCGCCCGTTCCCTCAGGGCGCGTGCCACCAGCACTGTTATCGGAGCCGTTCGTTTCCGATGGCGGAAGGCCATCTGGGCTACGGCCGGTACAGCCAGCAAGCCCACCCAGCAGTACAGCCCCGGTTCCACCGAAATAGCGGAGATACCGTCGACGTGCGTGGTCCATAGCTTATCGTAGCCACCCTCTCTATGTAGTTTTATCTGAAAGGTAAACAGTTACTTCACCGTTCCAGTATGCGACCGCAGTGTCGACGATTCAGTCGTGGATGCTCACTTTTGTACCGTATTCTCCCTCTGTGTGAATCCTCGTCGAAACGCAGAAACCAGCGTTTGTGCCTACGAAACATTTTATATTACTGTGGTAAACCACGGACATATGGCCGACATTTCTGAACTCCTGCTCTACGTGGTTGTCGGTGGCCCGATTCTTCTCATCGTGGTTTTGTTGCTCCTTACAGGCCCCATTGGCTGGTTCACTGTCGTATTCATCGCAATCGGTGCTATGGTACTCCGTTCGTTACTCGAAGAGTCGCCCACAGGTGGTTCTGATAAGGAAAACTGTCCTGCCTGTGGGAGCCTGAACCCACCCACTTCGGAGACATGTGACCACTGTGGCGACTCGATCTAACTCCTCCGTCCAGATGGTCGACCAATCGGTGCAGTCGACGCCGTGTGCCTCGCTGCTCGGTCTGCAGCACCCAATTCTCGCCACCACTGTCGTGATTACCTCGGCTATGCGGTGGGAGCGTCGACGGACGAAAGCCATCAAGTAGGATGGGCTTGATTGTCCAGTATGCTTGAATCCGGTGACCCAGCACCCGAGATTACCGCCACCAACCAGTACGGCGAGGAAATTACGCCCACATTCGAGGAGCCAACAGTCGTCTACTTCTACCCGAAGGACTTCACCGGCGGCTGTACCATCGAAGCCAACGATTTCCAAGACGTGCTCCCCCAATATCGGGAAGCAGGGATCACCGTCTATGGCATCTCGATGGATGACGTCGACAGCCACGCCGAGTTCGCCGACGAGGAGGGAATTCTGTTCGATCTGCTCGCCGATCCGGACGGTGCTGTGGCCGAAGCTTTCGGTCTCGACACCGCGGAGGGTCACACGGATCGCCGGACGTTCGTCCTCGCCAATGGTGAGATTTTCGCCACGTACAATCCCGAACTCGCCGACCCAGCAGGGCATGCCCGTGAGGTGCTGAACGATACGCGAAACGAGTTCATTACTGGCGGGTGAACTACGGGTTTGTTAGGCCCGTTGTCCCGCAACCGATTACTCTTCGAGATAGTCCTCGTCACGCCCGGCATGCTCGCTGTCGGCACGCCTGCGGACGTCCACCTGATAATGCTGGAGAATATCCCGCCCAAGGAGGAGCGGATAGTCCATATGCCCACGATCCTCGACACTCGCGGTGACAGTGTGTTGATTCCCACCGACCCCGATCACGAGGTCGACCACGGGTCGGGCTTTCCCGGTTTTGCTGCTCCCCGAGCGAACGCGGGTCATGCTTTTGATCGGTCCCGCCCCGATGTCGGCGGCGAGACTGGTGTCGATACTGCTCCGGGTCGCGCCCGTATCCGATTTGGCGTGGGTCTGCCGCGAGCCACTGGTGCCGATGACGACTACCTCCTCGATGTAGCCGATCAACGGCGTCTCCTCACTCGATTGGGGCTCCGGTCTCGGCATCGATTTCGGCCGCGAATCGTCTAGGCTGGTCGACAACCCCTCGACGCGTTCGTCGTCGACAGTCCCCCCGGCGCGCTCGATGGCGAGTTTGGCAATGTAGGGCGCGGGGCTCTTGTTCGTCGCCTCGTACAATCCTTTAAATCCTGCCGTGGGGTTGACTTCGAGGACGAACCAGCCGTCGTGGCCCTCGACGAGGTCGACGCCGGCGTAGTCGAGTCCTAACACGTCGGCCGCGTAGAGCGCGGTTTCGGCGGCCTCCTCGGGGAGTTCGGGCATGGCGTCTTGGACCGAGCCACCGAGGGCGACGTTGGTTCGCCAGTCGCCCTCCGGCGCATAGCGGTACATCGCGCCGATGACCTCGTCGCCGACGGTATATATCCGGAGATCACGATGTTTCTGATCATCGCGGTCGATCAGCTCTTGGAGGAACGCTTGTCGGTTGCCGACCTTCGGATTCACCGGCTCGGTGAGGTCGACTTTCCACGTGCCGCCGCCGTGAGTGCCGATGGCGGTTTTATAAACGCCGACGTCGCCGAACCGCTCGCGGCCGGCGTTGAGCCGTTCGTTGGAGAGCGCCAGCAGGGCATCGGGCACCCGGATGTTCCAGTCGGCCAGCGTCGCGCCGGTGGCGAACTTGTGGATCGAACCAAGCACGGCATCGGGGGTGTTGAGCATCGGGCGAATGTGCTCAAACGTTGCGGCGAGGCCCAGTCCCTCGGCTGGCTCCTCGGTGTTCGACAGCAGGAGCCGATTTGCGATGATGTCGACGTCCGGCTCCAGAGTCACTTCGCTGTCCTCGATGCTGATCGCGGTGTTTTCACGTCGGAGCCAGACCGACTCGTGGCCCAGATCGTCGACTGCGTTGAGAATCGCCTTCGTTTCCTTGCTCGTGTGGAGCGACAGCACGCCAACCCGAACAGGGGTGTCGTCAGTCATAGAGATACATACCGGATACATGGGGAAAGAGACACCGGTAGGCGGCTTGAGCCGACCTCCATTGCTATTGATTGGTCGGATCGCCTACGTGACGGTCGACAGCTAATTGTAGCCTCGCACGGTTGGTGTTCACATGGCACAGGACGTCTGGGTAGTTCGACACGGACAGCGACAGGATACGGTCGACCCCGACTGGGAACTCACCGCAGACCGGATTCACGATCCCGGACTGACCGAACTTGGTCGGTGGCAGGCGTGGCGATGCGGTCGGTTCTTCGCCGACCGAGGCATCAAATTCGAGGCCGTCTACTGCTCGCCGTTTTTGCGGACGGTCCAGACCACAGCCGAAATCTACGGGGAGACCGGCCACGAAGCGCGGCTGGAGCCCGGACTCGGCGAGCACCGGAACGCCGAGTGGTTCGACAGCGAGCCGGAGACGCTCTCACACCGGACGCTGGCTAACTACTTCGAGCCGATCCGGAGCGATCACGAGCCGTTTGTCATCCCCGACTTCCCCGAGGAGCATCACGAGGCCGAACGGCGGGCTGGCGAGACCGCCCGGCGGATCGTCGACGCCCACGATGGCCCGGTTCTGATGGTCGGCCACGGGCTGACCATCGGTGGGGTTGTGCGAGGATTGGTTGGGTCGACTGAGGGCGTCGACGCGCCGCTGTGTGGCATCACACGGATAGACCAGCGAGACGGCGAGTGGGAGTTGGACTTCTCAGGGCACATCGACCACCTCGAATAGCTGTCGACCGTTCTGGAATCGATCAGACGGACCTGCTAAGCAACTGTTATTTATCTGTGCGTGGTAGGTACTGTATGGCTCAATGGCTTCGACTGTCGACATACGTCCCGGATCGCCCGCCGACGTGGACAGAAGTCGGGCTCGCAGTGTTAGTCGTCGTCACCCATGGATTGTCCCTTCAGTTCAGATCGCCGTGGCTCCCCGCAGTACTCGCTGGGTTCGTCCTGTTTTCTCTGGCAATCGGTCCCGTAGCGAACTCGACTGTCGGCCGCCGAGTCGGCGACTGGTTTCGAACTATCGGCTACCGCGGCCGGGGGACACTCATCGTCCTCTTTGCTATCGGGGTTGCAGTCGGCGCACAGTCCCCGGTGGTTCCGACGCTACTGCTTGCCGATATCGGATACGGTGGCCTCGGTGCCTGTGTCCTGTTTACCGCACTGCACCTGATTGTGGCCCGCGACGTGTCGGGCTGGTCGACCGATGAGTCAGGCGTCGATTAGTCGTAGCTGGGGACGAAATTTTAGTTAAAAAGCCGCAGGGCAGCCGAGTCTGTTGAGATTCCGGTTCGATACAAAGTCGACGTATCGTGGCTCTAGAGCGGCCACTGCGAGTCCGACCGCGCGTGGATTTATATACAGCCCCTCTAACCAGACAGCCATGAGCAATGACGGGGCCTTCACCTACAACGGGGGGAAGGTCGACCCCGGCGAGACCCAAAACATCCGGTATGGGATCAGCGAGACGTATCTCGGCGATCCGGTTCGGATTCCGGTCACCATCATCAACGGTAGTCGACCCGGCCCCACCGCCTTTCTCTCGGCGGCGGCCCACGGCGACGAACTCAACGGCATCGAAGTCGTTCGGGAGGTCGCCCACGACTGGGACCTCTCGAACCTCGCTGGCACGCTCGTCTGCATGCCAGTGCTTAATGTTCCCGGCTTTCTGGCCCAACAGCGCTATCTCCCGATCTACGACCGGGATCTCAACCGCTCGTTTCCGGGTCGACAGGGCTCGACGAGCGCCAAACGGATGGCCTACCAGATTTATACCAACTTCATCGAACCCTGTGACTTCGGGATCGATCTCCATACCTCCACGCGTGGGCGGTCGAACATGCTCCACGTCCGGGCCGACATGGCCGATGCTGGCACCCATCGACTCGCGCTCGCGTTCGGCACCAACGTCATTATCGACAGCGAGGGCCCCGACGGAACGCTCCGCGGGGAGGCGACCGCAGACGAGGTTCCAACGATCACCATCGAGATGGGCGAGGCACACCGCTTCCAGCGCGAACTGATCGACGAGGCGCTCAGAGGCGTCGAAAGCGTGTTTGCCGAGTACGAGATGCTCGATGAGACCACCGTCCGGTGGCCCGGTTGGCGGACGATCATCACCGGCGATCACGAAAAGACGTGGATCCGCGCTGACGTGGGTGGGATCGTCGACATGCATCACGACCGCGGCGCGCTGGTCCACGAGGGCGACGTGATCTGTACGATCACGAATCCCTTCAAGGACGACGATATCAGCGTCAGCGCGCCGTTTACAGGGCTGATGGTCGGGATTCTCGAAAACCCGGTCGTTTATCCCGGGAACCCGCTGTGCCATCTGGTCGAACTCGGCGGCCAGACCAAGCGCGTGGTCGAACTCAAACGCGGGTCGACCAGTCAGGAGGGTTGAGGTCGACAAAACCGGACACCTGTCTATTTTTGCATCCATCTCTCCGGTGACCGTTGGGCTGCTGACAGCCCTACGACGTAACTTCTATACTACCCCGGTACAGATCCACATACGACATGAGTCAGTCGTACAATCGGGGCCTTATCGAGGACTTCGGCCGCTGGCGGGAGTTCTCCGCGGGAATGTGGGCGTGGATCTTCCACAAGTTCACCGGCTGGGTGCTTGTGGGCTATCTGTTCACCCACATTGCGGTTCTCAGCACGGCGATCCCGGCATCAAGCCAGGACGCTGCGACGCTGGCCGCAAACGAGGACATCTACACGACAACGATCGTCGCGCTCGAAAGCCTACTTGTGGTTCGAATCCTCGAAGTGGGCCTGCTCGCGGTCGCTGTCTTCCACATCCTCAACGGGCTTCGCCTACTGTTCGTCGACCTTGGTATCGGGCTGGAATCACAGGACAAGAGTTTTTATGCCTCCTTGATCCTCACGGGAGCGATCACGGTGGCCTCCGTCCCAACGTTCGTCGCGGGGGCGTTCTGAGATGGCAGAGCACTATTCCTCGTTCACGAAGGGCGGGAGACTCTGGCTCTGGCAGCGAATTACGGCGGCGTTCCTCGTCGTCGTGCTCGCGTTCCACTTCTTCCTGCTCCACTTCGTCTACCACGCCGACGAGGTGACCTTCGCGCTGAGTCAGGCTCGGATGGAGACGCTGAGCTACTACTCGCTGATGATCCTGTTCCTGTTTGCGGCGACGTTCCACGGCGTCAACGGCGTCTACAACGCCCTGATCAACCAAGGGTTGACAGGCACCAAGCGCCAAGTCGTTAAATGGACCCTCGTCGCCGCCAGCGTCGTGCTCCTCACCCAAGGAGTCCGGACGGCAAACGCCTGGGCCGGAATCGGGTTCTTCTAACCATGAGCACACACCCACCACAGCAAGAAACCGAGGAATCGCCCGCCGAACAGGAGCCAGTCGAGGAGGCCGAGTCGACGCCGCCCGCCCAACAGCGACGCGAAGACGCCAAAGCCGACCGGCGGAGTCGGGACGCCCAGCGACAGGCCGAAGACGACGCCGCGGCCAAAAGCGACGAGCCAACACGCGAAATCCGGGTGTTCCGCTACGATCCCGAGATCAAGGACAAACAGGAGCCGCGGTTCGATACGTTCCATGTTCCCTTCGAGAAGGGAATGACCGTCCTCGATGCGCTGATCTACGCCCGGGACAACTACGATCCCTCGCTCACCTTCCGGCACTCCTGTCGACAGGCCGTCTGTGGCTCGGACGCCTTCTTCGTCAACGGTGACCAGCGACTCGGCTGCAAGACCCAGCTCTCGGAGCTGGAGGAGCCAGTCCGGATCGAGCCGCTGCCGCATCAGGAGGTCGTCAAGGATCTGGTCGTCGACATGGACCATTTCTACGACGAGATGGAAGCCGTCGACCCCTTCTTCGATCCCGACGAGACGCCGGAGGGCGAACTCGAAGAGCAGCGCCAGTCACGAGAAAACAGAGAGAAGGTCAAGATGTCGACGCGGTGTATCTGGTGTGGAGCCTGTTTCTCCTCGTGTAACATCGCCGCCGGGGACAACCAGTATCTCGGCCCTGCGGCCCTGAACAAGGCCTACCGGTTTGCGATGGACGACCGCGAGGGCGACGGCAAAAAACAACAGCGGCTCGAAACCATCGAGCAGGAACACGGCGTCTGGCGGTGTCAGACCCAGTTCTCCTGTACCAACGTCTGTCCGAAGGATATCCCGCTCACCGAGCATATCCAGGAACTGAAACGCGAAGCAGTCAAAAACAACCTCAAGTTCTGGTAGGTACGCTGAATAGCCTCCAGACCCAACACAAACCAACAACCAATTATGTACGAACACGACGTAATCGTGGTCGGTGCGGGCGGTGCCGGGCTTCGAGCAGCGATTGCTGCCGACGAGGCAGGCGCGGACGTGGCCATCGTTTCGAAGCTCCACCCGGTTCGGAGCCACACGGGCGCGGCCGAGGGCGGAATCAACGCCGCACTCCGGGAGGGCGACTCCTGGGAGGACCACGCCTACGATACGATGAAAGGATCGGACTATCTGGGCGATGCCCCGGCTATCGAAACACTGTGCCAAGACAGCCCCTACGAAGTAATCCAACTCGAACACTGGGGGATGGCTTTCTCCCGCGAGGAAGATGGCCGCGTCTCACAGCGACCGTTCGGCGGACTTTCGTTCCCCCGAACCACCTACGCGGGAGCCGAAACCGGCCACCAGCTCCTACACACACTGTACGAACAGCTCGTCAAACGCGGCATTCAGGTGTACGACGAATGGTACGTCTCGAACCTCGCGGTCTCCGACGAGGAGAAACCCGAGGACCGTGACTGCCACGGCGTCGTCGCCTACGACGTCCAAACCGGCGAAGTCGCGGGCTTCAAGGCTCGTGACGGCGTTATTCTCGCAACCGGTGGTCCGGGACAGGCCTTCGACCACACGACCAACGCGGTCTCCTGTACCGGCGACGGCCAGGCGATGGCCTACCGCGCTGGTGTCCCACTCGAAGACATGGAGTTCATTCAGTTCCACCCGACGACGCTTCCGTCGACCGGGGTCCTCATCTCCGAGGGTGTCCGCGGCGAGGGTGGCATTCTGTACAACGCAGAGGGCGAACGGTTCATGTTCGAACGCGGCTACGCCAACAACGACGGCGAACTCGCCTCGCGTGATGTGGTCTCCCGTGCCGAGTTGACAGAGGTCAACGAGGGCCGCGGGATCGAAGACGAGTACGTCCACCTCGACATGCGGCATCTCGGCGAGGAGCGGATCATCGACCGGCTCGAAAACATCCTCCACCTTGCAGAGGACTTCGAGGGCGCGGATGGTATCGAGGAGCCGATGCCGGTCAAACCCGGCCAGCATTACGCGATGGGCGGCATCGAAACCGACGAGAACGGCGAGACCTGCGTCGGCAATCTGTACGCCGCCGGCGAGTGTGCTTGTGCATCGGTTCACGGCGCGAACCGCCTCGGTGGCAACGCACTGCCGGAACTGATCGTCCTCGGAAAGCGCGCAGGCTATCACGCTGCTGGCAAGGAGATGGAGCCCGCAGAGGTCCAGACCGGCAAACGCGGCGAGTACGAAACCGCGACTATCGACAGCCCCGTAGAGCTCGGCGAGGGCGGCTCGCCCGGTGACGCCGTGGCTGATGGTGGCGCAGTCGCCGCCGGTGGCTCGGCCGATCCCGACACGCTCCTCGAACAGACAGTCGACGCTGAACGCCAGCGAATCGAAACACTCCAAGAGGGCGAAGACGGAATCCACCACTCGGAGGTCCGCGACAAGGTCCAGAAGACGATGACCCAGAACGTCAACGTCTTCCGCGAGGAAGAAGGCCTCAAGCAGGCGCTCCGCGATATTCGAGAGGCTCGCGACGAGTACCAGAACGTGACGGTGATGGACCCATCACAGACGTTCAACACTGATCTGTTGCAGACCATCGAGACCCAGAACCTGCTGGATCTCGCCGAGTCGATCACGATTGGTGCGCTCGCCCGCAAGGAGTTCCGCGGTGCTCACTGGCGCGCCGAGGCTCAAGAGCGAAAAGACGACGAGTGGCTGAAACACACGCTGCTGTCGTGGAACGACGGCACGCCGGAACTCTGGTACCGACCTGTCATCCTCGAAGGCGAGGACAAAAAATACGAGCCGAAGATCCGTAGCTACTGATCTGGATTCCCATTTTGCCGCGTCTTTTTACTGCTCTCGGTTGGCAGTCGACCGACACCGACGTGTCTCTCTCAACGGTCGCCGTGGCCCTGATTCGGATGAGTCGACCTGACCAACTGCTGCTACTGGTGTCGTCTACGCGATGGGTATCAGTGCAGCGCTGGCGTGGGTGAGAGCGATGGTTGTGTTGGCGGTCGGACAGACCGCCGCATGGTGGGGTGTGGTCTACGGCATCCTGTAGCTCGATCCCGTGTCTGAGTGCCTCTCACATGGATTCGTCATGAGTCGAAATCGACCGGCGATTTTCGGCTGTTTCGGGGAGCGTCGACACTGGCCCAACTCCGCCTCTCAACCACAACTGCCAGAAATCGGCCGCGTCAGGCAATATCTGGCCTTTCGACGACTGTCGTAGGGTACCTTTATTATTGTCGAACCTAATTCAGTTGTATGATCACACAGCAGAAGCCCGCAGTCGACATTCCAACCGATCTTCGGTCGCCGCAGGCAAAGCTGATCTATCTCTTTCTCTCAATGAACGGGACGACATCGATCAGCGAACTGCAGGACGGACTGAATATGAAGAAAATCTCTCTCTACAGCATTCTCAAAACCCTCGAAAAAGACGACATGGTTTCGAAAGACGGCGAGCGGTACGCGTTGGCCTGATCGGTGTCGTTCGGCGGACGGACTGCAAGCAGTCGCTATGAGGTTATCCGTAGAACAGCATCGACCGGGTATTCGTGTCGACCGTTTTTGTGTCAAGTAGTATAACAGGAGTGTGGTCACAGATGAGTGAGACGAAGGTCCCGTTTGAGACGGTTCTTGATTCGGTCCACGCACTCGGATACGATGATATCACGTCGACCGACGGCTATCCGGACGAGGCAAGCGGACAGGTCCGACTCCCCGAACAGCATCGTCGGGACCCACCAACGGGCCTGCGACGATTCCTCTCACGAGTCTACTGCAACGCGGGCGACCCGGATCTCGTTCCCAACGACCTTCGGACGGCTGTCGAGCGTCACGGCTGGACTGTCCAAGCGATGGGCCGAGACGACCAGCAGATGACTGTCATTATCTCACCCAACGGTGTCTAGACCGCGTGTCGACTAGTTGAATAAGGGTCGACCGGATTCGAACATCACTCGCAGCAAAGTTGCTCACGGCTTCGCCGTTCGCCAGCGTGGCGCTACGCCGCGCGCTGCTCGCTGGTTCAAATCCTGTGACTCAGTTCACACTCTTTACGTAGTTCGTCGCAAAAATGGGTTCGCCCGGATTCGAACCGGGGTCACGGGCACCCAAGGCCCGAAGTATGGCCAAGCTAACCCACGAACCCTCTACCTCTCTCTACCGGACAGGTATAATAAAGGGTTTCGTTCCACGACTGCACCGCCATGCGTTCGCACAGCAGTCGACCCGAACTACTCGGTTTCAATCGTGAAGTGGAACGTCGTCCCTGACTCACCGTCCGACTCCACCCAAATATCGCCGTTGTGTCGGGTGATGATCCGTTCACAGACTGCCAGCCCGATTCCAGTTCCCTCACTGTCGCCACCTTTGTCGAACAGTCCAAAGATGTCGTCCTGCTCGTCGACCGGAATCCCCGGCCCGTTGTCACTGACTGCGAACTGATAGCCCGATGGCGTCTTCGCGGCTGAGATCTCGATCCGTGTTCCCGATCCGCCATGCTCGATAGCATTTTTAAGGAGGTTCTGGAACAGCTGGCCCAGCTGATCGTAATCGGCCTGCACTGTCGGGAGCTCGTCGACCACGACCTCGGCGTTGGCGTCGTCGATCTTGAGCTGGAGGTCATCCTGAATCCCGTCGACGACATCTTCAACGTCTGTTTCAGAGAACTCCTCGCCCTCACTTTCGACCCGCGAGTACTGCAGGAGGCCGTCGATCATCCCGCGCATCCGATCTGCGCCGTCGACGGCGAAGTTCATGTACTCCTGTGTCTCCTCGTCGAGATACTCATCGAGTTCGACCTCCAGGAGATCGATATAGCTTGAAACCATCCGGAGGGGTTCTTGGAGGTCATGCGAGAGTATGTAGGCGAACTCTTGGAGTCGCTCGTTGGAGCGCTCCAGTTGGGCCTCGTACTCCTTTCGGTCGGTGATATCCTTCGAGATGACGGCGAGTCCGTCTTTGTCAGGATAGATCTGGAGGGCCGTCCAGTAGTCGGCTGGCTCGTAGTAGTACTCACAGCTTGTCGGCTCCTGTGTTTCCATCGCCTCCCGGAGCCGCTCTTCGACGACAGTCCCCTCGATTTCGGGGAAGTACTCCCAGAGATTTGTCCCGAGAACCTCCTCGGCCGGGGCGTCGATCCGGGTCGCGATCACGTCGTTCCAGTAGGTGACCGTGAAATCGGTGTCGACGGCGTAGTAGGCATCCGAAATGCGTTCAGTGAGCCGCCGATACTTCCGCTCGCGCTCGGCGCGTTCGATCTCGTAGCTCACCCACTCGGTCAGCAGTTCGATAAACGTCTCCTGAATCTCGGTGAACTCCCGATCCTGTGGGTTCCGGTCGGCAAAACAGATGGTGCCGATGGTCTCGCCGTCGACGGTAATCTTCGAGCCAGCATAGCAGGCCAGTCCGAATCGCTCGAAGGCAGGGTCGTCCTTCCAGCCCTCTTCGGCCGCGTTCGTCACCGTCAGTGGGCTCTCCGAGTCTGGGTCGACAGTGTACCGACAGTAGGACTCCGAAAACGGTGCTTCGGCCCCGTCTTGGAGCTGCTCGTTCGGGCCGACACCGACAACGACTCGCTGTGTGCCGTTCTCGAACCGAGTGAAAAAGCCCTGTTCGACACCCATATACTCCCGCCCGAAGTTCAGCAGGTCGGCGATCTTCTCTTCGAACGGTGCGGATGTTGAGGCCGTCTGGTGGAGTCGACGGAACGCAGTCTCTTGTTTCTGGAGTCGACGGAGCCGTTCCCGTCGCTCGGAGACGTCGCGGCCGATGCCGATGATTCCCCGCACGTTCCCCTCGGCGTCGGTCAGTCGTGTGCCGGTGAACTCGTGGGGGATCGGCTTCCCTTCTTTGGTGAGCAGTTCGGCCTCGACGACGGCCGATCCGGTCTCCAACACCGCTCCAATTGCCTCAGTGACCCGTTCGTGGTCGACCTCGGAAAACAGCTCTATAGCGTTGATCTCAGCGAGTTCTGCATCGGAGTAGCCCGTAATTTCAGTAAGTGCCGGGTTCCACCGCTCCAAATACCCATTGGCATCCAACATATAAAACGAGTCGTCGAGCGCTTCGAGGCTCTGCTGGATAAACGCCTGCTCGGCTTCGAGCTGATGCTGTTGTTCCTTGCGCTCGGTGATGTCGCTGGAAATGACTGCAATCCCGTCTTCGTCAGGATAGGCGTGAATCTCGATCCAGTACGCTCCAGGCTCGTAGTAAAACTCACGAGACTGAGGGGTCTGTAACTCCATTGCTTCCCGGAGTACCTCCTCGTACTCTGTGCCGTTGATCTGCGGGAACTGCTCGAAAATGTTCTCACCGAGGATGTCGTCGGCTGCGATCCCAACACGTTCGGCAACCACCTCGTTCCAGTAGGTGACCGTCCAGTCGGTGTCGACGGCGTAGTAGCCCTCCGAGATGCGTTCGGTCAGTTGGCGGTACTGCTGTTCTTGTTCGGTGCGGTCCAGCGTGCTCTCGATGTTCGAAGCCAGAATCTTGGCCAGACTGAGGTCGGTCTCGTCGAACGCCTCCGCCTCGGTTGAGGCGACGATCATAATGCCGTAGGCCCCGAATGGAACGAATATTTCGCTTTTGATCTCGGTCTCTGGATTGTATAGATCATCGCTTTTATCGAGATTGTGACGAATATGAGCGTCCTCATGCTGGTAGGCCTCCCATGCAAGCCCCGAGTCGAGTACGGGCGGGCTGTCTAAGAGGTTGGTGACACCTTCAGAGACCGCTATGGGTGCCAGCCCACCTTCAGCCTCGTCGTAGAAATTGACGCTGTTTATCGGAAACCCGAGCACGTTTTCAGCCATCTGACAGGCAATCTCAGCCACGTCTTGGGATGTCGTCGCACTCATGAGTTCGTGGGTGGCCGTATGGAGCGCTGTCAGCTTGTTTTCCCAGTTCTTTCGGTCGGTGACGTCCTGCTGAAAGCCAACCCAGTTAGTCAGCCTCCCCGAGTCGTCGTATAGCGGTGCCAGCGAAACCCGGTTCCAGAACATCGTTCCGTCCTTCCTGTAGTTCCGGAGCTGGACCGTCGTCGACTCCTCGGTGTCGATTGCAGTCCGGAACTCGGCTGTAGCCGCCTCATCCGTGTCGGCTCCTTGAAGCATCCGATGGTTCCACCCCATGATCTCCGACTCGGAATAGCCAATGAGATCGGTGAACGCCGGGTTCGCATAGACGAGCGGATTGTCTTCCTGGGCTGGATCAGTCATTGTGACCCCAACCGGAGCCTGTTCGATGGCCTGATCTTTCACCGCGAGTTCCTGCTCGCGCTCCTTTCGCTCGGTGATATCCCGAATCTCCGCGATTACATAGCGGTCGCCGTCGAGTTGGGTTTCGGCCAACCGGACTCGGACCCAGACCTGCTGGCCATTCGACCGCTCGATCTGCCACTCGAATGTCTGTGGCTCGCCCTCGGCAGCAGCCCGAATTCGCTCCACAGCATCCGCCTGGGTGAACGGGGAGTCCGCAGGCGTGTAGTCTGCGACCTCCATCTCCTTGAGCTGAGCCGAACTGTAGCCATACAGCTCTTCGAGTCGACTGTTGACGCCGACAATCGCGCCCGTCTCCGGATCGTGTAACGTAATCCCGATCTCCAGATCGTCAAACACGGTCGAAATAGTCTCTTTCATTGAATGTGACGTGATAACAGTAGCCGAAATATAAACTGTCGGGCTGTGTCGACTGTCTCTGCAAGATTATCATCCACCTTTTGTAGAATACTTAATATTTTGGACACGAATACCTAAATCAGAAGAGTGTGTAGTGGGCATAATGAGTCTCTCATGTCGACTGAATAACTGTGGGGTCGGTGTGTCACGATGACTGATTCGGACAAGACCGCCGAGATACTGCTGGCCGAGGACAATCCGGGCGACGTCATGTTGACCAAGAAGGCTCTCGAAAAGGGAAAACTCGCCAACAACCTCCACGTCGTCACCGATGGTGTCGAGGCCCTCGAATTCCTCAGACGGGAGGGTGAGTACGAGGATTCACCCCGACCGGATATCATCTTGTTGGACCTCAACATGCCCCGAAAGGATGGCCAAGACGTACTGAAAGAACTCAAAAACGACGACGATCTATGTCGGATTCCGGTCGTCGTGTTGACCAGTTCCGAGTCCGAGGAGGATATCGCCAAATCCTACGAACTCAACGCGAATGCCTATCTCACCAAACCCGTCGACTTCGATGGCTTCATCGAGATTGTCAACCGACTGGAGAACTTCTGGTTCAAGGTCGTGAAATTCCCGGAGAAGTAAGATGTCGATCAGTCCGGACGACGAACTCCATCTGCTCCTCGTCGAGGACAACCCCGGCGACGCCAAACTGTTCGAACACCACCTTACAACCAGCCGGAGCGAAGCGTTTCCGCCCGCGACCGTCAGCCATGTCGAGTCGCTCGCGGCGGCCGTCGACGAACTTGAAGCCGAACCCTACGACCTCGTGTTGCTCGATCTGGGACTCCCCGAGAGCAGCGGCCTCGAAACCCTCGATCGGTACAACGAGGCCATCGAGCGCGAGGAGCTAACGCCGGTGCCGGTGGTCGTCCTGACGGGACTGAAAGACGATGCCGCCTCGGTCGAAGCCATCGAACGCGGCGCGCAGGATTATCTCGTCAAGGATAACGTCGACGAGAACGTCCTCCACCGGACGCTTCGCTACGCCTTGGAGCGCCACGCCCAACAGCAAGAGCTTCGTCGACAGAACCAGCGATTAGAGCAGTTCGCCAGCGTCGTCAGCCACGACCTGCGGAACCCCCTCAGCGTCGCCACAGGCCGCATCGAGATGGTCGACGACGACCACGCCGACGTCATCGAACGGAACCTCGACCGAATGGAGACGATTATCGAGGACGTCCTGACGCTCGCCCGCGAGGGAAAATCCGTCGAGGAGACTGAACCCGTCGACCTCTCGTCGCTCGCGGTCAAATGCTGGGAGAACGTCGAGACCGCCAGTGCCTCGCTGTCGACCGACGACGAGATAACCATCATGGCCGACCAGAGCCGGTGTCGACAGCTACTGGAAAACCTGATTCGCAACAGCGTGGAACACAGTTCCACGGGCAGTCGGCCACAGGCCGACGACAGCGTCGAACACGTTGGCGAGGACGTCTCGATCCACATCGGCCGTGTTGATGGTGGCTTCTATGTCGAAGACAATGGGCCGGGGATTCCCGAAGACAAGCGGGAGGAAGTCTTCGAGGCAGGCTACACAACCAACCGAGACGGGACCGGCTTCGGGTTGAATATTGTCCGTGAGATCGCCGAAGCTCACGGTTGGAGCGTCGAGATCACTGAGAGCGCCGACGGCGGCGCGCGGTTCGAGTTCACCGGTATTACGGCCCCATAGGCCACCGCTGCGGTCGACCGTAGTCAGGACCCAAGCACGCCGAAGCCGAACAGCGGTCCCCAGAGGAGATGTAACCCGATACCGACGACGAGCGCGGGCACAGTCGTATAGAGGCTGGCGATGATGGCAGCCTTCTTGTCGATGGCGATCAGTGGGAACAGCGCGTCACCGTCCTGACTGATTGCATTGGCTGTCAATGCGGAAAACGGAATCCCACCTTGCGCGTAGGCACTGGCTAACACGATCTGTGGGCCACAGCCGGGGATTAATCCGAGCAGGGCACCCCCTATCGGTGCGAATATACCAGCCGCGGCTGCAATGGCCGCGATATCGAGATTGAACAGGAAGACGGGATACTCGTAGAGCAGATAGGCAACCAACACCCAGACTGTAACGAAGCTAGTCTCCATCGCCGCGTGCTGGAACGTCTCGTAGAGGCTCCCAAACGTGTCTTTGGCCCGGCCGACACCCCCCTCGCCGATGTAGTGTCGACCGACGAAATACAGGTAAAACGAGAGTGACGTCCCGGTGATCCCGACGATAGTGAACAGTCCTGAAAAGGACATGCCCGTCGAGAGTGGGACCTCGGGTGCGCCACGGAGGAGATATGTCGTGCCGAGTGCGAGTCCCCCAACGGCTGCGAGCCACCACAGCCCGTGGACCCCGTGAGTCAGCGGTGTGAGAACCGTGGACTCTCTGTCAGGCCCCGTCTCGTGGGAGTGTCCTGGTGAGGGGCCCTCGTACTCGTGGGCCGGGTTTGAACTCCGCCCGAGCACACTGACCGAGGAGCCGCCGTCGGTGACCGGTCGACTCAGTTGGCTCACCGCACGGTCGACGTAGCCAACGCCTAACCCAAACTGATCTATTGCATAGCCAAAGATAACTGCCGCAGCGAACGCTAGTCCGTATGAGTAGGCAGCGGCTTTCGGCGCCAACGCGAGGATGACGAACGCCGAGTCGCCAGCAGTGGCAATCAGTGTCGCCACAACGGTCCCGAAGCTCACCGTTCCCCGAAGGTAGAGCGGCATCATCACGATAGCCCCCCCACAGCCCGGTGTGAGTCCCATGAGCGCCCCAACGAGCGGTTGGATTCGGCTGTTGTCGCCGAGTTTGGCAGTCAGTTTTCCGCGGGTCCGGTACTGAATGTAGCTAAACAGCAGTACGGTCACGGCGACGAACGCACTCACCTGTACATAGCCGTCTCTCACAGAAGCGATGAAGATGTCGACGACCTCACCCGCCATCGGGGATCGACCTCCCGTCGACAGTAGTCGCCCGCAAACTAATTAGACTCATCTAATCTTTAGATTAGTCGGATGATACAAAGATGTTTCGTCAGGTGTCGCATTCGTCGTCACTGCGACAGATGCTGATTGCCCGAGCGGGCGTTCCCAGCGCGCCGGAGTGACATCGCTATCGATGGCTGGGTACAGCGGACACTAGAGGCAGTCTGTGTGGCGGTGATCTCTCTCAGCGGGTGAAAATAAAGGGAAAATGTAGTTGTCTGTGACTGTTCGCGTGAGCGAACTTACAGACGGGTTAGGTTCGTTGCGCGTGGGCCTTTCGGGGACTGCTCGATGTCGAACTCGACATCCTGACCCTCTTCGAGATCCGGACCACCAACGTCTTCCATGTGGAAGAACACGTCGTCGTCAGCATCTTCTGTCTCGATAAAACCGTAGCCGCCAGTGTCGTTGAAGAAATCAACCGTGCCGTTTGCCATTGCCTTTGTGTACAACGCCGGGGGATGAATAAGGCTTGCGCGAGGTGAGATACCATGGTTCGCGACACCGGTAAGCGGTGGCTACGAGGTGGTAGGCGTCGACAAACGAGGTCATTCATTCCAAGAATTCGAAGCAATAGAAATCACAAATCGGGAGAGGAAATCAGCAAACAGAATCTCGATGCTACTTACTGAGGGGCGTTAGGCATCCTCAAATGTGGTTGTCAGGTGTGCCCGCGGTGCGTCAAGCACGATTTCGGCAGCCGTTTCGTCGCTGACAAGGCTGGTTCGGAGTTCGTCTTCGGTTGGCATTGATTCTTCGAACAGCCCAGCGAACCGCCCCTCGAGGGTTGATACTGTCCCCGTAGTATCGACAGTCACCGCCAGTGCGCTAATGAAGCCGTCGACGGTCCCGAACACCGGGCCCAGTCCGTCGACTATGTCGGTCCGAACACCGACCCTGTCAGCAGTGAGACTGAGTGGGGTATCGGTACCCCAGACGCCGAGGCTCAACGCTGCCGGGCCGGTGGTTTCGAACAGCCACTGGCCGTCTTCGTCGTCGACGACACGATCAAGTGTGTTGATATAGCCGCTCAGACTGTGAGCAAGGAGGGTTTCGGCGGCCGAGGACCGACTGCTGTTCTCGGTTGGGATGATGAGCATATCCTCAGCAACTGCGAACGCCTGTCCCGAGCGGTCGCCAGTCCCTTCGTATATCCGCAGCCCACGCTGTTGGTCGACCTGTTGGAACCCCTCAGTGTACCGATCCGCAATGACCTGCCGGTCGAAGCTCCCGTGGAAGAGCACCAGTTCGTCGGTCAGCGTCAGATCGGTGACGCCAATCCCGGGCGTACCAGTCTCAGTGCTCTCGCCCGACAGAATCCCACCGTTCGTCTCGTTTTTAGTTTCGTTTTCCGTTTCGTTTTCCGTTTCGGTTTCGTTGATCGTAGTATTTCTGTCGATACGTTCGTTGTCGGGGGCGACTGTCCCGTTGGCACCGAACGCAGTCCCATCGGGAAGTGGTCCGGCGGCGTCGATGACTGCCCGACGGAGAGGGGCTGCAACCGGATAGCTCGACAGCGTCTCGACGGCGTCGGCAACCGTCTCGATACCGGATAGCGGGAACTCCACGAGCGGTCCGTCAGGTAGTCGACCGGCTGTCGCTGCCCGTTGGACCGCCCCAACCACCGCAAGCCGTAGATGTAGGAACACGACGCCATCGCCACTTTGCGTCTCGGCGGGTGTGAGCTCGCTGTACGCCGGGAGATCGTATCGCTGGGGGCCATCCCCGAGTTCTGGGACTGAATCCTCGTTGTCACCGAGACAGCCACCAAGCGCGACTGCTCCAGTCGTGGCCCCAGCAGCCTGCATGAAACTCCGTCTGTCCATACCCGGTTGTCTGCCTCCAGCTACAAGTACCATCCCAACACAGTCCCACGATGCCGCAACTGACGTTGTATTGTCATACACCACAGCACTTTTATTAATCCAATCCGACTAGTCAAATGACAGGGATTGAGTGTACCTCTGGGGGGTTCGCATGTCTCTGTCAGCGGGAGTCGCTACTTGGGAGGGTAGTGGCTCCCTACTTTTGTGTCGACCACTTAGGATTGATCGGCGAGTGTCTCCAGTAGTTCGGGGTTTTCAATACTCGATAGATCACCCAACTCCTGTCCGGTGTGGACCGCCGCAATCGCCCGCCGAACGATTTTACCGCTCTGGGTTTTGGGTAATCCTTCGACAAACCGTATCTCACGGGGACGGAACGGTTTGCCGTGTTTTTCGCCGACTACCTCCCGGAGCTCCCCTCGCAGTTCGTCGCTCGGGTCGACGCCGTTCTCACAGACGACATACACCACGACTGCGGTTCCGGTGGTTTCGTCGGGAACGCCGATTGTAGCGGCCTGATTGACCGCTTCGTGGTCGGTCAGGACGCCCTCGATCTCGGCAGGACCGATCTTTCGACCCGCAACGTTGAGTGCGTCGTCGGCCCGCCCGTGGAGGAACCAAAAGCCATCCTCGTCTTGCTGGGCCCAGTCGCCGTGGTCCCAGAGATCGTCCCACGTCGACCAGTACTCATCGAGGTATCGCTCGTCACCGCTCCAGAGTGATTTCGTCACCGATGGGCAGGAGTCGCGGGCGACGAGATAGCCGCGCTCGTGATCGTCTGTGATCGAGTTCCCCGCCTCGTCGACGATGTCGACATCCATTCCGAGGCCGGGACCGCCGAGCGTGCAGGGTTTCAGCGGCTGTGTTGGCATCGGCATCAGGAAACAGCCACAGATCTCGGTGCCGCCGGAGATGTTGATGATCGGTGCCTCGCCACCCCCAACCTGCTCGTAGAACCACTGCCAAGATTCGGGGTCCCATGGTTCGCCGGTCGACCCGAGCAGGCGGAGACTCGATAGATCGTGGTTGTCGACCCAGTGATCTCCGTGTTTTCGAAGCGCCCGAATCGCAGTTGGTGAGATGCCGAAGACCGTCAGGTTGTGCCGGTCGATCATCGACCAAAACCGGTTAGGCTCCGGATAATCCGGTGCACCCTCGTAGATGAAGACCGTGCCGCCGAAGGTGTGGTTGCCGAGCAGCATCCATGGCCCCATCATCCAACCGATATCCGAAACCCAAAAGAAGCGGTCGGCGGGCTTGTGATCGAAGCCGAAGTAGATCTCCTTGGCACACTGCATGAGGATGCCCGCGTGGGTGTGGACGATTCCCTTCGGTTTCCCGGTCGTTCCCGACGAGTACAACAGCATGGACTCTTGGTCGGCCGGGAGCGATTTGGTGTCGTACTCGCTGGACTGCTCGGCGATAGCGTCGTGCCACCACTCGTCGCGGGACTCGTCGAAGGCGATTTCGTGTTCGGTCGACTGGTTGGCCGAGCCGAGTCGGTCGTAGACGAGACAGTGCTCGACGAACTCGGTCTGTTCGATTGCTTTGTCCGCAGTTTCCTTCAGAAAGACGGGATCGCCGCGCCGATAGAAGCCGTCGCCGGTGAACAGCATCGAACACTCGCTGTCGTCAATCCGGGTGGCCGTGGCGTCGACGCCGAACCCCGAGAAGATCGGCACCGCAATCGCGCCGACTTTGAAACAGCCGTAGAGAATCGAGACAACCTCCGGCACCATCGGCATATAAAGGCCGACCGTGTCGCCGGTTTCGATCCCTCGTTCCTCTAAGGCGTTGGCGACGCGATTGGCCTCTCGGTGGAGTTCGTGAAACGTGTATTCGCGAGTCTCACCCGGTTCGCCTTCCCAGATGCAGGCCACGCGGTTGCGATGTGGGTTGTCGACCGTAGCGTGACGATCCAAGGTGTTGTGCGCAATATTGAGTCGACCACCGGGGTACCACTGGGTGAACTGCGGCCCCTCGGTGTTGTCCCGGACCTGTTCGTAGGGTTTGTCGAACTCGATGTCGAGGTAGTCGACCAACTCGTCCCAGAACCACTCGACGCCGGAGTCGGGTTCGCCCTCCAGACCCGGACCCGTGCGGGCGATCAGCTCCTCGTAGTCGTCGATCCCATAGCTATCCATGAACGCGGCGACGTTCGTCGAGTCGATGAACTCGGGGTCCGGCTCGTGAACCACGTCGTCGGTCATTGGCGGAGTCGACATGCCATGTCGTTCGCTCCCAACCCTCATAATCATTCATATAGGTTTCGACTGTGACACCTCCCAGAACGTTTAGCGCTTGGGCGCGTAGGACTGCGCATGTACGTCCGCGATGCCAAAAACCGTGATGAGCCGTGGCTGTTGGACCAGATCGAGGCGCTGGGAGTCGACGCTGAGTCGTTTCGGTCCCGCGACTACGTGCTCGCGGTCGACGAGGAATCCAACACGCGGGTCGGCTTCGGTCGACGCCGGATTCACTCCGGGGAGCCGGACGTCTGCGAACTCACGGGCATCGGCGTAGTGCCCACGTGGCGTGACCAGGGTGTGGGTGGCCACGTCATCGAGCGATTGGTCGCCGAGGCCGGAGACGACGAATTTGAAACGGTTTACGTGTTGACCGACCAGCCGGCGTATCTCACCCAGTTCGGATTTGGTCGGATCGACGTCGACGAACTTCCCGACCAGCTGTCGGCTCGACTCGACCGCAAACGCGACCAACTCGACGATGAGGTCGTCCCGCTGGCGCTCGGCGTCGAGGCCTTCGAGATGCCGCGTCGACTCCGCGAGGCGTTCAAAGACGCCGACGCCGAGGATGGCGACAGCGAGCCTGAAGAGTCGCCCGAAGATTTCGGCATCGATCCCGAGACGGCGACCTATAAGTACGATACCGGGGAGTAGCCGTCGACTACTGGCTCAATAGCGTACTACTGGACGCCTTCACGCCCTTCGAGAAAGTCGGTGCTGAACACGATGTAGGTCAGCCCCGTACAGAACAAAATTGGCGGCAGGAGTAAAAACGCCCACAGTGGGTCGATCCCCCAGATCAGAATTAACGTGGCGTTGCCCAGTCCAAGCAGTAAGAACGGCAACGAGTACAGTATCGCCCGTTTCCGTTTCCGGCCGGAGTCGAGCACCTCGCTGTCGAGTAGTTCCTCCCGAGACGGCTGTGCTGTTGTCGCGGAGTCGTCGGGATCGCCGGTCGGAGAGTCCATACCCCGGCTACGGGGCGAAGGGGCAAAAACAGTCACACATTCACTGTGCATTGCTGTCGAACCGCGAGGCAAGCGACACTGCGCTGTAGAGGACCGTAATGGCGACCGCAATGACGACCATTCCATACAGTGTCATCGCCCCCGGTGAGATCGGCACGGTCACAATACCGAACACCGTCAGTTCAGACAGGGCCTCACCGCCGTTGGCACCGACGATAAAACCGAGAAGCCCGCCCAACAGAACCATCAGTCCACCGAGACCGAGCAGAATGCGTCGACCTAACCCTGCAACCCCGGGCTGTGGCGTGTCGTCGCTCATATATGCCCGTAGGCAGCCACTACTAAAGCACGTTTCCGTTCCAGCCCGGAGTTATATACCGACTGACCTCACGCATACGGTATGACCGATTCACTGATCGACCGGGCTCGGAGCGCGCTGGATGCTGCCCACGTTCCCTACTCTGAGTACCGTGTCGGTGCAGCGCTTCGAACCGTCGACGGCAGCGTGTTCGTCGGCTGTAATATCGAGAACGCCAACTACTCCAACAGCCTCCACGCCGAGGAGGTTGCGGTCGCCGAGGCGGTCAAAACCGGCCACACGGAGTTCGACCGACTCGCAGTTACCTCTGCGGCCCGCGATGGCGTTACCCCCTGTGGAATGTGTCGACAGACGCTATCGGAGTTCGCCAACGAAGACCTTGAAATCGTCTGCGATCTCGGCGACGAAACGGCGACCTACACGCTCGGCGAACTGCTGCCGAACACCATCTCGGAGGAAACACTTGATGCTGCCAGCCAGCAGGGAGCCGACCAATGACCACGCCCTCGGATGTCGAGGAGTCTACGGTCACCGAAGACGCCCCCAACGATACCGCTGTTCCGGGCGACAGCGAAGATCCCAACGCCGACCGCCAGTACCATCTCGAAGTCACCAGCGAGGATGTCGCCGACAGCGTTCTCCTGCCGGGGAATCCCGACCGGATCGGGACAATCACGGATCTCTGGGATGATGCCACCACCGTCGCTACCCATCGAGAGTACCGCACTGCGACCGGGAACTACAATGAAACTCCCATTTCGGCGACGTCGACCGGAATCGGCGGTCCATCGGCGGCAATCGCGCTCGAAGAACTCGCCCGCGTTGGCAGTGAGACGTTCATCCGGGTTGGCTCCTGTGGGGCAATCCAGCCCGAAATCGATGTCGGTGATCTCGTTATCACCTCCGGCGCGGTTCGCCAAGAGGGAACCAGCGAGGAGTACGTCAACCCCACCTATCCGGCAACTGCCGATCACGAGGTCGTCTCCGCGCTGATCGCCGCCGCCGAGCGGTTAGGTTACGACTACCACGTCGGCGTCACAATGAGTGCCGACAGTTTTTATGCTGGTCAGGGTCGACCCGGATTCGACGGCTACGAAGCCCCCGGGAGCGACGATCTCGTCGACTCCCTGCGGAATGCGAACGTCAAAAACATCGAGATGGAGGCCGCAACGATTCTGACGCTGGCTTCGATCTACGGACTCCGGGCGGGAGCCGTTTGTGCGGTGTACGCCAACCGCCAAACTGGCGAGTTCCGGACGGAAGGTGACTCACGAGCGGCCGAAACTGCAAGTCTCGCGGTCGCCCTGCTGGCCGAGATGGATCGGCGGAAACGTGAGGTGGGTGTGAGCCAGTGGCATGCCGGGCTTTCACTTGATTAACTGAAACACCCTGTCTCGTCTGTTTTGGGGCCTGAAATCGGATTTAAGCTGACAATCGTCGCACAGTGCTTCCGCCCAGCGTTTCAAAGCCGATTTATTCGATGCCGTTGGATACACACACATGACAGAACAAGTTGTGGTCGTTGGTGCTGGCTACGCGGGTGCTGGCACGGTCAAATCGTTCGAAGACGAGATCGAGGAGGGCGAAGCCGAGCTTACCTGGATCTCGGAACACGATTACCATCTCGTCCTCCACGAGGCCCACCGCGTCATCCGCAACCCGCAGGCCGAATCGAAGGTCACCATCCCGGTCGACGAAATCAAGGCTCCCGAAACGAACTTCGTTCGAGACCGCGTCACCGGCGTCGACACCGACGAGCGAACGGTCGAACTCCGTGACGGCGACAGCGTCGACTACGACTACCTGCTGGTCGGCATCGGCAGTGCAACCGCCTTTTTCGGCATCGACGGGCTCAAAGAACACTCCCTGACGCTCAAGAGTCTCGACGACGTCCGCGAGATCCACGAGGCCGTCCGCGCTGCTGGCGAGGAGGCAACCCAAAGCGAACCGGCCCAGATTCTGGTCGGTGGGGCCGGACTCTCGGGAATTCAGACCGCCGGCGAGATCGCCGGCTACCGCGACGATACGCGCGCGCCGCTCGACATCAAACTCATCGAGGGGCTCGAAGAGATCTTCCCCGGCAACGATCCGGAGGTCCAAGGCGCACTCAAAAAGCGACTCTTGGATCGCGATGTCGAGATCCTCACCGGCGAGTTCATCTCGGAAGTCGACGCCGAGACCGTCTCCCTCGGCGAGGACAGCGAACTCGACTATGATGTCCTGGTCTGGACCGGCGGTATCACCGGCCACGAAGAGATTACTGAGGCCGACCTCGACAAAGACGAGCGCTCGAACCGCGTCTTCGCAGAGTCTGACTTCCAGACCAGCGACGACCGCGTGTTCGCCATCGGTGACGCCGCACTGGTCGACCAAGGCAACGACGACGTCGCGCCACCGACCGCACAGGCCGCTTGGACCGCCGCCGAGGTCGCCGGTGAGAACCTCGCGCGAGCGGTTCGCGGCGCACCACTCAAATCGTGGAAACACAAAGACAAGGGGACGGTCATCTCGGTCGGTGACGAGGCTGTCGCTCACAACGTGATGGGGCTGCCGATCAACACCTTCGGCGGTCCTGCCGCCAAAGCACTCAAGAAAGGCATCGCCTGCCGCTGGATCTCGGATGTTACCTCGCTCAAACGCGCCGCGAAGGCGTGGAGCGATATGTAACAGCCGGGGCACTGAATATAGACAGTCGACAGTTCGCGTTGCTATCTCTTTTATAGCGGGAATAAAACCGAACTGCAGTCGCGTGATCAGTGAGCCGGTTCTTCTGCGGGAGCGAGCATATCGTCGATCTGCAGGATGAGAATGTTGTTCGTGTCGTCTTTCGCATCCAGCGTGCCGGTGATACGGAGCTTCGACAGCGGCGTCGGCCCGACGATTACCTCGTCGCCCTCGTGGAAGTCTCGGACTGAGCCCTGCAGGTGGATTTCGGCTCGACAGAGTTCTGGGTGGTGCACACTCGAGAGATCGATGCTCTCGACGTTCGCGTTCTCGACTTTCTCGTCGTTGTGCGTAAGCGGGACCGCTGCTGGCTCCTCCATCTCGTCGACATCCAGCGCCTCGTAGGCATTGGCGGTCGGCTTATAGCCGCCTTTGGGTCCGGGGACGCCCTCAACGAGTTGGAGGGCTTTGAGACTCTGCATCTGGTTGCGGATCGTTCCGGGATTTCGATTTACCTCCTCGGCAATATCTTCGCCTTTGACGGCGTCTTCGCTCTGGCGGTGGAGGTTCGTGAGTGCTGTCAGTATGGTTTTCTGACTCGGCGTGAGTTCGATTGATGACATATGAGCCGGTTAGGGCGGATCGTTCATAAATCCGATGGAAAACTAGTAACAATTCAGTGCGAGAAACCCGCTCGTTATGTCTTCCGGTCACCATTTGGGTGGTATGAAGCGACTCACGGTGTCGACTGTCATACGGTAGTGACTCTCTATACGAATAGCCTCGGTGAGCCATCCGAGAGATGACTAGTCGTCCACCCCTACTGCTAAGAGGCCGCCGGGTGAGGCGACTGTATGACACGGACCGTCCGCATCATCGGCGCGCCAACCGACTACGGGGCAAACAGACGGGGTGTCGACATGGGACCGTCGGCGATCCGATACGCCGGACTGGCCGATCAGCTCCGGTCGGCGGACACAGAGCCGGTCGACGCGGGCGATATCCGCGCACCGCACGCTGAGGAGTGTGATCCCGACACGCGGTCGGTACCCACCGGCACCGCCCAATTCTTCGAGGAGACGAAAACCGTCTGCACGCAGCTCGCCGACACCGTCGAGTCGACGCTCGAAACTGACGAACTCCCCATTGTTCTCGGCGGCGATCACTCGGTGGCTATCGGCTCGGTGCGTGGCTCGGCCGCAGCCGGACCGCTTGGCGCGATCTGGTTCGATGCCCACGCGGATCTCAACACTCCTGCTACGTCGCCGTCGGGAAACATCCACGGCATGCCGCTGGCAGCGCTCCTCGGAATCGGGGAGTTCGCCGACCAATCGTGGGCCACTGCCCCACATCTCCGCGAAGAAAACCTCGTCCTCGTCGGACTACGGAGCGTCGACGAGGCCGAAACGCGACTCATCGAACAGCGGGATTTCACCGTGTTCACGATGTCCGAAATCGATAGCCGCGGCATCACTGCTGTCGTCGAGGAGGCCCTTGCAGTGGCGACCGACGGCGTCGATGAGATCCACGTGAGTCTCGATCTCGACTGGCTCGATCCAACCGAAGCTCCCGGTGTTGGGACGCCGGTTCGCGGCGGTGTCACCTACCGTGAGGCCCATTCGGCGATGGAACAGGTTGCAGCGACCTCAGCAGTCCGGTCGCTGGATCTCGTCGAAGTCAATCCGACGTTGGATCAACACAACGAAACCGCCGAGTTGGCGACCGAACTCGCCGCAAGCGCACTCGGAAAACG
>Ga0208283_10076_pt1 | contig 62052 bp, 62 predicted proteins | sample AntRauMetaRauer1_FD_184785 | JGI IMG/M metagenome (GOLD analysis project Ga0208283, IMG submission 184785) | Saline lake microbial communities from Rauer Lake, Antarctica, in enrichment culture - Antartic Rauer Lake 1 Metagenome Rauer1 (SPAdes)... ...
TGCCGACGCTCGCCCTCTTCGCGGACGGCGAGCAGGTCGAACAGCAGTCCGGCGTGCTGCCGGAAGACCGACTCCGTACCCTGATCGAGGGATACACCGAATGAACGAGGAAACTGAGACGACTGCAGACGTTCACAACGTAGTGATCGTCGGCTCCGGCGTCGCCGGCCTCTCGGCGGCCGTCTACGCCGCGCGGGCCGACCTCGAGCCGCTGGTGCTCGAGGGACCCGAACCGGGCGGTCAGTTGACACTGACGACCGACGTCGAGAACTACCTCGGCTTCTCCGAGGGTATCGGTGGGATGGAACTGATCCAGAACGGCAAGGACCAGGCGACCCGCTTCGGCGCCGAATTCACGCACGGAACCGTCGAGAACGCGACACTCGAGGAGCGCCCGTTCGAACTCGAACGCTCGAACGGCGACGTTCTGCAAACGCGTGCGCTGATCGTCGCAAGCGGCGCGAGCGCTCGCTGGGTCGGTGCCGAGAACGAGGACGAACTGATGGGATACGGACTCTCGACGTGTGCGACCTGCGACGGCGCGTTCCACCGCGGCGACGACGTCCTCGTGATCGGCGGCGGCGATTCGGCGATGGAAGAAGCGCTCTTCCTCGCGAAGTTCGCCGACAGCGTGACAGTCGTTCACCGCCGCGAGGAACTGCGCGCCTCCGAGATCATGGCCGACCGGGCCCGTGACAACGAGGACATCGAGTTCCGCTGGAACACCGAACTCGAGGCGATCCACGGTTCACAGGAGGAGGGCGTCACCGGCGCGACGCTCGTCTCCCATCCCGACGGCTATCCCGCGGAGAAGGCCGAGACCAGCGTCGACCGGGAAACCGTCGATGTCGGCGGCGTGTTCTACGCGATCGGTCACACGCCCAACACCGAGTTCCTCGAGGAGACCGCTGTCGAACGCGACGAAAACGGCTATCTCCACACTCGTGCGGACGACGCCGGCCGCGCGACGACTGAGACGATGGTCGAGGGCGTCTTCGCCGCCGGCGACGTCGCCGATCCGCACTATCAACAGGCGATCACCGCCGCTGGCACCGGCAGCATGGCAGCGCTTGACGCCGAAGCGTCCCTCGAGATGCTCGAGCGGACGGAAGAGACCGCGCTCGAGGTTGCTCCATAGTCGTCCCTGCAGTCTGCTAGTCGATCGGATCGGTGAGATGATTTAGTATTAAATAATCAAATAACTAGCAATAATAAGGAAGGCGTTGTACAGACCGTGGATAATGGCTGGAATCAAGAGTGATCTACTAACTTCGTATAATGTGCCGAAAACAAGGCTAACACAAACGATAACAGCAGAACCTGCAATGATCTCTGAGATGGTTCCAGTATAATTAAAAAGGTGTAATGAACCGAACATGAGGCTCGCTGCGACGATTGATACGGTAGGTCCAAACGATTCACGGAGTCGTCCCTGAACGACGCCACGGAACATGTATTCTTCAGCTGGACCACTGAGAATTAACGAAAGGACAGCAAGGATTAGCAAATTAGAAGGGTTGGTCATAGCGGATTCCTCGAGTACAGCATCGGGCTGAAGTTCAAGTATCGTTACAGCATACGATGTTCCACTTGCGACTACGAGCGCAACAACAACTCGGCCTTGTTTGAACGCGTGATTTCACGGGTGTGCGTCCTCGATGGCGCGTTCGATGTTGCGGACCGCGGATTTCATGACAAGTTCACGGAATTGTCCGAACCAGGTTCTCGACCAGAGCGTATCGCCGTATCTGCGTCGGAGTCCGAAAAACACCGATTCAGCGTTCGAGCGCTGGAGATACGCTCGATCCTTGATGAGCAAGTTTCTCGCCCACCCCCGTATCCCAGGATCTCGCTGCGGAATCAGCAGCGTGATACTTTCTGCACGCAACCTCGTGCGAAGTTCCTCCCAGTCGTAGCCCTTATCGGCAGCGACAGTCGCCAAATCGTCGAGATTCCGCACTAACACCTGCCAGCCGACTTGCGTATCGTGCGGTTGTTTCATCGAACAGTGTATATCGAGAATCGCACTGGTTTCACAATCAATGAGCAGCGTTGTCTTCACCGCCTCGAACGTGTGGTCCGTCCGTTTTGCGTAGTACTGGCTGGCCTGGACGCGATCGATACCGGTTGTGTCGATCGCCTGTACATTACCGAAATCATACAGCTCGACGGATTGATCGAGGATCGCACGCCATTGCTTCATCGAAATCGCCTGCTTTCGTGTACATACGGTCGAGAAGTGCGGGACCGTTTCAGGCGTCAATCCAAGTGATTTCGTCACTTTCGGCATCTCGCGAAGGACGTCCATCAGCTTCCGGTACGGATGGCCGAGATACTCCTTCAACCCCTGAACGGCAAGAATCACCCAGTCAGCGTAGCCTTCTTCTCCCGGACGGTAGGCCGGAGCTGGCGGACCAACGACGGCTTTTTGGGCGAGCGACACAACCCTCTCTGTGAAGCGGGAGGTCTTCGTGTGCACAACGAACCCGTCCCGCTTCACTTCCTAGTAAATGTGGTATTTTCCCCGAGCTACTAGCACGGCGATATGAGTTCGATCGACTCTACACTGCGAACGTTTGAGCGTCTAAACAAGGCCCAACAACTCCAGTCACAATGTAGAGACCCGACTGACGCGATAATTGTGAGACATTGATTGTAACTCCGTATCGTCGTACGAACAGGTAACCAACGAGCAAGGATCCAATAGGCACCGTAACAGCGCTGACGATCGTGACTGGTGTGGAATTGAATTCGTATCCCATCGCAAACGTCGGAAAGAGCGCCACCATACTACAGAGAATTCCAACAAGAAAGGCAGAGACTGTTAGAGAAAATGCGACTGCTACTGTGCGAATTCGATTCGATAACTGTGTGGAGGAGGCGTCCATTACAGATTGTTACAAGATAAAGTAGTAATCACTGCAGCGTACGTCTCTAGATACTAATATGCCTTCCCAAACGCCTCATTCCCCCAATCGATTTCGGCCTCGATGTAGAAGTAATAGTCGCTGAGTTAGCGTTTCGTCGGCCGTAACTGAATGTACGAGAGGTTGATTTCATGACCACTAAAACAGCCAAGAATGCTGTGGAGCAGACCTGGACGATCTTCACTTGGGTCAAGTATCAGTGATATCTTGTCATTCTCTTCGTTCATCGGACCGTACAGGAGCAGGAATCGGGTAGCATTCGATTTCCTGTCCTGTACGCCTTCACTGAGGACTTTCAGACCGTGAACCGTTCCAGCAAGCACCGATGCGGGCGCGGCCTCGTTTGGTCCGACCTCTAACTGCTTTCGCAGTCGAGGGTGCTTCGACAGTCTCCCAGCCGTGTTCTCGAATGAGCGATCCACAACTAGGTGAGCGCCTGTGGGTGGGATCGCTCACCAACTACTCGACGTATCTTTGTTAGATGGTATCGCGGTATAGGGCGCTTTCCCGGCGCTCGGTTTTGTTATCCTGGCGTACTCACTGTATGCGGAATGAAAATCTATAACGCAAACGAACCATGAGGAGTGCACTGATGTTATTTTGCCGAAGTCACTCTAACTTCGGCTATAGTAGCCACTGCAAGTCAATGCACACCTGATCGCACGACGGCTGTGCGATCAGTGTCTAAATAGTTGCAGTTGTTACTATAGGATACGTCAATCAAGTCAGTGCTAGAACGTCGTCAGCACACATCGAGAGCTATGAACTGTATCGAGAACGATGGGAGATTGATCGGACAGTACTGGGCGTCAGAGTCCGTCTTCGGAACGATATTGCTATGTATCCCGAGTAGTCAATCTATTCTAGAATGAGTATGTCTCCACCTGATCGAGGAGTGGGTCGCGAGGCCAGATATACGTTGCTTACGGTGTTCCTCGTTGGACTCCGACGTCGGGATCCTGGCGCGGTTGTCAATGCCGTCGTCGCAGCGATCGGCACATACCTTCCCAAGTTCGTCACGCGTGCGTATGGCGTTAGACTCAGACCGTGGCAGCAAGCATACGTGAACTCAGCGATGGTTACCCACGCCGTCGGCATGCTCGGGCCGTACGATGACGTCTGGTGGTGGGACCACCTTACACACACGCACTCCTCATCGATCCTGGCCGGGATCGTCTATGTAGCCAGCCGCCGAAAGGGACGCAATCCTGGCCCACGGGTCGTTGCTGCCGTCGTCAGTCTCGGGCTTGCCTGGGAAATCGTCGAGTACGCGATTCACGCAACGGCGAAACGCCTCGACCTCGAGCCGATACTCGTCACGTACGGCCCGAAGGACACGTTCCTCGACATTGTCTTCGATCTGGTCGGTGCGTTACTCGTGCTCGCGTTCGGTGACCGTGTTCTCGGTGAGCTCGCGGCCAACGAGTAGCTGGTCTATAGTAGCCATTGAAAGTCATTGCACATCTGATCGCATGACAGCGTTGCGATCAGTATTGAATTGTTTTCAGTGGCGACTATAGTGGCAAGATCGTTCTATAGCAGCGGTATGTCACCTCTTAGTGGATGCCCATTACTTCGATCTGCTCTTGATACCGATTCCGGATGGGTACCGCAGTTACCTGCGCAACCTCAGCAACCTCCTCTTGCGTCTTCTTCTCGGTACAGAGGAATGCTGCCGCATAAATGGCCGCTGCCGCAAATCCCGTCGGTGACTTCCCTGAAAGCAGACCCTGCTTAGCACTCTTATCGATAATTTCGGTCGGCTTCATCTTCACTTTCTCACTCACCTCGAGGTCAAAACAAAAACGAGGGACGTACTCACGACCGCGATTGCGACGAGCAGATCCCTGTTCGGAGACCGTGTCCGAACACTGACGTACACGCCCTGTAAGATCGGTTTTCCAGTCACGGCTAGGATGATCGTCGTGAGCGCCGCGATGACGACGTAGAAGGGCGTGGCGACGGTGTATGTCGGTGACTTAATAGACGTGCTAGAAACTAACTGGATGGTGCGAGCGACCGTGAAGATGCACAACTTCTGGGAGTTCCGCGTGTTCACCGACCGACTCGCGTGTACTGCCGAAAAGTTCGCTATCACCGTCGAAGTCCGACCCGAAGCGTGGATCTCACAGGAGTGTCCGAACTGCGGGTCCGCGACAGAGACAACGCGGCATCAAGACACGCTCACGTGTCCGTGTGGCTTCGAGGGCTACGCGAACCTCACGGCGTCAGAGATGTTTCTCCGACGTCATGAATCGAACGTACCACGGTCAATAGCACGGTTCGCGTGCCCCAAGTGGGACGACCATCGTGGTCGGCGTCACCACACGCTCACCGTCCTAACGAGGAGCATACAGACCCGCAAGTTACTGCCGGGGAATCGGCGTAGCCGACCCCCACGGTGGAATCCTCGCGCTTCAGCGCGGGGAGGACGTCAACGAGATGTTAAAGTCCTCCTGTCTCGTTTTTTCAACCTGTAGTATAAGAAATTTTACTTAACGGAATTTACAGGAGGATCGGCGTTGAAGGGACGATCTATGACCGAAGAGAGACCGGCATATCCTTCCCTCGAGAACTCATCAGTTCGTCGCTGGACGCCGCAAACATTCGGTCGCGATAGTACTGTGACGGAGTCGGTCGACGATGATTACTCCGATCACGAGTGGCCAGCGTGCTGGGAGGACGCCACATCGTTGCTCAAGTGGCGCAAGCCCTACGATCGCATTGTCGACGAGGAAAATTCGCCCTTCTACCGATGGTTCGTCGGCGGGCGCTTGAACGCCGCGGAAAATTGCATCGATCGCCACCTCGAGAAGCGGAAGAATCAGGGCGCACTGCGGTGGGAGGGGAAACGAGGCGAGCGCCGAACCTATACGTACTACGACCTCTACCGTGAGGTATCGGCCGTCGCAGCCGCGCTCCGCGAACTCGGTGTCGAAGCGGACGACGTCGTCACGATCTACCTGCCGAAGCTCCCCGATGTGCCAATCGCGATGCTCGCCTGCGCTCGTCTCGGAGCGGTCCACAACGTCGTCTTTGCGGGGTTTGCTCCCGATGCGCTCGTCAAGCGAATCAACACGTCGACTCGTCCGCGCTCGTTACCTGCGACGGCAGCATCCGCGAGGAGACCGCGATCGACCAGAAGCGGAAAGCCGATACAGCACTGGCCTCGCTCGAGGGATCGCTCCCCACGATCGTCGTCGATCGACTCGGTGCGAGTCACGGGACGTATCTCGGTGCGAACCAATACGACTACGACGACCTCGTCGAGACGCACGCCGGCACAGACGTGACTCCAGTGTCGCGGAAGTCGACCGATCCCCTCTTTCACATTCACACGTCAGGGACGACCGGCGACCAGCAACGGATGACTCACGCGACCGGGGGCTACCTCGCGGGTGTTGCGTGGACGGCTCGGACAGTATTCGACCTCTCCCCAAGGACCACGATCTGGTGTACAGCCGATATCAGGTGGATTACCGGCCACTCCTACGCCGTCTACGGGCCGCTTCTCTCGGGCGCAACGGCAGTCCTCGTGGAGGGGAGTCTTCGCTATCCGGATCGACACCGGCCGTGGGAGTTGATCGAACGAAACGGCGTGGAAACCTTCTACACGACACCAGGAGTGATTCGGACATTTATGAAATGGGGCGAGTCGTTTCCCTCGTCTCACGACCTGTCGTCGTTGCGACTGCTCGGTACCGTCGGTGAGCCGATCTGTCCGGATACGTGGGAGTGGTACTACACCCATGTCGGTGAGGAACGGTGCCCGATCGTCGACACGTGGTGGCAGACCGAAACTGGATGCATCCTCATTTCGGTCCGTCCCGGAATCGACGAGTCGAAGCCCGGTTCGGTCGGCCCACCATTGCCCGGAATCGAAATCGGAGCCCAGATCGTCGGAGTGCAGTCTGGAGATGTTTTGCTCCATCGACGAGAAACACGGCATCGTCAAGGTCATGTTTCTCGGTGAGTTCGTGGAGAAATAGTTCTGCCAACGCGGTCGTAGTCGTCGAATGTAGCCGTACATGGAGTATACTGTTCGTGTCTGGATCGACGGCAGTGCACTGCCAATAGCGATGTTCGTCGAGTTGAATCACTGTCTCATCGAGCGCGACGTGATTCGGTTTCTCGTTATCTGCTGGCTGTAGATCGCACTTATGAACCCAGTCATGGACTGCCTTGCAACTGCGTTCGACACCAAACCTCTCTAATTCTCGAACGGTATTCGAAAGCGAAAGGCCAGCGAGATGAAGTCGAATACCGAGTTCCATCAGCTGACGTGGTGTCCGTTCCCGCTCCACAAAACTCAAATCTATCCAGTCGCTCTCTCCACTGAGGCGGTCGATTTTTGGCATGAACACCACAAAATCGTGCCGCCTCAATTTTCACGCTAAACGAAACAGCGCCGTGAGAGGACGACGAATGCCCTGATGGGCGTCACCGTCCGCCTCTATCAGGCTGGCTATCCACTTCGAGAGACAATATCGATTCTGCTGAATTAGGTGTTGAACGGTCTCATAGGGCAGTATGGAATTGGGTACATCGACTGGCTGACAGTGGATGCGATCCGCCAACGGCGATGCCGATGCAGGTCGCTGTTGACGAAACCGCCGTCAAAATCAGCGGCGAGTGGTCTTGATTGTACGCTGCAATAGACATCAAGTCAAATTAATCCTCGACGTTGCGCTGTTTGGTCGGCACGGCACCGATACGGCAGCTGTGTTCCTGCGCCAACTCAAAGAGAAACACGATCTCTCGGAGGCTAAGTTTCTGTCGATAAATTTGGCTATCGGACTGCATTCTCTCGATTGGGACTGAGAGATCAGGTCAACTATACGGAGCGAAACCTGATCGAAAAATGGCTTCACGCCCTCAAAATGCGGATCGAACACTTCCATAACTCGTGGGTAGGCAATCGGTCGAGCGTCCGCAAATGACTTGAACAGTTTGTGCACTACTATAACCGTCAGAGACCGCACCAATCATTCGGTGGAAAGACGCCGATTGAGGAGATGCAGAACTAGACAGTGCTCAACTTCCCGAATACTCTATTTCGGAACATCTGAATCCGAACTGAGAGAGCCATACTCAATTTACATCCCTATGTTCGTATAGTATGGCAGAGAATCGCAAATTCGAGCAACAGCGAAGGAGCGTCCCAGTTCTCTCGAAAAGAGGGTCGGATGCAAAATCAGGATCGGAAAGCCTGCTGTGAGAGCAACGACCGTGTTTTTCTGGGACTCTCTTTCAGTACTGCTGAATGCGTCGTCATCATCGAACAGACTTCCGCTAACTCATAATTCTTGCTCGAAATCGCTGAAATACCGCCAAATATATTTCGGCTGATTCGAAAACCGAGGCTGCCATCATTCAGAAATAGGCCAGTACTACGCTCTCATCGGATCTGTTGTATACTTTCTATTCGGTGTGCGGGGGATTTGACCGTGTTCTGATCCAGTTATTCGAATTGGTGGTCGCGTTCGGTCGTTTGTGGGATTCTCCTAGCACCCGAATCTTCATTCGGCAGAGTCGAAAGGTTCCTATACTATCCGCGAAATGGTTTCCATGATGACGAACACATCAAACCGGTCGGTCGAACGGGCGTTCAAGATCGTCGACGAACTTGCGGAGAACGGTTCCGGGGGGGTTTCGGATCTCGCCGGACGGCTCGATATGCCCGTCAGTACCGTTCATAACTATCTCCAAGCGCTCGTTGCGACGGGATACGTCACAGTCGAAGAGAAAGAGTACTCGACTACAACCCGGTTTCTCGAGGTGGGCAACCAACAGCGCCACCGACTAGAGATATTCAAAGTCGTCAGCGACAAACTCCAGGATATAGCGGCGGAGACCAGCGAGCACGTCACGTTGATGATCGAAGAAAACGATCAGTGCGTAATCGTCGCGGTGCAAGAAGGGCCCGACGCCGTCAATCTGTTCGCGTATCCCGGTGCACGAATGCCACTTCACGCAGCAGCTCCCGGGAAAGCGATCCTCGCGCACATGCCGGAGGACCGCGTACAGGAGATCATCGACCGGCAGGGACTCATCGAGATGACAAACCGAACCATCACGGATCCCGACGTTCTCTTCGAACAACTCGAGCGGATCAGGGAACAGGGGTACGCCATCGACGAGGGCGAACGCATCGCGGGAATGGTCTGTATCTCCGCTCCGGTGCTCGACAAGAGCGATCACATCCGCGGCGCAATCTGCGTCTGTGGCCCGCAGAGCCGAATCGACGAGGAACGACGCGAGGAAATCGCGGATATCGTCAAACGGTCGGCGAATGTGACGCAGGTCAACCTCGACTACGTGTGACCGACGTTCGACGTGTTGAGGCGTGCATCAGGCGTCGGAAACGGCTGCCAACGCCTCGATGGTCTCTTCGGCTATTCCGTCGGCGGCCTGCTCCGGAATCGTCACGAGCGGCCGATCGATGACCGTTTCGCTCACGATTTCGCGAAGCCGATCGCGAGCTTCCGACGGCGTCCCGGCCACACCGAGGTCGTGGACCATTTCGTCCGTGACCAGGGTTGCCGCGTCTTCCCGGTCGCCCGCCCGCCAGGCCTCGGCAACGCGATCGACCTGCTCCGGGAACTCGGTGGCGATCGCGTTCCGATATCCGTCGGCACTACCCGCGTAATACGCGACGTGACCGCGTACGGCGTCGTAGGCCTCGTCGCGATCTTCGCTCACGGCTGCCGGCACGTACGGAGCGATCGTGATTTCGTCGGGGTCGCGGTCGCGTTCTCGAGCACTCGTTGCAACGACCTCGAACGCGTCGTTCAACCCAGAAAATGGGATGTTGTGTGGCATCCAGCCGTCACAGAGCCGGCCGACGACGCGCCGGTTCGCCGGCCCGAGCGCCGCGTGGTAGACCGGAACGTCCCTGTCCAGTGGCGGAACGCCTGAGACGCTGACTCGTTCCCCCTCGTAAGTAACCGGTTCGTCGTCGCCCAGGATGCATTGAATCACTTCGATAGTTTCGTGGGACCGACGGATCGGTCGGTCGAACGGCATTCCGTGGACGTTCTCGACGGCGGTCGGTGTACTCGTCCCGACCCCGAGGGACGCACGACCGTTGGAAACTCGATCGAGGGTCGCGGCGGTCATCGCGAGGACGGCGGGCGTTCGCGAAAAGACGTTGACGATGGCGGTTCCGAGCTCGACTTCATCGGTCTTCGCGGCGATTTCGCTGAGTTTCACGACCGAGCTCGAGCCCCATAGCTCCCCCATCCAGACGGAGTCGTATCCCCGTTTTTCCGCGCTGATCGCGAGGTCGGTTGGATCGTGCGTTCCGGTCCGCGGAATGACTACTCCGAGATGCATGCCGCTCGATTGGACGCATACTGTGATAAATTACCGTGGTTATTGTCCACGGCTGGCGGGTCCGATCGCGATCCGGCCGGTGGCATCGATCGGTGCTTACCGGGGGCTGGGCAACGCTACCGGCCGACGAAGTCGGGATCGTCGTCGCCGAAGAACGCGTCGAGCCCACGCTCGTAGTCTTCTGTTCGCGTTGCACCTGCGATGACGTCCGTCTCCGCCGCGAGCTGTCGCTCGAGCGAGCGATCGTAGCTATCGGTCAGCAGTCGGGTCGTCGTCCCGAACGCGCGAGTTGGCCCGGCTGCCAGCTCGGCGGCGATTGTAGCCAGCCGGTCGTCGAAGTCGTCGACAGGGACGACCTCGTTGGCCAGTCCCAACTCGTGGGCTTCGTCGGGGTCGATTGGCTCGTCCCGGAGGACGATTTCCTTGGCGGTCCGGAGGCCGACCAGTCGCGGCAAGAAGAACGTTGCACCGCCGTCACCGGTCAGCCCGATCCCCGGATACGCAAATTTGAGCGTCGCGTCCTCGCCGAGGACGAGCAGGTCCGGAAACAGCGCGAGGCTAAACCCGATTCCAGCTGCGATACCGTTGACGCCGCCGACGACCGGCGTTTCCGCCCGGTGGAACTGGACGATCGCTTCGTGGGCCCGTCCGGCCAACTCCCGGATGTGGGCCGCATCGGAGCCGTCCCCGGAGAGGGCACTGAGATCGGCACCGGACCCGAAGAAATCGCCCGCGTGCGTGAGCACGATACAGCGAGTATCCGGATTTTCACCGAGGGTCGTCGCCACCGACACCAGTTCGTTCGCCATCTCGAGGGTGAGTGCGTTTCGACCGGCCGCGCTATCGAGTGTGACCGTTGCAACGCCGTCGTCGTGATCGACCGAGAGGTTATCGTACGCAACCATCGGAGACGAGTTTGGAGCGGTCCCGCTTAACGGTTCGTGCTTCGTCGCTCCGGGTGCCGACGAATCCCCGTTCAGCCTCGAGTCCCAACTATAGTAGCCACCGAAAGTCAATGCACACCTGATCGCACGACAGCTGTGCGATTAGTGTGTAAATAGTTTCAGTTGTTACTATAAAGCACGTCGGTCAGATCAAACCGTTCGTCGACGAACAGTCGCGAATCCATCTCGTCGAGGTCGTCAGCCACGAGCGGCTCGAATCCCATCTCGTCGATGACGTCGGTTTCCACGTCGATACCCGGTGCGACCTCCGTGAGCTCGAGTCCGGCCTCGGTGAGTTCGAAGACGGCACGCTCGGTTACGTAGACGATCGGCTGCTCGATATCGGCGGCGTACTCGCCGCTGAAGGTGATCTGTTCGACCGAGTCGATGAACTTGGGACTCGTCCCCTCGCGTTCGATCGAGAGCGCTCCGCTTCCGGTTTCGATCTCGAGTCCATTAGTCGTTAGCGTGCCACAGAACACGACTTTCTCGGCGTTCTGGGTGATGTTGATGAACCCGCCACAACCGGGGAGCTGTGACCCGAACCGGCTGACGTTGATGTTGCCCGCGGCGTCCGCCTGTGCCATTCCCAGAAAGCCCATGTCGAGACCGCCGCCGTCGTAGAAATCGAACTGTTGTGGCGAGGATACGAGCGCGTGATGGTTGCTCGCGGTCCCGAAGCTGATCCCGCCGGAGGCGGCGCCGCCGACCGGCCCTGACTCGACGGTCTGCGTGATCTCGTCGTCGATTCCGCCTTCGGCCGCGACGACTGGCACGAGTTCCGGGACGCCCACGCCAAGGTTGATGACCGAATTCGGCTCGAGTTCCATCGCAGCGCGACGAGCGATAATCGTCCGGACGTCGAGCGGAATACCGTCACTCCCGTCGTCGGTCGGCCGTTTTATTTCGCCGCTGTAGGCGGGGTTGTAGTCCTCCGCGTACGTCTGCTGGTGGTGGCTCGGCGGTGCCTCAACCACGGTGTCAACCAGGACGCCGGGGACTGTGACGTCACGAGCGGTGAGCGTTCCCGACTCCGTGATTCGCTCGACCTGTGCGATCACCGTGCCACCGGAGTTGTGTGCAGCCTGAGCCATCGCCAACGTGTTCGAATCGAGCGCCTCTCGCTCCGTGGTTATGTTGCCGTCTTCGTCGGCCGTTGTTCCCCGAATAATAGCGACGTCGATCGGGACCGAGCGATAGTAGAGGTACTCCTCGCCGTCAAAGGTCACGAGTTCGACGATGTCATCTTCGGTGACATCGTTTGCCTTCGCGCCGTCTTGGCGCGGATCTACAAACGTTCCCAGGCCGACGTGGGTGATCGTACCGGGCTTCCCCGCGGCAGTATCGCGAAGCATGTGATCCATCACGCCGAACGGCAGGTTGTATGCCTCGATCTCGTTTGAGACGATTTTCTCCATCAGATCGGGCGTAAAGCCCCAGTGGCTCGCGATAGTGCGCTCGAGCATGCCGTCCTGAACGAGATGCGAGAGCCCACGGCCCTGTTGGTCACCCTCCGCAGCGGGATGATAGAGGGTGAGGTCGCGGGGTGTACCGGTTTCAGCGTATCGCTCACCCAGCGCCTCGAGGACGTACTCGGGAATGCCGACGGCGACGAAGCCGCCGATTCCGATCGTATCGCCGTCGTCGATGCACTCGATAGCAGCCTCTCTGGACTGGCGGACTGTCATACGTATGCCTCGAGAGACGCGCTATTTTTAGTTACCTATCTTCGAGTGGCCGTTTGCCGCGTCGACCGAGCGGCCGAATTCGGATCGCCTGTCGGAACAAACGATGGAATCGTACGCTTTACTATCCCGCTCACGAATCACCGCGTATGGAGCCGACAAACGAGCAGCAGCTGATACAGGAGACAGTCCGAGAATTCGTCGAGGAGGAAGTCGTCGATGCGGTCGACGAGTACGACGAGGCGCAGACGTTTCCGGAAGACGTCTGGGACGGGCTCGCGGAGCTCGATCTAACCGGGCTGACGGTCCCGGAAGAGTACGGCGGGTTCGATGCCGACGAAGTGACCTACAGCATCGTCAACGAGGAAGTAGCGCGCGGACATCTGGCAGTCGCAACGGCGCTGTCGGTTCACTGTCTGGCGACGTCGTGTATCCGCCAGTTCGGCTCCGACGAGCACAGAGAGCAGTGGCTGCCGGAGATGGTCGACGGCCGGCCGGTCGGAGCGTTCGCGCTCTCGGAGCCGGACGCCGGGTCGAACCCGGCGGAGATGAGCACCGAGGCTCGTCTCGAGGACGGTGAGTACGTGATCAACGGAAAGAAACAGTGGATCACGAACGGAAAGCGTGCGGGCGTCGTCGTTCTGTTCGCGAAAACCGATCGCGACGATCCGGACAGCGTGACGCAGTTCTTGGTTCCTAAAGACACGCCGGGACTGGAAGTCGGCAAGAAAGAGGACAAACTCGGGCTGCGCGCGAGCGACACAACGACGCTGCTCTTCGATGACGCGCGAATTCCCGAGGAGAACCGCCTGACCGAGGTCGGCGAAGGGCTGAAAGCCGCGTTCTCGATCCTGACCGGCGGTCGGATCGCAATCGCCAGCCAGGCTGTCGGAGTCGCCCAGGCAGCCCTCGACGCTGCCGTGAGTTACGCCAACGAACGCGAGCAGTTCGGGGAGCCGATCATCAACCACCAAGCGATCGCACACAAGCTCGCGGACATGCAGACGGATGTTCAGGCCGCACGCCTGCTGACGCGCGACGCCGCCCGGAAGAACGACGACGGTCTCGACGCGCAAGCGGCGAGCATGGCGAAGTACTTTGCGAGCGAAACGGCCGTCGACGTCGCGAACGAAGCGGTCCAGGTTCACGGCGGCTCCGGGTACACCAAGGATTTCGATGTCGAACGCTACTACCGGGACGCCAAGATCACCACGATCTACGAAGGCACCTCGGAAATACAGAAAGAGGTTATCTCACGGAACCTGACGGAGTGACTTACTCGTACTCGTAGAATCCGTTGCCCGTCTTCTTCCCGAGGTCACCGGCCTCGACTTTTCGCTTGAGGAGGTAGGCGGGTTTGTACCGATCGCCCAGCTCCTCGTGGAGCGTCTTGGAGGCGTGAAGGCAGACGTCGAGCCCGATGTGGTCGGCCAGCGTCAGCGGCCCCATCGGGACGTTCGTCCCGAGTTCCATCCCCGTATCGATGTCCTCCTTCGTGGCGACGTCTTCGTCGTAGGCCCGGATCCCCTCGTTGATCCAGGGCATCAGGATGCGATTTGTGACGAACCCCGGCTTGTCGTCGGATTCCCACGTCGTCTTCTCGAGGTCTTCGGCGAAGGTATGAGCCAGTTCGGTGACATCGTCAGCCGTCTTCTCGCCGACCACGATCTCGACGCCCTCCATGATCGGAACCGGGTTCATGAAGTGCAACCCGACCACGCGCTCGGGGTGTTCGAGGTCGGACGCGATCGAGGTGATCGAGAGCGTGCTCGTGTTCGTCGCGAGGACGGCGTCGTCACGACAGATCGAATCGAGGTCAGCGAAGATGTCGCGTTTGACCGCGAGATCCTCGAGGGCCGCTTCGATGACGATATCACAGTCCTCGAGGTCCTCGAGGGCGGTCGTGCCGGTGATTCGGTCACGGGTATCGTCGGCTTCGTCCTCGGTCAAGCGGTCTCTGGAGACGAGCCGACCGAGGCTCTCCTCGATCGTCTCGAAGCCGCTTTCGACGTACTCCCGTTCGATGTCGCGCATCACGACATCGTAGTTCGCAGTTGCGGCGACCTGTGCGATGCCACTTCCCATCGTGCCCGCGCCGACGACGCCGACACGGTCGATCGTCTCTACGTGCAAAACCATCACTCGTTGGTGGTCGGACGGTCGTAGTAAATGTCCCGACTCGCGTCGGTGTCGGCGACGCCGACCGCCTGTTGCTGGTCACCGTTCGACACAGCTATACCGGACGAGTCAGTACGTACGCGTGGTAGCTAATGTCGCAGGTACGCCTCGCAGGAACAGGCATGACTTCGTTTGGATCGCATCCCGATCGGACGGGCAGGGACATGTTCGCGAGCGCCGGGATCGAGGCCCTCGAAGACGCCGGCGTTCCGGCTGCGGACGTCGACGAACTCTTCTACGGCAACTTCGTCGGCACCCTCTCGGAACGACAGGGGCACCAGGGCCCGCTCATGGCGGAGGCCCTCGGAACGACCGTTCCGTCACGCCGGATCGAAAGCGCGTGTGCCTCGAGCGGGCTCGCGGTCCACGACGCCGTTCGGGCGATCGGAAGCGGCGACGCCGATGTCGTCGTCGCCGGCGGAATGGAGCGGATGACGAACATGGGAACAGCCGGTGCGACCGACGGGCTGGCCAGGGCGGCCGACGACCTCTACGAGGTCCGGTCCGGCGTCACCTTCCCGGGAGCGTACGCGCTGATGGCGCGAGCGTACTTCGACGAGTACGGCGGTACGCACGAGGACCTCGCCCACATCGCAGTTAAAAATCACGAGAACGCGCTCGTCAACGATCACGCCCACCTCCAGCAGGAGATTACGGTCGCGGAGGCGCTCGAAGCGCCCGAGATCGCGGCCCCGTTCGGCCTGTACGACGCCTGTCCGATCAGCGACGGTGCAGCCGCACTCGTGTTGACGTCCCCGGCGTACGCTGCGGAGCACGACCTCGAAGCCAGCGTCTCGATCACCGGTGCTGGACACGGCGGAGATACGATGGCGCTTCACGATCGGCCGACGCTCTCGCGGACACCCGCTACTCGGGAGGCCGCCGAGGCGGCTTACGACGAGGCCAGTATCGATCCGAACGACGTCGCCATCGCCGAAGTCCACGACTGCTTTACGATCGCGGAGGTCTTCGCCCTCGAGGCGCTCGGGATGTATAGGTACGGCGAGGCGATCGGGGCGGCTCGCCGCGGCGAGACGCGTCGTGACGGGGAATTGCCGGTCAATCTCTCCGGCGGACTGAAAGCGAAGGGCCACCCCGTCGGTGCGACCGGGGCCGCACAGGTGGCGGCCGTAGCCACGCTGCTCGACGGAACTCATCCGCGCGCCGAGGCCGTCGACGACGACGCGACGACCGGTGTCGCCCAGAACGCCGGCGGGACGGTTGCCAGTGCGACCGTTCACGTCTTGGAGGTGATGGAAGAATGACTGATTCCACCAACGGTGGGTACGACGAGTTCCTCGACGCGCTCGCGGATGGGGACGGATACTTCTACGCCTGCTCGAACGGGCACGGCCTGCTTCCGCCGCGGCAGGTCTGTCCGCACTGCGGCGACCGTGAGTTAGCACGGCGAGAACTGCCACGGACGGGAGAGATCGTTACTCACACGACGGTTTCCGTTCCGACGCCACAGTTCGACGACGATGCCCCCTACGTCACTGCTATCGTCGACTTCGGACAGGTACGGCTCACGGGGATCGTCCGAGGAGTCGACCGTGACGACGTCGCGATCGAACAGCGCGTCACTGCGACCGTTGAACCGAGCGAGACGACGGACGATCGGACGATCACGTTCCGTCCAGCGCAGTAACACCAATTGAATGGCCCACACTACCGATATCACCGTCGACTGGGGAGATACCGACGCCGGCGGGCTCATCTACTACCCGCGATTCTTCCACTTCGTGGTCGTCGGGCTGAACGACTACTTCACTCCGGCCGTCGACGGCGGCCATCCGATGGAGGCCTACCGATCGGACGGGTATCTCCTTCCCGCAGTCGAGGCGTCGGTATCGTTTCACTCGCCGCTTCGAGCCGGCGACGGCGCGACCATCGAGACGACCGTCGTCAGAATCGGCGACACCTCGCTCACGGTGGCGTTTTCGGTAACGCACCGGTCGAGCGGCGAAGCGGCCGCCGGCGGCGAGGTATCGTTCGTCTTCGTCGATTCTGACTTCGAGCCGGCGTCGTTACCCGAGTCGTTTCACGACTGCGTCTGTAACCGCGGCGATGCGACTGAGTGAGCCGGCCTCGAAAATTGACGAACACTCTATCCCTGGAACGGGTGTCGAATACCGCGGCAGAGAATCAGTGGCTCCCTCGAGTGAGCCCTCGCGATCCGATTACAGGTTGTGTTTTTCCTGTTCTTGTTCCCGGAGTTCGACGCGGCGGATCTTCCCGCTCGAGGTCTTCGGGAGTTCGTCCGTGAACTCGATCCGGCGGGGATACTTGTAGGGAGCCGTCTCCTCTTTCATGAACGCCTGGATCTCGTCTTTCAGCTCGTCGCTGCTCTCGGAGTCCTCGGAGAGGATCACGTAGGCCTTGACGACGTTGCCGCGTTCTTCGTGTGGGCTGTCGACCACGGCGGCTTCGGCGACGGCATCGTGGCTAACAAGCGCGTCCTCGACCTCGAACGGACCGATACGGTAGCCAGAGGAGATGATGATATCGTCGGCTCGCCCCTCGAAGAAGAAGTATCCGTCCTCGTCGGCAGAGGCGAGGTCACCGGTACGATAGTAGTCCCCGGAAAGCTTCTGCTCGTCGAGTTCCGGCTTCTCGTAGTAGCCGTCGAAGATCGCCGGCGAATCGACCGGGACGGCAATCTCACCGATTTCACCGGTTTCGACCTCTTCTTCGTCGTCGACGTCGATTATCGTCGCGCCGACGCCCGGCGTCGGCTTGCCCATACTCCCGGATTTGATATCGATACCGGGGTAGTTCGTCACGAGTGCGACGGTTTCGGTCTGGCCGTAGCCGTCGCGCGGAGTGACGCCCCATGCGTCCCGGATACGCTCGATCGGTTCGCGGTTGAGCGGTTCGCCCGCCGAGAGCGTGTCGTTCAGCTGGACGTCGTACGCCTCGAGGTCGGCGTTCGCGAACATCCGGTACTGAGTCGGGACGGAACAGAGCTTGGTAACGCCCTCTTCCTCGAGGATCTCGAGGAACGTTTCGGGCTCGAACGCCCCGTCGTAGATGAGCTGGGTCGCACCGGTCGTCAGGCCGACACCGACCGGGCTCCAGAACCACTTCGCCCAGCCAGTCCCGGTCGTCGCCCACAGCAGTTCGTCCTCGAGGTCGGTCTCCTCGTCGACACCCCACCAGTACGGAGCGTTGATGCGATTGAAGCAGTACTGCCAGCGGTGTTTGTGTAAGACCGGCTTCGGCTGACCGGTCGTCCCGCTGGTATAGTTGATCGTCATCGGATCGTCAGCCGTCAGCTCCGGGCCGTCGTAGTCGGCCGATTCATCAGCCATAACGTCTGTGGCGGTCGTCCAATTCTCGCCGTGTAGATCCGCCTCGGTGCCATCGAGAACGATTACGCGCTCGAGGGGCGTCTCGTCGAGGATCGGCTCGACCATGTCAGTCAGCGACTCGTGGACGACGATGCTCGTTGCATTACAGTCGTTCGCCCGGAATTCGATATCTTTCGAGCGAAGCATCGACGAGCAGGGGACTAACAGCGAACCGGTCGCCAGCGCACCGAGCTGCACGGCAAAGGCGTCGGGATGGCGGGGGAAGAGGTGCATGATCCGGTCGTCTTTGCCGACACCGCTCGCCTCGAGCCCGTTCGCGAACCGATTCGTGTCGTCCCAGATGCCGGCGTACGTCCGTTCCTCGCGATCGCCGTCCTCGTTCAGAAACCGAACGGCGACTCGATCGCCGAACTCCTCGGCGTGGTCGGCGACGACCGACGTGATCGTGTACGAGTCCGGGATGGTCCACTCGAAGCTCTCCACTTCTGCGTCGTAATTTACACCCATACTCGGCTAATCATAGCTTGCCGGCTTGAATCTTTTGTTGTTCGTGGCATTCCGTATCATAGAACGTGGAACTGGTCCGTGCTGAGAGCGACCCCTGGGTTGACAGTCAGACTGAGGCGAAATGCGACACTATCCCTCCCGGCCGTAGCGTGCCGTCTCGAGACAGATGACCGCTCGCTCGAGGGTTGCCGTCACGGGTGTCTCCGGAGACGTACCATCAAGTCCAGCGGCGATCGGTAGACCCTGTTGTGACCGGTCAGACACTAGACTAGGGCAAGACTTTAGAATAGTTGTCTGTATACAGTAGACAATGTTCGACGAGCAAGAACTGGCGGATATTTCCCAGCAACGGGAGTCGTGGGAGGAAGACACGCTCGAGCCGTTTCTGGAGCGTGGCGAGCGTAAAGAGCGGTTCGCAACGGTTTCAAACCACGAGGTCGATCGTCTCTACACGGCGAACGACATCGCCGATCTCGATTTCGACGAGGACCTCGGCTTCCCCGGCGAGCCGCCGTACACTCGGGGACCGTATCCGACCATGTACCGCGGACGCACGTGGACAATGCGACAGTTCGCGGGTTTCGGGACCGCCGAGGAGACCAACGAGCGGTTTCACTACCTCATCGACGAGGGGCAAACGGGGCTCTCGACTGCCTTCGACATGCCGTCGCTAATGGGCATCGACTCGGACCATCCGATGAGCGAGGGCGAGGTAGGCAAGGAAGGCGTCGCCGTCGATACCCTTCGTGACATGGAAATCCTCTTCGACGAGATCGACATTAGCGACGTGTCGACCTCGTTCACGATCAACCCTTCGGCGGCTGTCATCTATGCGATGTACATTGCACTGGCCGACCAGCAGGGTATCCCCCGTGACGAAGTCAAGGGGACCCTTCAGAACGACATGCTCAAAGAGTTCATCGCTCAAAAGGAGTGGGTTATCCCCCCCGATCCCTCCCTCAAAATCGTCACGGACACGATCGAGTTCGCCGTCGACGAAACGCCGAATTTTCACCCGATTTCCATCTCCGGCTATCACATCCGTGAAGCCGGATCGACCGCCGCTCAGGAGGCCGCGTTCACCCTCGCAGACGGGTTCGCATACGTGGAGGACTGCCTCGAACGCGGACTCGAGATCGACGAGTTCGCGCCGCTACTCTCGTTTTTCTTCAACTCCCACAACTCCATCTTCGAAGAGATCGCAAAATTTCGGGCCTCACGTCGCATCTATGCCCGCATAATGGACGAACGATACGACGCAGAACAACCTGAATCGAAACGGCTGAAATTCCACACACAGACGGCGGGCCAGTCGCTGACCGCCCAGCAGCCCCTGAACAATATCGTCCGCGTCACCATTCAGGCGCTGGGCGGCGTCCTCGGCGGAACCCAGTCGCTGCACACCAACAGCTTCGATGAGGCACTGGCGCTTCCGAGCGAGAAGGCGGTCCGCGTCGCCCTGCGGACGCAGCAGATCATCGCCGACGAATCCGGCGCAGCCGACATCGTCGATCCGATGGGCGGCAGCTTCGCGATCGAGAAACTCACGAACGAGATGGAAGCCGAAATACTGTCGTACATTGAGGAGATCGAGGAGATCGGCAACGGCTCGATCCGTGACGGAGTTCTCGCCGGCATCGACCAGGGGTACTTCCAGCGCGAGATCGGTGCGGCGAGTTACGAGTACCAACAGCGCGTCGAACACGGCGAGGAAGTCGTCGTCGGCGTCAACAAGTTCACCATCGAGGAGGACACCTCGCCGGATACCCTCCAGATCGACGAAACGACTCGTGAGCGTCAACTCGACCGGCTCGAGCGTGTCAAAGACGAACGCAACAACGAGGAAGTCGACGCGACGCTGTCGGCGCTGTCTGACGCCATCGAAAACGAGGAAAACGTCATGCCGTACATCGTTGACGCGGTGAAAGCGTACGTCTCGATGGGCGAAATCATGCAGGTGTTCGAGGATCACCACGGTGCGTATCAGGAGGAACTCTCACCCGTCTGAGTGAGTCGACGACGCTAATTCGTCGAGCCCCCTCTGTGTACGACTCTCATTCGAGGATTGATACTTCTGAGAGGTGTCTCCACCGTTCGGCATCTCGTCGACTTCGCCTTTCTCGTGGTCGAACTCACTGTAGAAGGTATTTTTGAGGTCGTTCGCGTCGGGACTTATTTGATATGGCTGGTACTTTAATTAAATATAAAGTGGTACATCCCCTCGGATATCTCCCTTAGTGTAATTGCTCTGAGAATAGTAGAAGTAACCTCTTCACCAGATTTGGAGAAGGTACCGTCGAGACGATCGAACTCCACTTTCATTTTCGAATGTCTACTGGGTTTCGTCCGGCATTCCGATAGTATGATACGGTAATACGTGAAACACGGACCTATGAGTGCTGGCAGCGATCAGCAAAGTATTCGGTGTATGGTTGCGAAAGTCGGGCTCGACGGTCACGACCGCGGAGCACACGTTATTGCACGCGCCTTTCGTGACGCCGGGTTCGAAGTCATCTACTCCGGACTGCACAAAGCACCCGAAGAGATCGTCCAGGCTGCCGTCCAAGAAGACGTCGATGTCCTCGGAGTCTCTATTCTCTCGGGCGCTCACGACACGCTCGTTCCAAAGATCATGGACGGCCTCGAGGAGTACGGGGCAATGGAGGACACGCTCGTCCTCGTCGGCGGCGTGATCCCCGAAGAGGACCGCGCCGAACTCGAGGCAGCGGGCATTTCGGCAATCTTCGGCCCCGGGACATCGGTCGAGGAGACGATCGAGTTCGTTCGCGAGAACACATCTGAGTGATGAGTACCGACGAGGCTCTGCTCGCAGGCGAACATCGCGCTGGCTCGAGTCATTTCGAATATCAAGAACCGCTCGCTGGGCTACCGGAAGCTCATCTCAGAGCTATCTGCCCACATGGACGGCGTCGTCGCGAGGTCCCACTGATAAAAAATTGTCATAATGGGAGAGAATAGAATTGTGCTTTCAATACAATTAGTATGGACTCGAAGCAATTCCTGATGTCGCAGTCTTTGGACCACGTGGTACCGATCCACCCGCTGCGTTTGTGCGTGAATTAGCCGAGAAACACGATCTCTCCGAAGCCGAGTTTCTCGTCGGTGGCTATAGGTATCTGACTGCCCTCTTTCGGCTAGGGGTGAGCGGTTGACCTAACTATAACGAATGAAACCGGAATGAAAAGTGGTTTTAAACTTCTACAATGCGATTGACCGCCCCCATAACTCGCAGGTTGATAGTCAAACCAGCATCAGTATTATATTTGGCCATTTCATACAATACTGCAATATATAACGACTGAAATGATAACTCCGTTGACTCGAGTGCGAGACGGACGAATGTGCCCGACCGTTCGGCACTGTTTCGTTAAGCATGAAAAGTGAGGCGGTACGATTTTGTGGTGCTCTATGCCAAAAATCCCCGCCTCAGTGGGAGTAGCGACTGGAGCGATTTGAGTTTTGTGGAGCGAGAGCAGACACCGCGCCAACTGATAGAGCTCGGTATTCGACTTCACCTTGCTGATCTATCGCTTTCGAATACAATTCAAAGATTATATATTTTTGGTGTCGAATGGAGTCGCAAGGCGGTCCACGATTGGGTTCACAAGTGCGATCTACAGCCGGCAGAGGATGAGAAGCCGAATCACGTCGCGCTCGACGAGACAGTGATTCAACTCGACGAACATCGGTATTGGCTGTACACTGCTGTTAATCCAGAAACAAACAAAGTCCCCAATATCCGGCTGTATTCGACGACTACGACCGCGTTGACAGAATGGTTCCTGCAGGAACTCACTGAGAAACATGACCTCGACGATGCCGTGTTTCTCGTCGATGGAGCAAAACATCTCCAGACTGCACTCCGCCGATCCGGGCTCCGATTTCGATACAAAAAATATGGAAATCGGAACGCTGTTTAACATATCTGTAATAATGTAAAAAGACTCACCTCTTTACTCTCAAGCTAGTTTTATTATGGACAAACGTCAACATCCGAATCGTGGCTCCAAACCTTCGCCGTCTGGCACAATGCTACAAACTAAACACGAACCGTCACGGCGTTCGAGTGTTCGATTCATGACGCTTGCCGTTACCCTCGGTACAGGTGCGTGCGTAGAGGTTGATGTTACGTGCTCTTTCCAAAGGCTGCGTTCAATTGGTCTCGCATAAACCCTCGTCGGACTCGACGAGAACGCGAGTCAGACAGGTAATTTTCTATTACCACCCGAGGATCGTTACTACCCTGCTCTGCAGCGATTTCGTCGACGCCTTCGAGAAGGCCTTCGAGGACTGCTATATAGGTATCGTACCAGAACCGACGACAGAGCTGCGGACTCGGGCGCTCATCTTCAATCCGTTCGGGGAGACCTGCCTTCGATGCAAGATTCTGGAACCAATTACGGATTGTATCACGTGTATGCTGCGATATGGTTCTCCCAAACAGTAGTTGAGACTGATCGTCTTAATGCATACGATGGGGATTCAGGAGGTTTCTCCCTGATGCCGTTATGCGGGGAATTCGGAGGGATTGCTATCGCTATCGTGTTCCTCTGGTATGGTAGTTAGTCCTGATGGCACTTGAAGATTCCAACAGAAGCACTCTATTGGTCCGTTGAGGATACTGCTTCGAGTGGCCATCGGGGAGTGCGCGTTCGCTCTTCTTCGACATATCCTAAACGAAACAGATGTTGAGGGATCTCCTCTCCAGTGTCAGCCCTAGCAGCGAGTTTTGTTCGCATTTCTGGCCGTTCCAAGATCTGACTCATTGGATGGACGGCGATGTTTTTAGCACTCGCGAGAAGTGCGAGTCGTTCGAAGACCTGGCCGGTCTTGACTCGTGCCGTGGGAGTGTCTGCGTGGGTTGCCAGCAATGCGATGACGGGCGCGCGTTCGATGAGTTTCGAGTTCTTTCGGCCTTCCCGGTCACCGAGATCGAAATGAGAAACAACTGCCTGCCCAATTCGGGCCATGAGCCACGAACTTCCGAGCGCGCCTGTCCCGACCCAGTAGCCCAGTTCTTTCCGATACGCCGAGTCGGCCATCTGTGCCTCGTCCGCATCGGCTTGGAGTTCGCCGATAGAACGCTTTTGCTCGGGGGCATCGATCAGGTACAACGTCACGCCGTCCGCTTCGATTACTCGACGAAACTGTTCTCTCGTTTCCCGAGGGAGTGCTTGGTCTTCGAACAACTGGTGACTCGTATATCGCTCTGTGAGTTCGTCGAACAACTCTGATGGTCGACTGAACGACGGTTCGCTATCAGGTTCGAGTGTGACGGTCGCGACGAGGTCGTCGTCCTCATCGGCACGATACGTGATTTCGTGGCCGATGTCGAAGTGTTCGGCCGCAATACAGAAATTTTCGAGCGCACAGCCAATGCTGATGAATAGCTCTCGCTTGTCTTGGTCGGCGATTTCGAGCCATCGTGTCTCGTTGTAGCTGATTTCGATCGCTTCGTCCCGAATCGCGAACCGCCACGGTTGAGAATTGTGACTCGACGGGGCTAAAATCGCATAGCGGAGCAGGAACTTCGCCTGTTCTTCGAGCGGGGATCCATCCGGAAACTCGTCCTCGGAGACGTTCCAGACTGATTGGGTCAATTCGTCTGCGTCCATACCGGAGATACGTGCCCCACTATTTCAAATTCGACGCCACCAGCCCATTTGTCAGGTCAGCATAGAGCACTCGAGAACCCGATGAGCCCCGGCCCGTAGCGAAGAGCCTCTCGCGCTGATCGAGTAAACCTGCTGTTGGAACTGACTACTACCCGAGGTCCAGCCCAGCTATTAATCCGAATCGACGCGGTTCTAACCTTTTATCTGGAATGGAATGTATGGTTCGGACCCTCTACGCAACCGTAGCGGTCCTCGTCGTTCTGGCGGGCTGTGGAGCGCTTCCCGGGGGCGGATCACCCGATGTGCCACAGCATACCGTTTTGATCGGGATCTCGAACAATCACGACGAGAGCCACGTCGTCAGGGTGAGCACGATTCCCCCAAAGGTCGAGGGTCTCGAGGTCACATACGAGAACGGCTCGACTCACCGCTTCGATGTGTCGTCGTTCGACGCCCTCCCCCGGGATGGATTGAGAAACGCGACTGCTATCGCCACGACGGACTCTACGGGGCTGACGAGAGAGCTCACGGTGGGACTGGCAGAAGGCGTGGGTACGACACTCGAAGACGTTCCCGCGAACGTGATGGTGGTGTACTTCGTACTCCAGAATAATGACCACCAGACGGTTCGGGGCGCCGGCGTGGCTCGGTGTTCGTCTGATACCGCCACCACCGACCTCGAGATCGTTATCCGCCCCGACGGGTCGCTTCATTCCTCGGTCACGTGCAGTGACGATTCCAGCTAGGTCGAGGTGTCAGCGGGCCTCTTGACGACCGGCAGGGTTCCGGGAGGTGTCGTATCCCAACTGCCCACGAGTGGCGACGATAAGCACGATGGCAACGACCCAGACAGCGATGTCGACGGCGATCAGCACCGTCATGAAGCTCTCGCCGGTGATCGCCTCGATCGGAAGCGGGACGAGCGTGCTGTTGGCCGTGTTGATCCCAGCGTGCAGGAGTAGAGCGAGCAGGACGCTCTCGGTTCCGTTGTAGATCCACGTCAGGAGGAACGCGAAGCCCACGATATTGATGATGCGAAGGATGATCCCGGGGATCTCCTCGACGAGCCATGCGAAACTGTAGACAGCGTTCGGATCCGCGACCAGCTGAGGAAGGTGCCAGAACGCCCAAACGACACCTAGAATGAGCGTGGCCGGGATCGGCGCGTACCGTTCCTCGAGCCTCGGGAGGGCGAACCCTCGCCAGCCCGGTTCCTCGTTTCCCCCGCCGATTAGCGCGACGAACACGTACGATCCGAAAACGAGAGAAAGCCGTCCCGAGAGTACTGTGGGGTCGACGGTAGTGCCGAGGAGGGTGATAGCTACGCTCGCCAGGCCAACGACGAGCAACGGGAGGACGAATGCAGCGAGATACCATCGCGGTGCGACCCGCCAGCGGACGATCTGTCGAGCCCACGCCCGGACGGACTCGCTGTCGAGCCACGTCACCACCGCGCCGGCGAGAGCGGGGCCGAATCCCCCGGCGACAAAACTGAGCGTCCGAATCGGTTCCGCCATCCCGATGACGGCCGGGAGCCACCCGATCCAGGAGAACGCGTACGCCAGGACGAAGAACGTTGCAACGGGGCGAGCATCCACTACACCCCGAATCCATTGCTGGTTCATGGGTCGATGCTCCGGCGATCGATCAGTGTCGTGGTAATCATGTCAGTGTTGTGTTCCTCTACAGGGGCAGTACGCGGAGCAGATACAGCTGCCAGGCTACCAGTATCGCGAGGAGCGTCGCTCCCGTGTAGTGAACTCTGAGTGCCCTGTTCCAGTAGCCGTCACGCCAGACAACCCCGGTCGCGATGACCGCACCGGCCGTGCCTACGAGTGCGACATAGCGGAGTCGCTTCCCGGCTTGGAGGGCGATTGATGGCGAGGCGACCTCCGCGTTGAGATTGATCCACGCGAGCAGGAAGATCACCAGCACCACCAGCCACAGGAGACCCACTCTTCGGGAAGTCAGCTGGGTCGTCGGCGGTATCGTCGTCGCGTTCGGTGTCGCGATTCTCATCGAGGCCATAGGTGCTGTTCTGGGTGCCGAAGGGGCAACGAACTTCGCCACGGCAGCAGCCGTCGGGAACCCGGTGTTGGTCTATGGACTGCTACTAGTCGGCAATATCGTGTTCATCGGCCCGGCCGAAGAACTCCTATTCCGCGGCGTAATCCAGGGACGCTTACGCGAGAGTTTCGGTCCAGCTCTCGCTATCGGCATCACCTCGCTGGGATTCGCCCTCAGCCACGTTCCCAGCTACTGGATCGGCGGCTCCGACCTCTTCACCCTCGGCGTTCTATTTGCCCTGCTCGGAATCGCTGCTGGGGGACTCATCCTCGGGACGATCTACGAGCGGACGCAGAACTTGATCGTGGTCGCCCTGATCCATGGACTCATCAATGCAGTCGGTGTCGGCATCACCCTCGTCATGCTGTTGTGACGGCCACTGCCGCCCAAAAAACGAAGGGAGGCATCTTCGCCATTGATCGACCAGGTACACGTCTTCGAGCGACTCCAGAGTGCAGTCCTGAACGGGTTCTACTGATGGATCGTTATCATGAGGAAGGTCCGGCGACTGCTGAGCAATCTTCGAGTCGCTGTATTACTCCGGTAACGTTGAACACGACCGTCGGTTCTCGGCGAAGAGGAATCTGAAGAACGTTCATGTTGAACTGGTAACACTATCTCAGTATGGTCCCCAATATCCGCAGACGAATCAGTGAGCATCCCGTGGCGACGTTCTTCGTCCTCACGTACGCCCTCTCTTGGACCGCATGGTCTCCACTGGTCTTTGCGGAGTGGTGGGCGACGTGGTCACCCCTGCTCTTGACAGGTGACATCCGGACGATGCTCTTCATCATGATCGGGGGGTTCGGCCCGCTCGTCGCTGCAGCCCTCGTCACACGGGCCGTCGGTGACAGCGTTCGCGAATGGGCAGGCCAGCTCCTCCGGTGGAATGTGTCTGTTCGTTACTGGGCGTTCGCGTTGCTCTTCCCCGCCGTCGCTATCGTCACCGCGAGTGTCGGTCATATTCTCATCTTCGACGGGCAGTTCGCTCCCGAATCGGTGAGCACGTTGCTGCTCTATCCGGTCCTGTTCGCTCAGGTGTTCCTAGTCGGCGGTGGCAACGAGGAACTGGGTTGGCGTGGGTTTGCCCTCCCGCGACTTCAGCGATCGTATTCTGCGCTCGTCGCGAGCCTCCTCATCGGCGTGGGCTGGTTTGCCTGGCACCTGCCTCTGTTCGTAGTCGCGGGGTCCTCACAGACCGGCGTCCCGGTGTACTACTACGCCCTGGCAGTCGTTGCCCTCTCGGTCGTGTTCACGTGGCTCTACAACGAGACCGGCGGGAGCGTCCTGCTGACGATGGTGCTCCACGCGTTGGTGAACACTGGCGGTATCCTCTACCTTGCTGGTGGTGGCGCTGCGCTCCAGACCGAACTACCGAACGCGCTTTACGCCGCCGTTTTCCTCCTCGCCGCGCTGGCTATCGTCGCAGCCTACGGCCCCGAGCGTCTCGCCGACGTGGAGGTCCCGACCAGTCCGTCCGGAAGCCAGCGGTAACGTCCAAATCAGCTACGAGCGTCCCGATTCCACGAGCAGTGGGGTGGACACCAGCGGATGAGGCAGTGTGAGTCCGGCCAGCACCACGCGACCGATCTACGCGTCGGACGGAAGCGGCGGGTGAGGCACTTCGTCGGCGGTCGTCATAGTCTCCGCTCCCCAGATTGCGACTATCACCCCAACGAGCACGAACCAGAGCCCGTAGTAGAGGGAGTCGGGGACTACGATGATTTCGGCGGTGAAGTTCACCCACCCGTGCAGGACGATGATGCCGAGGATGCTGCGTTCCGTGTTATTGTAGATCCACGTGAACGCGAACGAGAGCGCGACTATCCCGGCCATGAACAGCCAGAAACCCGTGGTCGCGAACCCGACCGCGTCGTGTTGGAACGACCCCTGGATAAAGAAAAGTGGGAGGTGCCAGAGTGCCCAGACGACCCCTAGGATCAAGCTCGCGCTCAACGCAGACCACTTCAGTTGCAGCCGGTCAAGCGCGTATCCTCGCCACCCCAGCTCTTCGAGGATCGGCGGCAGGGTCGCGAAGAACAACGCCGGGAGGATAGCGAGGGGGTTCACGCCGAATTCGGTGACGCCTTCGCCCCACGCCAGCCCGGCTCCGCCGAGGAGGAGATCCGCGAGGCCGGCGAGAACGCTGATACCTAGGGGTACTAGCAGGATCACCACGAGCCATCGGAGTCCGACGCGCCGGGGATTGACAACGCGGTTCCAGAAGTCACTCCGTCCGCGTTCGTCGTAGACAAGGTAGACAAACGCGATACCGGCCACGCCGGGGACGGCGAGGCCGACGAGGAGCAACACGAGCCCGACGGCGCTGTCGAACCGCAGACCCAGAGCGATGGCCGGCAGCCAGAAGAGCCACGTTCCTCCTACCGCGACGGCGAGATACACCCACCAACGTCCGATACCATCGGATGCATTCTCGATATCGCCCTTTGAACGTCCGTGCGAGGTCGACTCATCCATATCAATGTGTACGCGTGATGATGGGGTAAACTTGCAGGGCGGTTCTCGGCGGACAGGACAAACGAATCAGTAGATGCTACACACTTCCTCTACACTGGACCGTCGGACCGGTTCGTAGTCCTCTGACTTTCTTAATCGACATGGGCAATGTGTCCAGTAACCCTTGTCTAGCACTTATCCGATCAACTCCCTCGTCGCTGGTCACTACCACGGTTCGAGTGATCCACCTAACGTCACTTTGTCGACCGCCACGTATCGATCGTGGACGACGCACACGGCAGTAGCAAGCAATCCGGCACCGATTCCGGCGATGCCGACCGGGCCGACGAGGAGGGCGCCCGCGCCAGTGAGGTAGACCAGAGAAAGCGACGCCACGGCGTTGAACGAACCGTGGAGTAGCGTCGCGGCGAGCACCGACTTCGCACGGACGGTCAGGTAGGTGAACAGCGGGGAGGCGGCGACCGTCCAACCGGTCATCACCACGATCCCTGCGACCGGCGCGTCGGGGAAGTTGTGCCCTTGGACGATCAGCGGTGCGTGCCAGATATCCCAGACAGCGCCTGTCAGAAGCGATAGCCGCCAGAAGCCGAGCGGCGAGAGCTCTCGCAGGAACAGTCCCCGCCACCCGAGTTCTTCACCGAGGGCCGCGACGGCGTTGATGGTCAACCCTGCGACGAGCCCCTGACCGACGAGGAAGACGACCGGCGGCACCGGCAGTCCCTCGAGTACCGCAAGCGAGGCCTCGACCTGCTCTTCTGGGAGGCCGAGGCCGCGTAGGAACGCCCCGTAGTCCGTCGTGAACGAGACGTCCGGCAAGACGATTCCGATACCGATCGTCAGCGCGAGGAGGCCGACCGGCGTCAGCCAGGCCAGTCCGACCCACTGGAGTCGTCCCCTGCGGAGTCCACATCCTGCCCGGATCGACTCGCCGTCCCACCGCTGAATCAGTATCGCGGCGATGGCTGGCGCCCACATATAGACGACGACCACGAGGATCGTGCCACTGAGACTCCCCAGGTCAACACCGACAACGGCGAACACTATGGCTCCCGCCCACGAGATTCCGAACGCAAGTGCGAGAAATGCGAGAACTTTGCGCACCCTGACTTTCCCGGATGGTCTCGATGACGACGTCTGTAAAGTATCATACATCCGACCGAACTTTCAGCGTGCCGGTTTCTCGCCAGCCTGAAACGGCCTGTCCATTTCTTCAGGTGCCAGGTCCTACATTACCTCAAGTGATCTGACTATGGCGACGTTTCTCCATCGATCCCGGACCCTTGCCCGTTCGATGCGACCGTGGGGATTCCCCCTCATCTACCTTGGGTGGGCGTTCCTGTTCTGGAGTCCGATCTTTGGCTCCAAGGAGTCGGTCTGGACGGGGATGAACCTGGTGCTCTTCCTCGTGGGTGGTGCGAGCCCACTAATCGCTGGCGTGACGATGGCCTGGCTCACGGGCGGCACAGAACGCGTTCGCGATATCGGTCGACGACTGGTCGACATCCGGCGGATCACCCCGAAGTGGTGGCTGGTCGTTCTCCTGTTCTGGCCGGTCTTCGACCTCCTCACGGCTGGGGCGGCTTTCGCCCTCGGCGTGACGGACCGTCCCATCGACGTCGGCACGGACGTCCTGGCCGACCTCGGGGCGTTCGGGTTCCTGGTGCTGCTCTCGTTCGTTCTCCCAGCAGTTGAGGAGGTCGGCCTGCGTGGCTACTACCTCGACGCGTTACAGGAGCGGTTCAGCCCGACAATCGCCGGCCTCCTCAACGGGGGAACCTGGGCCGTCTGGCACGCGCCCTTCGTCTACTTTCCGGGCTACTACGCCAACACGACGTTCGATCCGGCGCTCTGGTGGTGGCTGCCGTCAATCGTCCTGCAGACGCTGATCTTCGTATGGGTGTACAACAACACGAACCGGAGTATCCTGGCGATCCTCGTCATCCACGGAATGATGAACCTGACCGGCGAGCTCCTGGGGCTCGCCCCCGAGCTGTTCCCGTTCCAGCTCCCGTTCCTCGTGCTGATTGCGGCCGCTCTCGTCGTGAACTGGCGACGCGGCACTGACGCTCGGCCGAAGGGCGTCGCAGGTGCTCCGTGATGTCTCGAGGACAGAACCGCTAGTTGGCCCTCGCGCTCGTGGCGATCGCCGCTGCGCTGGTGGTCAACTCGCTCCTCGGGCAGCTCGCAATGGGCGTCGTCACGCATCCGTTCTCGGAAACGGTCGTGAACCAGACCATCGGTTTGGAGGCAGTCTCACTCTTCCTCGTCCTGTGGAGTCTCGGGACGGTCTAGTTCGCCCATAGTCCTCGTGCAGCTCGTATTAGGCTGCTGAGCGAGAATCACGATCTCGGTCGGTGTCTTCCCGCAGAGGTTGCGTACGCCCGAACACGATGCCGATAAGGAGAAACGCGACTGGAGCGACGACAGCGTATCCAACAACGCCGATGTTCCGGACCTGCATGTCCGCGAGCGGCACGCCGATCAGGCCTGCGAGACTCAATAGACCACTCACGAGCAGGAGGATCCGCAACCATCTCTCCAGCCGACTCCCTCCTCTGAAGACGGGTACAGCAAAGAGAATCGAGAGGGCGAAGAACCAGTCCCACGCGAGGATATCAAGCGCGTAGACTATCGATGGCCACTCGAACGAGACGACCAACGGAACCCACGATAGTCCAGTCGCTTCCAGTCGAGGACCCACAGTGAGCCCGACGAAGTGGACGCTGGTCGTAATCGTCGCTAACACGATCATGAAGACGAGCGCGATTAGGCTATACACCTTGACTGCAGGGCGTGCATACGCGTGAACCGTGACCATGGTGACGACGTACAATGCCGCTAACGGAATGATGAGCAGCCTCATGATCGTGATGTATGGATCTCCGATCGGGTCCTGAGGCGACTCTAGCGAGAGAAATCCGAGAGCGGTAACGAGTGCGTATACCACTCCAAGGACGAATACGCTCCAGGCGGCGGCTCTCCCGATTGTGCGATGCTGGGGTGTGAAACCTGGATGAGTACTCAAGCTACTGTTCATCAGTCTATCATGGCTTCGTCGTACCATAACGGTTGTTCGGACGGAACAGTTGCGTCTCTCTTGAGCGATACACGGGCTGTAGAAGGTGGTGAGCTACTGAATGGTTCACTGTTCGGGTGATACACCCCACGTAAGGGAACTGTTCGGGACTCCGAACTCCGGAGACACGAGTCCATTGACCCTCGACGATGGGTATCCTTTAGATGAAAGCCGCCGAAGGGCAACCATGCGGCCGGCTCGTGTTCTCGACTATGTTACTGGTACGATCATTGCCCTCCTCGTCGTCTTGTTTGCCAGCGTCACCTGGCGCCAGCGTGAGACTGACCGTCGGGTGGATGAACTTCGGCGTCCCGCGAACACCGAACGCAAGGGGGTGTTCACGACAGATGATCTGGAAGGCCTTCCTACCCCTGTCCGAGCATACTTCGAAAACACCCTCCAAGAGGGACAACCGTATGTCGATTTAGTACGCTTGACACAGGACGGCAAACTGCGCCTCGGCGGTGCGTCGTCGTCATGGAAACCGTTCACAGCGACACAGCATGTCACGGTCGATCCACAGGGGTTTTTCTGGAACGCTTCGATATCGCTCGTCCCGTTCGTATCGCTTCACATCCGCGACCTCTTTCGGGGCGGTGACGGTTCTGCGGAGGTCTCTCTGTACGGTGTCGTCCCCCTCGATAGAGCTGGGTCGAGCCGGGAACTGAACGAGGCGGAGCTGGTTCGATATCTCGCCGAGGCCGTCTGGTATCCGACAGCGCTGCTCCCCAGCGAAGGCGTCCAGTGGGAGCCCGTCGACGCTCAGACGGCGAAGGCGACGATCCATCACGGTGACGTGTCTGCCTCACTCACCTTCTCGTTCAACGAGGACAACGAAGTGACGCGAGTACACACTGAGAAACGGTATCGACGGGTCGACGGCGAATTCGAGCCGACACCGTGGTCCGGGTACTGGAACGACTACCAGACACGGAACGGGGTACGCATTCCGATGGAAGGCGAAGTCGTCTGGCACCTCCCAGAAGGGGATTTCGAGGCGTGGCAGGGACAGATCACGGAAATCCGCTACGATGAGTAGTGACCGTCGTCGTGAGGTTCACCTTCTCGGATGGCGGTAATCGAGTATAACGGTTTTTGTCGCTCTTGACCTATTGTTCAGCATGACGCGGCATCCTCCTCCGGATGAATTTACACGAGAGCCGGACGACGAGACGGCGTTGGCCATCGAAGCGAGGGGTCTGACCAAGCGGTTCGGTGATCACACCGCGGTTGACCACCTCGACCTCGCGATTCCGCAGGGACACGTTTACGGATTCCTCGGCCCGAACGGAGCCGGCAAGACGACTACGATGCGGATGTTGACGACACTGATGTCCCCGACGGAGGGAACCGCGACGATCATGGGGACGCCACTTACCGATCGCGAATCCGTCACCCACCACATCGGGTATCTTCCGGAGGAACCGCCACTCTACGAGGAACTCACGGGACGTGAGCAGCTCTCGTACGTCGCCTTTCTCCACGATACCCCCGATGACGCCGCTGCTAACCGAATCGAAGAACTCCTTGCCCGTCTGGACATGACCGACGACGCCGACCGGCGAATTTCGACCTATTCCAAGGGGATGCGCCAGAAGATCGGACTGATCCAAGCGCTCCTTCACGAGCCGGCAGTCCTCTTTCTGGACGAACCGACCAGTGGACTCGATCCACGGGCTGCTCGGACTGTCCTCGATGTTCTCGCTGAACTCGTCGACGAGGAGACTACCATCTTCCTGTCGACGCACATCCTCTCAGTCGTCGACGAACTCGCGGACTCTATTGGCGTCCTCCACGAGGGGCTGTTGGTGGCTGAAGGGTCGCCGGCTGATCTCAAGCGCCGTGCCGAGACGGGTGAGGAACGCACCCTCGAACAGGCGTTCCTCGAAGTGACTGCTGACCACGAGGAAGAGGAGGTGGAAGAGTCAGCTGAGGTCACGACATGAGTACGCTTGGACGCGATATGAGACACGGTCTCGGTATCGCATGGATCGAATTCCGGCGCTCTGTCCGGAAGTCGTTCGGCACCCGCAAGCGACAGCTGACGGTGCTCGGATTCCTCGCGCTCTTCTCACCGCTCGTGGTTTTCTGGGGTCGAATCGCATATTCGGCCGGCCAAGACGCTTCCGGGCAGGGGAGTCTTCCGCTCGATGTTCTCGGCATCCAAGTGACACTGCTCGTACTCGTGTTCGTCGTCATGGGGGCCTTACGTGTCGTTCAGCAAGGGCGGCCGGAGGGTGCCGAACTCCTGTTGACCGCCACGAGTCCGCGAGCGGTTCTCGTTGGGCTGGCGATCCACTCGACGATTCAGCTCGTGGGGTTCGTGTTGCTCCCGACGCTGTTGTTCGCCGGTGGCTTCGCGCTCGGCGCGGGCATGCCATCCGTCCTCCTGACTACCGTGCTAGCCGTGCTCCCACTCTTCACGGCGGTGTCGATACTGGGGACGGTGGTGGGCCAGCTGGTCGTACTGGGATTGCTCGAGAGCCGGGTGCTCCGGACAGCCAGTCGCGTCCTTGGACTCGTCCTTCTCTTGGTATTGATGGCGTTGAGTTACGCCGCAATGGCGCCCGTAATGGGTGTCTCAGAACCACTCGCTCCCCTGGCTATCGTGGCACTACCCGCTATCCAGTACCTCGCGTTCGTGTTCGTCGGAACGCCATTCGGTCCGGCACTCGACGCGGGCGCGTTCCTCGTTGGAGGGGGCGTCGTCGCGAGTGTCCCAGTTCTATTCGCAGTGGCGATTCGGTTGGCCCCCCGCCTCTGGTTCGCCGACGCGACCCCGGCCGGCCTGATGCAGCGCGACACGGCGTCCGTCACCGGGACGACGCTGGCCGCCGAGGGCGCGACAGGCCGATCCGTACAGGCGTTCCCGCCGCGGCTCGGGCCGCGGCCGCTGGCGGTCGCGCTCGGCCTGTGGATCCGCTGGCTCAGAATCCCCGTTCGCTTCTCTGCACTTTTCCCGCTCGTTATCGTCCTCGTCGCCGCACTCTTCACGGCCGTCGGCGATCCCTCGTCGCTCCCACTCGTCGTCGGTGGCGTCCTCATCTTCGCCGGTGTCTACGTCTCGGGAGCCGTCTTCGGACTGAACCCACTCGGCGAGGCGGCCGACATGCGAATCGTAGAGTTCCTCTCGCCGACGACGCCGCGCACGCTCGTCATCGGACACGTGCTGGCCGGCTTGCTCGTCGGGTCGCCCGTCGGCGTGGCAGGCGCCGCGATACTTGCCGCCGCTATGGACCTCTCGGCACCAACGGCGCTCGCCATCGGGATCCTGACCGTCGTGCTGACGATCGCGAGCGGCGGTGCCGCGGTCGGAATTGGTTCGGTCCTCACGTCAACGGACGCCCAGCAGACCTACCGGGGCTACGAGGTGGCGACGCCGAGTCAGTGGGCTCTGGTCGCGTACATGGTCACCGCCGTGCTCCTCGTCGTCGCCGCGATGGGAGCGGTACTCGTGCTCCTCTCCAGCGACACCGGAACCGGGTCGTCCCTGTTCGTCGCTGCCTCCGGGCTCGCCGCCGTGATTCTACTGTCCGTCGGATACGCTGGCTTCCGCGTCGCTGTCGGTCGGTTCGGTGCGCTACCGTACCGAGACGCGGACGACGACGGCGCGGTTTCCCAGTCGCCAGGGGCGGACGGTTCGGCGTCAACGGACACGCTGCAGGCCCCCAATTTCACACGCACCCAGCAGGTCAGAGGACTCGTCCTCCTTGGAGCGTTCGTCGTCATCCGGGCACTCTTGGCCCGCGCCTGGGACCGGTACTTCCCCGGCGGCTACAGCACGGACCCGCTCTTCCTCGCGTTCCTCGGGGGGACATTTCTCCTTCTCTCGATCGGCCTGGTCTACCTCGGCTTCACGCGCTGGGTGGGTGTCGACCTCCTGCGGTGGTGGTTCGACCGGCAGCAACTCCGCGGCGACCTCCGTTGGGGAGTCGCCGGTATCGTACTCGTGCTTGCCGCCACCCTTGGCGGGACCTTTTTCCTCACCGCGGCCTTCCCCGGAATTGTACCTGTGGGGGAGGCCGGTGCCGCTCCTTCCCCGACTGTGACGGCGGGAGCAGCGAGCGGCTTCGTAGTGAACCTGCTGCTCGGGTGGTTCTTCGGGTTCGCGATCGCCGCCTTCCAGGAGGAGACGCTGTTCCGCGGATTCCTTCAGGGGCTCCTCCAGGAGCGATACGGACGAATCGTCGCGATCGTCGGACAGGCGGCTATCTTCACCCTTGTACACCTCGGGTATTACCCGGTCTCCGCGTGGCCGCTGCTCCTCGTCGTGTTCCTCGTCGGTATCGTCACTGGATGGCTCGTTGACCGGCGGGGCACGCTCCTCTCCGCCGGCATCGCTCACGGGTTCGTCGGATGAGATGAGGAATCGCTACCAGAGCGCAGTCTCGGCCACCGGTTCTCGAATCGGCTAAAATCGACCTTGGACTATGACGAGGAAACACGGACACACAGCGTATTTTGACCTCCGTACTGTCGGATTCACACTGGACGCGGCGTTCATCTTCACGAGCAGCCTACTCGCCGCCGTCGTCCACTATCTCGTCAACGCCTTGGAGTTCGTCGTCCATGATGGGTTGGGCCTGCCGAACCCGGTGTGGGGCGACGTCTGGGTGATTCACCACCCCGTGGACGACGAAACCGGCCGGCAGCCCCCGTTTTAATCGACGTTCACGCTGTAGTTCCCTGAGAGCGTACGAAATGAGGCGAATGAGTGTTCAGGATTCTCGACTCGCGTCACGACGGTCCCGTCGAGGACAACTGTTAGCGTCTGGTAGTCACCGGGAAGCGAGAGGAGTGCGTCGAACTCGGTCCGCGGTGTACAGCCCTCCGGGGCCTGTCCCTTCGTCTCGTCGCCGGACACGACTGAGACGGTGAAGCGGTACTGCCCCGGACTCGACTCCGTGAGATTCGCTCGCGTGGTCACGTCGGTCTCGTCGTGCGTGAACGTGAGGTTGAGTGGCAACGTCCGCGTCTCTCCGCTAGGGACCTGTCCGACCCAGCCGCCGGTCGCGGGGTCGCTCACACAGCCGGTCCCGGCCGAGGTCGAGAACGACGGCGAGGAAACCGTCTGGGCCGGAACGAGAGCAGTACCGGCCCCCGCCCCTACTGCCGCTCCGACGAGCAGACCGACGACGAGCCCGACGGCGAGAGCGAGCCTAGTGTCCATGCGTGGACAGTACTCGTCATCGCGGTAAATAGGGCTGGGCAACGAGTCTTGACGGAGACGCCACCAGGCGGGGCGTCCCGCCGAGTGGCTCGTTCAGTTCTCGTCGACGTTCCTGTACCCGTCTTCGAACTGCTCGGCGAGTTCTTTCTACGAAAATACACTGCTGGAAAAGGTCACCTGACGAAAATTAGAGATCACGGGTCGCGGGATTAGCCCCGATAGCGGCCGCTTCCGACTTCCAGTTCACCCCGCACGAAGTACCAGCCGCGCCCCGGCCCCAACAGTTCTGTGTGGGCCCACTCCCGGTACTCGTTGCCCGTCCACTCGCCGGCGATCCACTCGTTGCGGCCGGTGAGTTGCGCGGAGACGTACACCGTCGTGTCCTCGGGTGCCCCGTAGGTGGCGTACACGCGGGTGTCGTACTCGAAGCAGCGGTGGCGTTCCTGTTGACCATACATGCACTCCACCTGCGTGTGGTTGAACTGCGGAGTGAGGAGTGGCTCCGTTCCGAACGGCTCGGATGAGTGGAACGAATCCGAGCGTTGCCCCAATCACGCCACCGATTGCTCCGTTCCGGAGAGTCTTGCGCGTCAGCAGGGGCATACGGGATGTGAGACTATGTAATTACAAAAAATTGGTCCGTAATGCAACCAGGCCATCGAACGGTCGTTCGTTCGAACCGTAACCCGACCGTCCGCGCCGTTATGCGGGAGCTGCGCCCGCTTCGCTAGGTATGGATCGACGGACGAGCAGGCGTTCCATTCCGACGAGGATGACTAGAGTGACGAGAGCAGTCACCAAGAGCGGCACGAGTGGTTGCTGGTACGTTCCGAGTTGCCCCGCGTCCGCAAGCGACGAGACGATACCGAACAGCGCCATGAAGTTGTGGAAGATGAGCGCGCCGTAAAACGATCCGCCCACGAAGTAGATCAGGCCCGTGCCAACACCAACGACCGTGAGGAGGCCGACCATTTCGATCGAATTGAACGGCGGGCTATGTGCAAAGTGGTACACCCCGAAGAGAACACTCGAAAGTACGAGCGCACTCCCGCGTGCGAGGTACCGGTTCAGCCCATGGGAGCGCAAGAACGCCGCAACACTTCCCCCAACGACGACCCAGCAGACGACGACCTCGGCGATCGAGACCGGAAGCACCTGCGCAAACACGTTCATGACCACGACGGGGTCAGTTGTTGGCGGCTGCTGAAGCGCGTAGAGAGCGAATCCAACAACCCCTGCGAGGAGGACAGCCACGAGGGTACGGGGAATCGAGCGGAAGCCGAGCGCTGTCCGAGAGGTGAACTCGGAGTCGACGAATTCCCGGACGAGGAGCAGGGCGAGAATTGTCCCGACAAAGACGTTGGCGACCCCTGTGTACACGAGACGGTCCGTCACTGCTTCGGGGCGGAGGAGGGTTTGAATACGGCCTTCCAGCAGCCATGTGATCGCCGTCCACGTGGCGTACGTGCCGAGGGCGACGAGCGCTTTCCCGAACGGAGAGAGTCCACGGATAAGGGGCAGTTTCAGTGCTTTTCTGGCCGATCGAATAATCGAGGACATGTTCATATATTGCTGAGCATAACCATAGCAATTTAGTATGGTTCTCGTCGGAGAGGAACTACGCTGTGACGCGAACACGAGGTAGCCGAGGTTCCGGGCGGTCTGTCGTTAATGGTGGGTGAGAAACCTCATTTAGTCAATATTTTCCTGATACCTCCGATGATCAGTCGGTTCAGGGATCGGGTCGCACTGACGAGGGTGATGAAAAAGACGACCAGCAGTACGAATTCGAGGAGCACGTATGCTCGGGGGGACGACCGCGGGCGTGACTGGAAAATTTCCGCTGTGGCGCGTCGGTGCACCAAATGTGAGGGCGACAGCGACGATAGGCCCCAGACGAGCCAGTTCGCTGGCCGCTCGGCGGCGGCCCGTGCCCCGAAGCAGACGTCGACGCCGATGAGTTCGAATCGTTCGATCGACCGGGGTACGCGAAGCTGACGATCGGCGTTTCCGTGCGTCCCTATGGTACCGTTCGGACCCTCATCACCTACGGAGCGCGCACCGCAACGACCGACGAATCGTCCCGGCGGCACTTCAGGCGGCACTGGACGCTCATCGGCCCGTTCGCGGGGTACCTGATTGGAACGGTGCTCGATACCGTCAAAGCTGACCTTGAACGAGCGACGATCGCGGTCGAATAACGGATTATCGTTCCGGATCTTGCGATGGCGCGCTCCATCTCGTTGGTACGACTGCAGCCAGAAGCAGTACTGCCGGGCCGACGATGAACCCGGCCCACGTCACCAGACTCGCCGCGCCTGCAACCGCAAGACCGATCCGCGTTCTGAACCCCAACACGAAATCGTCGCGGAGCGCGAACCGTAGCACCCACCCGCCACACACCACCGGGACGGCGACGAAGGCTGCCGTGACGAGCATTCCCGCCGTAGGCCCGATCGAAGACAGCGCGAGCCCCATCTGGACGAGCGCACTCACGCCAGTCCCGAGAACTAACGCGGCCGCGCCGATCAACCCGTAGCGAATGACTGGACGTGTCCAGCCATCGCGTTGTCGAACGCGAAGCAGTGCGGCACCACCGACAAGCGTGACGAGCCAGGGACCGGCGACGACGAGTGGATGCTGGCCTTCCCAGAGGTGGATTCGAACCAGGTCGAACGGGACGGTTAGGTACTCGGTCGGCGAGAACTCCTCCTCGTAACCGATGGTTACGCCGACCGGACCGCTCGCGTTCCGGGGCGCGTAGACGGCCAGCAGGTACACTCCGTCCTCCTCGACGGTCCGATCGACGCTGACCGTGTGATAGTTCACGGACGGGGTGAACGGCTCGTAGGTCGCTACGTCGGGACGTTCGCCCTCAAACACCGCCGCACCCATTCCTTCCGGAACGGACACCCCACTCGGCACCCGATCGGTCCGGTTCAACGACTCGCTCATCAAGACTACCGAGGGAGTGAACTCACCGCCCGACGGCGTGAAGGCCCCGAATCGCAACCGCTGGCCATCCTCGAGGGTCACTCTGTAGTACTTGGCCTGTCCGCGCTCCAGGCGGTCGTAGAACGACCATGACTTGGCCGCGTCCGGAACCGCGAGTGCTCGCTCGGGGCTCGTGTTGTCGCCGGGAAACGCCGGCACGTGTGCGAGCGCTGGCGTCGCCAGGAAGGCGAGCGCGAGCACGACAATTGCAAACCGGGTGGCGTCCATCTCCAACATCGTACTATTGGTCGTCTAGGGGCATAGGTTCAGCGAGGACGGGTTCACGACTATGTCGTCAGCGCGACTATACTGAGTCAGGGGAAAATCGAATGACCACAGCTCCGGAGAACGACCAGCTCGCATCGGACAACACGGCCTCGACGACGATGGGACGGTGGCGGCGACGAATCGGATGGACGGCGGGAATCGCACTCCTCGTGGCAGCTTACTGGAAGCTCCTTCGTCCGCGGATGCTCAACTGGGGCGCGACGCCGGCAGAGATTGCGAGGCCGTTCCCCGGTGACGATCTGCTCCCAGACCCTGGTGCCGAGTCGACTATGGCGGTCGACTATGGCGGTCGACATCTCCGCACCACCCGACGCCGTCTAGCCGTGGCTCGTCCAGCTCGGGCAGGAACAGGCTGGCTTCTATAGCTACGAGTGGGCCGAGAACCTGGTCGGCGCAGACATCCACAACGTCGACCGAATCATTCCGGAGCTCCAGAAGCTGGAGGAAGGCGATTCGATCCGAATGGCCTGCGAGGACTACTGGTTACAGAGCCCGATCACCTCGATGACCGTCGAACGCGTCGACCCCGGCCGAACGCTCGTTCTCCAGGGACACGACGGCGGGACGTGGACGTTCCATCTCGATCCAATAGACGAGGAGACGACGCGCTTCATCGTCCGCGGACGGAAGCCGAAGAACCGAACAGCCGTCGGGTACGTCGTGCGCTATCTCGCATACGAACTACCGCATTTCGTCATGGAACGAGGAATGATGCTCGGAATAAAGACTCGTGCCGAACGTTGATTCCGAGATGTCCGGGAGGTCTCAGGCGATCGTCCGGAAGTGATCCGGGAGCGAGTAGATTTGGGGAAGCCACATTTTCCGCGAGACGCCGGCACCGTGGACGAAGGCGACCACAGATGCATATGGGGCTTTGGCAGCCGACTCCTGTCATCAGTGGCTATTGTTCACGCGGATGTCAAACGTGTTCACGGGACGAGCAGCCGTCATCACCAGTTATGACGCAGATTGTGAGCAGCAAGCCCAGCGCTGTGAATGCGAGGCGGGCTGGGTGTCACTGTGGCGGTTCCAGAGACAAGTTCACACCGTCTCTCCGGGCATTCCCGCTATACGACAGCGCCTACCGAAATTCGGACATACCGCTTACAACGTTTCTCGGCTCAATCATGCTACTTACAAACTGTTCCTCCAGAGCGACTGAAGGGAGCTTCAAGCCATCTCTTGCGAGTTCATCGCTCCATCAACGGAGATATAGTACCGACCCTGATAGAAACAGCGTGCGAGATCGAGAGTGCGAACTTGCACGGAAAAAGGGTTCGTGCTGAGGTGACTGGCGGTCAATACAGAACTCTTACTGACTGGCCAGGTCGTTTCGTCCACGGAGGATTGTGTTCCTGAGTCGAGGCAGATAGTGGGTGAGATCAGTCGTCGTGAGCATTCCGACGAGATCACCATCCTCAGTGACCGGAAGTCGTCGGATTGAGTGCTCTTTCATCAGAGTGGCGGCGGTGTGGATGTCTTCTGTACTGGCAATCGTAACGAGTGGCGTGCTCAGGAACGTACTCGCGAACGGATTCGATATCAGCCCCCGCTGCCACCTGTTGCATGATATCTGACTCAGTTACAATACCGCTGTACTCACCTGTCACAGGATCGACCACGATTGCTGATCCGGTATTCTGATCTGCGAACAGTGTCGCCACATCACAGGCCGTCGTCTCTGGCGGAATCGTTCGAACTGACTGTGTCATCACATCTCCGACAATTTGCTCAATCATACTACTCGCACCTGGTAGAGGGGGTTAATCATGCTGAGTATGCCTACAGTGTCATCGGCGTATCGAGCTCTGGATCGGCATCAAGAATCGTAGACAGGGTCGGCTGCACCTGATCGAATTGCGCGGTCGGTTCCACAAGCTCTATCTCAGGATCATAGGTTATGAGTCCTGCCGAGGCCAACTTCGGGAGGTGGACGTGATATAACGAGAGGCGAACCTCTGTTAGTACGTCCTCAGACGTCTCTGCAAGTGGCGTCTGATGATTGTGCGTGAGGACGGCCTTCGTAAGGTCGTCGAACGTTAGTGGCCGCTGTTCTTCTGCGAGCGTCCCAAGCACGATCCGCCGGTGCTGGTTTTGACACAGATCGAGTACCGAATCGAAGGCGAGAGAATCCATACTTACTATCCTAATGCAGCTGACCGACGGGAACCGCGCTGACTTTTTCATGCACAAACCGATTTTATGTGCCCACTCAGGGTCGGACTGTCAGGGCGGAGAGCGTGTTCCCGAGGACATGCTTGATCCCCCCTTGGAGGCGGGAGCCGACGGCCTGCTGTGAGATGCCTAGTTCCTCACCGAAGGCTTCCAACGTGACCTCGCGGGGGGGATTCGAAGTACCCGCGCTCGTAGGCGAGCACCAGCGCCTCTTGCTGGGTATCAGTGAGGAGAGTTTCGGTCGCCGTCTTAACCGGTGTCAGTGCGTGCAACTCCGTTAACGTGATCGGGATGTCCAGCTCTCGACACCGTCGTTGAAAGGCGGCGATGCCACTTCGATCATCACCGCGAATCTCGAACGTCCACTGTCGGTTTGTCCCGGTGGCCTCGATCAGTGGAACCTCTGTCTCCGCCAGGACGGTTAGCACGTCGTCGTAGTCCAGCGCCCACTCGACGCGTAACAGGTACTCGTCCTCGATAGAGTCAACGAGCCGAATGTCCTTCACCCCCGGGTGTTCGGTGAACGCGTTCTCGATGTCCTCGACTTCGGTTCCCCGCACCCAAAAATAGGGAATCACCACGTCCTGTGCGGGGATAAGTCGCTCCAGCGTGACCGTCACATTCGGCAGTTGTGCGAACACTGTCCCCAAGGGGAACTGGTCTGACGAAGTCGTGAACGTCGCCTCGGTAGCCATTGTTCCTACTGTTGGCTTCCATCTGTAAAGGTCTGCTACTGATTGTACCGTGCTCACGACGCCACTCTGCCTTGACGTATTCTCTCTCGGCTTAAGAACCGGTACCAGATGGATTGTGATCCAACCAGTGGGATCAACGATACGGGATCCGAGGTCCTTACCAGCTCCCTCTATACGTAACACCGAGGCCGAGAAGGTTGAGTGACCGACACGCGCTGTCTATACAGCAATCTCCACAGGAACTTCCCGATCTCCGTCAGCAATCGTGTGACCGATACAGAGCATGAGTTCAGCACGACAGGTTCGTTGTTTCACGCCGAGACCAATGAACCAACCGCTCAGTAGATTTGCCTATTGATCGCAGACGTATTGTCAGAGAATAGTTCATAGAGCCGTGTACGATACAAGGTATGAGTTCCAGTAGTGATACTCAGTGTCTGTCCGAGTACAATTGGTTTGTTAACTCATCAAAACTACCTCAAACCGCAGGTTGATGGGAGTTAATTAAATGGCTTAATACTGCTATGACTGAGAGCTAAAACAGCTATCCATGCGAATGGTTCTCATGAGACAGGAATCAGAGTCTATATTATTACTATATGGGACGTATCTTAATCATGAGTGCGAAGTTTGCGATTCGTAGAACTGAAAAAGGCGGATCCCCTACGATGGAAGTAGCAAAAGCCGTGGCAGCGGTTCGGGATATCTCTCCCGAGGAACTCCCGCCGCTGTACTATACAATAGATACAGATGCTCTTGACGCTCTCGTTGAGAGCGGGGACGGTATAATTGTCCGCTTCGAGTACGAAGGGTTCGAAGTACTCGTGGAACCGGACGAAATCCATCTCGAAGAACGATAACGAAGTTTCGAACAGTCACCTGATCGGCCCTCTGCTCGTACCACATTCGCGCTGTACATCTTGCAGGCGCTGAGAGATCTATACAATATGAAACAGGTGGGTTAGTGGAGCGCGAATCCGCACCCCCACGAATGGCGAACCACTAAAGAGCAGCATGTGCCTCGGCTCGATGCTTGATTCCGAGTAGCATCTTGCGGGTCATCAGGAACGCAGCCGGTTCAATAATTGCGAGGGTTACCAGCCACCGGAGAGACCAGCCGATGGATCCTCGATTCCGCGTCAGGAGCCGTGTTCGTCTTCCTTCGATCGGTTCGAGTGCGAAGACCCACGTCAGTGTTCCCTCCGGAAGGCTCTCCGGGACGGTGACGAGGGCTCGTTCGGGTTCGACGGCTTTGACGAGGAGTCCCTCACCCTCGTCTCCAAGTGGGATCGTATCACCCGTTTCGAGGGTTTGGTACTCGGGATGGATTTCGTTCGCACTCGGTCGGTCCAGAATTCCGAACGAGATGTCGAGCCAATCGTAGCTGTATAACCCAGCTCTACCGGCCCCAATTTGTACGATCCACGGCCAGACCTCTTCGGGCGGTGCGTCGATCGTGATTGCACGCGTTGCCTAGTAATTCGGGTCGGGGACGAGGTCATCGCCGGGTAACGGCTGTGTCGTTTCTGGGCCGGTGGCTCCCCAGTTGTTGAGACAGGAGCGGATTGCGAGGTACCCGCAGACGAAAACGAGTCCAGCGACGACCAAGCGCCGTAGACTGCTCTGTCGTCGACCGTCGGATGACCCCTGATGATTTAATGTCATCTTGCATTTTCCTCGGCTGAAACTATCGATAGCAATCCCGATAAACCAGTCCACGGTTCTCGGCCCTACGGAACCCTCCGAACCGAGGAACCTGCTGATCATCTAAAACGAGCCAGATCACACGCCTCGGAACGGTCCGACTGGCGCGATTGGACGTTCGTGCTTGGCAGGAGACTGGCGGCGAGATACGGGGCTCTCCACGTCACATGGGACTTGTCCGTTCGACCGAGGGCCCTGTCAGCCGACTCATCTACGTCTGCTCATCGATAGCCGAACCCCGAAGACGGCTCTCCACCGGGAGGTGCTAGTGGCCAGCGAGGGACCTATACCGACGTAGAGAACTAAGAGTGTCCGAACCGGGCTTGCAAGTCAGATGACGAACATCCACAAACTCATCGATGTGGGAACCATCCAGGTCAGTGCACTCCTGCTTCGTGATGCGAAGTTCTTCACCCGATCGCTCGACTCACGAGCACTCATTGAGGTGACGAGTGAATCGGAGGCCAGTGTCGAGGATATCAGTAGTGCTGGTGAGCGGACTGTAACCGTCGATACACCGATCGGGGCCTTCGAGGCGGCATACATGCCCTGGCAGTGGCGTGGCTCGGACTACCCGACGCTCATTTATCACCACGGGAGTGGCGAGCGATCGTTCGACTTCGGGCGGTTCAGTTCGAACTCGTTTCGGCGGTTGTTCATCGCAACTGACGAAGCGATTCCGGCCAACCTCGTCGCCGTCAGGGCACCGTTCCACGACGGATCGAACATGGATTACGCTCGGGCGATGGGCGACCTCGAGAACTTCGTCGGGATGCTCGCCGCCTCAGTCGCCCTCATCGACGCGCTCGCGACGCAGGCGAACGATCGAACCGGTGGCCCGGTCCTCGCATCGGGTATCAGCCTCGGTGGCTGGGCTGTCAACCTCCACCGGGCCTGCTTCGACACCGTCGACGAATACGTCCCGATATTCGCCGGAGCCACGCTGGGCGAGATGTTCGTCTCGTCCGTCTATCGGAAGATGACAGCCGGACTAGCCCAGAGACGGTCGAATCATCTCCGTGAGGTGCTCGACTTCGAGGAGGAGTTCAGGGCTGTCGAGACGGCCAACTGTGCCCCGCTTCTCGCTCGGTACGACCGCATCATCGAGTACGACCGGCAGCACTCGGCCTATGCGGGGATGTCGCTGTCCGTACTGGATAAAGGCCACGTCACCGGATCGCTTGCGACCGATCGGCTTCGCGAGCATGTCCTCCGTGTCCTCTCGGCGTGTGACACCGACCGGGTCGGTCGAGCATAACTATCGACCTGTTGGTAGCGATCTGAGCGGATCGTATATCGATGCTCGTGAAAAACTACTCGTTAGTGTTGATCGCCTGCCGATGAGAAGATATTGGATTGGCACAAAATTGGTCGTGAGCTCAAACGCCGGCTTCTCGTCGCCGATCACGACAGGTGCCCCCTCAGGCGAGTTTGACAGCCGTACCGTAGGCGATCACTTCCGACGCACCCTGGGTAACCTCGGACGTTTCCATCCGGACGTTCACGACGGCGTCAGCCCCCATCTCGAGTGCATCCGCTTCCATCCGCTCGATCGCCTGATCCCGGGCATCGGCGAGCAACGTCGAGTAGGCCGTGAGTTCGCCTCCGGCGAGATTTCGGAGCCCCTGGGTGATGTCGCGCCCCACATTCCGTGCCCGGACGGTGTTGCCGCGGGCGATTCCCAGCACCTCCGCGATCTCGTGGCCAGGGACCGTCTCGGTCGTGACGGTGGCGACGAGTGACTGCTCTACATCTGTCAAAACGGCTTCTGTAGGCATATCTACCGCTAAGAAGGTGACAGAGATGATAAACCAGTAGTGATCCATGCGTTCACGTAGCGCGGCTACAGCCTTGATCGAGGCGGATAGGTCACCACACGAACGACTACCGACTGCGCTCAGTATCTCGCTATTGGTCAGTGGCGAAATTATCAACCACCTAAACTAGTCTCGTTGCGTGTCGAGAGAATTTCCAACAGCAATTCTACGTTTTTGAGAGTGCCAGCGAGGATAGGGCCCAATCTCCCACTCACCCAGAGACCAGGACTCTAATCCCGCCAATTACCAACCTGTCGAGGGAGTGAGCCGCTACACTGTAGGCGACAAAGAACACGACCATTACGAACAACTCGACGAGGTCGAACGCGACGACGTCGACAGCGGCGACGACGGGAATCAACGTCAGCAGGGCATCGACTGCACGATCGAACGTTATCACGGCGATGGCGGTGCCGGCGACGAGCGCCACAAGGTACCCAACTGTTCTCAGCGACGACGGGGTGACGCGCGACCACAGACGTAGCTGGAAATCGTCGTACGTAACGATACCGAGCGCGGCGAGCTGGCGCCGCGTCTGGTCGATGACGATGACTACGAGCATGAACCATAGCGCGGTCGCGAGCCCGAATCGGACGAACGAGGGTGACAGATCGAGAACCGTGTCGCTGAACACTGTGATGACGGCCGGCGTCACGCTGTCGATAAGGACGTAAAACAGTACGTAGCCAAGAGCTGCCTCTATAGGTCCGTACGCCGGGAACTGGCAGTCAGTTTCGGACATTCGATGAGACTCACGTGCGATAGATATACTCATGTGTGAATAAACGGATGCGGACTTCTTGAAGTGCGACGACATCTTCCAGACGGCGAGAATTGACCTCATTTCTGGGTATCCGGACCGCTGGTTTCCGAAGGATTGGTACCTTGCAAGCCATCATCTCAGATGAATATAGCAGTGAGTACGAGGTTTGCGACAGTCACGACGGCTAACCTCGGCCAGATACTCTGTATTCGTTGGGCGGCTGCACCGAGGATTACGCCAACCCCGAAGGCATATACAAGGAGATACAGCGCAGCCTGAAGCGGTTCGAAAAAGAAGATGGGAATGGATTGGAAGATAGTAAATACAACTGCCTGACCAGCGACTGCTACTCTCGGTTTCGTCCGTCGGTTCAACGCCTGTAGCAACCAGCCACGAAAGAACAGCTCTTCGCTCTACAGGGTTACGAAGCCGCTGAACAGAGCCAGACCTACCCATCCACCTACACCATCAAACCGAACTAACCACGCGAACGTGGGATCTGGCCCTTCTAACGCGAGGGCAAACAAACGGTCATAGACACCGCTCCACGGTTCAACGAGGATGAGCAGGATTGCATACGCGATACCCGCAGCAATTGTTGCTTGAAGTCCTTGCCCACGGTCAGGAATTCGGAATCCAACCCGGTCGGTGTCACGATGCCGAACAAGACTGATCAACGGGACGATCAACGGGACGATCAACCAGAACATCTGGAAGATCGGCGTTGTCGTCCGTAGCATTAGCGGAGTAATCACCAGTGCAGCGAGCGCGAGTCCCGTCCAGAGGAGCGCGATGGTGGCCCGATGCCGCGATAATAGATGCACCGATGTCCCCGATTCACTAGTTGATGTCATATACTATAGATCATACCTCACTCGTAAACCAGCTGGCGGGGGCTTATGATATTCAGCCATTCTACCGACACACAGTCAACGCTTTCTGAGTTCAGCCAGGGCGATACTCACATACAGTAACCCGATGAGGCGAGTTCCGGTGTATACCCACGATTTCCATTCACAGGTGGTGGCGTCAGTGTACGCAATCTCGGCTGCGTAGTCAACGTATGTACGTGGGTACAGCAGCGCGAGAATTCCGATAACGCCGAGGAATTTCTTGAATTATGAATACGAGGGCTCTGGTGAATCGCTGGACAGCATCGGTTTCGACCGGTAGAACTAGGAGTATGAAGCGGGAAACTGCCGATGGTTCATGTCGAAAATTTCCCGCTTCACGAGCAACGTCGTGCAGTTAGCTAAAAACGCTGTTGGTGAGCGAGGCGAAGTCGCCGCCCCCGAAGGGGGTGGCGGCTTCGCCGAGTATGCGGTGGTGTCGCTGCACTGTCTGCGGGTTTACTTGGAGCAATCCTACCGGGAAGCGTTGGATCTGCTGAGCGAGATGCCACATATTCTCGGCGAAATCGGCCTCAACGCAGCTGATCTCCCGGATCACTCGACGCTAGTCAAGTGGTTTGACAGAATCAAGACAGCACTCTGGCGAGTGCTGCTGCGCCTGTCGGCGCAGCTGCACGACCCAAGCGGTCACGCTGCCATCGATGCGACGTTCTTCGACCGTGAAAACGCCAGCAAGCACTACTGCCGCCGGATGAATTACCGCGTGCAGACGCCCAAAGCAATAGCTCTCGTCGATACGAAGACGCAAGCTATCCTCGACGTTCACTGTACGACCGGGAAACCACACGACACACAACTCGGCTGGCAGGTCGCCTGCCGCAACGCGGGCGACCTCGCCAGCCTCGCTGCCGACAAAGGCTACGACTGGATGCAATTACGCGAAAAACTCCGCGAAGAGGGCGTGAAACCGCTGATCAAACACCGTGATTTCCGGCCCATCGATCACGCGCACAACACGCGGATCGATGGGCCTCGATACCGCCAGCGAGCGATGTGTGAGACCGCCTTCTCGACGATCAAGCGCACGCTCGGCGACGCCGTGCGTGCGTGAACCTAGTATCGAGAATTTCGAGAACTCGTCCTGATGTGTGCGGTTTACAACATCAAGCAGTCTCTGACCCCGTGAAATCAAGCTACGTCTGGCGATTCACCACGGCCGTTCGGTTTTCATTATGCGTGTCTCTTTCGACGAGGGCTTACTAATCACTTGGCGAGTCAGAGTTCAAGACAGTCGTTCGGAGACCTCTTCTCGATGCCAGCACCCGATATCGTCACCGTCCCTGCGTGTCTGTTATGTATCCTCCACCTGTTGTGAAATCTGCTCCATGTTGGACCTGTACCTGATGCTCGCACTAATTGGCGGCCTGACGTTGGCTCTCAGTCTGGCGGCAGGTACTCTACAGAGCTGGAGATACCTCCCCTCCGAGTCGATCTTCGCAGTTCTCTTTGGAATCGCCGTCGGTCCTCATGGGTTCGGCATTCCCCAGCTGTCCATCCTTAGTAATCCTCTTTTTTTCATCGAACAGATCGCTTTGGTGACCGTTGCGTTTGCAGTGACAAGTATTGCGCTTCGTCTCCCGGCTACGTATTTCAGACGCCATGCCGTGTCTATGGCAGCGCTCCTCGGTCCTGGAATGCTCGTGATGTGGCTGGCGAGCGGGTTCGTGACCTACGCACTACTTCCTGTTCCGTTCTGGGTTGCTCTGCTAATCGGCGCTGCAATTACACCGACGGATCCGGTTTTGGCGAACTCAATCGTCGTCGGTGAGACCGCAGCGCAGAACATTCCAGAACGGATACGGTTTCTCCTCTCCGCCGAGGCTGGCGCAAACGATGGCGGGGCCTACCCGTTCGTCGTCCTTTCCATCTTTCTTCTCGCACAGCCGCTTGATTCCGCCCTCGCGACGTGGGCGACGGAGACGATTCCGCTGGAAGTGCTTGGAGCGATCGGCTTCGGCCTGGCCGTCGGTGCCGGTGTCGGTCAACTTGAGGACTGGCTGAGAAACTTTGGTCCTATGGAAGAGACATCCATGCTTACCGTTACGGTCGCACTCACCTTCATGGTGCTTGGAAGTGCCGAACTTCTCGGATTCAATGCTATCCTCGCCGTTTTCGCGGCGGGATTCACCTACAACTGGCAGTCTGATCCCCAGGACGAAGCCAAGGAGCAACAAGTCGAAGAGGTGTTCAATCGGCTATTCACTATCCCCGTGTTCGTTATCTTTGGGATGGTACTTCCCTGGAGCGAATGGGCATCTCTGGGATGGCGAGGATTTGCCCTCGTCGTCGCCGTTTTGCTGGTTCGGCGACTCCCGATGATGTTCGCTCTCCGACCGGCAATTCGGCCTCTGAATTCTCCTGCAGATACGCTGTTCGTCGGCTGGTTTGGGCCGATTGGGATAACCTCCCTATTCTACGCAACCCTGGCGGCCCAGGAAACGGGCAGCGAGATCGTCTGGACTGCCGTCAGTCTTGTTGTAACTGGTTCAATCCTCGCTCACGGCGCCACATCAACGCTGTTTACGTTGTGGTATGGTCAATTGGCCGGCGACGCTGAACGGCTGTGACCACCGAGACAATTGCTGAGACAGCCCTGGTGAGTCACTAGACTTTGACCTGCCGTAGGAGATCATGTCACTTGAGGCGTCACACTGCAACGAGCGTGACTGGGCCTCCAGGAATCCAGCGGTGACGAACCGATTGGCCGGCTCAAGAAGATGCTGATGCACAACAACCCATCGCAGTATGGCGATTCACCAGAGCCGATGATTCGATACACGCGGCTAGGACGACGTCTGGATCGTGCAGTAATCGATGGGTCCGATAGCTCCCCTCGCCTTTCCCACCGCCGGTGTGACGGCTTTCCGTTATCTCTGGGAGCGTCCACTTTTTCATCAGATCTAATACGCGCTGATGGGTGAGCGATTCACCAGACGCGATTTCAGCGACGATACAGTAGGTATCGTAGAGTTCGCCGGTCGAGAACGAATCACTGAGTTTTGATTTGGTCAGATACGCGAGCGCATAGAGTGCGTATCGGGAGTGTGGCGTTCCGTTTTTAATGACCTGAATCGAGCGGTTCAGATCGCTATATTCGTCGGCTTGGCGAACGTGATCCTCAGTCACACTGTCGCTTTCGTCTTTCTCTGCGAGTTTCCCAGCCGATCGAAGGATATCGAGTGCGCGTCGTGCGTCGCCGTGATCGCGAGTGGCAAGCGCGGACGTGAGTTGGATCACACCGCCCCCGAGAACGCCATCTTTGAAGGCGTCACTCCGGCGCTCGAGAATCGCCTGCAACTGATTTGCATCGTAGGGCGGAAAGATGATCGGATCGTCCTGAAAACTTGAGGCAACACGCTCATCGGGAGAGTCGGAGTAATCGGTCTTGTTACTGATCGCGACAACTGAGATATAGCAGCCGGTCTTACCCGCCTCTTCGGAACGTGAGAGTTTCGAGAGGATTTCGCACTTCGAAGGCCATCGTTCGAGCGGCCCGTGTCTCTGTGTTATATTGATCACAGTCGACGTAGGCTGCCGTCAGGTCGGTTCCTTGCATCTGTGCGATGCCTCGGGCACGACCGGTGACATGTTTCGCGACGAGTGACTTGCCGGTACCCGTTTTCCCGAACAGGAAGCCACTCTCTGGAGGGTCACCAAACGCCGCGGGTTTCAGGAGTGTTTCAACGGTCTCGATCTCTCTGTCGCGGCCGACGATTCGGTCTTTCTGCGGAACGTGTTGCGGTCGAAGGAGTTCACGACGACGAAAAATGGACGTCGACTCGTCCGCCATCGGGTCATCCTGAAGATTCTCGACTGAGGGAGTCGGGATTGGATCGTTACCCATTGGCTATGTCATTACAGACAACCATAATAAATCCACCATACCCGATTTTTAGTGAAAGACCCGGAATTAGATGTTTGAGGAGATGTGTGTGGGTAATTGAGTGAGAAGGGGCGGGCACACCCACCCCTCATTTTCAGTGAAAGGTCCCGAAAGGGTCAACCTCCTGTTCGACTCGAGACCGGATCTCTTAATCGCATCATTATACTACTTATGGTATAGGTAAAGTAGTAGTGTAGTAGTAGATAGAGAAGTACTCTAGATAGTGATAAAGGGGTATTGTCTTCCCCACAGCCATGCATTTATATGCATCTTTATTTCTTTCGTACATTTACTGGCTTTCACTGAAAACGAGGGGTGGGTCTGTTACGACTCGAGATAGTCCGTCAACGTCACGTCAGTGCAGGCTCTCGAGTTATCGTATTGTTCTCGTCTGCTGTCTTTGTTTCGTGGCAGTACATACACAGCCGCTAGAGACTCGACTCCTCGAGTGGGTAACCACTGTCTGCGATCGACCTCCGCAAGTAGCAAACGCCGGTGGCCGAGTTCCTCGATCTTGACATCGGCCGGGCGCTGGGAGATACCATAGATCCCAAGTCCGTGTTTCCGGCTGCGCTTGCTGATCTTGATCAGCATCTGGCCCGTCTCGTTCAACCTGCCACCCTCAGGAATGTACTTAGATGCTAAACTCAGTCAGTGCGACAGCGATGAGACAGTCATCGCTGTATTCGAATTCAGTCAGCCCCGACACTGACCGCTTGATCGCATATAATTGTAGTACGACGGCGAGAACACTAGCGAGAAATTGCCGAGCAAGATTGGTGTCCCGCTATTTCTAACAAGGACTACTCCCAATACTATAAGTGACTAGCCATACACAATCAAAATGGAAGCTGCGCTCCACGTCGCCGCGGGGGTATGCGTTGAAATGCCCCGGGTTCTGAGACACCCGAAGCGTGGCTTCCAATCCCTTACCCGGGATTTGAAAGCCATGTTTCGCTTACTTCTGGCGGGATATAAACGTCCCGCACGACAGTCGTATCGCACTCAAGTAGCCGTCGACTCCAACAGTCACCGCTCGAGGTGGCCATGAGCGAGAAGAGACAGTCAGAAGAGGAAGGAGACTGGTCGCTACCGTCGTGTCCGCATTGTGGGAAAGCGGTGATGCTGGTCTACACACGCGGTCCGATGGACCATATCGCGTCGCCGTGTGGCTGTCGAGTAGCGTCGCCAGACCTCTGAGAAAGACTCGGCCATCGACGCGATTGAGACCGCCGTGGCCGCATATTTTGGATCGGCGGGACGAAGGCAAGCAGCAGTGAGGACTATCTCTGATCGGACTTAACAATCAATTGGCTAGTTGCATCGTTCTTGCAAAGGAAACGTCAAACAGAAGGGGTTCGGACACCCCTCTATCGATGTGTTCCTGAGAGACGGTCTCTTACACATCGAAGAACCGCTTCGAGAAGACCGGATCAAACGGTGAAATATATCTCAGAGGTCAATTCTCGAGAGTAGACGGGATTAGCTGCCAGGACACACACCGTTATCGAAGTGTGTCTCGAATAGTTGCTTTGGACGGTGTTTTCTCCGAAGGGGAGAAACAATCTGACTGAGAGATTCTGACTGAGAAATACTCAGGGGTAGGGTGACACAGACACCCCTCTATCGATGTGTTCTCACTGTGGGTGTAGAAGTGATAAAACGACGAGTGACTGGAAGAATCGAGGCTTCTAACCAAGAGTTGAGACCGGTAACCGAGTGGAATTGTACAGAGAAGGCCTGAGAGGGGCCATTTACTGTTCACTGTTTTTGAAAAGAATTGAGGCATCTCATGATCGAGGCGTAGAATACATCGAACACTTCGATAGAGGTGTGTGTGAGTGTTGTTCTAGAAAGCTAGAAGAAGAGAAAGAAAAACACTGGAATGAATTACACCGATTTGGTAACCAATCAGCTCTCTTCCGCGAGATCTAGCGATACCATCGCTCTCGCTCATTCGGCCCCGTCAATCGACCCCCTCCCCTTCGAGGCGTCGAACACATCGATAGAGGGGTGTCTGTCTCAACACTCCCCTCTCTCATAACACATCGTCGGCCGTTTTTACTACCTTGAGGGCTCGCCGTCTCAACCGGGGCAAATCGCCGGATATCATCCGTCTAATCGGAGAAATACACATCGACAAAGGTGGGCAACACTTTTGGTCCCACCCTGTATGGGTCACCGTATGGATGACTTCGAGGATCCTCGAGATGAGGCGGGGACATCGAAGGACGAAACGATGGAGGAGGACATTTCCTCATTCGAGTCTTCAGCGCCTGAAATATCTTCATCCTCAAGTAGCTCGCCGTCGACCAATGGTTCACAATCGATCGAGGATATGTTGCTGGAGTTCGATCAGCAAGAGGGACTCATTCGTGATCGGTCGCTTCTCGATCCGAATCACATCGTCGAAGAGGATCGAATCGTCGGTCGCGACGAGCAACTCCAGGAGGTTACGAAGATGCTCCGCGTCGCCCTTGGTGACAACCGTCCGCCGAATCTCTTTCTCTATGGTCCCTCGGGGACCGGTAAATCTCTCATCACTAAAGCCGTCTGCAAGAACATTAGCGCGATCTGCGAATCGCGTGACATCCGCTTCGGGACGATCGAAGTCAACTGCCAGGATCTCGACACCCTTGGCGTTGCAGTCTATGAACTAGCGAGTCGCGCTGCGGATGAAGCTCTGGTCGAGGTCGAGGTTCCGAAACACGGCGTCGCGACGAAGGAAAAGTGGGATGAACTCTATCGGATCGTCAACAAGAACTTCGATTCAGCGGTGTTCGTCCTCGATGAACTCGATATGCTCGTCGGTCGACGGGACAAACAGGAGCCGGCGTTCTCCCGTCTTCTCTACCAACTGTCTCGAGCCGGCGCAAATAATGAACTCACTGCGCACGTCTCAGTCGTCGCGATCTCTAACGATACGAAGATGATGGAGTCCGTGGGGAGTCGGGCTCTGAGCTCCTTTACCCCCGAAGACGTCCACTTTGACGATTACGATGCGAATCAGTTGCAGTCGATTCTTCGTCGTCGACAGGACGCCTTCTACGACGACGTTCTCGACGAGGACGTCATTCCGCTGGCGGCTGCCTTCGCAGCGCAGACCCACGGCGATGCTCGCAAAGCGATCGATCTAATGCGCGTCGCCGGTGAACTCGCTGAACGCGAAGGCGACGAGGGTGTTCGTGAAGCGCACGTTCGTGAAGCGCAGGACAAAGTCGAGAAAAATCGCGTCCTCGAGGTCGTTCGAGGTATCAGCACACAGAAGAAGCTCTGTCTCTATGCGACGGCAGCTGTCGCTGCCGAAACGGACGATGAATCCGCACGTAGCACGACCGGCTACCGGGTGTATCAGTTTCTCACTGACGCGATCGAGGCCGACCAATATCACCAGGAGACCTACGTTAACAAGATGAAGGAGATGACGACATACTCCCTCGTCGACTTCGAACGACGAAGCCATGGACCGAGTTCGGGGATGTTCCTCGAGTTCCAGTTCGGCGAGCGTCCTGAGACGATCCTCGAAACGCTTCGCGAGGATTCGCGTATCGACATGGTCTCCGGGGACGAAGTATCGACCGTCGTCAAAGCACAGGTTCGAAACGAGAACTGAGCTTCAGGCCCCCTCGAGAGTCATCGTTTGGATGACACACCACACACCTCTATCGATATGTAATTGCTCGAGAGAGGGTATGTAGAACGGAATTTCTGGAGCTGTATCTACACCGACGTTTGGAGTACTTCTCCAGTTATCATCCCGTATATAACCTATTGAATCTCTCAGGAACTGCAATCCTGTACGGTAATCACCACACCTCTATCGAAGTGTCCACACACCTCTATCGAAGTGTTCTCTGTCGTCTCTGTGGTGGATTCCACAACCTTCGAGGATGGAATTGATGTATGCCTTCTATTCATCTGCTGCTCGTAACGGCCACCGATCGGGTCTTGGTTCGTGTCGCGCTCGGCGTGGACTCCGCCGGTTACGACGACGTCGGCATATCTCGTCGCAGACTTCCGTACTGGACTAGATCGAGCATCGCGACGTACGTCGTTCCCTCGTAGGCGACGATCCAGTGACCTTTGCTATCGGTACTTGCGACCGGTTCGTGCTCGAAGAGCGTTCGGGCCACGCCTTCGAACGCCCCGTCGTCGGTCGAGGACGCGTAGTACCCGCCCTCGGCGACCGCCTCGTCGACGACGTGCCGTTCGTCATCGGAGAGGCCAGTGACGGCAAACCGATACCGTGATTCGAGGGTCTTGGCGTACTCCTCGTCACTCCCGAGCCGTTCGGCCAGGGTATACTCGTAAGTCGTCACCGTCGTCTTGACTGGTTCGACCTCGACGCCCATCCGTTCGCCGTCAACCAGGAGAACGTCGAATGCCGGTTCGGAGACGAGGACCGAGGTCGCCTGTTCGTCCTCAGTGTCGGTCCGCTCGCCGCTGACGGCGTCGACGCCGGACCGCCGATCCGATAGAGCCGACTCGATCAACTCGATATCGGCGGGTGGAAGGGTGTCGACCGACCGTTCGGCCCCCTCGGTCGCGACGTCGAACTCGAGTAGCAGGTGATAATTATTGCGCGTTTCGGTGGTCAGTTCGGTTCGGTCGAGTGCCACCACCTCGTCTTCGAAGCGAACCGGGTACGCGACCTGGAGCGGCGGGTGCTCGCCCGATGCGGTCGCCGATCCGGTTTCGAGGACCTCGGCGACGAGTTCGCGCATTTCGTCGATCCCGTCATCGTTCCCTCCATCGTTCGAGCGGACGTCGAACGTCGCTGGTTCGAGGATCTCATCCGTCGTGGCGTCGGACATCCACAGGACGTCGGCCGGGTCCATCCCACATCCGGCGAACGCGGCACAGAGGCTAGTTGCGAGAGACATGAGGACGCGACGTCTGGAGGGAATCACTCGGGTAACGATATATAAAGGAAAAATACTTTCTGCTCAAATCATCGTTTCCCACTCCTGGGAGCAGAGTGGTCGGCGGTCTCATACAGATACAACGCGGAAACCCACGGCTGTAGTCGTGGGAGGAAGCGCGTCACCTGGGGATCAAACCACGCTCAATAGTACGGTTGACTCCCAACGAGTGATTTTGTAGGCATATATGAGATGCGACGATCGTTCGGAACATCCAAGTCAAGTTCTACGTACCAGAGGACGCCTACAGCGTTCTCGACGAGTCGTTCGAGTCCGATCAAAGCGCGTAGCGTCCAGTACTGTGGATGCCAAATGTCAAGGGCGAGTTTATACTTCCTTCATTCTCTTCGTCTCCCGCAGCCATTCTTAATAGAGAGAGTATTCCGAGGACTACGACTCTATCCTCCGAAACTGTGCAATCGAGGGGGATCGGGAATATATAGCTTTTTGGGATTTATCGAATCGATTACTACTCTCAGACTTTCGTGGTCAGCTAGCGACTGATTCCGAGATTTGTCATCAAAGGGATGAGGAGAGTAAGCGACAAATCACGACGTCTGAGCGAATTGATCTGTCCTGAAAGCGTACTCCAGTTGCTCTTCGGAGAACAACGATATCCAGTACTGTTGACCCTGACCTGTGGGACGTATCCAGACCATCAGCGACGCTTTCGCGGCGTTCGACGAATCCCGATTCGCTGGTGGGAGTGTTCCGACGGTTTCCCTCGAGTAGCGTGATATCGAGGAGCAGCTGGCGTGGATGTGCGTCTACCGAGTTTTGGTGGGCGAAGCTATTCGAATCGTCGTTCGGAAGGCCTAGCGGTGCCGACCTCGGCCGGGACGATGCCACCGGTGATCCGTCACGACTGGCTGGCTATTGAAGATACAATAGGTGGAATAGCTACAATAGGTCCAATATGCTCGATAGGTGGTGGTCCAATAGTCGCAATGTGTACAGGAGATATGCGCAATATAATGGGTCAACTATGTTTGTTGGATACGATCGGCTATCTGAGGAGACTCTACTGCGGTTCGTTCGATAACTGGAATAGCTATAATCGGTGGTGGGTCAACAATAGGTATCTATTCTCCCTCACCTACTTGTTCTATCACACCTATCTCGCCTATTACACCTATTATGACTATTCTACCTATTGAACATATTGGGTCTATCGTGTCTTTTGTGGGTGGTGATACTATCCTATCTGGCGTGCCTACTCTATCTACTGTCTCTTGAGTTGGTCTCGTCAATCGGTGTTGGCTCCTACAATAGGTGCCTAAACTATCTTTCCTATTGGTCCTATTCTACCTATTGTAGCTACCTCTCCTATTGTACCTCGAGTAGGTAGAATTAATATGATGGGGTGGAATGCATTCTTTACCAGCTGAAATAGGAGATATCAGAACAATAGGGGCCTATTCTGGCTCGCCTATGGCAGGTACATCCAACAATGTCCGATACAACGACCGAGTCACGTGCCGTAAGCGTGGTTATTTTGAAAGGTGGCGTCGGCAAATCAACAACTTCGATGAATCTCGCGCGCCAGCTTGTAGAGCGTGGACGAACCCTCTACGCTGATCTCGATCCGAACGGTCACGCAACGAACGGCCTCGGTTTCGAAGCGGCATACAATGGTGAGATCAATCTCGGTGACGTCATTCTCGAGGGCAACGCGACACCGCATGACTTGATTCGATCGACCGATTACGGCTTCGACCTCCTTCCGTCTTCGAACACACTCGAGGATGTCGAAAAGGACCTTGCGGGCGCGATGCAGGGCTCGGCTCGGATCAAATCGAAGATCGTCGATCCGTTACTCGGTGACGAGTACGACTTCATCGTTTTCGACTGCCCGGCGTACCCGGGGATGCTCAATAACAACGCCCTCGTTGCGACGGGGAACGTCGTGATCCCGATCGAACCGGGCTCGAGTGCGATCGGTGGCTACAAGCGAACGATGGAACGGTTGATCGAACCGGCCCGGGAGTACATCGACGTCGACGTCCTCGCTGTCGTTCCGAACAAACTGTCCGATCGGATCGACCAACAGACCGAAGATCGGGAACTACTCGAGAACCTGAATACTGCGACCTACGAGGTAAATCCAGGACAATCGTTACAGGAGGCGATCCCGAACTTCGCTCGGATTAGGGCCGACGAGTTCGATGCGATCGACGCCGGCGAGATGGCTCCTCCAAAACCCGGTATCCGTCACCGATCGGCGCTGTCGCGATCACTGCAGCAGAATCAACCGTTGCAGGATTACGACCCCGACAACGATCAGATCGACTTTTACGAGGAACTTGCCGAAATAGTTGCCGTCGGAGGGGTTGAACGATGAGTAACCCGTTCGACGATCTCAAAGACGACGAGATGGACACGTCCGAGTCGGAAGATTCGAACGACTCCGAGTCACAAACTGACTCGAACCGAACCGACAAACAACCGTCGGTAGCGGAGTCCTCCGCCTCGAGTATACACGAGGAGTCTGCTTCAGAGACGTCCGTGGAGGGAGAGAGCTCCGACGCGACCTCGGATGAACCGCTATCGCCTGCAGAAACGGGACCGGCGTTCGAGTACAGTGAAGTGAAACAGAAGCCGTTCTACGCACGCACCGAGACGGTGAACCAATTCGAAAACGAGATTCGGATGACGATCGTTCCGACACTTGCCGAGGCCGGACTGCTCGACGAAGAGACACGCGAAATTCACGATGCGGTCCTCCGCCTCGCAAACGAGCAGCCAGAACGGATCGCCGAACTCGTCCTCGAGGAACGACGACAGTCGGGGAGTCAGTGAGTTCGGTGGGCCGTATTCCTCATCGATTCGGCGCTGATCTGTGAACGGTTTCTCCGTCCTCGTAGTGATCGCTGAATCTCGAGCGATAATGGTTTGCAAAATGGGGCTCTCAACCTCTTTCTGTGAAGAATAGGTCCCTTAGGTTCAATAGGGTGTGTTGACAGCCTTGATGAAACGAATACAATAGGATGAATAGGTGCAATAGCCTAGGTATTTTGGATAGTAGAAAGGGTGTACGTTGTGGAAAGAATAGGAGGTGCATCGCCTCAATCTGAAGTCCCGAGGCAGTTGACCGGCCGACAATAGAGTTCGCTCTGTGAGTTCGAATGGGCGAATCCACGAAGCAGGCGCGACTAGATGATTGATATATCCTGAACTCACGGAACGATGTCGATACCACTTTACAAATTATATTATATACTTCTGGAGCAGTGTGGTAGCGCAGTTTCGGAGGAGAGGCTATAGTAGTCGTGGGTCAAATTCCCGTTGATTGGTGATTTTCATCGCCACTCAAGAGTCGGTCTCAAGCCCTGTCGACCAGTGTCATCGTATCGAACCCGACGGCGTGAAGCGCGTAAATCTACTGTCTGAAACTGCTTAGTAATTGACGGCGTCACCGTGGCCAGAATCGAACTACATCCGTTTGATCATGCTGTGTCCATCTCCAGCGTCTCTTGGAGGGGCTCGACACGAAACACGTAATCCGCGTAACTGCCATCAAGATTCGCGGGACTCTCTTCGGCGGCATGCTCTTGACAGAGAACGGCCTCTGCCTCAACGGCACCATGCCCGGTTTCTTCCTGATATCGTTCGAGGACAACAAATATCGCCCTCTCGGTGCAGTCGCGACGGTGGCATTCGGGCAGCGAGTCCGGAACTCCGTCCTCGCGTCGGTTCTCGTCGTCTGCTTGCTTCTCTCGTCCGTTTTCCGTGTCTGCCATCCCCTTTTCTTAGGGAAGCAAGCGGGATAATGCTGTGTGGTCGTTTGTAATCTCGGAGATGCATACGCGCTTTGTGGTCTCCATGATCGCTGACACCTATCACTGATTGTGGATTTCAGCAAGGCCAGATATTGGTATCCTTCGGCTACCCGTCAGCAGCGACTATCCCCCCGGCTGCAGGAGCAATCTATTGATTACTGTGGTTTAACTTTTGAACTAAACCCTCAGAAATCGCGTCAGACACTCGCTGGCGAAGTGATCTGGAACTCGTCTGGTCAGCTACTATCTCTTCGATTTCGTTGAACGATGCTTCGACGCGTATTTGGACTTCGTCACGGACGTCTCGAACTGTCTCCGTGTCTTTACCTTCCGGATTCGTGAAATAGCACACACGAGACTCGACTCCGTACTGTTTGGGATTGAACTCCGCGACAGTGCATCCCATTGTAATGACCTGCCTGAAGTCCACCTTCACGACGTGTCCCACGGAATCCAACCGCAGGAACAAGTGGGAGACTGTAAACCGTACTCTCCCAATCCAACGATGCGATGCCGTGGGATTCCTCCGCGTTCACTCCGAGGCGGATGCCAATCCGACCAGAGCTATACGCAGGTTTATAAGCTTTAAATACATATTTTTGAACGTCTTATGGCTGACCCGAAGGAATCCATCAACATCGAAAACGTAGTCGCGTCGACCGGCATCGGGCAGGAACTCGATCTCCAGAGTGTCGCAATGGACCTCGAGGGGGCCGACTACGACCCCGAACAGTTCCCCGGTCTCGTCTACCGCACCCAGAATCCCAAGTCCGCCGCACTGATCTTCCGTTCAGGGAAGATCGTCTG